>Ga0070658_10003581_pt1 | contig 12736 bp, 10 predicted proteins | sample KBSC13metaG_FD_64664 | JGI IMG/M metagenome (GOLD analysis project Ga0070658, IMG submission 64664) | Corn rhizosphere microbial communities from Kellogg Biological Station, Michigan, USA - KBS C1-3 metaG | ecosystem: Host-associated > Plants > Roots > Rhizosphere > Soil ... | reverse complement strand
TGCTGTCGGGACGGATCAAGGATGGAGACACGGTCCGCGTGGACGAAGGCGACGGACAGCTGGTGCTTGAGCCGGCCGGCGCCGTCCGCGAGGCGGCGGAGTAAGCCCTTTCGGCGCGTGGCCCACGCGGCTACGCAACGGGCATGGACCGGGAAACGGCAGCATTGCTGGAACGCGCGTCGGCGTTTCGGCGCGCGGGCCACGTCAGCGAGGCGATCGCGGCGTACCGGGCGCTGCTGGAGCGCGAGCCCGACCTTCCCGACAGCTGGTATAATCTCGCCTGGCTGCACCGCCAGGCGCGGGAATATGAGGCGGCGCTCGATTCCTATGCCGAGGCGCTGAAGCGCGGAGTCCGCGGTCCCGAGGAAGTCCACCTCAATCGCTCCGTCATCCTGTCGGACCATCTGGCGCGCCACGACCAGGCGGAGGCGGAGCTGAAGGCGGCGTTGAAGCTCAACCCCGGCTATCTCCCGGCACTCCTCAACATCGGCAACCTGCATGAGGATCGCGGCGACCGCGCGGCGGCCGAGGCCGCCTATCGGCGCGCTCTCGAAGTGGCTCCCGGAGATTCGCTGGCGCTTAGCCGGCTTGCAGGGGTCCTCGACCCGAAATCCCCGGCCGCGACCGAGCTGATCGCCCGCCTGCCGGCCACGATTTCAAAGGAGCCCGATCCCGCCGGCCGGGCGGACCTGGGTTTCGCGCTCGGTCGGCTGCTGGACGGGCGCGGAGATTTCGACCGGGCCTTCGCCGCCTATGCCGAAGCCAACCGTGCAAGCCGCGAAAGCTTCGGACCGGCATTTCCCGGCTACGACCCGGCGGCTCACGAGCGCTTCGTCGATCGGTTGATCGCGACCTTCCCGATAGCGGGGGAGCAAGGCGACGGTGCGGCTCCGGCGATCTTTGTCTGCGGAATGTTCCGCTCGGGGTCGACGCTGGTCGAGCGGATACTCGCCGGCCACCGCGGCATCTTGTCCGGCGGCGAACTGGACCTCGTTCCTGCGCTGGTTTCGGCGATCGACCCGTATCCAGAAGCGGTGGCGGCGGCGGACGAGTCGACGCTGAACGGTTGGCGAAATTTCTACCTGAATGGCCTGGCGCCGTTCGCCCGTGCCGGCTCGACCGTGACCGACAAGCGTCCGGACAATTTCCTGCACATCGGCCTCATCAAGACGCTGTTTCCGGAAGCGAAGATCGTCCACACGCGCCGCGACCGTCTGGATAATTTGCTGTCGCTCTACTTCCTGCATTTGGGAGCGGGGATGCCCTATGCGCTCGACCTTGCCGACGCAGCGCATTGGCACGGTCAGTATGAGCGGCTGATGGCGCACTGGAAGCGCCTCTATCCAAAAGACATTTTCGACGCCGATTATGATGCGCTGGTGCGCGAGCCGGAGCCCGTGATCCGGGCTTTACTCGATTTCCTGGGTCTCGATTGGGACAGCGGGCTGCTCGATTTCCACCGCCGAAGCGGCACCGTCAAAACGGCAAGCGTGTGGCAGGTGCGCGAGCCGCTGCACCCCCGCTCCAGCGGGCGTTCAAGACATTACGAGTCGCAGCTCGGCCGGTGGCTCGGCGGCAAGCTCGACGGCTGATCAGCCGCCCGAGCTCGGGCCCCTTGCGCCTTGCTGGACGCGCTCCAGCTGGTTGCGGTCGTCGGCCGCCCGCTCTTCCCACTGCTGCACGGTCAGACAGACCTTCTTCGCTGCCAGGCGCGATCCGAGCGTCTCCTCTTTCTTGCAGACGAGCTTGTTCACGTCGGATTTTGCGGTGGGCGCCTGAACGGGCTGCGGCTGAACGGTCGTTTGGGCTGCCGCAGGCATGGCAACTGCGACGCCGGCGGCAATCAAAAACGCAGTCTTCAACATCTTCACCTCGCTTCCGGCGCGCATTTTAGGCCAATTCGCCGAATCGAGCAATTCGCGAGATGCGTGCCGACTTAATCGCCGCCGCCGCCGCTGGGACATGGCGGATTGGCGCAGACAGGGGTTCCCGACTGAACCCGCTCCGTCTGGTCCCGGTCCGCAGCCTGTCGGGCTTGCCATTCGGCAATAGGAAGGCAGATTTTCTTCGCACCGAGACGAGTCCCGATCGTTTCCTCTTTCTGGCACACGATCTTGTTAGGGTCACCCTTGAGCGAGGACGGATTATTCGTCCGGTACGAGGTGATGACCTGCGCCGGAGCAGCGGCGGAAACGATAAGGCCGATTGCAGCGAGTCCCTTGAGCATGGGTCAACTCCTTGCCCGGACAACTTATCACGACTCGCCCTCGACTGGAACAATTCGGAGAAATTAGCGCCCGTTCGGGACAGCGACGTCGAACGCGACCGTGATCCGCTCTCCCTCACCAAAGGGACGGGTCCCGTGCCACATGTAGGACGGAAACAGCGCCAGTCTCCCGATCTTTGGCTCGACGGCGCGGAAGGGCGGCATATCGACCGGCATCGTCGGGGACGAGGGATCGCCGAGCGTCAGGAAGCCGGCCTGATCCTTGCCGAGATCGGGCGGCAGGACTATGTACAGCGCCGAGCTGATCCATCCCGCGGGATGGACGTGATTGGCGTGGAAGCCGCTCTTTTTCAGCCACACCGACCAAGACCCCGAAAAGCCGATTGGCTGGCGCGCGGGCCCGAGCAGCGGATGCGTCGGATCGGGTTCGGGAAGCTGCGCGACATGTTCCGCGACGGTCGCCCTCACGGCCTCGCGGAGCTTCACCAGAACGGGGTCGACACGCATGAAGATATCGCCTTCGGTCTGGGTCCCGCCTCGAAGCGACTGCTCCAGCGGCTGCCCGTTGAGCGAGTGAAGGCCGCGGAGCTTGTCGGCGAGCAGATCGAGCGGCGGCAGCCTGTCGCCGATGTCGTAAACGCCGACGAACCGATCGTCGCCTTCGAGCCACTCCCAACGCGGATCGCCGAGCATTCGCCACGCGATCGAGGCATAGGGCCAGAACATGAACGCCTCGGGTTGGCTGGACCAGGCGGCAATGATCGAGTCCGCCTGGCCGGGCCTGCCCCAGCGCAGATAATGACGGACACGGCGGACCTGGACGGTCGGATCGTGCATGTCGACGAACGGGGCGAACAGCGCCTCCGCATGCTCGGAGTCGCCGGTATCCGCCGCGATGATCGCTTCGTTGACGGCGAAAATCGCATTGTCGCCGACGGCGGCGCGGCCCTTGGCGATCACGCGCCGGGCCTCATCCCACTGCTCTGCGTGCATGAGCGCGATCAACCACTCCCTCCACAGGAGCTGGCTTTGCGGTTGCGCTGCGACGGCCGCCTCGAAGCTTCGCGCGAATTGCTCGCGCTCGCCCTGTGCCCACCGCAGCCTGGCCAGCAGCGAGTGACCTTCGACCCACTGCGGCGATCGCGACAACAGCCGGTCCAGGCCGTCTATCGCGCCCTCGGCCTGTCCCTCCGCGGCGCAGGCCGACGTCATCCCGGCGAGGACCTCGGTATCCGCCGGGGCAAGCCGGACGGCGCGGCCATAGGCTTCCAGGCTGGGCAAGCCCGCTTCGAACAGGGTGCGTGCCAGGGCATGCGCGATCTTCGCCGATGCCGGTGCGAGCTCGGATGCGAGCCGCAGCGATGCGATCGCCTCGTCGCGCCTGTCCAACTGACGCAGGATCAGCCCGTGCAGATGCAGAAGGCCCGAATTGCGGGTTCCGCTCCTCGTCGCCGGCGCAAGGATCGCCAGGCCCTTCTCCGCATCGCCCGAAGCCAAGGCTTCGGAGGCGGCGTCGAAGAGCTCGTCCTCGTTCAGTTTCTTGCCGATCGCCCGCGACATTCCCCGACGCTAGCGACGGCAGCTGTGGGGCGCACCAGCTAATTTGGGCAAGCGGCATTGGCATCTGCCGCCCGGCGAATAGAAGGTGCCCATGACCGACGTGACTCCCGCGGGCCGCAAAGCGATCGAGCAGGCGCGGCAAGGCGATTTCGATGGCGCGCTGGCTACGGCGACGGCGGCAATCGCAAGGCAGCCCCGGGATGCGGGCCTGCGTTTCTTCGCCGGGATGCTGCACGTGCGCCGGTCGGAGTTTCCGCAGGCCGCCGATCATCTTCGCAAGGCCCTCGAACTCGAACCGCGCGACGCGATGGTTCGGGCCGAGCTCGTACGGGCGCTCGCAGCCCTTGGCGAGCTCGACGAAGCCGAATCGCTTGTCGGCGATCTCCAGCAACGCGAGCGGGTGCGGCTCGGGGCGCTCATCGCGGCACGGCGCGGCGATCACGCAAAGGCGATCCCCTTGATGCGGGAAGCGGTTGCGGCCGACCCCCGCGATTTTGAATCCTGGGGCAATCTCGGCATCTCGCTTCTCGCCGCCGGCGATGCCGCGGCGGCTGCATCGGCACTCGATCGCGCACTTCGGCTCAAACCGCACCATTCGAGCTTTCGGGAGAAATGGGCGGAAGCGATCTCGCAAGCCGGCACTGCCGAGGACGAGCTGCCGAAGCTCTACGCCGCCGCCGATAGCGATCCGGGCGCACTGCTCACCGCGGCGCGCATCGAGGACCTGGAGGGCCGCCCGGATCGCGCGGTGGAAGCGTTGCAGCGCGCGCTTCGAAGCGAGCCCGGCAATGAGCCCGCGCTGGTTGATCTCGCCGACCTCGAGGAGCGGGCCAACCGCATAGATGCGCTCGAGTCGACGATTGCCGAGCTGGAGGCGCATGCGCCGTCGTCACAAAAGCTCCCCTTGCTTCGTGCTCGGGCCGCGTACCGCCGCGGCGAGATGGAGAATGCGCTGGAGCTGGCCGAGCAGGCGCCGCCGGATGTCGACCCGGCGACGAGGGCGCAAGTCATCGGCCAGGCCAACGATCGCCTTGGCAATTACGAGGGCGCCTTCGACGCGTTCGAGCAGATGAACGGCATCGACTCGCTCGCCACCGAGAACGCCGCGGGAAAGGCCGCGGACTACCTTGCGACCTTCAAGGAGCGAAGGACGGACGTGCTGACGCCCGATTGGGCCGGCCGCTGGGCCGATGTGCCACCGCCGGAGCGCGAGCCCGCCTTCCTCGTCGGCTTCCCGCGCTCGGGCACCACGTTGCTCGACACCCTGCTGATGAATGATTCCGGCATCGCGGTGTCCGAGGAAAATCCGATGCTCACCAACCTGTCGCGGAGGATCGGCGCGTTCGACCGAATCGCGGACCTCGGGCCGGGCGATGTCGAGAGCCTCCGCCAGGCCTATTTCGACGAGGCGGAAACCTATATGCCGAGCGCTGCCGGTCGCCTGCTGCTCGACAAGTTCCCCTTCGCGCTGGGGGCGGGGCCGCTGATTTACCGGCTGTTCCCGACGGCGCGGATCATCTTCCTGTCGCGCCATCCGTGCGACGTGGTGCTGAGCTGCTTCATGAACCGCTTTCAGCCGACCGACATCGGAAGCACCTTCCTCACGCTCGAGGGCACGGCCCGGCTCTACGACGCGATGATGGAGCTGTGGACGCGCAGCCGCGATCTGCTCCCGCTCAATGTCCTGGACATCAAGTACGAGGCGCTCGTCGAAGAGCCGAAACCCCAGATGCAGCGCGTCGCCGGCTTTCTTGGCATCGCCTGGTCCGACAAGCTGGTGGACAACCGCCCCGCGGCGAAGAGCCGCGGCTTCATCAAGACACCTAGTTACTCCCAGGTGGCGGAGCCGATCTATCGCCGCGCGGTCGAGCGGTGGAGGAATTACTCGGAAGAGCTTCGGCCGATCGTTCCTATCCTCGAGCCCTGGATCGAAGCGCTCGGCTACGAAGGCTGACTTTTGCCCGCTATCTGGGGACTGCTCCACAGCGCCGTCGCCCAGTCCGGCTCCGGCTGGTCGAGATCGAAATATTCGAAAATGAGGTGAATCCGATCCGTCGACCCGCGATTTTCGACGCCGTGCTTGCCCATGTTGTCGACCTCGACGGCCTCGCCCTCGGCGAGATGGTAGGGCTTGTCGTCGACGAAAAAGATGACCCCCTCGTTTGTCTGGAGCGGAACGTGGATCTTGTGCGGCCATTTCGCCGACGGGCTCGCATCCTTGTGCGGATGAATGATCCCGCCCGGGGCCATTCGCGCCAGCATGATCCTCGGAAAGGCCCCGCGGCTATAACCGTAGGGTTTTGTAGCTTCCGTCAGAACGGGCAGCAGCAGCTCGCTCCATTCGCTCCACAGCGGCCCATCGTAGGAGGTGCGCCAGTCGTAGAGATTGGAAACGAAGCGGAAGACGATGTGTCGAGTCGCATCGAGCGCGGCGAACCGGTTGGGCTTGGACGCATTCTCCAGCTCCCACATCTCCTCCGGCAGGCGCGCGACGGCATCGCGAAGCGCCGAGATGTCGACCCTGCCAAGCCGCCGGACGGATTGCGTCTTTCGTGGATTGGGCGGGAACTGAGGCTTAGAATTCATAACCGAACAATTCTAGATCGCGGGCATAGAGCTTGGCGACCCCTTCCGTGAGCTGCTGGTCGTAATATTGCCGATAATCGGCGCGCTTCGATTCGTTCGTCCTTTCCAGCTCCGCGCGCGGGATTCCGATCCTGTCGCAAATCTCGTCGAACGAGCTCTGCATCTGTTCGACCCGGCCGATGTAGTCGGTCAGCGGCTCACCGTCGGATCCGACAACGAAGCTGCACTGCGGCTGGAAGAGGATATGCGACCTCGGTCCCGGCGCAGTGAGGATGTGCCACATGACGGCCTTCGGATCCTTTTCGAACTCTCCGCCCTTGCGGGTCATGAAAGCGCAATAAGAGACGAAGCGGTCGAACGGGTTCCGGACGAAAGCGAACTTGAAGAAGCTGTCGAACTTCGCCGGCTCCAGGAACGGCCGGAGCTGGGCAAGGCTGATATGGCCGTGACGCAGGTTCGCGAGCTCCGGGATCGGGAACTTCTTCTCCTCGAACAGCCGGACCTGCTCGATGTCGTCGTCGCTCATGTGGGGCCTCAGTGCGCGGCGCACGGAATGAGTCCCCGTCTTGGGGATGGCGACGAAGATGAACTTGAGACTTTCGGAGATAATCATGGGCTGGTTCGGCAATCCTCGCCGCGAACGGGCGGCAGGCTAGGACGCCTTGCGCAAGGACATGCCCGCAGCCTGTGGCCGCGGGTGCCTCGCGCTCTGAAGCGCCACTTCGACGATCAGGCGATCGAAGATGTGCTGCATCACGACTTCGTTCCTGAGGCGAATCTCTTCGGCGCCCCTGGCGACGAGGTCGCGCCGCACGCCCGCCAACAGCTGGCCGTAACGGGGGACGGCGCGTTCGTCGGCACCGAATTGCGCCCACAGGGCGGCCCAATCGTCGATGAAGCGGCCTATCCGTTTGTTCACGGCGTCGAGCTTCGGATGAGCGCTCGCATTGCTCATTATGAAGTCGACATGGCAGCGGATCTCCCAGGGCGACATCACATTGGGAAGGTTGACGCGCTCGAACGCCAGCTGCGGCGCCGCGGCCCCGGCAGGCTCGACGAACTCGAATTCGTCGCCGCCCGTCTCGGCGGTCTCGATCAGATCGTGCAGGCGCCCGCCGCCAACGGTGTCGAGCACGAGATGCACGCGGGTGTCGTCGCCGCGATTGTGAACCTCATGCTTGAGGAAGGAATCGAATATCCAGCATTCGCCGGCCGCCATGTGGACGGACTCGCCGCCGCAGGTGAACGACACACCCGGGTTGGTGATCACCGGAATGTGGATTCGGATGTGTGTCCGCCAATAATAATGGCTGTCGACGTGCAGCGGGACGTCCCCTCCCGGGGCCAGCGCCATAAGCCGGCTCCTGCCCCACACGGAGCCGATCCGGTCCATGATCTGCATCATGTAAGGGCAGGCGAGCAGGTACGGCGTCGGCCCCATCGCGCCCTCGATCGCGTCCGTCGCCTCGCCGCCCGCGGTGATCAGCCGCACCGCGCTATTGCCCGGAAAGTGCTGCGGATGCGCGGTCCAGGCGGATGCAGGCAGCGCCCTCACCTCGGCCGAAAGCTGCTCGGCGGAAAATTTCATGGGGAGCCGCAAGAGCGGCTTCGAGAAGCGCATGTCCTGTCCAGCCAATATGTCGGGCGCGGCAACAGTGGCGGGCCCGACCGGGTCATCGCCCGCCTGTTCGGACAAATCAAGTGACGAGCCAGGCCGCGGCATTCCGGATCAGCCTCCCTTGAAACTGACGCCGGCGGACGAGATCATCTTCGCCGCGGCGTCGCGTTCGGCGGGATCGAGCGAGGGCGCCCACAGATCGAAGATCAGGACCACTCGGAGCTCGTCGCTGTCGTTCCACGCCTCATGCTCGATCGTGTCGTCGAACACGATCGCCTCTCCGGCCCGCCATTCGATCGTCGTTCCGCCAACCCTGAAACCGCAACCCGGAGGCACGATCAGCGGCAGGTGAGCCACCAGGCGGACATTGGCGACCCCGGTATGGGGCGGGATGTGCGTATGTGGCGCGAGGAGCGAGAACATGGCGTTGGGCGAAGCGCCTGGAATATCGGGCTGCGGCAGCTTCGATAGCAGCTGCAAGGTCTTCGGGCAGTGACTCGCGTTGGCCTCGACCCGTTCGCCGTTCTGGAGCAGGTGAATCGCGGTCCAGTCAGGGTTGTTGTTCAGCTCCTTCCACTGCGCCAGCGGAACGTGATCGGCATATTGGCTGTACGGGACGAGCTCGGCAGTCTTGAGCTTCACGAGCGCCTCGAACTCGGCGCGGATGTCGTCCGTCGCAGCCTCGACGGCGCGAATGCCGGGGAAGCAATCGACGTCGTGAAATTCCACTTCCGGCATTTCCGGAAAATGGAAGGCGGTCGGCTCCTGGTGGAAATGCCGGGTGCGCCGCGACGTGTTGGACGCGAAACGCTCGAGCTTCGCTCGCTGCGCGCCGGTAAGGCTGGCCGGCAAGGTCGTCAGCAAGCGCTGCTCGACCGCCGCCTGGTGCTCCGCCGCCCGCTTCTTCGCATGCTCGACCGCCGGAGCGAGCGCCCGTGGCACATCCTCTCCCGACGGGAGCTGCGCGACCGCCTTCCTGAAGGCGGCCCCCGCCTGCGGATGCCCTGCCCGTTCCAGGAGCATGGCCCGGGCGAGCAATGCTGAAAAGTCGAGAGGAGAGAGAGCAAGCCCGCGCTCGACCGCGTCCAGTGCGCCCTGGACGTCGCCGAGGGCGCGGCGGACGGCGCTGAGCTTCATCCACAGGTCGAGCGTCGCATCCCCGGTTGCCACGGCCCGCTCGAGCGAGCGTCGCGCCGCCACCAGGTCGCCGGCGGCGGCCGCCTTGTCAGCCTGGCTCTCCAATCCCGCGACCATGTTCACGCGCTCACTTGTGCCGAGCATCGATGCAAAATCAATGTTTGCAAAAGAAAACGGCGGGCCTCCGAGGAGACCCGCCGCAATCCTTACCTCTTCGCGATGACTTAGAAGTCGACCGTGAAGCCCGCGAACACGTAACGACCCAGCGAGTCGTATACCTGCGGGAAGGTGTTTCCGTTGCCGAAGCCGGCCGGAACTACCTGGCCACCTGCAATCGGCGGATCGGTGTCGAAGATGTTGTTCGCACCAACGCGCAGATTGAGGCGCTGAGCCAGGCGAGCGGTGAACGACAGGTCGAAGAAGTTGGCCGCGCTCAAACGCTCGTTGCCCGGGATTGGATCGGCAACCGTTCCGCAACCCGTGTTCGGAATGTCGTTCGCCGGATCCGCCGGTTTGCAATCCACACCGGAGAAGTGCCGCCAACGAGCCGAAACGCCGATGCCGCTCGGCATCGTCAGGCCGACGCGGAGGGTGTGCCTCCACTTCGGAGCCGGCTGAAGGCCGGCGAAGCTGCCGACATCGCCGACACCCGCACCCGATTCATCCGTCAGCAACGTGCCGACAAACGAGGCATTGAAGGTGCCGAGACCGCCAAGGCGCCGCGAATAGCTGCTCTGGAAGTCGAAGCCCTTGGTCAGCAGGCCCGTGCCCGGGAAGTTCTGGTTGGTCAGGATGATGTACCCTGCCGTCGCCAGATCCGAACCCTGCCACAGCGAACCAGTATTGGTGTTGCGGTGGATCAGGGCGCACTGCGCTGCGTCGCCGCCGATACAATCGTTGATGACGTCCAGGAAGGCGGGTCCGCCGATGACGTTCTTCACCTTGATGTTGAAGTAGTCGACGGTGAACGCGAAGCCCGGGACGAAACGCGGCTGAAGGATCGCACCCAAGGTCAGGGTGTCCGCCTTTTCCGGAAGCAGGTTCGCGTTGCCGCCGAACAGGGCGCTGTACTGGTTCGCCGGGTTCGCCGAGATGTTCCCGTACTGCCCTGGCTTCACGCCAGTCCGAGCGCAATCGGTCTCTGAAGCCGTCGGACTGGCGCCCGCGCACGGATCGACCGCGCCCGAGAGACCCAGCGACTGCGGGAAGAACAGTTCAACGATGTTCGGCGCACGAACCGCCCGGTTGTAGCTTGCGCGGAACCGGATGTCCGGGATCGGCGCCAACTCAGCCTGCAGCTTGTAGGTGTCCGTGTTGAAGCTGTTTCCGGCGACATGGTAGTTCGAATAACGATAACCGCCGGTGATCGTGAAGTTGTCGATGAAGTTGTGCTCGACGATCGGCAGCTGGACTTCCGCGAAGAGCTCGCGAACGTCGAACTGACCGTTGACCGGCGGGGTCGGGCCGCCCTGGCCGGCGAGATCGCCGGAGGAGAAAGCCTGGTCGACTTTGAAGTCCAGGGTTTCTTTGCGGTATTCGGCACCGACGTTGATGCCGAGGCCGGTTTCGGCCCATGGCATCCGCCATCCATACTCGTCACCGTTGATGGTGAAGTCGGCGTGAGCGATCGTCTCGCCGATGACACCGCGCTGGAAGCCCGGAGTCTGCAGGTATCCCAGGGCGTCGGGCGAAACCGCGCCGGCCTGGAAGATGTTGTACGGTACGCAGCCCGGATCGATGCCGGTGAATGCCGCGCGGCAGACGACGGTCGAGCCCGGAGTTCCCGGCGCAACCTGATTGCCGTTGGCGTCGACGGCAATCGCGTCGATGGCCCGGCCGAGACGCGTGACCGAGAAGTCGTTGAAGTAGGTCTCGTTCCGGAGCGTGCGGCCGAACTGGTAGTAGGCCTCGTAGGAGATGCCGCGTGCCGGATCGCCGCGCATACCGCCGACGACACGGTAGTCGGTATGACGGATATCGTCGTCACGGCCGCCGCCTTCGACGTTGCGGCGCAGGATGTAGGTGAACGTCTGCTGGACATTCGCCTGGCCATTCAACGAACCCGTGAACGTCGGATCGTGGCTGACGCCATCCGCGGTCGTGTAGGGGCTGCAGATCTGGGCCCGCTGGGCGGCGGTCAGCAGCGCGTTGTCGCATGCGAGGGCGTTGGTGTTGCCGAAGTCGCCAGACGGCGCGATCTGCGCATCCGAATGGTCGTCCATGAACATGAGTTCCATGTACGGCTTGAAGGCCGGGCTGATCTCATAGTCCGCGAACGCGCCGAACGTGTAGCGCTCGTCAGGCCGCTGGAAGTAGTTGTACGGGTTGAAGTTGAACGCCGTGTAGTAGTTGACGAACTCGTTCCCCTGAACCTGCAGAACGTTGATCAGCGGGAAGGTGTGAGCGCCCGCCGCGTTCGTGAAGTTCGGATCGTACTGAAGGAACGTGCCGGTCGCGCTGGTCAGCGAGCCCGAGCAGTTGAAGCGACGCTTCGACGAGCTGGCGTCGATCGCCGACTGCTTCCGTCCGCTGAGCGCGCAGAACGAATAGTCGCGGCTCGACTGCAGGACCGGGTCCTGCGTGCGGTAGGTCGCATAAGCAGTGACGTGGCCACGACCGTCATCGAAGGCAGCGCCGAACATGCCGGCGATGTCCTGTGCGCCACCATTGGTGCTCCAGCCGGTCGGCGGGAGGAAGCCGTGCGCAGCGTTCGCGTCGAGGATCTGGTCCTGCGCATGCTGGTGGTGGTTGAACGCACTGGCCTGGCCGTCGATGCGGAAGCCGGTGAAGGTCGTGTCCATGATGAAGTTGACGACGCCGGCGACCGCGTCCGCACCGTACACGGACGATGCACCGCCGGTCAGAACGTCGACGCGCTTGATCATCACGGCCGGAATGAAGTTGATGTCCGCGACCGGGTTGCCGGTGTCACCAGCCTGCAGGCGCTTGCCGTTGACCAGGACCAAGCTGCGCTTCGAGCCGAGGCCGCGGAGCGAGATGGTGGCCGTTCCGCTCGATCCGTTCGAGACGTTCGAGCCCTGGGCCGCGAACACCTGCGGAAGCGAGTTGATCAGGTCTTCCGTACGCGTCGTACCCGAAACCTTGACCTCCTGGCTGGTGACGACCGTCACCGGGCTGGCCGATTCCAGGTTCGGCTGCGGGATGCGCGAACCGGTGACGATGATGTCCTGGCTGCGCTTCACCTGCTCGCCGGTGGCCGAGGTGCTCGGAGGCGGAGCCGCTTCGACCGGAGCGGTCGTCTGCGGAGCCGTCGGAACCGCGCTCGTGTCAGGCGGGTTCGTGTTCGGATTCGTGTCCTGCGCGAAAGCAGGCGTGGCGAGCGCGCTGGCGCCGACGAGGAGCGTCGTTGCGAGCAGACGCTGACGGAAATCGAGCTTCATAAAACCATCCCCTTATAGGGCCGTGCCACCTGCACGACCGCCATGGCGCGACAGCGCTAGACTGCCGAACTGCCCCGTTTGATAAGTGAAGGGCCAAGCCGCTGGCAACGCTTGGCGGGCCAATCGCATGAAGTTGTCAACGCGCTGTATCAAATATGCAACAGCGCCCCTCTTGCCGCGATTGCGGGGCGCGGCCTAGTGTGGAGC
>Ga0070658_10003579_pt1 | contig 12742 bp, 11 predicted proteins | sample KBSC13metaG_FD_64664 | JGI IMG/M metagenome (GOLD analysis project Ga0070658, IMG submission 64664) | Corn rhizosphere microbial communities from Kellogg Biological Station, Michigan, USA - KBS C1-3 metaG | ecosystem: Host-associated > Plants > Roots > Rhizosphere > Soil ... | reverse complement strand
GAGGTTGGCGTTGCCGCCCTTGTCCCCCGACCGCGCGCCGGCCACGAGCCCGAGTGGGGCCCTTCGCGTCGGCCCCGTGGGCGCCTTGGCCACGGAGTACGGAGGGACAGCGGCGGTCGTCGGATCGACCAGCGTCGGAGCGACCTGCACGACCTCGTCCCCGACGGTCACCTCATGACTGAGGAGCGCAGCGTCCATGAGCGCCGGCCAGTAGACGCCGTAGGCCTGGCTGCTCGACGGGCCACCGAAGAAGCCCGGGTACGACGCGAGGGCCAGCTCCGTGATCGCTCCGGACAGGCGGCGCCCGAACTTGTCCGCGTCGGCGTCCTTCAGCGAGATGCGCAGCTGGGCGATGGCGGTCTCGTTGCGGGTCGGGTCCTCCTGGTCGGACCGGACGAGGTCGATCTCGACGGACTCGAAGTAGTCCCTGCCTCCGGGCAGTGCCGCGAACAGGCCGTCGACGAGCAGGTCGGCCTTCTTCTCGATGTCGAGGCCGACGAGGAGGAACGAGTAGGTCGCCTTCGTCGCGCCTGCGAGGTTGAGGCAGACCTTGGCCGTGCGGGGCGGAGCCTCCCCCAGCACGCCGCTGATGCGGACGCGGTCCTTCGCCTCCTGGGTCAGGCAGATGCTGTCGAAGCGGGCACTCACGTCGGGGTTCAGGTAGGTCGGTGAGCCGATCTCGTAGAGCAGCTGCGCTGTCACGGTGCCCACGGTGACCGCTCCCGCGTGCGCGTCGTGCTTGGTGATGACGCTCGATCCGTCAGCGGCGATCTCGGCGATGGGGAAGCCCGGGTGGATGAGGTTCGGCACCTCGGTGAAGAAGGCGTAGTTGCCGCCGGTCGCCTGCGTCCCGCACTCGATGACGTGCCCTGCGACCAGCGCTCCGGCGAGCGCATCCCAGTCGTCGCGCTTCCAGCCGTGGTGGTGCGCTGCGGGCGCCATGACGATCGCGGCGTCCGTCGTGCGGCCGGTGATGACGATGTCGGCACCGCGGTCGAGGGCGTCGACGATGCCCCAACCGCCGAGGTACGCGTTGGCCGTGAGCACGGTCCGGTCGCCCAGCGCCTCACCCGTGTCGAGGTTCGCGAGGTCGCCGAGCTCGGACAGCCGGGGCAGGACGTCGTCGCCTGTCACGTAGCCGATCCGCGGGTTCAGTCCGAGCGCAGCCGCGACCGTCTCGACGGCCGCGGCACAACCCCGCGGGTTGAGACCGCCCGCGTTGGCGACGACCTTGATGCCACGCTCGAGGCAGGTGCCCATCACCTGCTCCATCTGCCGCACGAAGGTCTTGGCGAAGCCGCCGTCCGGGTTCTTGAACCGGTCCTTGAAGAGGATGAGCATCGTGAGCTCGGCGAGCCAGTCGCCGGTGAGGACGTCGATGGGGCCGTCCTCGACCATCTCCCGGGCGGCCGACATCCGGTCGCCGTAGAAGCCGCTGCAGTTGGCGATGCGGACCGGCGCGCTGTCTCGGTGTTCAGTCATGGAGGACCACCAGGACGTCGCCGGCGGCGACCTGCTGGCCGACGGTGGCGCGGACCTCCGCGACTGTTCCGTCAGCCGGTGCCGTCACCCGGTGCTCCATCTTCATCGCCTCGACCACGACGAGCAGCTGGCCGGCGGTCACGGCCTCGCCCTGGGTGACGGCGACCGTGATGACGCCGCCCGGCAGCGGCGCGACGAGGCCGCCTTCGACGACCTCCTTCTCCTGCACGGGGAAGCGGGGCACGAGGTGCAGCTCGACCTCGCCGACCCACCATCGGTCGGCGGCGTTGCGCACCGGGACGCGGGCCCGGACGCCGTCGATCTCCGCCTCGATCTCGGCGTCACTCACCGCGAGAACCCTTGCCTGCCAGGACTTCTCGCCCACGGCGACGTCGTAGCTGCCATCGCGCCGAGTGCGGTAGGCGAGCTCGATCGTGTGCTCACCGGCCCGGTAGGTGAACGCCTCCGGGGGCAGCACGCCGTTGCGCCAGCCGGCGGGGAAACGGCCGAGCGGGCTCGCGGCGCGGCGCCGGGCCGCTGCGAAGAGAGCAGCCAGCACGGCGCAGAACTCGAGGTGGCCGACGTACACCTCCTTGTCACGACCTGGCTGCACGCGCTCGATGAAGTCGGTGGTGGTGTCGCCGGCGAGGAAGGCGTCGTGTCGGAGGACCTCGACGAGGAAGTCGCGGTTGGTCGTGGTGCCCTGCAGCGACGTGCGCTCCAGTGCCGACGCCAGGGCGAGCGCGGCTTCGCGGCGGGTGGGGGCGTGGGTGACGACCTTGGCGAGCATGGGGTCGAACTCGACGCCGATGACGCTGCCGCTCTCGATGCCGCTGTCGTAGCGCGCGCCGGGTGCGGGCTGCCAGTTCAGGACGGTGCCCGTGACCGGCAGGAAGTCGTTCGCCGGGTCCTCGGCGTAGAGGCGCGCCTCGACGGCGTGTCCGGTCAGGGTGACGTCGCCCTGGGTGAAGCTCAGCTGCTCGCCTTGCGCGACGAGCAGCTGCTCGCGGACGAGGTCCAGCCCCGTGACCATCTCGGTGACGGGGTGCTCCACCTGCAGTCGGGTGTTGACCTCGAGGAAGTAGAAGTCGCGGCCGTCCAGCAGGAACTCCACGGTGCCGGCGTTGCTGTAGCCGATCGTCCTGGCCGCCGCGAGCGCTGCCTGTCCGAGGCGCTCCCGGAGCTCGGCGTCGACGGCCGGCGAGGGGGCTTCCTCGATGACCTTCTGGTGGCGTCGCTGGATGGAGCACTCCCGCTCGCCGAGGTGGACGAGGTTGCCGTGGTTGTCACCGAGGATCTGCACCTCGACGTGCCGAGCGCCGGTGAGGTACCGCTCGAGGAAGACCGTGTCGTCGCCGAACGCGGCGGCCGCCTCCCGGCGAGCGGCGGCCTGCGCCTCCTCCAGCTCGGACGGGGTGTGGACGACGCGCATGCCCTTGCCGCCGCCGCCCATGGCCGCCTTGACCAGCACGGGGAACACACCGTCCGGGGCATCGAGGGTCGGGACGCCAGCGGCGGCCAGCAGCTTCTTGGCGGCGAGCTTGTCGCCCATGGCCGCAATCGCGTCGGGCGACGGGCCGACCCAGGTCAGGCCCGCGTCGAGGACCGCCTGCGCGAAGGCGGCGTTCTCGGACAGGAAGCCGTAGCCGGGGTGGACCGCGTCGGCGCCGGCCCGCTGTGCCGCGGCCAGCACCTTCGCGATGTCGAGGTAGGTCTCGGCCGCCGTGGTTCCGCGGAGCGCGACGGCGATGTCGGCCTCGCCGACGTTCGGCGCCATCGCGTCGCCGTCGGCGTAGACCGCGATCGTGCCGATGCCCATGGTGCGGGCGGTCCGCTGGATGCGGCGCGCGATCTCTCCGCGGTTCGCCACCAGCAACCGCCGGATGGGGCGGGCGCTCACCGGAACGCCCCGAACGCGTCGGAGGACTCCGCGGAGCCGGTCCCGACCACGGGGGCGCTGTGGCAGGCCGACAGCGCCAGCCCGATGACCGTGCGCGTGTCGCGCGGGTCGATGACCCCGTCGTCGACACCGCGGCCGCTGGCGTACATCGCCAGGGACTGCCGCTCCTGCACCTCCGCGACCGCGTCGGTGATCATCTTCTCCAGCGCCTCGTCGACCTCCTCGCCCTTGCGGGCCGCCTGCGCCCGACGGACGATCGACATGACGCCGGCGATCTGCTGCGGCCCCATCACCGCGATCTTCGCGGTCGGCCAGAGGAAGACGAACCGGGTGCCGAACCCACGGCCGCCCATGCCGTAGTTCCCTGCGCCGTAGGAGGATCCGAGGATGACCGTCACGTGCGGCACCGCGCTGTTGGACAGCGCGTTGATCATCTGGCTGCCCCACTTGACCATGCCGGCCTGCTCGTAGTCCTTGCCGACCATGTAGCCGGTGATGTTCTGGAGGAACACCAGCGGCGTCGACGTCTTGTTGCACAGCTGGATGAACTGCGACGCCTTCTGCGACGACTCCGGGAACAGCGGCCCGTTGTTGCCGAGCACCCCGACCGCAAACCCGTGGATCTCCGCCCAACCACACACCAGCGTCGTGCCGTAGCGCGCCTTGAACTCCTCGAAGCGCGACCCGTCGACGACCCGGCCGATGACCTCACGCACGTCGAGCGGCTGCCGCAGGTCCTTCGACACCAGCCCGAGCAGGTCCTCGCTGTCGAGCACCGGCTCCTCCCCCGGCGACACCGGACCCGGACCGGCCTTGCGCCAGTGCAGGTGCCCCACGACGTCCCGCGCCTGCCGGATCGCGTCCCGCTCGTCCTCCGCCAGGTAGTCCGCCAGACCGCTCACGGACGCGTGCATCTCCGCCCCGCCGAGCTCCTCGTCCGAGGACTCCTCACCCGTCGCGACCTTCACCAGCGGCGGTCCACCGAGGAAGACCTTGGCGTTGTCCTTCACCAGGATCGTGTACTCCGACAGCCCCGGCATGTACGCACCGCCCGCCGTCGAGGACCCGAAGACGATCGCCACGGTCGGGATCCCCAGCCCGGACAGCACCGTCGTCTCGTAGAAGAACCCACCGGAGCCGGCGAAGTGGAAGGTCGAGCTCTTGAGGATCTCCTCGATGTCGTTGCCCCGCGGCCGCAGGTCACCGCCGGCCGACTCGATGAGGGACACGTAGGGCAGCCGGTTCTGCTTGGCGATCTGCAGGGCCCGGTCGATCTTGGGGATGCTGGTCTGCGTCAGGGCACCGCCGAGCACGGTCGGGTCATTGCCGAAGATGACGCACTCGGTCCCGTTGATCGTGCCGATGCCGACGATGGCCCCGCCACCGACGGGGTAGTCCGTGTAGTAGCCCGCGAGCGCGCCGATCTCGAGGAAGGGCGTGTCCGGGTCGATGAGGAGCGCGACGCGCTCGCGCAGGGTCAGCTTGCCGGCCGCCTTGTGCCGGGCGACGGCCTTCTCGGTGCCGCCCTGCCCGGCGAGCTGCAGCTGCTCGTCGAGGGCGCCGAGCATCTCCAGCATGTCGGCGCGGTTCTGCGCGAACGCTTCCGACCCGCGGTCGAGGGCTGTGCCGAGGACCGTCACGACAGGGGCTTCCGGCCGGTACCAGCGGGTCCTGCATAGGCCTGGGCGATCGACATCCACTGCTCCGCGGTCGGTCCGGTGATCGTGAGGTCGACGTCGTCGAGATGACGTCGCTGTGTGACCAGCAGGGCGAAGTCGAGGGCGCTGCCACGGACGCTGTCGGCAGCGTCCTCAGGCCCCCAGCTGCCGCCCCCGGCACCACTGAGCTCGACCCGTACGGGGTCACCGGGGTCCGGCACCTCGTGGACGAGGAACGCGTAGGCCCGTGCCCCCACGCCGATGTGGCACACGTGGCGCAGCCGCGCGCTGACGACGGGCTCGAGACCCAGCGCGTCGGCGACGTCCTGGCCGTGCGCCCAGGTCTCCATCAGCCGAGCCGTGACGAAGCTCGACACCGACATCGGGGGTCCATACCAGGGCACCCGCGTCCCCGGCGGGACCGCGGCGGCCTTCGCCAGCAGGGCCGCCCGGCCTCGGCGCCACTCCTCCAGCAGGTCCCCGCCGCTGCCGTTGCGCGCCAGCGCGGTGTCACGGCCGCTGTCGAGGCCGGCGGAGAACAGCTCCTGCACATGAGCGGCGAACGCGATCTCGTCCGAGAGGGCCAGCACGGCAGTCCCGTCGAAGTAGTGCAGGTGGCTGATGCAGTCGGCGACGTCCCAGCCCTCGGCCGGCGACGCGGTGCGCCACTGCTCCTCGCTCAGGTCGGCGACCCGGGCGTCGAGGGCGGCGTGCTCGTCCGCGAGGTCCTGCAGGAGCGCAGCGGGGTCGGGCTTCATGGCGACATCCTGCCCCGACGCTACTGGCGGGTAGGGAAGGGGTCGCCTCGTCAGACCACCGGCTGCAGGAAGGCCAGGCGCATGCTGCGCGCGATCGCCGCGTAGCCGGCCGCCGACGGGTGCGTGAAGTCGCCCGAGTCGTAGCCGCGGCGCCACGTGTTGCCGTCGTCCTGCGCCACGACCCGGTGGATGTCGAGGACGCCGTCGTCGAACAGCGGGCTGCTGCGCAGGAAGGCGTTCACCGTCGCGATGGCGTCGGAACGTCCTCTCGGCCCGCGGGGGACGAGGGTGGCAGCAGCGACCCGGATCCCGTGGCGGTGGAGCAGGACGGTGATCTCGGTGATGTCGCCGATCACCGTCTGCGTGCTCGCCCGCCGGGTCAGGTCGTTCGTGCCGATCTCGAGGACGACGTCGGTGACGCCGGCGAGGTCGAGCACGTCGTGGTCGAGCCGGGCGAGGACGCCGGGGGCGGTGTCACCGTTGATGCCCTCGTTGACGACCGCAGCGGTCTCGATGCCGTGGGTCGTCGCGATCCGGCGGGCCAGCACGTCGGGGTAGGTCGCGTGCCGTTCCATGAGCGCGTCGTCGAAGCCGCGCGCCTGGTCGCCGTCGGTGATCGAGTCGCCCAGGGCGACGACGACGCGACCCACCGAGGTGCGGACCTCGACGGCGTCGAGCCACGGGATGGGCTCCTGCCGGATGCTGAAGGCGGCACCGCTGGTGGCCTGCGTGAGGTCACCGGCGCCCGAGGCAGTGCGGTACTGCGTCGTGTACGTCTGCGAGTGCCATGTCGGCAGGACGGCCGTGGGGACGTGCAGGCTGACGACGAGGTCCTGGAACGGCCGCACGTCGAAGGCGACCGCGTCCGTGCGGAGGGCGGCATCAGCGGGGACCAGGACCGAGCGCCTGCCGCGGAAGGTCAGCCGCCTCAGCGTGCCGGGGACGACCGAGGCGCCGCTGGCGCCCTGCCGGATGCCGACCGTCGCCGCGCCGATGGGCAGCCCCTTCACGGCGTTGACGTTGGACCACCGGAGCCTGACGGACGTCCCGCCGATCGTGGGCCGCACGACGAGCCGGTAGGTGACGTCAGCCGGCGTCGGCAGCTGGTCGAGGACCCGATGGCGGGTCCACTCCGAGCTCCTGGCGCTGGTGTTCTCCGCCGCGGCCCAGGCCACCCGCCAGGACGGCAGGGTGAGCGCCCGGCTGCTCTGGGGCGCCAGGCACGAGAGCGCGAGGACCGCCGCGACGAGGAGAGCCCGCTTCGTCATGGGGCGAAGGGTCGGTGCCGACGACGTGGACGGGGCCCGAGCACCTCTGCTGGGACGCTCGGGAGCACGGCGCACACCTTACTTTGTAAGCACAACCTGGCAACCCCTGGTCGAGCCTGTCCGTCAGACGTCGAGCAGCCAGGTCGGTGCCGTCCCGGGCTCGGGGTCGTAGCTGCACAGCAGCCCGGTCTGGACGCTGCGTCGCAGGTGGTCCGCCAGCTGGTCGTCCACGTCGGCGATGCGGGCGATCGCGGTGCTGATCGCCTTCTTGACGGCGACCCGCGCCCGCTCCTGGCTCGAGCCGGTCACACGGCCACGACTCCCGAGACCCGTCGCGCGGCTCAGCTCCTCGAGCAGAGCGTCGCGCTCGGCGCGAGCCCGGCCGGCCCGGCCGGTGTCGTCCCACTGCTCGGCCTCCTCCAGGTCCTCCTGCAGATCAGCGAGGCGCTGGCGGTAGGCCGCCAGAGCCTGCTTGTCCACGATCTCGCCGAGGTCGTGCTCCTCGACGACCGCATGCCCCTGTCCGGCGAGGTCGAGGGCCCGGTGCTCGTGCCCGGGCTGGCGCAGCAGGGTGCGCAAGTAGCCGAAGCCCCGCAGCCCGGCCACGGGAGTGGCCTCGGCCCCGATCGCCCAGAGGCCGCCGCTCGTCGGGTGCAGACGCGCCGCCCGCGGACTGACCTCTACCGCACTTGGCACCGGGCACGCCTGGAGGCGGGCCGACCACCACTGCGCGCCGATGCGCTCGTAGGTCGCCAGTGCAGAGGCGCGCAGCGCAGCCCCCTCCTCCGCTCGACCCAACCTGTGCAGCGCCCTGCTCAGCGGGTCGTCGGTGACGCCGTGGAAGCAGACGGCACCCGCGTTGACGACCGCGCGGCCGGCATAGGGCTCGAGCAGCGCGGTGGCCTCGCGGACCGTCTGCTCGTCATCGACGGCCAGAGCGACCTCGAGCACAAGCTGGAGCGTCAGCAGCCAGTCCTGGTCCCGGGCCAGCGCGGCCAGGCTGCCGCCGCGGAAGGTCCGCAGCAGTGCCTCCGCGCGGTCGAGGTGACCAGCTGCTGCCCAGAGGAACGCAGCTTCGGCGTGGACGACCGTGACCGCCTCCGTCACCGCGAACTGCTCCGCTGCACCGGCCGTGGTGGCGACGGCCACGAGGTCGCCGTCTTGCAGCCCCGCGTACGCACTGAGTGTGCCGAGCACCATGAAGGCGTCGGGCAGCCGGGCGTCCTCCCCCGCCTGGCGCGCCAGCTCGAGCAGCTGCGGCGCCGTGTCGTGGCGGGCCCGGACGAGATCGAGCATCAGCCGTCGCGACGCCGCGAAGAACCGCGCTCTCGGGCTCTCGGCCGCGAGGATCTCGAGGGACCGCATCTGCCGGTGCATGGCATGGACGTCCAGCGACTCGCACGCGACCTGGAGCCCCCAGAGATGTGCCTTCAGCCGCGCCTCGGTGTCCGCGACGTGCGCGGCGACGTCGTCCAGCTGACGGGCCAGGTCCCTGCGGCGGTCGTGCTCGTCGGGCCCCCAGCTGGCGGACAGAGCGGCGTCCAGCGCGTCCGCGACCAGAGCGGGATCGTCCGCCGACCGTGCCCGCGCGACGGCCTCGTCCGCGAACGCCCGCGCCCGGGCGGCCTCGCCGGCGTACACCCAGCACCGGGCGAGTGCCGCGGCGAGCCGGGCCCGCGTCGCGTTCTCCGTCATCTGCTGCAAGACGTCGTGCAGGAGCGCGGGCAAGCGGCCTGGCGCCGTGCCGAAGACCTGCATCGAGGCCAGGCCGAGCGCGGCACGGGCCATCGCGTCGAGGTCACCGCTGTCGCGGGCCGCCTCGACCGCGGCCTCGTAGAGGTCGGCGGCCGCCGCGGCGTGCCCGGCCGTCCGCTCCGCGTCGGCTCGGCTGAGCAGCTGCGCGGCGTCCTCGACCTCCGTGGCCACGCTGCATCGTAGGTCCGCCGGCACCGTCAGGGCCGCACGAGCACGACCTCGGCGGCGTGCGCGCGCTGCTGACGTTCGTCCCAGTCGCCGGTGCAGTAGACGGCGAGCTCCGTGATGGTCGCGCCTGCGACATCGGCACGGAACATCTCGCGGCAGTACCAGTGCTGCCCTGCGTCGACCCAGCGCTCCTCGACCTCCATCGTGAAGCCTCGCGGAGTCGGTTCGACGCGCGTGACGTGCACCTCGCCGGTGACCGGGTGGCCGGTGCGCCGGATGGCGACAAGACCCTCCGCACTGTCGGCCTGCAGGCGCCACGTCGGGAGCGTGATGTCACTGAAGATGTCCGGTGCAAAGAGTCCGTCGGGAGCGTCGTTGGTCTCGAGGAAGCGCACGAAGCAGGCGACGGCCGTCGTCGCATCCGGCGCGCTGAGCGTCGTCGGCGCGGTCATGCCGACACCGCCGCCTCGGCCAGGTTGCGCCCGACGACGGCCATGGTGGCCTCGAGCTCGGCCGTGGGGCTGAACTCGACGACCTCCGTGCCCGCGGCCACCAGCGGAAGGTGGCCCGGCTCGGCGTAGTAGGCGTCCCCGGCGACGTAGGTCTCCTGGCGGCCGGCCCAGCGGAAGGTGACCTGTCCGCTCATGACGACGCCCCAGTGCGGGCACTGGCATCGGTCGGCGGGAAGCCCGACGAAGAAGGGCGCCGGGTCGAGGTCGGCCTTGAAGCACTCGAAGCCGACGGTGTAGCCACCGAGGTCGGCGTAGCGACCCTCGATGACCTCCTCGTCGACGGCGACGGCGGTGGTGATGCGGTTCGCGCTCGGCATGGTCTGCCTCCCAGAGATCGGAACGTGCTGTCGACCTCTGGGCGTGACGACCGCCGGAACATCGTGACGGTGCCTCGCGCCTCCCTCGTCACGACCGGAGCTGCCGCGACCCCTCGACGCTGCGGTAGTAGTCGCGCCAGATCAGCCGGTAGACCCTGAGGTACCGCGGCAGCGACCGGATGCCGGGCAGGAACGGGACGAGCACGAAGCCGGCTGTGAGCAGCATCATGAGCCCCCAGACGAGCGCGTCGGCGTTGTCCGACGTGGAGAAGGGCTTGACCTGGTACCAGAAGGTGTAGAGCCACAGCCACGGCTGGCCGGGGTAGTTGCCGGTCTCGTTCATCATCCCCCACTGATCACCGCCCAGGTGCTCGGCGCGCGCCTTGTCCTCGAGGTAGGTGCCGTCGGCGAGGAAGAGCAGGGGCTTGGTGTAGTCGGTCATGTAGAAGCGGCCCTGTTCCAGGAGCGCCCCGTCCAGGCCGCCCGACTGGGCGAGCCGGAGGAGCTGGCCGAGCAGGACCGGCACGGGCCCGTAGCTGCCCGACGCCACCTTGGCAGGATCGCCCGAAGCCGTCTGCAACGCCGAGTCGTAGCCCTTCGCCCAGCTGTCGCGCTGCCCCGGCGAGGTCGCGTCCCAGGTTCCGAGCGCTTGCGTGAGCTGGGTGTCGCCCGGGACGGCGCGCAGCGGCATCACGACGAAGTCGTTGACCGTGTCGACCGGCTTGGTCACGCCCGGCCAGTTCTGCGGGGTGATCGGGCCGAGCTTCTGCGCTGCGGACGGGTCATGCGTGTAGGGCGCCCCGTACGTCGCGGAGCCGCTCGTTCGGTCAAGCTCGGTGGCGGCGGTGGCGAGGAAGTCGCTCGGGCTCGCGTTGGACCACTGCGCCAGGGTGATCTGGTGGACGTCCGGCGACCCGAAGACGAACGCGAGGCCGACGGTGAGCAGCGTGACGGCGACGAGCGCGGCGACGAACTCCTTGACGAGGTCGTAGTCCCGATAGCCGCCGACCCAGCTCTCCTCGTGCACCGCCCGGCTCATGGATCACCGCCGGCGCGGGCAGGAAGTGGCGGCACGACGCCGCGGCGACGGACGAGCAGCACGTGCAGGAGGATGACCACACCGATCGCCGCGGGAAGCAGCGCGATGTGCCACATCAGCATCTGCCCGAAGTCCATGACGTTGAAGTACGCCCCGACGCCGACCGAGTCGAGCCCGTCCTTCGCCTGCGTCGAGATCCACTGCGAGTCGAGGTTCTGCTGCACCAGGTAGCCCGTGAACGCGGTGCCGATCGAGGCGAGGAAGCAGACGGCTCCCGTGATCCAGGTCATCGCTCGGCGGCCGCGCCAGGCGGCCATGAAGAACTTGGCCCAGAGGTGCACGACCATGAACGCCATGAAGAGCTCGACGCTCCACAGGTGGAGGCTGTTCACGTAGTGACCGAGGTCCGAGGTGTGCCACCACATCGGGCCCTTGATCGCCAGCAGCGATCCCGTGGCGAGCACCACGAGGAAGGACGCGATCGTGAGCACGCCGAACACGTAGATCCACGAGGCGACGTAGACGGGTTGCTGGTCGGGCAGCAGACGATCGGGCGGAAAGGCCTCGACGCTCCGGTCCCGGACCGTGCTGGTCCAGCTCATCGGTCCCGCCTCCGGCCAGGGAACGGCAGCAGGAGCGCGAGGGCGAAGACCACGAGCATCAGCAGGATCACCACGAGGTTCGCGACGGAGATCTGGACCACGCCCCAGTGGACGTAGTTGCCAGGCCCGTTGAGGTCGACGGCAGCCATGGGACTCCTTCCCTTGCCCGTGACTGTCGGTCCTGGCTCGGGGCGCACCCAGTGACGACAGCCCCTCATGCTCGGGCCGAAGGTCCTAACAGGTTGCTGACAGTGGGGCGGGTCGGGCTTGAACCGACGACCGAGAGATTATGAGTCTCCTGCTCTGACCAGCTGAGCTACCGCCCCCAAGGCGTGCATCGTCGCACGCGGTTCAGGTGTCGAGCCGCCTGAGGACTTTGGTCCGTTGCGTTGATACCCCTTGGGGGTATGCTCGGGAGCATGGAGCACGGGTACGCAGCGAACAAGGAAGCCCACCTGAAGCGGCTCGCCCGCATCGAGGGGCAGGTGCGCGGCATCGCGCGGATGGTCGAGCAGGACAAGTACTGCATCGACGTCCTCACCCAGGTCTCGGCTGCGACCAAGGCCCTGCAAGCGGTCGCGCTGGAGCTGCTCGACGAGCACCTCGGCCATTGCGTCGCCCATGCCGTCGAGACCGGCGGCGCCGAGCGCGACGCGAAGCTTGCAGAGGCCTCGGCCGCCATCGCCCGGCTGGTCCGGTCATGACGACCGTGCTCGACAGCCTGCGCGAGGGCTTCTTCATGTTCTGGGAGACGCTCTGGGCACTGGTCCTCGGGTTCACCCTGTCCGGCGCGGTGCAGGCCTTCGTGTCCCGCGGAGAGATGCAGCGCGCACTCGGCGACCATCGCCCGAGGACGATCGTGAAGACGTCCCTGCTCGGCATGGCAAGCAGCAGCTGCTCCTACGCTGCAAGCGCGCTGGCGAAGTCGCTCTTCTCGCGAGGGGCCGACTTCACGAGCGCCATGGTCTTCATGTTCGCGAGCACGAACCTCGTGGTCGAGCTCGGCATCGTGCTCTGGCTGCTGCTCGGCTGGCAGTTCGCCCTGGCCGAGTTCATCGGAGGCGCGATCATGATCGCGCTCTTCGTGGTCCTCGCACCGCGGGTGTTTCCGCACGCCGAGGTGGAGGCGGCGCGCGCGCGGCTCGACACCGGTCACGGCCACCAGCACGGCGAGCCCCACGGGGAGCAGCGCGGCTGGCGGGATCGCTTGCGCAGCAAGGAAGGTTGGGCCGATGCCGCGGGCTACGCGGTGTCCGACCTCACGATGCTCCGGCGCGAGCTGG
>Ga0070658_10003578_pt1 | contig 12746 bp, 13 predicted proteins | sample KBSC13metaG_FD_64664 | JGI IMG/M metagenome (GOLD analysis project Ga0070658, IMG submission 64664) | Corn rhizosphere microbial communities from Kellogg Biological Station, Michigan, USA - KBS C1-3 metaG | ecosystem: Host-associated > Plants > Roots > Rhizosphere > Soil ... | reverse complement strand
CAGCAGAGCAAACAAGTCCCATTGTTCCGCAGTTTGCATTCACGATCCAGCTTCCAAGGTTGCATTGGTAAACAACATCTCCTGCACACATGAAATCGCCATTGGTACAAGAACCTCCAACCGCCGGTGCAGTAGCTTGCAAGGGGGGAGTAGAAGTAGAAGGGAGAGACAAGGACCAGTCTCCAGGGTTGACACATTCGTGATCAGGAGAGCAAACAAGATCCAAAGATCCACAATCGGCATTCACGATCCAACTTCCAAGGTTACATTGATAAACCACGTTTCCGGTACAGGTAAATTCGCCATTCCTGCAAGTTCCTCCAAGAGCCGGAGGAGCGGGAGCTTTCAAGGGTGGGGTAGAGGGAAGCGACAAGGACCAGTCACCAGGGTTGACACATTCGTGATCAGGAGAGCAGACAAGATCCATAGATCCACAATCGGCATTGACAATCCAGCTTCCAAGGTTGCATTGATAAACAACGTTTCCGGTACAGGTGAATTCCCCATTAGTACAGGAACCTCCAAGAGCCGGAGGAGCGGGAGCTTTCAAGGGTGGAGTAGAGGGAAGAGACAAGGACCAGTCGCCAGGGTTGACACATTCATGATCAGGGGAGCAAACAAGATCCAAAGATCCACAATCCGCATTCACAATCCAGCTTCCTAGGTTGCATTGATAGACGACATTTCCGGTGCAGGTAAATTCACCATTGGTGCAGGATCCGCCGAGAGCCGGAGGAGCAGCCGCTTGCAAAGGTTTAGTGGAGGGAAGGGACAAAGACCAGTCTCCAGGAGAAACGCACTCGTGATCGGGAGAGCAAACAAGATTCATGGAGCCGCAATCGGCATTGACAATCCAATTTCCAAGGTTGCATTGGTAAACAACGTCTCCAGTGCACATGAACTCGCCATTAGTGCAAGTACCTCCAGGTGCAGCAGCGTTCAAGGTTCCATGGCAGTTGGTGGGAAGTGCTCTAACGGTAGCGGACAAGGCGGCGAAACCGAGGATGATCTTGGAAAGCATATCTTGTAACTTGGCTATTTGGTGAGAGACTATTGGACTGTTTTCTTTTCTTTGTTGTTCTGTTAGCGACTGAATGACATCAAAGAGAGAAAAACCCATGTTCTTTTATGGGATAAAAGTTTATCGAAAGAGGCAATTACATCATGTGTGTTTATCGAAGTACGCAGAGATCATTTCATTATGTAGGACATGATAACATTAACAGAAATGTAATGAGGACATGACGCGAAGAGAGACGGAGCTCACGATTTTATACTAAATTGAGATAGGTCAACTATCGATAGTTGTCTTTCAAGAATTTTACCGATGGGACACATTCAGATCCCAAAGTTAAACGCATTATCTTGAAGAAGTTCCGAAAACTTATCCATCGCCGTAAGGGCGTGGAAAGATGAGGTAGAATCCAATGGGCAAAATACATGTGCCCAATGAGATCCCTGTGCATCGATGGCGCCCAAAGCCAAACGCGTTTCACTAAAACCCTGCTTAAAGGATGTCACCGGATCTATTTATCGATAGTTACATCCCAGAAAGATATTCTTCACAAGGACACCGACAACTTTTCACCGCATATTCATTGCTTAATCATGAACTTGTCAAAGTTACCTCCACATCTTCCAAACCTACCCATCAAAATTGCTGTAGACAACTTCAAAGTCCAAGATGCTGATATACATTTCCTGACACATTTTCATGCCGACCATTATATGGGATTGAAGAAAAGCTTCACTAAACCTATATACTGTTCAAGGATCACAGCAGATCTAATACAACTCCAGTACAAGATACCGTCTTGTTACTTGCACATACTAGAACATGGTGTCAACGAAATCAATCTACAACAGTTCAACTTGGAGGTAAAACCGGAATTTAACGAAATCACTATTGAAACGATGGATGCCAATCATTGCCCAGGAGCTTTGGTATTATCATTCAGCTACGGCGATGTAAATATTTTACATACTGGGGACTTTCGTTTTAACGAAACCATAAAGAACTTTATCACCAGAAAAAGTTTCAATGTGGCTTTTGTTGACAATACATATCTCAAAAGTAGATTAACATTTCCAACTCAAGATGACGTTTTACACGACCTTTCAATTCATCTGGATAAAATGGAGAGAAAGCAGGAGGGAATACTTAGATGGTTCAAACCGTTGAAATCGGTCTCGACAACAATTTTATACGTCTTCGGAACATATACCGTTGGAAAAGAGATGGTACCGTTACAAGCTGCCCAAGTCTTGGATACAAAAATGTTCTCTCCAGATACAAAGAGGCTCAAGATCCTAAACATTGCTTTCAGAGGCAATGCAGATGAGGAATTGCTGTCCACTACGCCAATGGACAGTCGAGTTCATGTTTTGTCTATAAGGAAATTGAAGCACGACTTGTTGGAAGATTACCTCAAAAGCAATAATAGTTTGCTAGGTAGAAAACGATACGATAAGGTGGTGGCATTTAAATGCACCGGATGGTCATTAGCTAGAAGCCTGAAGGATAAAGATGAGAATCTTTGGAAAGAATGGAAGCGCAGGGGAAAGACTAGAGGAAAAGTTACTATCTACAATATCCCCTATTCTGAACACAGTAGTCACAAAGAATTGGAAGATTTTCTTAGTTGTTTAAGCGCAAATAAAATCTATTGGATATGTGGATAGATTCTCGCTCTAAACAGGTATCGGAATGCTCATGAACCATTTTGTGGCATCGTCCCAACTAACTTCTGTAAATGTGTTACCAGACGATCCATCTTTCCAAACGTGCGTTTTAAAACCGTTATCGTGCAGCAACTTCAAGTTTTCTGGAGCAATTTCGTAAGGAAAACTATGGAGTCTGGCGGTAGGATCTTTGAACGAAATCTTTTCTAGAACCGTTTTTATATCTTGTGCTTGGACAAGAACCAAGTTTTGAACCTCGACAGTATTACTTGGAGGTTGTAATGTGTACAAAGGATTAGTTGGTCCTGTGAGAATGTCTTCAACTTTTTGAACTGGAAGTTGGGTCTTTTTCGCTTTTGCTGCGGTTGTTTTAGTTTGTACGGTATCTTGTACAGTAGGCAAACTCACTTCTAATTTTATCGAATTTGACATCTTTAGACGTAACTAATCTTTTTAAGCATCATGGTAAACGCGTTACATGTTATACACATCATAGATTCTCGTTGACAATACTTTCCCAAGACGTTTCTTACCTACCACAATGTCTGCAAGTAATGATTTTCTTCTTTCATCATCCTCGAGCGATCCGTAAGCAGTAAACAGTGATTTAACCGTTGGGTATTTCTTTAGAATTTCCTTAACGACTGTTGCTGAAACACCGGGTATGAGCATCAACTGATTCTCATGGATGTTTTCCATTACCTTATCCTTTCTTGGGGTTAGTGAGATGGAAACGGAGGCAGAGCCTGGTTCTGAGATGCTTTTCTTTGCCAATTTATCTTTGATACTGTTCAAGGTTTTAGCGGTGTGTTCAGTAGACAATGTTGGCAGAATAAAGATATTATGATATAAAACTAGATTCTCAAGGGCGCCACCAACTGTTCTACTAATGTCCGCCAACTTACGCCCGGTACTATTCAAAAGCGGCGATATTGCGTTTGGCATATAACTTTCAACCAAGTAGCAGATCTTGACACCCGAAGTTTTTAACCTTTCTCGTTGTTCTGCATATCTTCCGCTAGTAATGCTGGAGTAAAGATCACTCATTGTTTTTCTTTCACACAAGAGCAGGTGTACCTGTTCGTGACAAGTACATGTAAATGATTGAACAAACATCACGTCTCCAATCGGAAGTTGTTCAACTCTATAAGGACATCCAATACGACTAAGTAGCAATTTTAATTGTGTTTCACGAGAATCTATTACAAGTTCAACAAGACCGGTACAAGTCATGAGAAACGAATGAAAACGAAAGTAAGGTATAGAGATCCTCAGCGCCATCTCCTTAAACAAGTTACACATCACTAAAGAGATCACCAAATTGCAGATCTCGCTCTATTGGTACAGATACATTTGCATCATATTTGTCTATATCCCTCATAAGATCATCAAAAGTCTTCTCTGCAGTCAAGTCAAGATCCAATTTTTGTAGCGAGTTGTCTGTGATCGCTGAACCAGAGTTTCCTGGACTACTTCCCAACATTGGAACCACATTGTTAGCTAGAGGAACTCCAAAATTACCCAATTGCCCTGGAAAACTTTGAACAGAATTCTGCAAGGTGTTCTGAAGCGGGTTGAACATACTATATCCAGGATAATTCATGCCAAGACCTAAGCCTAAACCAGGAGCCATATTCATGGGTAGAAACGGATTGAAAGGCGTGTACATGGGACAAGATAAGAGATTGTTTCCAAAACCATAAAACGGACTCATTGTATTGTACATTAAGGCTTGCTGTTGAAGCAGGTTCTGTTGATAACGTTGTTGTTCTTGCTGTTGTTGCTTCTGATGTTGCAGTAACATGAGGTTGTAAAGTTGTTGTTGCGATTGAGGTTGAGAGCCAATTTGACTAGATTCATACATTGGCTGCTCCAGGAATAGAGATGAAGATCCAACAATTTTGGATGAACTTTCGTTCGGAATAGAGGTAGCTGTAATGTTCTTCTTTTCTCCTCCATCATTGTCGGTGTTAGTTTCTATTGTCATCTCGTTCCCGACACCGTTCTGTTTTTTAACGTTTGGTGACATATCATTAACAATTCCAAAGTTTTCACTAGAAAAAAAAGATTCATCCATAATGTTATCCAGAGAGTTATCGAAATCGGTAAAGATATCTTGCTCTAAAAAGTTGTCGCTTATATCAATTTTATCCAAAATTACGAGTTCGCTCGGTGATGGTGCCAGGTTCTGAAAGGGAAAAACCTTGCGCGCAAAGGTTTCGTCGAAATAGTATTTACCTTTTGACTCGCCGTCTTCCTTCGTTTTTTTAATCAGACGTTCTTCAACCACCTTTTTCATTCCATCGGTTTTGTGACGTTCGCATCTCGTCGGTTTGCCATCTTCAAATCCCCAGGAACAGATCTTCTTACACAACAGTTTTTTCATTCCATCAAGCTTATGATTCTTGCATTTTGTTGCACTTTCGCCGGCAAAACCCCAAGAGCTGGTAGTTTTACATCCAACCTCAGTACAAAGCAATTCATCTGAATCGGTTCTAATGTCGTCAACATTACATCTGACGCCTCCAGTAACAGCTTTGACAGCGATATCGTTCCATCGATAGATATTATTCCTGACAATGGAATCCGGAGCAAAGCCTTCGTAACCCGTATAGTTCAACTTCTTTGCCCAATTGAAAACTTCTTGATCAGTTAATCCTACATTCTTTGCGAGGTAGAAAATAGTATACAGTTCTCTCGACGCCTTGAGTTTCTTCTCTTGCTCCGAAATGAAGCTATAATCTACATCTTTATGAAAGTTCGCTTTGTGCATTTCGGAAAAAATCTCATATAGAGATCTATTTTAGAGATGTAGTGTGGTTTATATGCCTTGAGAGACAAACTATTACATGATCATGCAACTGTTTGATGTAGATATCATACGTCAGAATTTTTTCAAAGTGCATCAACTGATACATCATTCTTCATCGCCATGCATTCTGGAAACAACAGCTGTAGTCGAAACATATACTTGGCTGGTGAGTACTACTCCTGTATAAAGATATGCGTGTTCTCTATGCAAGAATGATAAACAAGAACAAAGAAGTACTGTTAGACCTGATTAGACTTGCAACTGCACTGACTTCAGGATTTATCATCGGTCGCGTATACGAAAGACAAAAATTGGAAAGAGAAAGGAGACTATTCCTTCTTCATTAGTAAGTATAAATGATTTCGTTTGATGATAACATTGAAACCGAAGAATACTCTTGCTAGACATATACGTAAGACAGTTCTTGAATAACGTCTCTCACCGCTTTCTTCGGGAAACAGATTTTCGTCGTCCGCCTTTATAAAGGTCTCGGTCTAGTACACCAGTGGTATTTGGATCTGCAAACGCGTTTTGTGTTACCGCGGGAAACTTTGGAACTAATGGATTCCTACACGTTTTCATTTTGGCAGAGCATGAGGCTCTATCTTTCATCAAATTTTCAACGACCTCTTCAAATGGTGGAGCAGGTTTAGTATAACATATGTTGTGTGCTTTTTCTCTGAAAATTTCCCAAAACTTGGGATTGTCCGGGGACACATCTTTCCGCAGGTTATCAAACTCTTCCTTCAAAGCCTTATGTTCTTGATTTTCCAACTTTTTGTTTACCAGCGATTTCAAGTCGTAAACAAATCGAATCAAGCCACATGACGGCATCTTCATGTATCGGTATATATCTAAAGAGTTGTAGAAACCCACATAAGAGTCTCTACAGTACTTGCAGGGGAGAACATCTCCCCAACTCTTGAAAAAGTTGGCGTATTGTGGATCCTTTACATGTTTCGGAGATTCGTTTAAATCGTATCCCGCCGCTACATAAAACATAGCCTTCCAACTGACTCCACCGAACTTAGTGGACTGCATGGTATTTCTTTTCTTACTAAAGATCCAGAAAAATATATGTATACAATCAAAGGTACCAAATTTGGTAACAACAAGCTTGATTTGGTTAGTATAGTTTAGCCTTGTTTTTGAAACAAGTTTCTGATTGAACTATCGATAGATGGAAATGTGAAACGTCAACCAATTCGTATAAAAACATCTACTGAGCCCAAATCGAATTCCGCAACTCAACACGTTTGGGAAAACGAAAAATGTACAAAGTCGTGGTTTTCAACTTTGATAGAATCTTCAATAACCTTAGCAAGGGTTTCGAGAAGGATCTTCACATTCTGAAACAAAATCACCGTGTGAAACTCGTTGCCGTTTCTCAGCAAGAAGGCGCCATGAGAACCATGCAGGATCTCGGCATAGCAACCTTTTTCGACAAATTAATAATCAAAGATCCATTCGAAAGTTTCCCAACTCGTGCAGGCAGAAGTGTCTACATCCCGAAACTAACGTTGACAAGAAAATTACTTGAAGAAGTAAAGGAAAGTTTTGGAGTAAACGCATCTGAAATGCTTTATGTTGATGGTGGAGCTGATCTCATTAGTTTAGAGAAAGTTGTTGATGAAGTTGCTCGTAATGCAACATTGTAAACTTTAGAAATATAGATAAGAAATCATAATTTTCATCTTCGCATCTGGGGCATCTGCATTTGCTGCATAGATACATTCATACCTGGCATATTGCCAGTTGCCTGTGACGGAATCATGCTATCTCGTTGATTGGAATACTCTTTAAGCATGTCGTCCATTCTAGATGAACCATCTTGATTTTTAGTTTGCACTGGTGTCAGTAGTTGTTCTGGAGAAAAGTTGCCCATACTGTTTATACCTGTAATGTCAGTTACAGCGAACGGGTCAGCAAATGAAAGATCTCCATTTCCAGTTCCCCCTTGCAGACCTCCACTGACTCCTGAGCCTGCAGATCCGTTTCCTTCCAATTGAGGACCTGGTGGTACCACGCTTCCTGCGCCAGGTGGCATACGACCACCGCCGCCCATACCCATTCCTGAGAAACCGCCAATCTGTGGCATTTGACCCATACCAGGCATCATGGGAGGTCCTTGCATTTGAGGGGGCATCATAGGTTGTTGTTGAGGGTTTTCAAACATAGGCTGTTGTTGATGGGGGGGATAGGGAGGACTTTCGTAACCATCCTGTTGCATTTGATGTACAAGCACCCGTAAAAAGTCAAACGCATCTTTCCCGACAAACTTTTGGCTATCGTAGTACATTGTGGGAACGTCCGTGATGCCAAGAACTGTCAACAAGTCGTCATTTCTCTTCTTTGTTACAGGGTCAGGATCTACGCAATAATAGATGAAGTCGCCGGCAAAAGGCATTTTTTCCATGATCTTTAGAAAGCGCGGAGAGTTTTCGTCCTTTTTCGATTTACTGTAAAAGATGGTGTTTTTCATGACTGATGTGAACTCTTTAGACTGTCCAAACATAATTTATGAAACGTGTGGAACGCAGAAGGGGGCGATTGCATCTCCCCCTACATTTGGAGGCAGTCAAAATATGAACTGAAAAATGGTACGCATTAATCATGCCATTTACCCTTGAAAAAGTCTAAATTCTTAAAAATGCTCAGGAATGCAGCATCAATAGTACCCAACGCGCGAATCCTTTAAATATATTATTGCTGTAAATAAATGAATTTGATCGAGTTGCTCAAATGGTATTCCATGCTTAGATTTCTACTATGTTTTTTCGCTGCATATGCAGATGTTTGGGTTCTTACAAAAGGATATTCACTAGAGTTGACTAATACCCAATACATTCTGAGATTTTTGAGTGTGACCGTAGATTGCTTTTTCACCTTACCATTGCTTCCATCATTTTCACAAAATGTCTAGTGCATCTTTGACTTTATCTACATGTAATTTTGTATAGAACAAAGAACATGCTTTAGGTGGGTAACCATACTCGCACACTTGTTTGTCTTTGTCTTCCCATATGCCATGGTTTATCAACCATTTGATAACATTTCTGTATTCTTCCCACCGTTTTCTTCCAGATAAGGCATTTTGTAGAACAGTTAGACGCATTGTGCAGGTGAGAGGTGACATAAAAATGTCCGAGTGTTCCTGATACAAAGTTTGTAATTTTTCTAGGTCTGGACTTTCCAAAAGATGATGCAGTAATTCTTTGTCCGTCATTACGATAAAAACTGAATATATGGTTTATTGTGTCGCCTCCCGTTATATCCCAGCTTCTAATGACAGAAACTTGACAAATCATGACCAAACTTTTTCAAGATTCGATGTCATCCGTCGTAGCAGATGACTGCATGATCATATAATACACGTTGCTCCATCATCTTAAGCTCGAACTTTAAAAAGCAACCATTTTCACACGTACTCCCTACTACAACACACCAACAACTCTAAAATGAAGTTTGCACTTTTCTCCATCCTCGTTTCTGCTCTCGCCGTTTACGCTCTTCCTCATGACTGCATGGATGAGAGTTGTACCGACTACGAGACTACTACTACAACTGAAGTATGCGAGACATCTACCGTCTACCCTCCTGTTACCGAAAGTACTTCTAGTTGGGTTACTGAATCTTCCACCGTTATCGAGACAGTTACTCAACCGTACACGAGCACCGTAACCGTCAACACTGTTGAAGTTGTTACCGAAACTCAATTTGCACCCTTGACCGTTACTGCTTTGGAAGTGGAAACTTTGACAGTGACCAGCAGTGTCGCTTTCACTTACACCGTTGTAGAGCAATCTTCCACCTACGTCACTTCTACCGTCACTGTTCCAGTCATCACTTTCACTTCTCTTCCAGCTCTCTCTGTAGAAGCCCCAACTGAGGAATGTACAACGGAGACTCTCACCGAAACTGATTGCGTCACAGCCACGGAAACTTATACTAGTTCAATGGAGGATACTTCTAGTTCAACCGCTTAGTTTATGGTTTAGTTCATGATAGTTTATTTTATACATTTTCCCCCATGTAACCTCGTAAAAATTTACTCAAAAAATCATACGTTGTCTACATTATCTCGCTCGACATTCTCATCTGGTAGAGTTGTATTCTGCGAAGGAGGAGGAGTTGGAAAAATCTTGAAGTAAATACATGCAAAAGCAAACAGTCCATAAACCATTAAACCAATGCCGAGAGCAGCCATGACCAGTCGTCCCCAAACTGTATCTCTGATGTTGTTTATTGCTTGAGCGACAGTTGACTGAGTAGGATCAAGATTGAGTTGATTACCAAAGATAATTTGCCAAAAGAGGAAGCACACGAGAAAGAAGAAGACCGCACGTGAGAAGAACCCTACATGTCCGCTGATAAGGAAAGGATACTTCACGATCTTTCCAAAAAGATTGTCAAACTTTGAAAAGTCCAGTTCATTTCGAAAGTTTCCAGTGAAGGTAGGAATGAGTTGTGTAATACTTGCGATAGTAAAGGCTACTGCAAGAAATCCCAAAGCAATGTTCCCTAAAAGAGACGATTTCCAACAAAGGGGGAAACATGTCTCTTGATGAGTTTGTACAGAATTTCCAGGATCTTGGGGCTGTATTGTCAGGACATGTATTACATATATACCATAAAGAACGTACACGATTCCACTCGCTAGTGGAGACAATCGGTATCGAAAAAAGTTTTTCCTCTTACTCAACGTACCGTCGTAACCTTGACCAGTCAATCCTTCACAGAACCTCCATGTGGCGTAAATCATAATGCCGATAAACATGGCAATAAGAAGTACATGTCCTGATGCGTTTGGTATACTGCCCAGCAAGATGAAAACGCCTTGCGGAGACTCGTTGTGGACCTTGGCGGTTACTGCGCTTTCAAAGGTTAATCCGCCGATGGTAGCGTATATGAATGCTTTGGTTAAAAATCCAATTCTGCCGCATATACTTACAAAGAGGTAGTATCGTTGATTTAACTGAGATGGATTTTTGAAAATGCGTCTGTACTTTTGTCGAAACCATGCATTCATGGGGAGATATCACAACTAAAGAGCTCGTGCTTTAAGCAAGATTTCTACACCAATATAACGGAAAAAGCATCTGCATCGCCATTATTTTGATATTGTAAACGCGAGAAACGCGTTTTTCCACCTAAGAGATCTGCAAAACGCAACTGTGCCAGATCGGCTTTGTTTAAATGCAAAAGTTCTGTCGCCAATTGTGGATTAGCAATGGAGATATAAGTCACATCCTGGGCAGTTATCTTCTGCAAGTTATAAAAACTGTAAATTTTATACATGATATCATACAACGTTACAGATCGTTTCCTCACAGTAGCAGAAAAGTACACAGCAAGACCTTTAGAATCATGAACAGATATGATTGGAAGTAACAAAGAAATCGTTCCAGAACAAACCTGTTTAGATACGAATTTTTTGTCAGGTTTGGTTTTTATATTCCAACTCAATCCAATGAAAGCATCTTCAACAGTACTTGTAATGCATGACCGTTTCAATTGGCTCGAACGCTTACTCCTGTATTTACTTTTTCTCAACCTTTTCATCTTAGCAATGCGTTACAAAAAAATGGGCAAACTGTCGCGAGAATTTTGGTGAATCATGAATACCCGAATGTCAGGTCAATTTGCAGTAAGTTATCGATAGATGCGAGATAGCCACTGATGCATGCATGCATTTATCGATATCCACCGGCGCGGAAAGATGAGGTAGAATAGAATGGGCAAAATAAATGTGCCCAATCTATTCCCTGTGCATCGATGGCGCCCAAGCCAAACGCATTTCAGTAAAACCATACTTAAAGGATGTCACCGGATGCATCTATCGATAGTTCACGGCGCGGAAGGATGAAGTAGAATCAAATGGGCAAAATACAAGACCAATTTATTCCCTGTGCATCGATGGCGCCTAAGCCAAACGCATTTCAGTAAAACCATACTTAAACGATGTCACCGGATGTATCTATCGATAGTAACGGCGCGGAAAGATGAGTAGAATCAAATGGGCAAATACATGTGCCCAATTAATTCCCTGTGCATCGATGGCGCCAAAGCCAAACGCTATGCGGAAACGCTATGCGGAAACGCACCCTCGTAATTTTAGATGCACAAATCTAAAGATGTTTTCAAATTTTGGTTATCATACCCAAGGGGGCAATATGGGTATGGGTGCAAGTAGTACCAATGAACTGCCATCAACGCATTCCAAGATATCAATAGATGATATAATCATTGCACTTCAGAATTCCAAACATGATAAAACACAACTGGAGAAGTCTGTAGCAGAGTACAAACTAAAACAACCTAAACCCGTTGACTTGAGAAGTCCACATACTTTTATCGTGGCGCACAAGGTATTCGCTTCTGGAAATGTTTGGCAACCAGATACTCCTATACTACCAAATGAAACGATTGCAAAAGCAGAAATGAGACATCTCCAGCAAGGTTCTGTAGAAACAAAGTACTTTATATGTCAATTGGATTGGACTATAATGCCTCAAGAGGAAAAAATTATGCCCACATATGAACAGTTCACTTGGGATTACGGAGATGAAGAAAACGAAACAACATTCCTAAATGAAGGTAATAACAACAACGCGGATGAGAGACGATTCGTCTACTGTCCGAGAGAAAATACACAGTGAATTTTACATCCGGTGCAACTGTATATCATTCTCATCTACAAGAATTTTTTTCTATGTACAATGTAGAGAAAATGTCCGATAATAAATCTCAACAAAAAGAACAAAAACAAGAAAATCAACAGGAAGATCTCTTAGCACAGGCTCAAAAAGTCGTTGATGAGTTGGATAAAATTCAACCTATGACTGTAGAAGAACAAGAACAAGAATCTGCCAAGACAAGTCCTGTAGGACAAGATCAAGATAAAGATTCGGAACAAAAGTGACAGCACAAAGCACAATGATCTACTGATGGAGATCACTACATAAAACACGTGTAACTTTGAAAATTCTAGCTTGACGCTTTCTACTATATTCTTTCCACAATGTAAACACTCCCAAGAAAACCAGGAGGCTGAAGAGTAACAGGAGCAATTGAAACAAAAACAGATCGTTGTTATCGTTCGACGAAGCCATGTTGAGAGTTGGATGATTACTGGTAAAGGGAAATCCATTTTTTATATATGTCATTAGCATCTCATGTTCCAACACATTTGAAACTTCAATAGATGCTATTTTTATCAAGAGGTCTTTGTGACAAAGAGTATCTTATCACG
>Ga0070658_10003577_pt1 | contig 12750 bp, 13 predicted proteins | sample KBSC13metaG_FD_64664 | JGI IMG/M metagenome (GOLD analysis project Ga0070658, IMG submission 64664) | Corn rhizosphere microbial communities from Kellogg Biological Station, Michigan, USA - KBS C1-3 metaG | ecosystem: Host-associated > Plants > Roots > Rhizosphere > Soil ... | reverse complement strand
CGAGCTCGTTGCCGGACGGTTGGCTGGGCAAGCCGCATGCGTGCGCGCAACTTGCCAAGGCTGCGTCCGGATCGGTGCTGGTGTTCGTCGACGCCGACGTGACGTTGGCACCGGACGCCGTGGCGGGCGCTGTCGGGTTGCTCCGGGAGACCGGGCTGGCGTACGTCTCGCCGTACCCGTGCCAGGTCGCGGTGTCCTGGCTGGAACGGCTGGTGCAGCCGCTGCTGCCGTGGTCGTGGCTGACGTTCCTGCCGCTGCGTTTGGCCGAAGGTTCGAGCCGACCGTCGCTGGCTGCCGCCAACGGCCAGTTCACGGTCATCGACAGCGCGGCCTACCAACGCGCAGGCGGACACGGCGCGGTGCGTGACGCGGTGGTCGAGGACATGGCGTTGGCGCGCCGTCTGACCGCCGTCGGCGCGCGCGGTGTCTTCGTCGACGGGCACGAGCTGGCACGGTGCCGGATGTACGACGGCGCGCGCGCGTTGGTCGACGGATACGCAAAGTCGGCGTGGATCGCCTTCGGTTCGCCGGCGAGCGCAGTCGCTGTGGCTGCCCTGTCACTGGTCGTCTTCGTGGTGCCCTGGCTGCTTCTCGCGGTGACCCCTTGGGCCGCGCCGGCCGCCGTCGCCGGGCCGGCGGGCCGGCTCGTCACCGCACTGCGCTCGGGCAACCGCCCGTTGCTCGACGCGGTCGCACATCCGTTGTCAGTGCTGGCGTTCGTGGCGCTCGTCGCCGTCTCGATCGCTCGCCACCGCCGCGGCAGGTTGAGTTGGAAGGATCGCCCGGTGCCATGAGCCGCGTCGTGGTCATCGGTGGTGGAATCGGCGGGCTGGCGGTCGCCGCACGCCTGGCCCGGTTCCGTCATGAGGTCGTCCTCGTCGAGCGCGCCCCGCGGCTCGGCGGGAAGGTCGGCGTGCTGCAGCGCGACGGCTTCACCTTCGACACTGGTCCGTCACTAGTGACCCTGCCGGCGACGCTGCGCGACTTGTTCTTCAAGACCGGCCGCCAACCGCTCGAGGACGTGCTGACGTTGCGCCCCCTCGACGTACTGGCGCACTACCGCTTCCCGGACGGCACCGAGATGGATGTGCCCAACCGCGGCGTCGGCAGCATCGCCGAGGCGTTCCAGCAGGCACTGGGCGGACACGCGGGCGACGACTGGCGGCGCTTCCACGACGGCGCCGAACATGTGTGGGAGACGGTGCGGACACCGTTCGTCGAGTCACCACTCGACGGCGCCGGCACGTTGCTGAAGCTTGCTCGCCAGCGGCCCCGCGACGTGCTGCGGGTGCGTCCGTGGCAAACGTTGCGCAACGTGGGGCGGAGCGCGTTCGCCGATGACCGGCAACGGCTGTTCCTCGACCGTTATGCCACTTACACCGGCTCCGATCCCCGCCGCGCACCCGCCGTGCTGCAGGTCATCCCGTACGTCGAGCACACGTTCGGCGGGTGGTACGCCGACGGCGGGTTGCGGCGCATCGTCGACGTCATCGCCGACCGCGCCCGGCAGCGCGGCGCCGACCTGCGCACCGACAGCGAGGTCGTGCGCGTCACAACGTCGGCTGACGGCACCGTCGACGGCGTCGTGCTGCACGACGAGACACACATCGCCACGGACATCGTCGTGAGCGACGTCGACGCCAGCGCGCTCTACGGCGCCCTGCTGCCCACATGTCGCGAAAAACAACGGCTGCAGCGCGTGCAGCCCTCGCTGTCAGGATTCGTGCTGCTGCTCGCGTTGCGCGGCACAACACCGGATCTGCGCCACCACACCGTGTTGTTCGGCGCCGACTATGACGCGGAGATGGACGCGGTGTTCGGCGAGCAAGCACGGCCGCCGGACGACCCGACCATCTACGTGTCCTGCGCCCCTGATGCAGCACCGGCGGGGCACGAGGCCTGGTTCGTGCTCGTCAACGCGCCCCGTCATGGCACCGGCCCCGGCTGCGTCGACTGGGACCAGCCCGGGCTAGCCGCGTCGTACACCGAACGGTTGGTCGACCTCTTGGCCGCGCGGGGGCTCGACGTGCGTGACCGCATCATGTTCGCCGAGCACCGCTCGCCGGCCGACCTGGAGCGCGCGACCGCGAGCCCGGGCGGTGCGATCTATGGCGGCAGCAGCAACTCGCGACGCGCAGCGTTCTTGCGCCCGGCCAACCGCTCGCCGGTGCCGGGGCTCTATCTGGTGGGCGGCTCGGCGCATCCCGGCGGCGGCCTGCCGATGGTGCTGATGTCCGCGGCCATCACCGCCGAGATGATCGGCCGCGCCCGCTGAGCATCAGCCGGTGATGGTGAGCAGCTTCGCGGTGCCTAGGGCCGCGCTTTGCGGGATGCCCCAGTAGAACTTCGCCGGGCCCGGCTGGTCCGGCACCGGGATCTGCATCGCGTAGCTGACCGACTCCCCTACTGCAATCGAGGTGACGGTGTCGCAGTTGAGCTCGTAGACATGCTGCTTCGACTCCCGCGCATAAATGCCCTCGGTGTAGACGGGACAGGGATCAAGCGGCACGACCGACGCGGTTTTGTTGGACAGCGTCACGGTGAAGCGCAGCAACGAACCACCAGCAGCAATGTCCGGCGCATGCATCGAGACGAGCAAGCCCTGATAGGCGGTCGGGTCCGGCGCCGGTTGCGCCGGAAGACCCAGCTCGCTGATCTCGACTCCACACGCGGCGTCGAATGCCGTGCGCGCCTCGATCGTGCTCCCGCCGCCAGGAACACCGATGATGAGCCCGGCAAACGGGTCCGACTGGGGAGTCGGCTGGTTCAGCGCGTCGCACGCATCATCAGTTCCGAGGACAAACTGCGCGGTGTCACCCGGCTCCAGGTTGGCCGGCCAGTAGCCATTGTCGAAGAACGTGCCGTGCGTCACCTTCAGCGACCGTTGCGTCTGGTCGTTCCGAACACCGATGACGGTCGTCGGATATCCCGACAACGTGCACGCGGCGTGGCTGATGTTCTTCAGCGTCACCGTCGTCGCGAAGTGACCCGTCGCGGCGCCGGTGAACACGTGCGAGGCCTCAAGCTGGTCGCCGTTGCACGACGCGTACGACGGTGCCGGCGGCGTCGGTGAAGGTGGCGGCGCCGGCGTCGCGGCGGGCCGATCGACCCACGGCACCACTCCATCGTCGCGTGGCACGACAACTGCAGCACGCTGGTGAGCAGCACCGTGTTGCGCGGCCGGACGCGACAGCCACCACCCGCCGTAGCCAACGCCGGCAGCGACGAGCAGCGTTGACGCGGTCAGAACAGCCACGTGACCGCGCCGACCGATTCCCACGGTGACATCACGCCGAACGGCGTCGCGCGGTTGCCTGCTCGCGCACGAGTTGTCCGACGCCGACAACAGAGACCGTCGTCACCGCGGCGGCACCCGCAGTGGGAAACGCAACGAGACCGAGCACGACGGCAGCCACTCGCGTCGGCCGGTCGCCCCAAGTGGCGCGCGCCACGTCCCCGCTGCCGGCCAGTCGGAGCGCTCCGCGCAACGTCTCGAACCCGACCGCCGACAGGGCGGCGGCCGTGCACAACCCCTTCGGCGCACCGGCTCGCCGAAGTGCCACGTCGAACAAGCAGTCGGAGCACCGGTCTGCAACGTGGTCGACGACGGTTCCCCACGCGCTGTCTACGCCGCGCTGCATCGCAACCGCACCGTCGAGGCCGTCGAGCACGACGCTGGCACCGACCGCCACAGCCGCCGCACGAGCGGGCATCCGCGTCGCACCTGCGGCGGCGAGCACCGCGGCCGCCGTCACAGCGTCGGGGGAAACTCCTCGGCGCGACAGCGGTCGAGCCAAGGTGTGCACGAGCCGGAGCCATCCGAGCAACAGCCGCGACCGCCTCGGGTCGTAGCCACCGTGGCGCCGCGACCACTCGTCGACCGTGGCCCCGTCCAACGACATAAACCGGACTTTAGGGTGAACGCATGTCCGGTCGCGTGCTCGTGGTCACCGCCCATCCCGACGACGTCGACTTCGGTGCCGCCGGCACGGTCGCAAAGTGGGTTCGTGACGGCTGGGACGTGCGCTACGTGGTTGTCACGCGCGGGCAGAAGGGCGCCTGGGACGCGCACATGGACGTCGAGGAATACGGCGCGCTGCGCGAAGCCGAGCAACGTGCGGCCGCGAAGGCGGTCGGCGTCGACGACGTGACGTTCCTCGACTGGATGGACTCAGAGGTCTTCGACTCGCTCGAGCTGCGGCTGGCGTTGTCCCGGGAGTTCCGCCGGCACCAGCCGCATCGGCTGCTGACGATGATCCCCGAGCCGCTGCCGACGGATCGCTTCGTCAACCACCCGGACCATCGCGCTGTCGGCCAAGCCACGTTGGACATCACGATGACCGGCGGCACGACGGCGTCGATCTTCCCGGAACTGCTGGACGAAGGACTTGAACCGTGGCGCGAGTGCCGGGAGACCTGGCTGATGGGACCCGCAATCAAGCCGACGCCGGTCGACGTCACCGACACCCTCGACGCGAAGATCGCCGCGATCCACTGCCACACCAGCCAGATCGGCGACCGCGACGTCGAGACGGCCATCCGGCAGCGGCTGCGCGACGCGGGCCGGCAGTTCGGCATCCCGTACGCCGAGACCTTCCGGGTCATCTCCTACCGCCGCTAGGGCCGGGCTCAGACGAAGCGATAGCCGATCTGGCGTGCTGCTCGCGCGATCGGCAGCACCAGCGCCGGCGCGTCCAGCGGCTGGTTGACCAGCGGCGTCGCGGGCATCGAGCTGCGCGCGCGTTCCCACAAGCACACCGCTGGCCGGCCGGCGTCCATTGACGAGCGGTACCAGACGCCTTCAACGTCGTCGTACGCCGCGAAAGCGGCCCGCGCCCAGGCCCGGGCGCGGTCGCGCGGACCGGTCGCGATCGCCTGGCTGGCGCCGGCGCGGGTCGGCCAGGTGCCGGTCAGGTCGAGCAGGCGCACCGGGCGCTTGAGCCGGAACACCGTGAGCCACGGCCAGCCGGTGTGACGGTCCACGACGCGTGCGGCCTGGAAGCTCTCCGCCAACGCGGAGCGCAGCGCGAGACCGGCGTACAGGACGCCGTAACCAGGCGCGGGCACCGGCACGCCGTCGTCACGTGGTGGATGTGGATCGAAGCGGGCGGTCGCAACCGGCCCAGCCGTCCGGTAGGTGTTCCAGTCCGCCGGATGCCGCCCGCCGGCGCGATAGATGCGAACCAGCGGAGTCACCGGTGCGAGCGCCACGACATCGTCGGGTTCGCGCAGCTCGCGCAGGCGCGCAACGTCCGGCGGCCAGGGCAGCTTCGCCACAGGTCAGGTGCGGACCGAGATCAGAGGAGGACGTCGAGGGCGCGGGCGAGCTCGACCACGGGCTGTGGCGCGCCGCCCCCGGCGAGCCACTCACGCGGCGACACGGTTGCGCCGGCCATGCGCAGCTCCGGCACACGAGTGGCAAAGAACCGCGCGAGCACGACCGGATGCACGTCGTCGCCCACCACGCGCAGCACCTGCTCGAGGCCGGGCAGCGGCCGTCCGTCGGCGCCGAACTGCCAGGTCGGCAGTCGCCAACCGTCGGCGCGGCGGATGCCGAGCAGCTGTCGCCTGGCCAGCCGGTGCCGCACTCGCGACCCGTCGATGCCGAGGCGCTTCGCGACGGCGGCAACCGATTCGGTGGTCGCGAGCACCGCGGCGTAGGTCGCGGCGGCGTCGGCGCGCGGGTCGCGTTCGCGCCGGCCACGTGGGCGTAGGTCTGCGCCGACGGCAGTGAGCGCTGCGGCTTCCTTCGCCGACAGGGCGGACGCCGGGTCGACCACGGGGGCGGGCCCCACCTCGGCGAGCACCGAGTCGACCAGCCGGGCGAACTCCTGCTCGGAGACCGCCACGCCGGCTCGCTGCAGCACGTCCGCGACCGTCATGTGCACATTCTAGCGCGACGTGCTACTTCGTGCGCCAGCGGTCGTCAGGTGGGCGGGGCCGACCGGGCCTGCAGGCCGAGCTGTTGGTAGATCTCGCGGGTCGCCGTCGACTTGTTCAACGTGATGAAGTGCAGACCCGGCGCACCCTCCGCCATCAGTCGCTCGCACAGCGCGGTCGCGGTCTCGACCCCGATCGCGCGTACGGCGGTCGGGTCGTCCTCGACCGCGTGCAGCCGCTCGGCCAGATCGGGCGGGAACTGGGCCCCTGAGAGCACCGCAAACTTCTCGATCTGCGCGACGTTGGTGACGGGCATGATGCCCGGAATGATGGGTACGTCGCAGCCCTTGGCCGCGACCCGGTCACGCAACCGCAGGTAGTCCTCGGCGTAGAAGAACATCTGGGTGATCGCGAAGTCGGCGCCCGCCTCGCACTTGCGGACGAAGAAGTCGACGTCGCTGTCGAGGTCCGGCGACCGAGGATGCTTTTCCGGGAACGCCGCGACGCCGACGCAGAAGTCGCCGATCGAGCGGACCAGCCGCACCAGCTCCTCGGCGTACGCAAGCCCTTCGGGGTGCTGCTGCCACTCCCCCTGCGGATCGCCGGGCGGGTCGCCACGCAGCGCCAGGACGTTGCGGATGCCGGCATCGGCGTATTGCCCGATGACGCGGCGCAGCTCCGCATTCGAGTGGTTGACGGCGGTGAGATGCCCGACCGGGGTGAGCGTCGTCTCCATCGCGATGCGCTCGGTGACGCGCACTGTCGTGTCGCGCGTCGAACCGCCGGCGCCGTAGGTGACGGACACGAACGTCGGGTGCAGCGTCTCCAGCTCGCGCAGCGCCTGCCAGAGCTGGCGCTCACCGACCTCGGTCTTGGGCGGAAAGAACTCGAACGAGTACGAACGGTCACCGTTGGCCAACAGATCCTTGATCGTGGCGACGCGGGTCGCGGGCGCGCGATCGGCGAGACGTGCGGTCGGGGCAACCGGCATGGAGTTCAGGTTACGGACAGCGACGCCAATGCGCCCGTGGATACTCCTTCGGTGAGCGCGCGGCCGGAACAGCAGCCCGATCTGCGCAGTCGGGTGGATGCCGCACTGCAGCGTTTTCTCCGCGGCGTGACCCCGGCGCTGGTCGGCATCGCCGACGACCTGGCCCCGTTCGCCGCCGCGATCGAGACGTTCGTTCTCGACGGCGGCAAGCGGCTGCGGCCGGCGTTCTGCTACTGGGGTTGCCGAGCCGCCGGCGGCGCCGACAGCGACGCGGTCGTGACCGCGGCAGCCTCGCTCGAACTGCTGCAGGCCTGCGCCCTCGTCCACGATGACGTCATCGATGCCAGCGACACGCGGCGCGGCGGGCCGTCGGTGCATCGCCGTTTCGCGCGGATCCACCGTGACGCGGGCTGGAGCGGCGATGCGGATGCGTTCGGCGTCGCTGCCGCGATCCTGCTCGGTGACCTCGCGCTCATCTGGGCCGACACCATGCTGGCCGAAAGCGGCGTGAGCGACGTAGCACTGCAGCATGCGTTCGGCATCTGGGACACGATGCGCGTCGAGGTGATGTGCGGCCAATACCTCGACGTCGTCGAGCAGGCACGCGGCGGCGGATCCGTCGACCGGGCGCTGCGTGTCGCGCGCTTCAAGTCCGCGTCCTACACGGTGGAGCGGCCGTTGCAGCTCGGCGCCGCGCTCGCCGGCGCATCGAACGAGGTGCTCGACGCGCTCAGTGCCTACGGTCGGCCGCTCGGCGAAGCCTTCCAGCTCCGCGACGACCTGCTCGGGGTCTACGGCGACCCGGCCGCGACCGGCAAGCCGGCCGGCGACGACCTGCGGGAAGGCAAGCGCACCGTGCTCGTCGCACTGGCGACCGAGCATGCCGACGCCGCCGGTCGGAGCACGCTCGACCGGCTGCTGGGTGACCCTGCGCTCGACGCGACCGGCATCGAGGAGCTGCGCGAGATGATTGCCTCGACCGGAGCAGTTGCCGAAGTGGAGCGGCTCATCGCCGACCGTGCCGCCGCAGCCCGGGCCGCGCTCGGCTCGCCGCTGCTCGACACGGTTGCCGTGCCGGCGCTCGCCGAACTCGCGGAGGCCGCGGCCCACCGAATCAGCTGATCCTCGCGGACATAGGGTCTGCGGGTGCGCACCGTGACCGGCCGGACCGACCGGGTGGTCGTCGTCGGTGCCGGGCTTGGCGGGTTGTCCGCGGCGCTGCGGCTGGTCGGCGCGGGTCGCGACGTGACCGTCCTCGAGCGCGCCGCGCATCCGGGTGGCCGCGCCGGCCGGCTCGACCTCGGCGGCTGCCAGATGGACACCGGTCCGACCGTGCTCACGATGCCGTCCCTCATCGAGGACGCGCTGGCCTGTGTCGACGAGCGGCTCGACGACTGGGTGGACCTGCGCCCGGTCGATCCGGCGTACCGCGCGTTCTTCCCCGACGGTTCGCAGCTCGACGTCATCGCCGACGTCGAGCGGATGGCGGCACAGGTCGCTGAGGTATGCGGGCCGCGCGAGGCCGACGGCTACCGGCGGTTCGCAACGTTCGCGAAGCAGCTGTACGACGTCGAGCGGCACGCGTTCATGGACCGCAACCTCGACTCGCCACTGCGACTCCTCACCCCATCGTTGGCCCGCCTGGCCGCACTCGGCGGGTTCCGGCGGATGGCGCCAAAGGTCGCGTCGTTCTTCCGCGATCCGCGACTGCGCCGGATGTTCTCGTTCCAGGCGCTCTACGCCGGCCTTTCGCCGTACGACGCTCTCGCGCTCTACTGCTCGATCAGCTACCTCGACGCCGTTGCCGGTGTGTGGTTCCCGACCGGCGGGATGCACGCCGTGCCGGCTGCACTAGCCGGCGCGGCCGAGAAACATGGCGCCGAGATCCGGCTTGGCACCGAGGTAACTCGGGTCGAGACGCGCGCGGGTCGGGCGGTGGCCGTGCACACCGCCGACGGCGAGCGCATCGCCGCCGATGTCGTCGTACTCAACACCGACCTCGCCACAACGTGGCGGTTGCTACAGCGACCCGCGCGTCCCCTGCGGTGGTCGCCGTCGTGCGTTTTGCTGCTCGCTTCGGTCGCAGCGGCGTATCCCAAGGCGGCGCATCACAACCTGCACTTCGGGGCGTCGTGGCGTGCGCCCTTGCGTGAGCTGTCGCGCGGGGAGTTGATGAGCGACCCGTCGTTCCTCGTCTCGCTGCCGACGGTGACCGATCCGCGGTTGGCGCCGGCAGGCCGCACCCTGCTGACCGCGCTGCTGCTGGTGCCCAACACCGAGTCAGCGCTGGACTGGGACGTGATCGGGCCGCGGCTGCGGGACGAGTTGCTGGCGCGGCTGGAAGGTGCCGGCTATGTGGGCGTGACGGACGCGATCGAAGCCGAGCACCTGACCACGCCGGCGGACTGGGCGCGGCAAGGACTGGCCGCGGGCACGCCGTTCTCCGCGACGCACGCGTTTCGGCAGACCGGGCCGTTCCGTCCCGGCAACCTTCCGCTGGACAACGTCGTGCTGGCCGGTTGCGGCACGCATCCTGGCGTCGGCCTCCCGCCGGTGCTCATCTCCGGCCGGCTCGCGGCCGAGCGCATCCTCGGCCCAGGCGTCCGGTGAACACCATCGACGCCGGCTACCAGCAGGCCCGCCGGCTCAATGCCGAGCACGGCCGCACCTATTACCTGGCCACATTGTTGCTGCCGCCACACAAGCGACCGGCCGTGCACGCGCTCTACGGCTTCGCCCGCTACGCCGACGACATCGTCGACAATCCGGCACTCCCCCGCGACGTTGCGGCAGGGCGACTGCAACAGCTGGCCGACGACTTCGCCGCCGGCATAGACGACCCGCCGCTGCTGGCCGCCGTGCACGACACCATCGACCGCTGGCAGATCCCGCGCTCGCTCTTCGACGCGTTCTTCGGCTCGATGCGCATGGACCTCGACACCACCGAGTACGCCAGCTGGGACGAGCTGTGCGACTACATGCACGGCTCCGCCGCCGTCATCGGCCTGCAGATGTTGCCGATCCTCGGCACCGTTCCCGGGCTGCAAGCCGCGGCAGCGCCGTACGCAGCGGACCTCGGGCGCGCGTTCCAGCTGACCAACTTCTTGCGTGACGTCGGTGAGGATCTGCACCGTGGTCGGCTCTACCTGCCCAAGGAGGACCTCGCCGCGTTCGGCGTGACCCGCGACTCGATGGAAGCCGGTGTTGTCGACGGCGCCACCCGGCGCCTGCTGGCGTTCGAGATCGCCCGGGCCCGCGAGCTGTTCCGCGCGGCCGAGCCGGGCATCCGGCTGCTGCACCCGACGAGCCGTGACTGCATCCGCACGGCCTTTCTGCTCTATGCCGCGATCCTCGACGCGATCGAGGCGGCCGACTACAGGGTGCTCGACCGGCGCGTGCGCGTCGGACGCGCGACCCGGTTGCGTGTCGCGGCACCTGCACTGGTCCGCGCAAGGTTGGCACGCGCCTGGTTGGCCCGCCGCCCCCACCACACCCACCAGGCCAATGTCTGCAACGCCAGCGAGAAGCCGAACAGGATGTCCTCGACCGGCGCATAGGCAAGTCGCGCGCCGAGGATCGTGTCGTGGTCGTAGGTCACCAGCCGCCGGCCGGTGAGGATCCCGTTCACCAGCAACTGGAACGCGAGCACGATCGCGTACGCCGTCCAGAACGCCTTGCGCCGCACTAGCCGGGTCCGCAGCACCGCGACGTCCAGCACCACCGCGGCGACAACGCCGAGCACGGCTGCGGCGGTGTAGGTCACTGGTCTGTCGGCAACGTCGGAGGCTCGTCGCCGATGCGCCAGGTCGGGCGCCGTCGTCGTACCGCTTCGAGGGTGAGCACCGTGCAGATCGGTACGACGACGAAGAAGGCGATCTCCTCGACCGGAACGTTGCCGATCCGCAGGCCGACCAGATGGTGATAGCTCCACTGTCCCGCGGAGATGGCAGCGGCGTCCCAGATCAGAAACACGGCGAGCACCGGGAGCAGGGTCAGGGCGAGCCGCAGCGGCCGGCGGTAGACCCGCGCGCCGAGCACGACCTCCAGCGGCAGGGTGACGACCAGGCACGCCGCGAGCACGCCGAGGTAGAGCCAGCGCATCAGAACGCGAGCACCTGCGCGCGTCGTTTCACCGCGGTGTCGCGACCCTCGGCCATCACGTCGACCGGGCGGCCGGGCAGGTTGGGGTCATCGGAGAGCAGCCAGTGCAACGCCTCGGTGTCGGAGTAGCCCGCATCCCGCAGGACCGTGATGGCACCGGCGAGCCCCTTGATCAGCCGTCCGTCGTGGACGAACTCCGCGGGCACCGACGGCACGCGGGGGCGGCCCTGCCCTACGGCGATCAGCCGCCCTTCCCGGACCATCTGGCGCACCTTCGGCAGCGGGACGTCGATGCGTTCGGCCAGCTCCGGAAGCGACAACCATTCCGACGTCAGCCCCTCGAGATCCACGGCTCAAGCCTAGGTCCGGGCGGAGCGGAACGCCGCGTCGAGCACCTCGGCCGTCACCCGCGACTCGGCCAGCGGCAGAGTCCAGCCGTCGCGACCCCCGATCACCGCGGACACCTCTTCGACCATCACGCGGTAAGGGTCCGTCGGCGGCACGGTGATGCGTTCGGTGCTGCTGCCGTCGGAGACGAGCAGCAGCGTCTCGTCCTCGCGCCAGGAGGTGAAGCTGCGGTCTCGCAGCTCGATCTCACCGTTGTCGCCGGTGATGACGAGCCACTGCCGCGGCGGCTCGCTGATGCCGGCGCGGCACTCCGCCTCGCCGTCGTCGAAGCTGAGGATCGCGTCGGTGACGAGGTCGATGCCGGTCGGGCCGAGCTCCTGCCGGGCAGTGACCTCACGGACGGGTGCGTTGCCGAACGCCCACAGCGCCGCTGACACGGCGTAGCAGCCGACGTCGTACAGAGCGCCTCCGCCGCGCGCGACCTCGAGTCGGTAGTTGCCTTCGAGCTGGCCGGCGAAGGTGAACCCGGCGCTGACGTGGCGCACCGTGCCGATGCGCCCCTCCGCCAGCAGGCGTTGCGCCAGCCGGACCCGCGGGTGCCAGCGATACCAGGAGGCCTCGACCAGCAGCCGGTCGGTGTCGGCCGCGACTGTCGTCATCGCGTCGACCTCGTCGGCGTTCATCGCCAGCGGCTTCTCACACAGCACGTGCTTGCCGCTGCGCATCGCCGCGATCGACCACTGCGCGTGCACCTCGTTGGTGAGCGAGATGTAGACGGCGTCCACGTCGGGATCCTCGAGAAGGTCGCCGTAGCGGTCGTAGACCCGGCCGCTGGGATCCAGTGCTCGGGCCCGGCCGAGGTCGCGCGCGGCGACCGCCTGGAGCGTCGCGTCGTCGGCCGCGTGCACGGCGGGACCGAGCGCTTTGGTCGCGATCCAGCCGGCGCCGAGAAACCCCCAGCGGACGGCCATTTAGAGCGGCCGGACCGGCCGGCCGCCGTCACGGGCGGACAGTGTTGCGGCTTCCATCACCGCGATGTTGCGCCGTGAGCCTCTGGGCGTGACTGACATCGGCGCCCCGGACAGCAACTGGTCGGCGAGCTCGCGGTGGAACGGCTGCGGCGGAGCCGCGGCGATCGCGACCGAGGTGACCGACCCGTCGCGTTGGTGCAGCGTGAGCGCGGCGGGTGACTCGGCGGCGGTCAACGCGTCCTCGACCAGATTGCCGACGCTGTTGCGGCTGACGACGCGCTCGTTGCGCCAGTGCCCGACGACCGCGCCCTCGGTGCCGAGGACATACCACTTCGGCTTCATTGCGGCGGCAAGGTCGGAGTGCACGAACTCCGCGTCGACGCCGGTCGCGAACCGGATCAGCACCCGCGAGTGGTCGGCGTTGGTGACGTCGTGCCAGACCCGCTTGTGCGCCGTCGC
>Ga0070658_10003573_pt1 | contig 12760 bp, 10 predicted proteins | sample KBSC13metaG_FD_64664 | JGI IMG/M metagenome (GOLD analysis project Ga0070658, IMG submission 64664) | Corn rhizosphere microbial communities from Kellogg Biological Station, Michigan, USA - KBS C1-3 metaG | ecosystem: Host-associated > Plants > Roots > Rhizosphere > Soil ... | reverse complement strand
CCGACCAAGCCGGTCCGGGTCAACATCGCGACCATCAACGATGTGGTGATCAATGGCAGCGTCGAACTGGATGCCGGGATTTACAACGTCAACAACGCAGCCAAAGGCAACGTGGTCTTCAGCGGCAGCTCGCAGGCCATCTATGGAATGATCATCTGCAACACGTTCAGCTTCAACGGCAGCCCGAACATCGGCGCTGTCCAGGGCTATTTCTCCCCTTTAAGCACGGTCTCCTATTACAGCTGCGTTCAGCCATGGCAGGAGATCGGCGGAGTGAACTGATCCATCCAGGGAAATCCGCTCTCGTGCTGAGAGCGGATTTTGCTGCGACCCGGAAGGGAGTGCGCGAAGGTGGCATCCCTGAGAAAGGATTTGCACCTCCGCGTGGTTAAATGGAGAGGGTAATCCGGCTGTAAGCCGCTCGGAGGGCCGCCCTTGTACCGTTTTCCACTGTTATGTGACCGTGTCGCCTCGGTCGTCGTTCGCACTCTTTTCCTCTTCTCTCTTCTGGCTTTGCTTCCCCTGATTCTCTCTGCGCAGGAGAGAGCAGGCGGCAGACGCCCTGGCGGCGCTGCGGGGGCGGGCGGCTCGGCGGATGGCGCAGGGCTGACGTTGCGCGCCATCGGGCCGGCGGTGACCTCCGGGCGGGTGATCGCGTTCGCGGTCGATCCGACCGACTCCACCCGTTACTTTGTGGCGGCAGCCTCGGGGGGTGTATGGAAAACGGCCAACTCCGGCGTCACCTGGACTCCTGTTTTCGACAACGAAGGCTCCTACTCGATCGGTGCCCTTGCGCTCGACCCCAAAAATGTCAATACTGTCTGGGTCGGGACCGGGGAGCTGAATGCGCAGCGGAGCGTGGGCTACGGCGACGGGATCTATCGCTCGGATGACGGCGGCAAATCCTGGCGCAATCTGGGGCTGAAGGCTTCCGAGCATATCGCGCGGATCGCCATCGACCCGCGCGACTCGGAGACGGTCTATGTGGCGGCGCAGGGTCCGCTCTGGGGGCCGGGCGGCGATCGCGGAGTCTATAAGACGACGGACGGCGGCAAGACCTGGCAGAACGTGCTCAAGATCAGCGAGAACACCGGCGTCACCGATGTCGTCATCGATCCCCGCAATCCCGATATTCTCTATGCGGCTGCCTGGCAGCGACGCCGCCATGTCTACACCTACATCGGCGGCGGGCCGGAGAGCGGTATCTATGCTTCTACCAACGCGGGCAAGACCTGGACACGTCTGCGCGGCGGGCTGCCTGCCGAGACGGGGCGCATCGGGCTCGCGATCTCACCGGTGAATCCCGGCCTGCTCTATGCGACGGTCGAAGCGGCAGGGACCGGCAGCGGCACCTACGTCTCCACCGATCACGGCGCCTCCTGGGAGAAGCGGGGCGACTTTGTGGCGCAAGGCATGTACTACGGGCAGATCATCTGCGATCCAAAAGACGCCGATCGTGTCTACCTTCCCAATGTCACCCTCATGGTCTCCGACGATGGCGGGCGCACGGTGCGCGGCGTCGGCGAGCGCAACAAGCATGTGGACAACCACACGGTCTGGATCGATCCGGCGAATACGCGGCATCTGCTGGTCGGCTGCGATGGCGGCGTCTACGAGAGTTTCGATCGAGGGGCGACCTGGCTCTTCAAGTCCAACCTGCCCATCGCCCAGTTCTACCGCGTCACCGCCGACAACTCGCTGCCTTTCTACTACGTCTATGGCGGCACGCAGGACAACAACAGTCTGGGCGGACCCTCCCGCACCCGCAAGAGCAGCGGCACGGCCAGCGAAGACTGGTTTGTGACGGCGGGCGGCGACGGATTCCACCAGCAGGTGGACCCGCAGGACCCGAACACGGTCTACTCCGAATCGCAGGATGGCGGCATCGTCCGCTTCGATCGTAAGACCGGTCTGCGTGTCGGCATCACGCCCCAGGAGGGCAAGGGCGAGCCGCCGATTCGCTGGTACTGGGACACCCCGATGCTGATCAGCCCGCACTCCCACACCCGGCTCTACTACGGCGGCAATATCCTCTTTCGCTCCGACGATCGCGGCGACTCGTGGAAACCGATCAGCCCTGACCTCACCCGGCAGATCGACCGCAACAAACTGGCGGTCATGGGCAAGATCTGGAAGCTGGATACGATCGCGCGCGGGCAGTCCACCTCTTATTATGGCAATATCGTCACCCTCACGGAGTCTCCCAAACAGGAGGGGCTGCTCTATGTCGGCACGGACGACGGCCTGATCCAGGTGACGGAGGACGGCGGCAAGCACTGGCGCAGGATCGACAAAGTCGCGGGCGTGCCGGAAGGCACCTATGTGGAGCGCCTGGCCGCCTCCCAGCACGACGCCAACACGGTCTACGGTCTCTTCGACAACCATAAGAACGCGGATTTCGCGCCCTATGTGATGAAGAGCGTCGATCGGGGAACGACCTGGACGCCGCTCGCCAATGACCTGCCCAAAAACGGCCCGGTTCTCACCCTCGCCGAGGATTTCGTCAACCCGGATCTGCTCTTTGTCGGCACGGAGTTCGGCCTCTACTACACCCTCAACGGCGGCAAGAACTGGCTGCGTCTGCGCGGCGGGCTGCCGACCATTCAGGTCAAAGACCTTGTGATCCAGAAGCGTGAGAACGATCTGGTCGTGGGCACCTTTGGCCGCGGCATCTATATTCTGGACGACTACTCCGCGCTGCGCTATCAGACTCCCGAGATGAAGGCGAAAGAGGCTGCGCTTCTGCCGATCAAACCGGCGCTGGCCTATATCCAGACCCAGGGCGGCACCGGTTCGCTGGGCGAGACCTACTACTCCGCTCCCAATCCCGCCTATGGCGCGACCTTCACCTATATGCTGAAAGAGGGCGTCAAGACCCTGAAGCAGAAGCGGCAGGAGGCGGAGGCGGCCGCAATCGCGAAAGGCGAAGCGCCGCCCTTCCCGACGGCAGAAGAGCTGCGCGCTGAGGAGGAGGAGGATCCGGCGGCCATCCTGCTGACGGTCACCGACATGTCGGGCAATGTGGTGCGGCGACTGACCGGTCCTGCCGCGGCCGGAACCCAGCGCGTGGGCTGGGATCTGCGCGGCACGGGCTTTTCGGCGCCTCCTCCCCCCGCCGATCCGGATGCGCCCCCGGTGACAGGGCGCGGCGGTGGCCGAGGGGGTGGGGGCGGCGGATTCCAGGTGATGCCCGGTGAGTATCGGGTCTCACTGGCGCGGCGCGTCAAAGGCGTCGTGACCGAACTCGTGCCTCCGCAGACCTTCACGGTGCGTGAGGAGGGGGAGTTCGACCTGAAGCCTGCCGACCGCAAGGCGCTGACAGAGTACCGGCAGAAGGTCTCGCGTCTCCAGCGGGCGGTGACGGCATCGATCGAAGTCATCGACAGTTTGAAGACTCGTCTGGCGCAGATCCGGAGCGCGGTGCAGGACGCGCCCAAAGCGACCCCGAAACTGCGGGAGGAGGCGCTGGCGCTGGAGAGACGCCTGAAGGAGATCGACTTCGACCTGCGCGGCGACAGCATCGCGGCTCTGCGTGGCGATCCTGCCCCAACGACCATCGTTCGCCGTGTCTCCGATGTGACGTTCAGCCAGCTCAGTTCGCCCCTTCCGCCCACCAAAACGCGGCAGGAGTCCTACACCATCGCGGCCTCGGAGTTCGGCGAGGTGCTGGCGAAGCTCCGTACCCTGGCTCAGACCGACCTGCCCAAACTGGAGAAGTCTCTCGATCGCTCCGACATCGCGCACACTCCCGGCCGCCTCCCCGAATGGAAAGAACCGTAGTGTACTTCCGCAGGAGAGTTTGTGTTTGCCCGCGCCGGGATGATGAGGTTTGACAAGTTAATACCGGGCGATTATTCTGAGTGCGTCGCGGGGAATCAAGGGGTTAGCACCCCTCGCTACGCGCCTTCGGCGGATCGTCCTCCGGACGAAATAACAGGAATGCCAAACTCGTCCCACTTACAAGGAAGAAACGATGCGGTACTACCTCAAGTTGGTGGCTGTGTTACTGATCGCAACGTCTCTTCCCGCATGGGCGGTGGAGTGGCAGGAGGGCCAGGGTGTCCAGCAACTCCGGGAAACCGTCGCTGCGGTCGCGCCTGCCTTGCAGATTCCCAGGAGTGATGCCGGCAGCTCTCGAGCGCTTCCGGCGGGACTGCCGGATCCGCTTGTTATGGCGGATGGCACACGGGTTACCACGGCGGCGCAGTGGCGGCAGGAGCGCCGTCCGGAACTGTTGTGGCTGTTTGAAGAGAATGTCTATGGGAAAACGCGCGTCGGCAGGCCCGAACCTCTGAAGTTTGTCGTGCGCGAAAGAAAAAAGAACGCCCGTGGCGGCAGAGCGACCCGTCTGCGCGTCGGCATTCTGTTCGAGGGAAACGAGCATGGACGGCAGATGGAACTGCTGGTCTATCTGCCGAATAACGCCAGAGGGCCGATTCCAGTTTTCCTGGGCCTGAACTTCGACGGCAACTTCGCGACGACGGAGGAGAAGGATCTGCCGGTTCCTACGCACTTTGTCAACGGCCTTTTTTACCAGTTGCCCGGCCATCGGGCAGCTGAGACGCAGCGCGGCAATAACCGTTCGATGTGGCCCTACGATACGATTTTGGAGCGGGGGTATGGGATCGCGACGGCCTGTTATGGCGAGGTGGAGCCGGACATGGCGAACCAGTGGTGGCATGGACCGCGCGCGCTGGGGCCGCCGCTGCAATCGGGGGATTGGGGTGCGATCGGCGCGTGGGCGTGGGCGCTCTCACGGGCGCTGGACTACCTGGAGACCAATCCCCGTGTAGACAGAGCACACGTGGCGGTATTCGGTTTCAGCCGCCTCGGAAAGACGGCCATGTGGGCCGGTGCACAGGACGAGCGTTTCGCCGCAGTCATCTCTCAGAACTCGGGGAAGGGCGGGATCTCTCTGTCGAAACGGTTGGTCGGGGAGCCGGTCGCCCATCTGGCAGGCAGAGATCTGGGCCACTGGTTCGCGCCGAACTACGGCAGGTATGCCGATCACGAAGCGGCCCTTCCTGTAGACGGCCACGAACTTGCCGCCCTCATCGCGCCTCGGCCGCTTCTCATTCTCAGCGGCGTTCAGGACACCTACAGTGATCCTGAGGGCGAGTTCCTCGGTGGTCTTGGCGCAACGCCTGTCTATCGTCTGCTGGGCAGGGACGGACTCTCGACAGACAAGTGGCCGCCTCCGCAAACGCTTCTCGACGGCACCCTCGGCTACTACCTGCGCCCCGGCGGGCACAATGTGACCCTGGAAGATTGGCAGGTGACCCTCGCCTGGGCCGATAGACATCTGCGTAAAGACCAACCCGCACCGTAATCCGGTGACGAACGTCCTGTCCGAAACCCGTCTCAAGAGGACTGGGTTCCTCGGTGTACCATGGGACGCAGGCCGGTACGGTGCTTGTAACCGGCATAAGGAAGAGACAATGCGATACTACCTGAACATCCCCGTCCCCGGCGATCTTTCGGAGCGTGTCAACGCATTCGAACGGAGATGGCAGGGCTCCGCCAAATCGGATCCTCATATTACTCTGGTCATTCCCCGACTGCTCCTCCCCGGTCAAAGCGAAGCAGACCTCGTCTCCCGGCTGCAAACCGCTCTGTCAAACCTTCCGGCCTTTCCGATCCGACTGCTCGGCCTCGGCTATTTCGGGAAGAAGAGCGTCCTCCACATCGGGGTGGAACGTTCTCCGGAGTTCGCGCGCTGCCACGAAGCCGCCATGGACGCTGTTGAAGGCGTCCTGGAACCGCCGACCGGGGAACACGCGTCCATCTCTCATCCCCACCTCACCCTCGCCACGAAACTCTCTCCTCAAAAGGGAGAGCAAGCCTGGCAAGCGGCTCTGCCTCAAGACTGGTCCTGCGAATTTATGTGCGATCGAGTGCAACTGCTTCGAATAGGACCGAGGGATTCGCGTTGGATCGTTGCTGCAACGTTAAATCTGCTTCCATGATCCTATTTCAGTATGGAGGAGCAGCCGCTTCTGCGATCGCATGCAGATGGGCAGTGCAGGTAGCAAGATGTTTCAGCATGCCTCCCCGAGTCATCTCTTTTCCACAAAAGCCGCATACACCGCGAGATTGTTGCTTTTTAGCCATGGTTTTCCCTTATCTCTTCTCGAATTCTGAACGTCGCTGCTCGGCGCGCAGCAACTGTTCGACATCGGTCTGGTTGGGCGTAGGGGTCACGGGATGTAAGAGGTGATCGGTCGTCCCATTGGGTGGGATGGAAGCTCGGAGCAAGGACTGAATTTGCTTCTGTTCTGCCAGACGCGCCTCGATCTGTGTCACGGCCCTTTTTGCAACCTGGATCAACGGCATATCTTTGGCCTGCTCCTGTGCCTTGTTCAGCAGTTTTTCGATCGCCAACAGGTCGGTGTAGTCGCCGATCTTTCCTAATGCATGCAGGGCTTCCAGCGACAGTCGGGTTGCCGGATCGCTTATCAGACTGCGCAGAACCTTGCGTTGGGCGGGCAAAATAAGGACGCTGTCTTCTTCGTCGATCTGGGGCAGCAGTTCCGCCAGAATCCGAGCCAGCCCTGTAATCAGGGGTGCCTTCTCAGGATCGTAGGGATGCTCTCGTGCCTGGTAAAGCCGCCAATATTCATCCAACAAAACCCCTATTTTCCGTTTGTCCCGCGATTGCTTTGCATGGGCGACTATCTCTTCCATTGCTGTGCCGACTGTCGCCATCCAGTTTGCCTCACTTACGAAGATGAGCACCACCGCAGCCAGGAGCCAGCCATTCACCTGGGCATGAGGGAACAGTGTCGCTCCCAGCAGCAGTCCAACGACCGCAATCGTTCCGGTTATGCCGGTAGTAGCAACACTACAACGGCATTGGCGTCGAAAGGAATCGGCACGCAGGACAAAATCCACGGCCTGCGGATCGACAGCAGGCGCGTTGTCCTTCTTTTCGCCCAAAAGAGAAAGCGGCTTTTCATCCCTGTTCACGGATCGCGTGTCCTTTTCGAGATTTGCCGACCGACACTCATACAGGAACTGCCGTATACATCTCGATGACGTAGCCGTCGGGGTCGTTGAAGAAGAGTTGGAGCGGGCCATCGGGGCGGGGGGAGGGGCCGCGGAATTCGGTGATGCCTTTGGCGGTCAACTCCGCTTTGGCGGCGTAGGTGTCGTCTACGAGCAGGGCGAAATGGTGATGGCGACGGGATGCGGGCGTCATGTTGGGGTCGGCGATCAGGTGCAGTTCCTGGTTGCCCAGGGCGTACCATGCTCCCGGAAAGTCGAAGGCAGGGCGCGCTTTCTGCGGCAGGCCGATGATCTCGCCGTAGAAATGCATGGAGGCTTCCAGATCGCTGACATGCAGCGCAACATGATTCAGTTCGTGAATGCGAATAGCCACAGGTTTCTCCTCAAAGGTGATGGGGCGAATAGAACGCCGCTGTCCGTCTATTCGCCCTCCTCCACGCAAATGCCTGCCTTGCCGTAGACCATCATAAGAAAGTCGCTTTTTCCACTTTTTTATGGCAGCGACATCGCAGACGCCTTCTGCTCGCCGGTCGTAAACAGGCGCATGAGGGCCTTTCAGCCTCCTTCCGCGCTCACTTGTGCGAAATCAAGCGCACGTCGCCTCCGTGCGGCATTTCGCGTACGACTCCCACATTGGGGGCATAGAATTTAACCTCCGGTTCCTCGCCCTCGACGCTCTCTTTGACCTTGACGCAATGTTTGTAGATCCCGGCCGGAACCGTGACGGTTTCGTCCACCGAGACGATTTCATCGCTCTCCACCGCGATACCAGGCACATTCTCGGAATGGAACGTATCGCCTACTTTAGGACGCGCCGGAATCAGTACGCCTGGCAAGGCGTTATGCTCGCCCGTGAGCCATGCGCCGCTGTGCCCTACGATTTTGCCCGCCTTGTACTCATCGACCTTCTCGCCCATATAGCGAACAGCGCCGCTGTCGTCCTGGGCGATGTAGTCGAGGGTGACCTCTGTCAGTTTCCCATTTTCAAATTCCCGGTCTTCCATCACGCGGGCGGTGACCTTCTTTCCATAAATAAGAAAGGTGCGTGTACCGGGTTTCATCGTGCGTTCGATACGAATTCTCTTGCCTCCCTCCGTCCCTTCCAGGATGTCCTGGTGCAGATGTGACAGCGGCAGATAGGGGTTTGTGACTGTGGTGGGATTGGAAAAGTCGAGCGACTGCTCTTCGCCGGCACGCGATTGAGCGTGCGCATTCACGAGCCAGAGGCCGGATCCAAGCAGTACGGCCAGGCCGACGCTGCCAAAACGGTTGGTGAACCGAAAATGCGGAATCATAGGAAGTCTCCTCTCTTCTAAAACCGATGGTGACAGTTTACTCGACTCGACGAGGAATCAGCATGAGAATTCGTTCAGGGAGATGGTAAGTATCGTCGGTACGTCGGATCGGGTAAAATCAAGGTGTTGTGGGTGAACCACCGATCTCCGAGGGCATGACCCGGAGAAGAGGAAGAGAGGGAGCGATGCCGACCCCGTTGGAAGACTATCTGTTCGATCTGCGCGGCTATCTGGTTTTGGAAGGTGCGGTCTCTCCCGAGCAGGTAGGCCGCATCAACGCGGCCATCGACGCGATCCCCCCGCTGGGAAACGGCGACTGGTGGGGCAGGGTGCAGGGCCACTCCTATCACAGCGAGATCGACGGGCGTAACCTGCAGAACATCGTCGAGGGCGGGCCTGCCTTCGAGGAGTTGATCGATCATCCGGGCTGGATCGACTATGTGCGTCGTTACGTGGGTAAGAATGAAGGGCTGTTTATCGACGAGTGCTTTGTCACGCTGCGTGGCCCCTCGGAGTTTATCAATATTCATTCGGGCGGGCATCTCAATCGCACGCGCCTGCGCTACTTCTACAATGAGGGACAGTGGCACTGCGGACAGATCAATATCCTGTTGGCGCTGACGGATATTCTGGAGATGCCGGATGGGCCGACGGTCGTCATTCCCGGCAGCCATAAATCGCAGGTTGTGCATCCGATCTTCGAGAAAGGCTATATGAACATGCTGGCCGATCCTCCCGAGACGGTGGATGGCGCGGTTCCGGTATTTTTGAAAGCGGGAGATGCGATCCTGTTTGTCGATTCCATCTGTCATGGCGGCGCGTCCCGGATCAAGGAGGGCCTGCGCCGCACATTGGTCTACCGCTACGGCCCCTCCTGGGGCAACACCCGATTCGGCTTTCAGTATTCGGATGCGCTTATCGCCCGCCTGACGCCGGAACGGGCGAAGATCCTGCAGCCCATTCCGCCTCGCCGACCCCCGACCGAAACCAGAGAGGACTAGCAACAAATATGACACGCCTGAACGTGGCGATCGTGGGATGCGGAGACATCAGTGGGGCGCATCTGAGAGCGTATCGGTATCATGCCGAGAGAGCGCGTGTGGCGGCCTGCTGCGATACCGTGCGCGAACGGGCAACGCAGGCTGCGACGCAGGCCGGAGACGACGCCCCGAAGATCGTGACCGACTACGCCGCGCTCCTGGCAGATTCCGAGATCGACGCGGTCAATCTCTGCCTGCCGCACCATCTCCATGCCGCCGCCACCCTCGCCGCCGCGAAAGCGGGCAAGGCGATCCTGTGTGAGAAGCCGCTGGCCCGCAATCCGGAAGAGTGCGACACGATGATCCGGGCTGCGCAGGAGGCGGGCGTGGTCCTGATGCACGGCGAACCGATGCGCACGGCAGGCAATGTGATCCAGGCGGCGCAGATGGTTCGGGAGGGAGCTATCGGCACGCTGGTCGGCTTACAGGCCGCCTTTGCCTACTGGCAGCGCGCCGAACTCAACCGCGAATGGCGCGGCAGCGCCGCCGAATCGGGGGGCGGGCACCTGATGGACGGCGGCATCCATATCGTCGATGTACTGCGCCAGATCGGCGGCGAGGTAAGCGCTGTTCACGCTATGACCAACGAACTGCGCCCCGAACTGGGCGTCGGCTGCGAGGATATTGCGATTCTCAACTTGCGCTATACCGCCGGGCCTCTTGGCCAGCTTTTCGCCTGCCACGCTGCGCGAGGCCGGGGAGCCGCGCCCCTGCTGACGATCTTCGGCACCGAAGGCTGCCTCACGGTCGATGCCCACGGCGAAAATCGTGGTCTGGTCCTCTTCCGACCCGGCCAACCCGAGGAGGTCGTCAACCCCGAGCACAGTTGGAAAAACGGCTACGAACGGCTTATCGGACACTTCCTGGATGTCGTGCAGCACGGCGCGACCCTCCACGCCACTCCCGAAGACGGGCGCGAAAACGTCCGCCTTATCCTCGCCGCCTACGAATCCGCCCGCACCGGCCGCGAAGTCACCGTATAACACTTCCTCTTCGCGGCTATTTTCCCGGTTCGGCAGGCACAACATAGAGGCGGCCCTGAGCGACGAAACTGATGTGCTTACCATCCGGCAGCCAGTGGAGGGCGTGGAGTTGAAACGCCGGGTTACCGGTCTTATCCATGCTGGTCGGTACATGGCCGATTTCGTGCAGATCACTTCCATCTGCACGACTGATCCATAGTTCTTCGGTGAGGATAGGCTTCATGTAAAACATGTAAAACTTTGGGAGGATGCGATAAAGCCACGTACTGACGGGAGATATCCAGATCTTCTGAAGGTGATAGAAGATCGCTGTCTGCTGAGGTGAGACAACCACTTCCTGCGTGTACGCTCCTTCGGGCAGTTTGATTTTCCGTTTCTGAAGAGTGTGACTCTGTTTGGCTTCCTCCTCATAGAACTGAATATGGTCTTGCATGCGACCGGTATCGATTTCGACGTAGTTCTCGAATGGAGTTTGGGGATAGACGATGCCGATATAGAGCGGGTGTTGGGTGAGGTGCTGTGCAAAAGTGTCCGATGTCTGCCCAGGAAGCCAGTAGCTCCGATCTTTTGCAGGGTCTTGCAAATCGGTGACGATCATCGTACCAAGAGGTTCCAGTTGAATCAGATGACGGGAGTCCTGCCAGTAGTGTTCGAACACGGGGCTGGAATCCCAGGCACGAACGTGTGTGCCGTCAATATGCGCCACCCGCAGCCAGTACCAGTCATGATAGTCATCATTGATCTGCCAGAGAAGCCACTGGCCATTGGGAGACATTTCAAATTTCTCTGGCGTTGTCCATGGCATCGTCCTATTCTCGGGAATGGCCGTCTTTCGGTTGAGGAGGTCGGTGAGGCCGGACAGACGGGTTTTTGTGCCCGTATCGAGATTCAAAATGTCCGCATAGCCCTTCCAATACTGAGGGGCGGCGCTGCTTCTGCGCACTGCATCCTCGTTTGAGCGCTGTGTTGTGGTAAGGATCAGCAGTCGGTTGTTGGAGAGCCAATACGCCTTTTCGTTTTTGGTTTTGATCTCCATTACCGGATGAGCCATTTCCGTCAAGAGGCGCTCGTGCGGCCACACCCGCCAGATTCCGGCTGCAACCAATACCCCGATGGCCAACCCGAGTCCTGCCCACCTCACTCTGCTCCAGGTGCGTCTTTGTTTCACGGTGTCAGTCCACTTCGTTGCGTGTGAGGTGCGGAATGGCCCACCGTACAGCAGTGCTATGCGGTGGGCCGAGGGTACAAGGAACTCCTCACCTAATGTCTATGGGACGACGAAGGTGTTGGTGAGGGTGCCGATGGAGGAGATCGTGATGGCGGTCACATCGCCGGGTTTGAGGAAGATCGGCGGGTTGCGGAAGACGCCGACGCCGCCGGGGGTGCCGGTGGAGAGAATGTCGCCGGGCAGCAGGGTCATGGTCTGCGAGAGGTGGGCGATCAGGTAGGGGATGCGGAAGATCAGGTTGCTGGTATTGGAGGTCTGCATCGTCGTGCCGTTGAGGGTCAGCGAGATGTCGAGATTGTGAGGATCGGCGATCTCATCGGCGGTGACGAGCCAGGGGCCGATCGGCAGGAAGCCGTCCGGCGATTTGCCGCGCACCCACTGGCCGTCGCCCTTCTGAATGTCGCGGGCCGTCACATCGTTGGCGCAGAGATAGCCGGCGACATGGCGCAGGGCGTCCGCCTCGGTGATGTCGCGCCCTCCTCCACCTTCGCCGCCGATGACGACCGCCAGTTCGGCCTCGTAGTCGATCATCGGGGAGACCTTGAGCAGGCGGACCTGAGCGTCCGGATCGTTGATGGCGGTCGCGTATTTGGAGAACAGGATCGCGCGTTCGGGGATGGGCTGGTTCTGCTCTTCGCAGTGGTCGCGATAGTTCTGCCCGATGCACATGATCTTGCCGGGATCGCCGACCGGCGCCAGCAACTGCACGGAATCGAGGGCGACCTTCGCGGAGTCCGGCGCACCTGCCATGACTTCCTGCGCATCCTTGATACCTTCCTTGCCTCGGGCCAGGAAGGCGCACATCGAGAGCGGGAACCGGGTCGTATCGCCCGTCGCCGCCTGGAAATCTACGATCGTCGCGCCATCTGCCGCCAATGCGCCGGTCGCCACGCGCCCATCTTTCTCAAATCGAACCAGTTTCATGTCACGCTCCTCCGTATTCTGTGTCGTTTGCTCTCTCTTGTTCGCCATCGCGATCGGTTTTCCCTTACGCTTTGCGCTCAAAATTCAGGCAGAATGCGTGCCTGGTCGCACAGGTTGCAGGCGGCAAGGCATGAGGGGGTGACTACTTGGCTCCGGCCCGGCGCAGGCGCTCCGCGATACCGGTATTCCGGCGCTCGACGGCCCACTTCTGCGCGGTCAATCCCTGCATGTCTGTCAGAGAGACGTTGGCGCCATGCGCAAGCAGTAAGGCCACGATCTCTCCCT
>Ga0070658_10003571_pt1 | contig 12760 bp, 7 predicted proteins | sample KBSC13metaG_FD_64664 | JGI IMG/M metagenome (GOLD analysis project Ga0070658, IMG submission 64664) | Corn rhizosphere microbial communities from Kellogg Biological Station, Michigan, USA - KBS C1-3 metaG | ecosystem: Host-associated > Plants > Roots > Rhizosphere > Soil ... | reverse complement strand
ATCGAGTTCGTCCGCGCGCTCAAGGACTTCCTCAAGCGCAAGCCGGGCTACCTGACGCAGACGGTCAAGAACATCCACGGCGTCTCGGAAGAGACCACCACCGGCGTCCATCGGCTCTACAGCCTGGCCAAGCAGGGCAAGCTGCCGTTCCCGGCGATCAACGTGAACGACAGCGTCACCAAGTCGAAGTTCGACAACCTCTACGGCTGCAAGGAATCACTGGTCGATGCGATCCGCCGGGCGACCGACGTGATGCTCGCCGGCAAGGTCGCCTGCGTCGCCGGCTTCGGCGACGTCGGCAAGGGCTCGGCGGACTCGCTGCGCAACGGCGGCGCGCGGGTTCTGGTGACCGAAATCGACCCGATCTGCGCGTTGCAGGCTGCGATGCAGGGCTACGAGGTCGTGACGATGGAAGAGGCGGTCAAGCGCGCCGACATTTTCGTCACCGCCACCGGCAACGAGGACGTGATCACCGCCGAGCATATGAAGGCGATGAAGAACATGGCCATCGTCTGCAACATCGGCCACTTCGACTCCGAGATCCAGATCGCCGCGCTCGACAACTACGACTGGAAAGAGGTCAAGCCGGGCACCGACGTGGTCACTTTCCCCGACGGCAAGCAGATCATCGTGCTCGCCAAGGGCCGCCTGGTGAACCTCGGCTGCGCCACCGGCCACCCGAGCTTCGTGATGAGCTGCAGCTTCACCAACCAGGTGCTGGCGCAGATCGAGTTGTTCACCAAGGGCGACGAGTACCAGAACGACGTTTACGTGTTGCCCAAGCACCTCGACGAAAAGGTCGCCGCGCTGCACTTGCCCAAGCTCGGCGTGAACCTGACCCAGCTCAGTAAGCGCCAGGCGGATTACATCGGCGTGCCGGTCGAAGGGCCGTTCAAGGCCGATCACTACCGGTATTGATGCGCTAGGCGACGTCTGATCCTCCCCCTCTGGGGGAGGGGGACCGCGAGCGAAGCGAGGGGTGGAGGGGGCCAGTGCGACACTTCGTCGCGCCCCCTCCGTCAGCCGCCCTCAGGCAGGCTATCGCCTGCCGGCTACTTGAGCCAGGCGCTGCCAGCTCCCCAGAGGGGAGGATCGGCACAGTGCTGATGCCAAGCATTGCATCCCACTCCCCTCCCGCATAGCTGGGGCGGATGGAGTTCTCGCCCACTGCGCTGGCCCTGCTCGGCCTGTTGCTCGCCGGCTGGACGTTCGGCGCCGCCTGGCTGGCGCTGGTCGCACGCCGCCAGGCCCGGCAGGCCAAGGCTTCGCGCACCACCGCGCGGCGGCTCACCCGCATGATCGACGATTCGCCGGCGGTGCCGATGCTGGTCAAGGCCGACGGCAAGATCGAAGCCCCCGATCGGATCGCCTCCTGGCTGGGCCTCGACGCGATGCCGCAGTACCTGAGCGAGCTCGCCGGCGAGGAGTCGGGCTTGTTCGAGAGCGACCTCGCCGAGCTGACTCAGGCGGTGCGCAAGACACAGAAGACCGCCTCGTCGTTCCGCATGGTCGTGACCCCGATCGGTTCGGGCCGCAGCCTGGCCGTGCGCGGGCTGCTGGCCGACCCGGTGATTTCGCCGACCGGGGCAGCGCTGCTCTGGTGGTTCGACTTTTCCGAAAGCCAGGGCGAATTGACCCGCCTGCGCACCGAGACGATGCGCGCCCAGGGCGATTTTCACGCCCTGGTCGGCCTGATCGAGGCGGCGCCGATTCCGATGTGGTTCCGCGGCCCGGACATGAAGCTGCGGCTGGTCAACAGCGCTTACGTCAAGGCCGTCGGCGCTACCGACGCTGAGAAGGTCGTCAGGAAGCAGGTCGAGCTGATCGAGGCGGTCGACGGGCTCAAGGCCCCGCAGATCGCCAAGCAGGCGCGCGACAAGGACTTGCCGGTCGAGCGCATCGTCCAGGCGACCGTCGGCACCCAGCGGCGCACGCTACGGGTCAGCGACCTCCCGCTCGCCGGCGAAGGCGTCGCGGGCTACGCGATCGATATCGAGGAGATGGAAGAGCAGGGGCGCGAGTTTCGCGCCTTCCGCGAAGCGCAACGCTCGATGCTCGATCAGCTCTCGATCGGGGTCGGGCAATTCGACGGCGAGCGCAACCTGGCGTTCTCCAACCAGCCGTTCCAGCGCCTCTTCGCCCTGCCGCCCGCGCTCCACCTCGACCCACCGAGCTTCGACCGCTTCCTCGACATGGCGCGCGACGAGGGCCGCCTGCCCGAAGCGCGGGACTTCCCCGCCTGGCGGCGCGAGCTGCGCGATTGGTTCACCGCCGGCCCGCCGCGCGAAGAGGCCTGGACCCTGAGCGATGGCACGCACCTCAGGATCATCGCCCAACCGATGCCCGACGGCGGCCTGGTGATGATCGCCGAGGACCGCACCGAATCGCTGGCGCTCTCAGCGACCCGCGACACGCTGCTGCGCACCCGCGCGGCGACGTTCGACAGTCTGTTCGAATCCCTCGCGGTGTTCGCCCCGGACGGCCGGATGCAGCTGTGGAACCGGCGCTTTTCCGGCGATTTCGGCCTCGACGACGATTTCCTCGACGCTCATCCGCGCATCGAAGACGTGCTCGAAGGGATCGCCTCGCGGCTCGCCCGCCCGGGCCAGCGCGCGGCGATCGGCGAAGTCGTGCGCGGGGCGACGCTGGACCGGCAGCAGCGCGGCGGGCAAGTGCTGATGGCCGACGGGCGCACGCTCGAATTCGCCGGCGTCCCGCTGCCTGATGGCAACGGCCTGCTGACGGTGCTCGACGTCACGGACTCGAAGAAGGCGGAAGACGTGCTGCGCGAACGCGCCTCCGCGCTCGAGGAAGCCGACGCGGTGAAGACGCGCTTTCTTGCCAACATGAGCTATGAATTCCGCACCCCGCTGACCTCGATTGGCGGTTTTGCCGAGCTGCTGCAGAGCGGCGTGGCCGGGGAGCTTTCACCCCAGGCGCAGGATTACCTCGCCGCGATCCTTTCGGCGGTCGACCGGCTGCGGGCACAGATCGAGAGCGTGCTCGACCTGACCCAGAGCGAGGCCGGCCTGCTGCCGATCGCCACCGAGGAAGTCGATGTGCTGTCGTTCGTGACGACGGTTGTGCGCGAGCGCGAAGAGGCCATCGAAGCGAAGGACCTGGCGCTCGACTTGCGGGGCGACAAGGGCGCCGGCGCCGTCCAGGCCGATCGGCGCCAGCTCGGCCGGGCGATCGGCAATATCCTCGACAACGCCATCGCCGCGACATCGAGGGGCGGGCGCATCCTGGTCGCCCTGTCGCGCACCAAGAAGGGCGCGCGGGTGGTCATTTCGGACAACGGATCCGGCATGAGGCCGAGCGAACTCGCCCGCGCGCTCGACGGCATGCGCATCGGCGAGGAGGGCGACGCGAAGCGCCGCACGGGTCTCGGCCTGCCGCTCGCCCGCCAGCTCATCGAAGCCCACGGCGGCCGGCTCGAGCTGCAGAGCGAGCCGGGGGCGGGGACGACGGCGACCGTCTGGTTGCCGTGACCGCCCGACCCCCATCCTCCCAGTCCGTTCGCGGTGAGCTTGTCGAACCCCGAAATCGCAACGTTGCCCCAATCCGTCCTTCGACAGGCTCCGGACGAACGGGCGTGAGTTTATGATCGTGGAGTTACCCGATCTCGCTGCGATGCAAGCCCTCGGCACCCGCATCGCCGCACAGCTCCAGCCCGGCGACGTCGTAGCTCTGACGGGCCCGCTCGGCAGCGGAAAGACCACGCTCGCCCGCGCGATCGTCGCCGCGCTCGGGCACATCGGCGAAGTCCCGTCGCCGACCTTCACGATCCTCGAAGCCTACGCCCTCGATCCACCGTTGGTGCATGCCGACTTCTACCGCCTAGAAAGCCCGCGCGAGGCCGCAGAGCTCGGGCTGGACGATTATCGCGAAGGCGCCGCGCTGATCGCCGAATGGCCGGAGCGTGCCGGGGGCTTCGCGCATGAGCCCGCCTGCCTTTCGATCGCGCTGGAAATTGCGGGCAACGCGCGCAAGGCGATTGTCGAAGGCGGCCCGGATTGGCATGGCCGATTACCATGAGCGCAGAGTTGCCCGCAGGGCTCGACGAATTCCTCGAAGGTGCCGGATGGGGCGGCGCGGCGGTCGAGCCGCTGGTCGGCGATGCCAGTTTTCGCCGTTACTTCCGCGTCAGGAAAGACGGCCGCAGCGCGATGCTGATGGACGCGCCGCCGCCGCACGAAGATCCCGGCCCGTTCCTCGACGTCGGCACCTGGCTGGCCGAGCACGGCCATCGCGCGCCGTCGATTCATGCGGCGGATCGCGAGCGGGGGCTGGTGTTGATCGAGGATTTCGGCGCGGACCGGATGCGCGACTGGCTCGACAACAACGGTCACGGGGAGCACGAAACCTACGAACGCGCGATCGACGCGCTGGTGCGCCTGCACGGATCGCCGCCGGGGCCGTTTCCGGCCTACGCCATGGAAGTCTATCAGCGCGAGGCGGGGCTGTTCACCGAATGGTACTGCCCGGCCATGCAGCTCGACGTCGATGCAGACGGCTATCGCAGGGCGTTCGAGGAAGTCCTGCGCCCGCTGCTGCCGCGGCAGAACCCGGGCGTGACAGTACTGCGCGACTATCACGCCGAGAATATCATGCTGCTGGAAGGGGGTCAGCAGGGCCTGATCGACTTCCAGGACGCGCTGGTGGGCCATCCCGCCTACGATCTCGTCTCGCTGCTGCAGGACGCGCGGCGCGACGTTCCGCCCGAACTCGAACGGGCGATGCTCGAGCGCTACCAGGCGAAGGTCGCTGCGGGCGAGCACTTCGAAGCCGACTACGCCCGTCTCGGCGCGCAGCGCAACGCCAAGATCGTCGGCATTTTCGCGCGGCTGTGGAAGCGCGACGACAAGCCGCGCTATCTCGCGTTCATTCCGCGCGTGTGGGAAGCGATGGAGCGCGACCTCAAGCACCCCGCGCTGGCGCCGGTGGCGGAATGGTTCGCGGCGAATATCCCGCAGGAAATTCGCGATACCGGCGGGGGGGAAATCCAGTGATGGGGTTCACGCGGAGACGCGGAGACGCGGAGATTTTGTCCGCTCACAGAGGCACCAAGGCACAGAGAAGTGCCGCACTCGCGCCGAAGGCGCCTTGGGCTCCGAGGTTTGTGAAATCGAGAGCCGCTCCGCCGCAAATAGGCGTCCTGCGCGCCTCCGCGTCTCCGCGTGAACCCGAATCTCTGTGCCTCGGTGCCTCTGTGAGCGCCCAAAAATGAGCGAGCTTGCTTCCGACACCGCGATGGTTCTAGCGGCTGGCCTTGGCAAGCGGATGCGGCCCCTCACCGCTTCGCAGCCCAAGCCGCTGGTGCGCGTGGCCGGCAAGCCGCTGATCGACTATGCGCTCGACCGGCTGGCCGAAGCGGGCGTCGCCAAGGCGGTGGTCAACGTGCACTATCTGGCGGACGCGCTGGAAGCGCACGTGACCGTGCGCGCGGCACCGGTGGTGACGGTGTCGGACGAGCGCGAACTGCTGCTCGAAACCGGCGGCGGGATGGTCAACGCGCAGGTTCTGCTGCCGGACCCCTTCTTCTGCATCAATAGCGACAACATCTGGCTCGAAGGGCCGAAGGACGTCTTTCACGATCTCTCGGATGCGTGGGATCCAGAGAGGATGGACGCCCTGCTGGCTCTGGTGCCGCATCTCGGCGCGCATAACTTCCGCGGGAAGGGCGATTTCGGCATGGACACCACGGGGCGCGTCTCGCGCCGCCGCTCCGGCCGGATCGCGCCGTTCATCTACACCGGCATCCAGCTCGTTTCGCACCGCCTGCTGCGTGATGCGCCGGCCGGCCCGTTCTCGACCAACGTCCTGTGGGACCGCGCGATCGAGGAGGGGCGGCTCTACGGCATCGCCTTCACCGGCCAGTGGTTCGAAGTTGGCACGCCTCAGGCCATTCCGGCCACCGAAGCCGCCTTGAGGCAGGGCTGACCGGCAAGGCGATGGAAGCGCGCAAGCCGCAAGTCTATTCGATCGCTGCGCATCGCGGGTTTGCCGACGCGCTCGTCGCCGGCCTGGTCCCGCGGTATTCGGATCCGGAAGTCGGCTTGGCCCGACTGACGCTGCTGCTGCCGAGCACGCGCGCGGTGAGAACGGTGACGGAGGCGTTCATTCGCCTGAGCCCTTCGACAGGCTCAGGACAGGGCTTGCTCATGCCGCGCATGGCGGTGGTCGGCGATCTCGATCTCGACGAAACGCTGGGTCCGCTGCTCGATCCGCTCGGCGCGAGCGGGGCGATCCCGCCGGCCGCCGATCCGACGCGTCGACTGCTCAGGCTGGCGCAGTTCATTCCGCTGGCGATGCAAGGCCTTGGCCGGGACGCGCCCCGCGGCGCCGCCTTGCTCCGCCTGGCGCAGGAGATCGCGCGGGCGATCGATCGCCTGCTGGTGGAGGACATCGACCCCGAGGCGCTGTGGCAGGAGCGGGTGCTGCAAGTGCTCGCCGAGATGTCCGAGCACTGGAAGGAGAACACCAAGCTCTTCTATGCTGTCCAGCGGATGTGGCGCGCCGAGTTGAGCGCGCGCGGCGAAATCGATGCGGCGAAGCGGCGCAATCGCCTGTTCGCGCGCGCGGCCGACAAGTGGCGCGTCCAGCCACCGGCTACTCCGATCGTCGCCGCCGGCGTGACCAGCGCGGCGCCGGCGCTGGCCGAGCTGCTGCGCGTCGTCGCCGAGCTGCCGCAAGGGGCGGTGATCCTGCCGGACCTCGATCTGGCGATGCCGCCCGAGGTGTGGGAGGAGCTCGGCAGCGCGGGCGCTCCCGACAGCGATCCGCCGCTGGCGCGCGGCGATGCGGTGACGCACCCGCAGTATCATCTTAAGCTCTTGCTCAACCGCATGGGCGTGGCGCGCGGCGAGGTCGAGCCGTGGCACCGCGCGGGCCTCGGCGCGGGGCCTCCCGAGCGCAGCCATGCTATTTCCAACCTGTTCCTGCCTCCGCAGGCGAGCAAGACGTGGGTCGGCCTCCCTGCCGACAAGCGCCGGCTGAGCGGCGTGCGATTGCTCGAAGCGGCCAATCCCGAGGAAGAGGCGCAAGCCATCGCGCTGCTAGTGCGCCAGGCGCTGGAGGAGGCGGAGAAGCGCGTCGCGGTGGTGACGCCCGATCGCGGCCTGGCGCGCCGCGTCGTCCATCATCTGCGGCGCTGGAATATCGACGCCGACGATTCCGCTGGCCGGCCGCTGTCGCAGACCGCCGCCGGGCGGTTGCTACTGCTTCTGGCCGAAGTCGCCGCCGAGAATGCCGCGCCGGTGCCGCTGGTGGCGTTGCTGGAGCATCCGCTGGTCCGCAGCGGCGAGGAGCGCGCGGCCTGGCTCGATGCGGTGCGGGCCTTCGAGCGAAGGCTGCGCGGGCCGCGCCCGGCGCCCGGGCTGGAGGCGCTGGGGGAGGTTGCAGCCAAGGCCAAGGTGGAGGGCTGGTGGAACGGGGTAGCGGCCATCCTGGGTCCGCTGACGATCTCCGGGCGGCGCGCGCTGGCGGACTTGCTGGACGCGCTCGCCGCCGCCGCCGAAGCTCTCTGTGGCACCACTGTCTGGGCGCGCGAGGATGGGCGGGCGCTCGCCGCTCTGGTCGAAGACTTGCGGCTCCACGCGGCCGAGACCGGGTTCGATATCGAGACCGACGAACTCCCCACCGCGCTGCGCGACGCTATGGAGCGCGTCGCCGTGCGCCCGCCCTATGGCGGCCACCCGCGGGTGGCGATCTACGGCTTGCTCGAAGCGCGCATGACCCGCGCCGAGCTGGTCATCTGCGCCGGCCTCAACGAAGGGACCTGGCCGGCGACGCCGGCGCTCGACCCGCTGCTGCCGCCGGCGGTGCTGCGCGCGCTCGGGGTGCCGGGAGCGGACTTCCGCATCGGCTTGTCGGCGCACGATCTGGCGGGCCTGCTCGGCGCGCCCGAAGTGGTGCTGAGCCGCTCGGCGCGCGACTTGCAGGGGCCGACGATCCCCTCGCGCTTCCTGCTGCGGGTGAAGGCGCTGCTCGGGCACAAGGCGGCCGAGGACAGTGCTGACACCGAGACACTGGCGCTCGCCCGCGCGCTCGACGACGCCGCGCCGGCACGGGCCTATCCGCGCCCCGAACCGCGCCCGAGCCAGGAGCAGCGCCTGGTCCGCGTCAGCGTCACCGGCCTCGACCGGTTGCGCTCCGACCCCTTCCAGTTCTACGCCTCCGAAATTCTCCAGCTCGGCGAGCTTGACCCGCTCGACGCCGAGCCGACGCCGCAATGGCGCGGCACCGCGGCGCACAAGGTGCTCGAAACCTGGCACAAGACCGACCGGCCGATGCGCGAGATCGCCGACGAAGTGCTCGCCGAGATGAACCACCATCCGCTGATGCGCGCGCTGTGGCGGCCGCGGCTGATGAAAGCGCTGGAGTGGGTCGAAGAGCAGATCGCCGCCGATCCCGCGCGCGTGCCGGCGCTGATCGAGCAGAAGGGCCAGTGGACTTATCGCGACGTTCGCCTGACCGGCAAGGCCGACCGGATCGACCGGCTGGGTGACGGCACGCTGGCCGTGGTTGATTACAAGACCGGCCAGCCGCCGACCGGCAAGCAAGTCCAGAACGGGTATGCGCTGCAACTCGGCACGACCGGGCTGATGGTGCGCGCCGGCGCGTTCGAGGGCCTGCAAGGCGAGCCGGGCGTGTTCGAATACTGGTCGCTCGCCAAGTCCAAGGACAGCGAGACCGGCTTTGGCTCCATCCGTACCCCGATCCTCAACGGCAACAAGCGCACCGGCATTCCGTTGGCGGATTTCCTGCCCGAAGCGCAGCGCTTTCTCGACGACGCGCTCGACCGCTGGATTCTCGGCGGGGAGCCGTTCACCGCGCGGCTCAACCCCGATGCGCCGGGCTATTCGACCTTCGACCAGTTGATGCGCCTCGACGAATGGCTGGGACGCGAATGAGCGGCGAAGTTCACCCTCTGAAGGACCAGCAGGCCGAGGCCGTCGATCCGCGCGACAGCGTGTGGCTGTCGGCTTCCGCCGGCACCGGCAAGACGCAAGTCCTGTCCGCCCGCGTGCTGCGCCTGCTGCTGCGCGAGGAAGTCTCGCCCGAGCAAATCCTGTGCCTCACCTTCACCAAGGCCGGCGCGGCTGAGATGGCGACGCGGGTCAACGAAGTGCTGGCGAGCTGGGTGCGGCTGCCCGACGCGGACCTCGCGCGCGACCTGATCGCGATCGGGGAACGGCCGTCGCCCGATGGGCTGGCCCGCGCCCGCGCGCTGTTCACGCGGGTGCTCGATTGCCCCGGCGGGGGCCTCAGGATCGATACGATCCACGCCTTCGCCCAATGGCTGCTCGCCGCGTTCCCCGAGGAAGCCGGGCTGATCCCCGGCACCCGGCCGATGGAAGATCGGGACCGCGAACTGCTCGCGCACGGCATTCTCGCCGACTTGCTCGTTGAGTGGGAGCAGCACGGCGAGACGGAACTGATCGAAGCGCTCGAGGCGCTCAGCTTGCGCTGGGCGCCCGACGGCGCGCGCAAGTGGCTGATGCGCTGCGCCGAAGCGCGCGAGATGTGGCTGGGCCCCGGCGGCTGGCAAGAGCCGCTCAATGACCGGGTGCGCGCATTGATCGGCCTCGATCTCGACGCCGGGCCGGAGAGCCTCGCGAACTTGTGCCGCGACGACGTGTTCGATCGCGCCGCACTGATCCGCTGCGTCGAGATCAATGCCGCCTGGGGCACCGCGACGGGGCAGAAATGCATCGACGCGATCGGCGAATGGCTCGCCGCCGACCCCGCCGCGCGGGCGGAGGACCATCACCTGCTGGCCAAAGCGCTGTTCACGGGTGAGGGGAGTATCCGCTCCCTGCGCTATCTTGAGAAGCTCGATGCCAATTACGCCGGCATGGCCGAGCGCGTGCGCGAATGCCTCGACAAGGTCCGCGAGCACGCCGCTCTGCTGGCGCTGAGCGGCTTGCTGACCGACGCGCTCACCGTCGGCCGCCGCTTCGCGCTCGCGTGGGACGAAGCCAAGCGGCGCGAGGGACTGATCGATTTCGACGACCTGATCCGCCAGGCCGCGCGCCTGCTCACCAGCCGCGGGCTCGGCGAGTGGATCCGCTATAAGCTCGACCGCCAGTTCGATCACATTCTGATCGACGAGGCGCAGGACACCAACGAGGCGCAGTGGGACATCATCTACGCGCTGACCGAGGAGTTCTTCGCCGGCCTGGGCCAGCGCGACGGCAAGCTGCGCACGGTGTTCGCGGTCGGCGACTACAAGCAGGCGATCTTCCGCTTTCAGGGCACCAGCCCGGAGAACTTCGAGGCGGCCAAGCGGCGTTTCAAAGACTTGATGGAAGGGGCTGCGGCGAACAATCCCGATGCCCGCACCCTGAAAGACCTCGGCCTCGGCCGCTCATACCGCACCGCGCAGCCGGTGCTCGATTTCGTCGACCAGGCGATCGAGGCGATTGGCGCGGAAGCGTTCGGTTTGAAGGAGAGCCCCGAGCGTCACATCGGCGACAAGCGGCCCGGGCTTGTCGGCCTGTGGCATCCGGTCGGCGGCGAAAGCGAGGATGAGGCCGAGGAGCCGGAAGCGCAGGACGGTTGGCTCCCCGGGCCGGAACGCGAGATGGCCGACCGCATCGCCGCGCAAGTCAAAGCCTGGCTGCGCGACGGCTTCCCGCTGGCCAAGGGCGAGGCGCGCGACGCCGGCCCCGGCGACATCATGGTTCTCGTGCGCAAGCGGCGCGAGTTGGCCGGGCTGATCGTCGCCCGCCTGCACGCCGCGGGCGTGCCGGTGGCCGGCGTCGACCGACTGCGGCTCGGCGCGCCGCTGGCGGTGAAGGACCTGATGGCCGCGCTGCGCTTCGCCGCGCAGCCGCTCGACGATCTCAGCCTCGCCTGCCTGCTGGTCTCCCCATTGATCGGCTGGAGCCAGGAGCAGTTGCTCGAATTCGGCTATCGCTCTGACCGGGTGCCGCTGTGGGACCATCTGCGGCGGCACGCCGCGCCCGAGGCGATGCGGGTGGCGGACCGCTTGCGCGAATTGCTCGCCCGCGCCGACTTCGAGCCGCCGCAAGCGCTGCTCCACTGGCTGCTGGTCGGCCTCTGGCAAGGGCGGCGCAAGCTGGTCGCGCGGCTCGGGCGCGAGGCCAACGATCCTATCGACGAGCTGCTCAACGCCGCGCTCGCTTACGCCGGCACGCACACGGCGAGCCTCGCCGGGTTCATCCAGTGGTTCGACGCGGGCGAGGGCGAGCTGAAGCGCGAGTCCGGCGGCAGCGCCGGCGTGGTCCGGGTGATGACGGTGCACGGTTCCAAGGGCTTGCAGGCCCCGATCGTGATCCTCGCCGACGCGACCGGCGATCCCGATCGCTCTCCGCCGCGCGGGCTCAAGCTGGTCGAAGAACTGCCCGGAGCAGGCGGACGGACGGTGCCGCTGCCCGATCTGGCGAAGGAGGAAAAAGTCGGCCGCGTCGCCGCCGCCGAAGCCGAAGCCGCGCGGGCCGAGCGCGAAGAGCACTGGCGGCTGCTTTACGTCGCGATGACCCGCGCCGAGGAAGCGCTGTTCATCGGCGGCGCGCTGCTCGGCCGCGAGAAGGAGCCGGCCGATCACAGCTGGTACGCGCGCCTCAGGCCGCTGTTCGGAGAAGAACCGGTAGAGGATTCGATTTGGGGCGCGTGTCACGAGCGGGGAGAGCGTGCCGCGGGCATCGCGCCGAGGCGCGAGCCGGCGAACGACGACCGCGCCACGCTTCCGGCCTGGACGACCGCGCCCATCGGCCCCGAACCGCGCCCGCCGCGTCCGCTTGCGCCGTCCTCGGCAGGGCAAGACGAAGGCGCCGATCCGCCGTTCCCACCCGGCGCCGACAGCTTCGCCGCCCGGCGGGGGGTGCTGATGCACAAGCTGCTCGAGCGGCTGCCCGAGCTTGAACCGGCCGCGCGTGAAGCGACCGCGCGCGAGTGGCTGGAGCGGCAAGCAAGCGAAGTCACCGCCGAGGAACGCGAGGCCATGGTCGCCGCGGTGTTGGCCGTTCTGGCGCACCCCGACTGGGCGGCGATCTTCTCGCCCGCCGCGCTGGCCGAAGTTCCGCTCGCGGCGACGGTCGGCGGGCAAGTGATCGCCGGCACGGCGGATCGCTTGCTGGTTGAGCGCGACCGGGTGCTGGTGGTCGATTTCAAGACCGCGCGGCGGCCGCCTTCGGCTCTTGCCGGGGTGCTGCCCACGACGCTGAAGCAAATGGCCGCCTACGCCGCCGCGCTCGGCGCGATCTATCCCGGCCGCCGGATCGAAGCGGCGGTGCTCTACACCCAGACGCCGCTGCTGGTGCCGATCCCGGCCGAGGTGCTGGCCGAGCACAAGGCCGCGTTGGCGACGCGCGAGGAAAGCTTTGCCCGGTGAGCCGTTGCAACAGCCGGTTCGGCGCCTAGATTGACCAGACCTACAAGGGAGTTTTTCGCGATGTCCACCAAAGCCGTGACCGATGCCAGCTTCCAGGCCGACGTGCTCGAGTCCTCGACGCCGGTCCTGGTCGACTTCTGGGCCGAGTGGTGCGGGCCGTGCAAGATGATCGGGCCGGCGCTGGAAGAGATCGCCGAAGAACTGGGCGACCGCGTGACCATCGCCAAGATGGACATCATGGAGAACCCCGACATCCCGGGGAAGATGGGCGTCCAGTCGATCCCGCTGATGGTCCTGTTCAAGGACGGCAAGCCGGTCGCGCAAAAGCTCGGCGCCGCACCGAAGAGTCAGCTCAAGGGCTGGCTGGAGAGCGTGATCTAGCTACTCGATCCTCCCCGG
>Ga0070658_10003570_pt1 | contig 12764 bp, 10 predicted proteins | sample KBSC13metaG_FD_64664 | JGI IMG/M metagenome (GOLD analysis project Ga0070658, IMG submission 64664) | Corn rhizosphere microbial communities from Kellogg Biological Station, Michigan, USA - KBS C1-3 metaG | ecosystem: Host-associated > Plants > Roots > Rhizosphere > Soil ... | reverse complement strand
CCGCTTCGACTGCGGATTGGTCGCTAGTTGGCGGCGGCGTAATTCGATTCGAGAATGGGGTCGCCCTCGTTGAACACCTTGTGCGGGTTCGTCGCCGTCGCCCAGGCTCGGCCAGTGGCGGTGTTCACGATCCAACCCGCCGGCAGCGGCGCGCTGCGGTTCGCGGCCCCGCCGGGCGCAACGTCCGCACCGTCGGCAAAGTCGCTCTTGTCGTCGATCAGGCAAATGCTGCTCATGCCGTTCAGCGGATTGAACATCGGCGGGCAGCCCAGCTCGCCCCACACCTGCGCGCCGTCGACGGTGGTCGCGCCGCAGCGAAAGATCGGCGGCAGATCGTTGTCGTGGCTGCGCCGATAGGCGGCCAGCTTCGCCCGCAGCGTGTGCAACTGGTCAAGCATGTCGGCCTTGCCGTCGGTCGAGGCCCGGCTGTACTGCGGCACAAGGATCGCCGACAAGATCGCCAGGATGATCGCGACGATAATGAGCTCGCCGCGGGAAAGGGGCTTTTCGATCGGCTGGTCGTGCATCTGCTGGATGCATCGAACCGATCCGGCCGCCGCTTAAGGTCACGACCTTTGCAGGCCACAAATTCCGCTATTGGGCGACCACATCAAGTCCGATATCCAGCGCCGGGGCCGAGTGGGTGATCGCGCCGACGCTGATCCGGTCGACGCCCGTCTCGGCGATGCCGCGGATGGTCGTCAGGTTCACCTTGCCGGAGGCTTCCAAGAGCGGCTTATTCGGCGAAGCATCCCGCAGCTCGACGCAGCGGCGCATCGTGGCGTTGTCCATGTTGTCGAGCAGGATGTAATCGACGCCCGGCACGGCCAGCACATCGCGGAACTGCTCGACCGTGTCGACCTCGATCTCCACAGGCAACTCCCCCGCCTCGGCCACCACGCGCTCGACCGACTGGGCCAGCGTGCCCGCGGCGAAGGCGGCAAGGTGGTTGTCCTTCGCCAGCACCATGTCATAGAGCCCCGTGCGGTGATTACCGCCCGCGCCGCAGAGGACGGCATATTTGTCGAGGGCGCGGTAACCAGGAAGCGTCTTCCGCGTGTCGATGACGACGGCGGCGGTGCCTTGAACCTCGCGGGCAAAGCGATTGGCCATCGTGGCGACGCCACTGAGGTGTTGCAGGAAGTTCAACAACACCCGCTCGGCGGAGAGCAGGGAACGGTAAGGTCCGATGATTCGGGCGAGCGGTTTGGGGCGGGCATCGCTGTATTCACCGTCGGTGGCAAGAAGCTCGACCTTGAGCGCATCGTCGTACGCCCGGCACACGTCCACGACAATCGGCAACCCCGCCACGACGCCTGCTTGCTTTTGTACCACTGTCCCCGTCGCTTGCGCCTTCGCCGGGATACAGATCCGCGAGGTGGCGTCGTCGGATGCCGGCCCGAGGTCTTCGAGCTTGGCAAGGCGGATCAGGTCGGCAAATGCAGCGGGCGGAGGAAACGTCGGCATGGGGTTCAGTGTAGTCGGAGGAAGTATTTCTTACCCCTCTCCCTGGGGAGAGGTTGGGTGAGGGGAGATTGAGCCTGCTGAACTTTGAGCGGCAATAGACGCTCCCTAGTCGAAAGACTCCGCCTCCCCTCACCTAACCTCTCTCCCCAGGGAGAGGAACCAGATTCGCCTCTGGTAGTTGTCCTAGAACTTCGACTTCTTCGCCTTCTTCAGCCGATTTTCCGTCTTGCTCTTCGGCTGCCAGATCGTCGCCTTGTCCTCGGCCGGCATCAGGTCGCCGCCGCTGCGGACGATGGGGGCGCCTTTGAGTTGGTTCACCTTGTCACGCAGCTGCGCGGCCCGCTCGAATTCCAGGTTTTGGGCGGCCTCGATCATTTCCTGTTCGAGGACAGCGATCAGCTCGGTCTGGTCGAGCTCGTTCGTTGTCGAACCGAGCGCCTCGGCCGCGCTCTTGCGGGCGCGGACTTCGCTCTCGATGCTCGTGCGGATCGACTTTTTCACCGTGGCCGGCGTGATGTTGTTGGCCTTGTTGTACGCCTCCTGCGCGGCCCGGCGGCGCTCGGTTTCGTTGATCGCGTCCTGCATCGCCGGCGTCATGGTGTCGGCGTAAAGGATGACCTTGCTGTTCACGTTGCGGGCCGCCCGGCCGATGGTCTGCACGAGCGAGGTTTCGCTCCGCAGGAAGCCGGTCTTGTCGGCATCGAGAATGCAGACCAGCGCCACTTCGGGAAGATCGAGACCTTCACGCAGCAGGTTGATGCCGATCAGGACGTCGAACTCGCCCTTGCGGAGATCGCTGAGGATTTCGACGCGTTCGATCGTCTGGATTTCGCTGTGCAGGTAGCGGCACTTGATCCCCGCCTCCTGCATGTAGGCCGACAGGTCTTCGCTGAGGCGCTTCGTGAGGGCCGTCACCAGCACGCGATCGCCGCGCTCGACGACCTTCTTCACTTCTTCCAGCAAATGCGGCACCTGGCCCTGGGCCGGGTGTACCTCGATCACCGGATCGAGCAAGCCGGTCGGGCGGATGATCTGCTCGACCACTTCGCCGCCGGTTTTTTCCAGTTCCATCTTGCCGGGCGTCGCGCTGACGAAGACGACTTGGTTCCACATCGCCTCGAACTCGTCGGCCTTCAGCGGGCGGTTATCCAGCGCGCTGGGCAGGCGGAAGCCGTGCTCGATCAACACTTCCTTTCGCATGCGGTCGCCGGTGTACATGGCGGCGATTTGCGACATGGTCACGTGCGATTCGTCGACCATGAACAGGAAGTCTTTCGGGAAGTAGTCGATCAGCGTCCACGGCTTCGCCCCGGCCGGTCGGCCGTCGAGGTGGCGGCTGTAGTTTTCGATGCCGCTGCAAAAGCCGGTCTCTTCGATCATCTCCAGGTCGTACTTCGTGCGGGCGAGCAGGCGCTGCGCTTCGAGCAGCTTGCCCTGGCTACGCAGGTGCATCACCTGCATGTCAAGCTCTTCGCGGATCGCCTGGCACGCGGCCGCCACGCGGTCTTCCGGCATCACGTAGTGGACGGCCGGGTAGATGAAGATGCTGTCACGGCTTTCGAGGATTTCGCCGGTGAGGGGGTTCACCATGTCGATGCTGGTGATCTCGTCGCCTAAGAATTCCATGCGCCAGGCGAATTCCTCGTAGCTCGGCCGGAGTTCGAGGACATCGCCGCGGACGCGGATGGTGCCGCGCTTGAAATCGAAGTCGTTGCGCTGGTACTGCAGGTCCAAAAGCGCCCGCAGCAGGTCGTCGCGCTCCGTCGGCACGTCTTTGCGGATGCTGACGACGCTCTTCTTATAAATTTCCGGCGAACCCAGGCCGAAGATGCAGGAGACGCTGGCGACGATGATCACGTCCTGCCGGCTGACGAGGTTGCTGGTGGCCGCCAGGCGCAATCGGTCGAGGTCGTCGTTCCGGCTGGCGTCTTTTTCGATGTAGATGTCGCGTTGTGGGATGTACGCTTCGGGCTGGTAGTAATCGTAATAGCTGACGAAGAAGCCGACGGCGTTGTGGGGGAACAGCTCTTTCATCTCTTCGTAGAGCTGGGCCGCCAGGGTTTTGTTGTGGCTGATGATCAGTGTCGGCCGTTGGGCCCGGGCGATGGTATGGGCCATCGTGAACGTCTTGCCGCTGCCGGTGACGCCCATCAGGCATTGAAACTTCTTGCCTTCTTCGAGCCCTTTAACGAGCGACTCGATGGCGGCGGGCTGGTCGCCGGACGGTTTGAACTTACTGACGACTTGGAACGGCTTCATAGACCGGATTGTACGCTGGGGCGGGCGGTTTTGTTCCGTCCGCGGCACACACGGGCGGTCCTATTTCAGCAGCCGGTGGTAGAAACAGACGTCCAGCCACCGTCCGAACTTGATGGCGGCTTCTGGCATCGTGCCGACGAGGGCGAAACCCGCCTTCTCGTGCAGCCGCCGGCTGGCGGCGTTTTCGGAGTCGATCACCCCCACCATCCCGTGCAACCCGGCCGCCGTGGCCCGGCGGGTCAGTTCGTCGAGCAACAGCCTCCCGCCGCCCCGCCGGTGGTGGCTGGGGAGGACGTAGATCGAGTGCTCGACGGTCAGCCGGTACCCGGAGAGCGTGCGGAAGGTGCCGTATGTACCGTAACCGCAGAGCTTTTCCCGCTCGTCGAGCAGGCCAACGAGGGGGCGACCGTTCTGCAATTGGATGCCGATCCAATCGCGGACGGTGTCGAGGGAGCGGGGTTGGTCGTCGTAAATTGCGGTCGTGTTCTCGATCGCGTCGTTCAGAATCAGTCGGACGGGTTCGGCATCGTCAGGTCGGAGGTCCGCCAGTCGCATCAGCACAGTATGCGCTCCCTCGACTCCCGAATCGAAACCCCACCCGCGCACAGGGCGGCCTTGGACCGCCCGCCCGATCAATCTCAGAAAAAGTTCCGAGACGAGGGGCTTTCTGGGGTCCTATCCTCAAGGGAACAGCTTCATCGTTCGCTGGAGGCTTACCGATGTTCAAGCTCCCCATCCTCGGCTCGTTCCAAACCGACGGCCCGGTCCGCGGCCCGCAGGCGCTCAGCCCGAACACGCTCGACAAGCACGCCCGCATCCGGGGCGCGACCGTCACGCACAGCGTGTGTCCCTACTGCGCCGTCGGCTGCGCCACGAACATCTACACCAAGAACGGCGAGGTGATCGACATCGAGGGCAACCCGGACAGCCCGATCAACGAGGGCTGCCTTTGCCCCAAGGGTGCGAATACCTTCCAACTGCACCACAACCCGCACCGGCAGAAATACGTGCTCTGGCGGGCGCCGTACGCGAAGGATTGGGTCCGCAAGCCGCTCGACTGGGCGATGGATCGTATCGCCATGCTCGTCAAGGAATCCCGCGACAATGGGTACGAGGAACGCAACGAAGAGGGCAAGTACGTCAACCACTGCAAAACCATCGGCACCCTCGGCGGGGCCACGCTCGATAACGAAGAGAACTATCTCATCAAAAAGCTGTTCAGTAGCGGCCTGGGTATAGTCAGTATTGAGAATCAGGCGAGGATATGACACTCCGCCTCGGTGCCCGGTCTGGGTGCCTCTTTCGGCCGCGGTGCGGCCACAAACTACCAGCAGGACATCGCGAATAGCGACTGCATCCTGATCATGGGATCGAACATGGCCGAGGCCCACCCGGTGGGCTTCCGCTGGACGATGAAGGCGCGCGAAAAAGGCGCCACCGTCATCCACGTCGACCCGCGCTTCAGCCGGACCAGCGCCAGCGCGAACATGTTCGTCGGCATCCGCACCGGCACCGACATCGCCTTCCTCGGCGGTCTGATCAACTACGTGCTGACCCACGACAAGTGGTTCAAAGAGTTCGTGATGACGTTCACCAACGCTAGCACGCTCATCGCCGAAGGGTTTGAGGACACCGAAGACCTCGAGGGCATTTTCAGCGGCTACGACAAGGAAGGCCGGGAATATCAATCCGGCAAGGGGCGATGGGTCTACGAGGGGTCGGAATCGGATCTGAAAAATCGCAATAAAGACCGCGGTGCCCAGGAACCGCCCGACCAGGGCAGCGGCGGCATCGCGCATGGCGGCGGCGAGCGCGTGCAGGACGACGCCGAAAGTTCCCACGGCCAGCACGGCGCGGCTCTGATGGGCGGGGCTAGCGCGCACCACGCCAAGCGATCCGAAACCACCCGGCCTGACCCTGAAAAAGATCCGTCGCTGCGGCATCCGCGTTGCGTGATGAATCTGCTCAAGAAGCACTTCGCCCGCTATACGCCGCAGATGGTCGCCGATGTCTGCGGGTGCAAGCCGGAAGAGCTGGAGCACGTGGCGGAGCTGCTGATCGCCAACAGCGGGCGGGAACGCACGAGCATGATCGTCTACGCCGTCGGCTGGACGCAGCACAGCGTCGGCCCGCAGATCATTCGGGCCGCCGGCATCCTGCAGCAGCTGCTTGGCAACATCGGCCGGCCCGGCGGCGGGATCATGGCGATGCGCGGGCATGCCAGCATCCAGGGCAGCACCGATATCCCCACGCTTTACGACCTGCTCCCCGGCTATCTCCCTCAGCCGACGGCGGAGGAGACGCACGAGACGATCGACGGCTATGTCGAATATGAAAGCCTGCCCACAGGCTACTGGGCAAACACGAAGAAATTCCTCGTGAGCCTTTTGAAAGCCAAGTACGGCGCGGCCGCGACGAAGGACAACGATTTCTTCTTCAAATGGCTGCCGCGGATCGACACCGATTACAGCCTGCAGCCGTTCATGCGCCGCATGGCCGACGGAAAAGTCGACGGCTACTTCGTCTTCGGCCAGAACCCCGCGGCCGGCGCTCCCAATGCCGGCTTCCACCGGCTGGCGATGCGCAAGCTCAAGTGGCTGGTGGTAGCCGACTGGTTCCTCACCGAGACCGCCACGTATTGGAAGAACGACCCCAAAGGCCCGCCGCCGCAGGAGATCGGCACCGAAGTCTTCTTCATGCCCGCCGCCAGCATTGCCGCCAAGGAAGGGAGTTTCACCAACACGCAGCGGCTGCTCCAATGGCACGACAAAGCCGTCGACCCTGACGGCGATTGCCGCAGCGACCTCTGGTTCGTCTGGAACCTGGGCCGGCGTCTCAAGCAGATGTACGCCGGCAGCACGAAGCCGCAGGATCAGGCGATCCAGGCGCTCACGTGGGAATACGCGTACGACGAACATCCGAAGTTGCCCGATGGCACGCCCAGCGCCATCCCAGACGAGCCTGATGCCGAAAAAGTGCTGCAGGAAATCAACGGATACTTCGTCAACGAAGAAGCCCCCGAACGCCCCGGCAAGCCGAAGCTGCTGAGTGGCTTCAGCGACTGCAAAGACGACGGCAGCACCGCCTGCGGAGGATGGGTCTACAGCGGCGTCTTCCCCAGTTACGACAGCAACCGCGCCCGCTCCCGCAAAACCGGCACCAACCCGATCCAACCCGGCTGGGCCTTCGCCTGGCCCAAGAATCGGCGGATCATGTACAACCGCTGCAGCGCCGATGCCGACGGCCGGCCGTGGAGCGAGCGGAAAAAGCTCGTCTGGTGGGACGCCGAGAAGAAACGCTGGATCGGCTACGACGAGCCCGATTACGAGCCGACCAAAGACCCCAGCTACCGCCCCCCGCCCGGCGCCAAAGGCATGGACGCCATCGCCGGCGATAAGGCCTTCATCATGAAGCCCGACGGCCAGTGCAGCCTGTTCAGCGCCGAGCTGAAAGACGGCCCCTTCCCCACGCACTACGAACCGGCCGAATCACCCGTGCCGAATTTGCTGTATCCGAAGCAGAATGACAGCCCCGGCGTGCGCTACTTCGAGATGCCGGAGAACCTGATCGACCACGTGCCCAGCCAGCAGTTCCCGATCGTGGCCTGCACGTTCCGCGTCACCGAGCACTACCTCAGCGGCCCGATGAGCCGGTTCAACAGCTGGCTGAATGAACTGATGCCCGAAATGTTCGTCGAAATCAGCCCCGAACTGGCGGCCGAGAAGAAGATCGAGCACGGCAGCTGGCTCACCGTCGTCAGCGCCCGCGGCAGCATCGAGGCCAAGGCGATGGTCACCCGCCGCCTCCGTCCACTCAAGCACGGCGACCGCACCATCCACCAGATCGGCATCCCCTTCCACTGGAGCTTCGCCGGCGAAAGCGTGGGGGATACGTGCAACGACCTCGTCGCGATGAGCGCCGAACCCAATGTCAGCATCCAGGAAGACAAATCATTCGCCGTCGACGTCTTCCCCGGCCGGACCAACAAGAGCAATCAGCAGGCGACGCAGAACTACGCTCGCTGGCCGACAGAGATGCGGTCGCCGGGGTCGCCACGCAGCGCGCAGCCGGAAGGGCAGATTCAGCGCGAGAAGGACATGGAATGAGGAACTCGCTCCCGAGCGTCGAGTCGCTTCTTACCCCTCCCCCTCCGGGGGAGGTTGGGAGGGGGCGGCGGGCGTCTCGTCGCAATCGAAGGCCTTCTTACGCTCCCCTCCCCCACCTAACCTCCCCCGGAGCGGGAGGGATCAGAAAGGCGGCCCCACTGTGACCGTCTCCCTTCCCATCCTCGGCGACGTCGAGCACGCGCTCACCGATGTCATCGGCAACTTCCCCAACGCCTTCCCACCACGCCGCACGCCCGTCCCATCGCCGATGGACGACCAAGGCCGCAAGGAGATCTACGGCTTCTTCACCGACACCACCCTCTGCATCGGCTGCAAGGCATGTGAAGTCGCCTGCAAGCAGTGGAACCAGCTCCCCAGCGACGGCCTGAAGTTCACCGGCAACAGCTTCGACAACACCGGCCACGTCGGCGCCACCACCTGGCGGCACGTTGCATTCAAGGAGAAGATCGCCCAGGGCACCCACCCCGACAGCGTCGGCCAGCGGGTGCATCACACCGCCGGCACACCGTCGACGGACGGAGCCAGCGATGGCCACACCGTCAGCACGTCGCGATGGCTAATGATGAGCGACGTCTGCAAGCACTGCGAGTCGGCCCCCTGCCAGCACAGCTGCCCCACCGGCGCGATCATCTACAACAAGTTCGGCGACGTGTACGTGCAGAACGACATCTGCAACGGCTGCGGCTACTGCGTGGTCGCCTGCCCGTTCGGCGTCATAGGCCGGGCGGATAACGAGCAGGACGACGGACATGCTCACAAGTGCACGCTCTGCGCCGACCGCCAGGAAGAAGGCATGACGCCGGCCTGTGCCAAGGCCTGCCCCACTGCTTCCATCCAGTTCGGCAAGATCGACGAACTGCGGTACACCGCCCGCCAGCGCGAAGAAGAACTCCACGGCCGCGGCAACAAGGACGCCTATCTCTACGGCTGCGACAGCGTCGGCGACTATGGTCCGCTGAACGCGTTCTTCCTGCTCGAAGATCATCCGAACGAATACAACCTGCCCGTCGCCCCGCCGCAGCCGTTCCGCGGGCAGAAGAAGCGGTATGCCGCGGGCGTATTAATGGGCCTCGCTTTGACCGCCGCATCGGCCCTACTGTTCGGTGGAATCAACCGGGGCGGAGGCTCGAATGGCCGAAGACACTGAAAGCGGCGGCATCAACTTCGACGGCGGCGCGCCCTGGGCGAAGGATCTGCAGAAAAAGCAGGACCCCGACCGCGTGCGCCAATTGCAGATCCCGCCCGGCATGTTCGAGCCGAAGCCACTGCGCGAAATCGCCCCGCCCGACCCGGCCACGCGCACGGCGGCCTATGTTCCCGCCAAGGGCGAAGCTGCCGCGTACGACCCGAATCTGCCACGCAAACACGAACGACACGGGGACGAGCCGTCGTACTACGACATCTCAATCCTGAAACGCCCGCTGTGGGGCTGGGAAATCGCCGCCTACTTCTTCCTCGGCGGCCTCTCCGCCGGCAGTTACCTCATCGGCCGAGCCGCCGACCGCTTCGGCAGCGGGCCGACGCGGGATCTGGCAAAGTTCGGCTCGCTCGCCGCGCTGGCCGCTATCCTGCCGTGCCCGCCGTTGCTGATTCACGACCTCGGCGATCCGAAGCGGTTCCACCACATGCTGCGCGTCTGGAAGCCCACCAGCCCAATGAACCTGGGCACTTGGGTCATCACCGCCTACAGCGGCCACGTGACCGCGGATGTCGCACGATTCTTTTTGAACCAGTACGGCGACAGGCTCGGCATCGACGAGCGGCACAAAATTCGCCGGATGATGAACAACGGCAAGCTGCTGCTCATCCACGACGCCGGCGGCGCTCCGCTGACCCTTCTGCTGGCCAGCTACACCGGAATGCTGCTGAGCGCCACCAGCAACCCGCTGTGGAGCAAGAACCCGTGGCTGTCGCCGCTGTTCACCGCCAGTGCGTTCTCCACGGGGGCCGAGACGCTCAGCCTGATCCTCGACTGCCTGCCGGCGACGCAACGGCCGAAGTACGGCTCGACGCAGAAGGCGCTGGTGCGCCTCGACACCCTCTGTCATGCCGCCGAACTGGCCTGCCTGAGCGGCTTCAACCACCACGCCGGCGAGAAGGCGGCCGCCCTGCACACGGGCGAGCAGGCGCTCAATCACAGGATCAGCCAGGCCGGCCTGCTCGGGTCGGAATTGCTGAAGCTGGTGCCCGCCACCGGTGATCTGGCGCGACGCCGCCGCATGGTCAGCAGCCTGCTCGGATTGGCGGGCGGTTTTCTCATGCGTTGGTCGTTCGTATACGGCGGCCACTCCGCCGCCACCGACCCCCACACCGCCCGCCTCGCCAGCACGCCTGCACCGGCCAAACCCGCCCTTCCGCCCAAGCTCAAGCGCGGCCTGCTGATGGCGATCGGCTTCCCGCTGCTCGCGCTCGAGAAAATCGGTGCCGCGCAACGCTCGGTTCCCTCTGCGGGCACCGCGAAAGGACGCTAGGCCCCTGATTCGGAAATAACGGCGTCTCTTTCCCCGCCCCATCCCGGAATTATGCGCGAGCGTTGATAAAGCCCTGTAGCTCCGACGCCCGCGTCGCCATTTTTCTGAGGCCGTCTGACAATCTCAAATATCGTGAGAAGCTGAAGTGGCCACGCAGGCGTCGCAGCTACCTGCGTAATCTTCGGGGGCGGCGAGGGTTTGGTTGCTAATAGCCTCTCGACGCTCCCCGCCCCCACCTAACCTCGCCCGGAGGGGAGGAATAAGAAAGCGTCTTCGCCCGAACGGTTGGCTGCGCACCGGCCGCAGATCGCGCATCAACGGCCAGATTTTTTGAAAGCGCTGCGCCCGGTGCACCCCCCGCGCGCACCACGGCCGTTTCTCTAGAGGTGTGCTTCGGCACGCCCAGAGAAGGAGGTCCGGCATGAAACGTGATTTGAAAAAACAAACCCAATTTTGCTCGCTAGTCACGGCCCGGCCGGCATTTGGAAAGCCGGCGGTTCCCGAAAATCCTCACGCTGGCTTACCGCAAGAATCGCCAACGCCGCTACGTCCGGCTGCATACCATTGCTCGAGGCTGCACTTCATTCGGAGGTTCGCTCATGGCTCTCCTCGGCTTCCTCGATAAAAAGCACACTGTCGCGCCGCACGGCTACAACCGCTGGCTCATCCCGCCGGCGGCGCTGGCGATTCACCTGTCGATCGGGCAGGTCTACGCGTTCAGCGTTTTTAAAGTGCCGCTGAGTCGTGCGATCGGCATCACGAAAGACGCGCCGGGGGATTGGAGCCAGTCCTCGATCGCCTGGATCTTCAGTATCGCTATCGTCTTTCTCGGCCTCAGCGCGGCGGTGTTCGGCAAGTGGCTCGAAGACAACGGCCCGCGGAAAGCCATGTTCGCCAGCGCCTGTTGTTTCGGCGGCGGATTCCTGATCGCGGCGCTGGGCGTGCAACTGCACCAGTTGTGGCTGCTCTACGTCGGCTACGGCGTGATCGGCGGCATCGGCCTGGGGCTGGGGTACATCTCACCCGTCAGCACGCTGATCAAATGGTTCATCGACCGCCCCGGAATGGCGACGGGCCTGGCCATCATGGGATTCGGCGGCGGCGCGATGGTCGGCGCCCCGCTGGCCAGCACGCTGATGAACTTTTTCAAGACCGACACCAGCGTCGGCGTCGCCCCCGCCATGCTGGTGATGGGCATCGCCTATTTCCTGTTCATGATGATCGGCGTCTTCCTCGTCCGAACTCCCTCGCCCGACTGGAAGCCGGCCGGGTACGTAAAGCCGGCGCAATCGACCGGGCTGATCACCAGTAGCAACGTCGACGTCAACACCGCGTGGAAGACCCCGCAGTTCTGGCTGCTCTGGGTCGTGCTGTGCACGAACGTGACCGCCGGCATCGGAATCCTCGAACAGGCGGCACCGATGATCCGCGAGATGTTTACCACCGGCGACATCACCCACTCGCGCGTCACCGCCGCGGCGGCCGCGGGATTCGTCGGCTTGCTCAGCCTGTTCAACATGGGCGGGCGGTTCTTCTGGTCGAGTGTCAGCGATTACATCGGGCGAAAATTCACCTACGTCTGCTTCTTCCTCATCGGCGGCTGCCTTTACGTCCTGCTGCCGCACACCGGTTTGAACAGCCTCAACAGCGTGCCGGTGTTCGTCGCAATCACCTGCATCCTGATCTCGATGTACGGCGGCGGCTTCGCGACCATTCCCGCGTACCTGCGTGACCTGTTCGGCACCATGCACGTCAGCGCCATCCACGGCCGACTGCTCACCGCCTGGAGCGCCGCGGGCATCTTCGGACCGTTGCTGGTGAATTACATCCGCGATCACGAAATCGCCGCACACGTCGCGCCGACGGACCGTTACACCACGTCGATGTACGTGATGGCCGGCCTGCTGGTGATCGGGCTGATCTGCGATCTGCTCGTGCGGCCGGTGAAACCTGAATTGACGGTTGAAGGTCGCCGTGGCCCGCTTGATCCCCATCATGGCTACGACGTCGCAACCCCGACCCAACGGCCGGCCGCCTGAGCGGCCCTCGGAGAAACAACATGGAAACGACGAACGATTACGCATCACCCCAGCCGACCTCGACGCCGTGGGTGAAACTGCTGCTGTCCTGGATTGTGGTGATCGTGCCGGCGGCATGGGGTGTGTCGCAGACCGTACAAAAATCGCTGCCGCTGTTCACCTCTGCGCCCGGCGCCACGAGTGCAGCGGCGGCCTCGACCGCGCCGTCGATGGCGCCGAACCTTGCGGCGCCGGCGACCGCTCCCCGATGACCGTCCCCCGCAACCGGTTAATGCATGTCAGATATCAATGCATCGCAACACGCGCAGAAGCCATCACAGGACGAAGCGCGCGAGCAACGCGAAGAAGAGGAGGTCAGCGAGAAGCGCGCGGCCAGCGCGTACATCGTCTACCGCGCCATC
>Ga0070658_10003568_pt1 | contig 12783 bp, 14 predicted proteins | sample KBSC13metaG_FD_64664 | JGI IMG/M metagenome (GOLD analysis project Ga0070658, IMG submission 64664) | Corn rhizosphere microbial communities from Kellogg Biological Station, Michigan, USA - KBS C1-3 metaG | ecosystem: Host-associated > Plants > Roots > Rhizosphere > Soil ... | reverse complement strand
ACTCGACGAACACATCGAAATAGCGGTTTCCCTCAAAGACTCCCGTATCCAGCAGTTCGAACTCGGGCTCGTCGCGGCTCCGATCCCGGTTTACCTGACAGAGCTGCTCGTAGGGATAGGCGGCATGAGGGTATTTGTAGAGGGCCTTCATGTAGGAGTGACAGGGGGTGGAGTCGAGATAGAAGTAGTACTCTTTGACATCCTCGCCGTGGTTGCCCTCCTGGCCGGTCAGGCCGAAGAGGCGCTCTTTGAGGATCGGGTCTTTGCCGTTCCAGAGCGCCAGCGCAAAGCAGAGGTTTTGATCCCGGTCGCAGATGCCGAGCAGGCCGTCTTCGTTCCAGCGGTAGACGCGCGAGCGGGCATGGTCGTGCGGAAAGAAGTCCCACGCCGAGCCGTCCCCACTATAGTCTTCCCGCACGCTGCCCCATGCCCGATCGCTCAGATAGGGTCCCCACTTCTTCCAATCGACAACATGGTCGCGTGCCTCGGCAACGCGCTTCTCTACTTCGGTCATGATTTCTCCCTGGAGGCGTTCCCATCTCTCTCCCGCCTCCACCAGCGGCAGTTTTGCGATCTCGTAACCGGGCGCGCAACCCTATAAGGAAAGATTCTCTGTAAAGGTTCCCTGCTATGCCCGCCGGGCTAAAGCCCTGCGCTAGAGGTTGCTTCGCAACCGACTACCCGCTAAAGCGGGCATGACGGCTGGATTGCCCAACATGTTGTGTGGCAACACACATGTAAAGGTTCCCTGCTATGCGGTGTTTCTCCTGCCACTCCGCGCAGGCGTCTATAAACATGTGGCTCCATACAGACGCTTCCGCCTGGAGACACGAGACGAGGAGATGGTGCCGTCTCAGACGGCAGGAAACCGGAAGACCACTCCCGAAATAATCTATGCCATCCTATCGCCCCCAGCGTGGTATTCTTAACGTATATCGACAGGTCTGCCTGCACTTCTCACCACGCAGCGACCTCTTTCAACCCAAATTTAACTTTTAAAGGAAACAAATTCATGTCGAGTAGAAATTTGATGGCAGTCGCAATGCTGGCGCTGGCGATGCTCATCGGTGGCGGCGCGATGGTCGTGCATGCGATTCCCGGTCGCGCGCCGGGCGACCCTGCGGCCGATAGTATCGCCGTGGTGGATCTGGAGAAACTCTACAACAGTTCCGATCTGCCGCAGGTCCTGGCGCAGAAGGCCAATCAACTGAGTGCGGCGGTCCAAGACCGTCTCGAAGCGATCGAAACGGTGAAGTATCTGGACGAGAAAGAGTTGAAAGAGTACATCGAACTGGTGGTAAAAGCGATGCCGGATGGGAATCAGCAGGCGCGCATGAAAGAGCTGAAGGCGCTCTCGTCTCAGCGCGATAACGAACTGGCGCAACTCAACGTCAAAAAAGCGGAAGAGCTCACCGCCGCCGACAAAACGCGGATGCGCACCCTGGTCGAAATGAGCCATCTCATGGACAAGGTCCTCCCCGGTATCCACGACGATATGATGGCGGATGAGGCCGACCGCGTGCGCGCCGTCCGCCGGGATCAGATCGCGCAGTTGCGCGTCATCGTCGGCCAGGTCGCGAAAGAGAAAGGCGTCGTCCATGTCTTCGATGTCAACGCCCTCGTCTACTCCGCCAACGACCTGACCCCTCTCGTCCTCAAAAAACTCAAACCCGGCAAATAACGCAGCGGTCGTGCAGTAACCTCCACATACCATACGATACGGGAGGCCGTTATAATAACGGCCTCCCGCGCTTTCGAAGTTCTGAACCGATTCGGTTTCTCATGTTCTGCGCCTTACCTGTCCATGCTATTCATTGTTTCCCCAGGACTCACCAGATTATATCCACTCCATAATCTTCAAACTTCGAGTCCTCCGTGACGATAGGAATGGACATGACAATGCTTTGGGCTATTATGAGACGGTCAAAGGGATCCGCATGTATCTCAGGCAAGACTGCCACATGGGATAGAGATTCCATTTCGATGGGAATTACCTCAATCCGATAGACGTGAAGATACTCGGTAATGAAATCGTTCAGTGGCTTGCTAAGGAGTAACCTCGTTTCAGGTTTACGATACGGATTGGCCTTGATTGCCATCTCCCATATGCTTGCAATACTCAGGAGACGTCTATTTTGACCGTTCAGAATAACTAGCTTTGCCTTTGCACTGAGTTTGGGATTGTCGGTGCAAAGGTAGAGAAAAGCACAGGTGTCAAGGATTACATCCATTAGGTTGCATCTTCGAATTCATCCATTGGGTCATTAAATTTATCGGGCATAAATAGAACATCATTTTTGCCTAACCCAGGAATCAGGATTTGATCTTTAGGAACTCCTTGCGCCAGTAACTCTCGGATCACATCCTCTGTAGTGATAAGAGGTGATGTAAAGATATCCGGTCGCACTTCGGCTTCAGCTTCATCCAAGTCGTACACCTTAGACGCTGTATCTAATTTTGAAATGGTAGCCATTGGTAGCCTCCTTCTATAGATAGTATATCTCTGTGTTGTTCCTATGTCAACGCAACGTCAGTCAACGAGATCCTTCCCCGGCCTTAAGCAGAACTGACAGAACATAGAGGGTGTTCTTGTAGATAAAGCTCAAGTGCTTGCCATCCGGGAGCCACTTCATCTCATTCGGATAGCGCTCGAAGGGCGGTTCTGACGCTTCGGCGGCAGGCGAGAGAATATGTCCGATCTCTTGCAGGGCGCTGCCATCCGAAGAACTGCTGCATAGCGCCACTCTCTGTGCCTCATGATCGTCCGCAGGCGTGATGACGATCCACGCGATCCGCCTGCCATCCGGCGAAGGCTGCATTTCCGATCGTTCTTCTGTAGGCGGTATGGAGATCGTCCAACGGTTTAACAGCTTCGGCCGGGACACCATTGCGTACTTCTCCAGAACATATTTCCGTGGCGGGAATGCGTCGTTGGATGCCTTGATCCGTAACACGTGACGTCCAGGCAGAATGTGTGTCGTCCAACCGGCATACCATCCGGAATAGATCGCGGCCTCTTTTCGAGAGAGAGTTTGTGTAACATGAGGCGCATCGACACTCCGCATCACCATGGTCAGAGGCTTGAATTCGTAGTTCTTGACGTAACGCCCGGTCTCCTCGATGAAATGACGGCTGTCCGGCATCCATTGGACGCTGCTGTAAGAAGGGAAGCCGGAACGAGACACATTAAATTTTGCGGAGCCGTCTCGTCTGGCCTCATAGTAGCCATGGTAGTCACTATCGTAAAAGTCGCCTTTCCAGAGAATCCACTGACCATCCGGAGAAATCTCGATCCACCTTTTATAGGTGCCGTCCTCACTCCACATTTTCGAAACGGTGGGAAAGGTGGTCTTCTCCCCGGTCCGCAAATTCTCCAGGCATAGGAGATCATCGTACTGCTTCCCCTCGGACAAATAGAGAAGCCGATCCCTGCTAAGCCAATGGTAGGTCATATAACGCTGGGGATTCATCATGCCTCTGGGCAGGTCCCAGTTTTCCGTACTTGTGACTTTTCTTGCCTTCCCCAGTAAGTTCGATGCACCTCGTTTTGGCGGCGCAACAATTGCCGTGCGCTTTGAGGACTCTGCTCGGACGAGAGTGGGATTCAGCGCCTGTTCGAGCATCTGCACGATATTCGGCCAGAAGTCCTCCTCTGCCTCGTGATTGAACGAAGTGGTGACATTTTCTGCCTGATTGGTGCGCGCCAGGGAAAGCGCTGTATTGCCGTTCTTATCTTTCAAGAGCACGTTCGGATGGTACTTCAGCAAGCAGGCGATGTCTTCCGGCCTGCCCTTCTCGATCGCTTCCATCAACGCGGTCTGGCCTTGATCGTTCTGGAGATCGACTTTTGCGCCTGCGCGGAGCAGAAGGTCGATCGCCTCCGGCGATCCCCAGGCGGCGGCTCTCTGCAACGGTGTCTGTCCATGGATCGGGTTCTTCCTATCGAGAAGCGACGACTGATCTTTTCCGACACGATGGGAGACGTTCCCGAGATGCTGCAGCAGCAGCCGCAAAATCTGCTCATCGTAATCTGAATCCACGGCAAGGTTGATGAGGTCGGCGCCTTCCGCGTTCTTGATATCCATGTGCGCGCCATGGTCCAGCAAGGCTTTTACGATAGCCACGCCCCTGGCATATCCTGCCTTGTCTTCATAGGGAGGATGCACTCCTGTCACTGCCAGCGCCAGAGCAGGTGTCCCGCTATGTGCCCCATTCCTCCCTCGCAGCCGATCTCGCAGAAATCTCCAGAGCGATGTCGATTGTGGCGGCCTCTCACAAGCGTCGGGATCTGCGCCTCGATCCAACAGGGAGCGGACGGTCTGCGCATCCGCGGCTTTGATTGCCGTAATCAACGCCCGGTTGGTTTTCTGCTGTCGCATCTCGTTACGCACGGTTCTGCCAAACAGGGCGGCAAACACAACCAAAATGCAACCTATGAAGAGAACTATATATTTAAAGCCTCGCATTCGCATCGATCTGAACACTCCTATACGGTCACTGAATTCCACTTCCACGTGTTGATGCCAGATAGTACAATGGGTAGGGCGACTGACTCTGGATCAGTAGGTCCAAGGTTTCAAGCCTCTTCCTCTCACTTGTTCGCTGACGCTTTTTCGAGCGCTTTCGGAATTTCCGGGTTCGCTCGCCAATATGTCCAGGCGGTTTCTCCATCTGTTGCCTTCACATTGACATCTGCCCCATGCGCGGCCAACAGGGTAATAATGGGGCCGGGATGTCCGTAGAAGTTTTCTGTCGCACAGAGCAGCGGAGTGTATCCGTTCTTATCGTGGGCGTTTACGTCCGCCCCGGTATCTACCAGCATGGTGACGATGGGCAAATCGCCAATTTCCGCCGCAACCATTAAGGGCGTTGAGCCTCCTACGTGCTGCGAAAAACCTGCGCCGCACAATTTCCTACAGAAGTCCAGCAAGGAAAGGGGCGGTTCACTCTGCTCCGGTATCCTCGCGTTCGCATCTGCACCGTGCGCCAACCAGAACTGCACGGAGGAGCGATCACTCTTCTTGATGGCGTCGAGGAGGGCGCTATTCCGTTCTTCTTGCTGACGATGCACACGGATTGTCCAGCCTATTCCTCCAAAAAGAAATAAGGAGAGACAGAGCAGGCCAACACCCAACCGGGTCTTGCGTGATTGCATCATGGAATTTGCTTTGTTGATTTACGCATCCCCTGTCTGGCATGAGCCATATTACGGATCGCGCGTGTGGTTCCCTGCTCAGCCAACTCCTTTAGTTGTTGCGGTGTCAATGCGGGACGGGAGAGCAGTTCCCTCTGGATGACCGCGTCCTGACTGGCGAGGCAGGCCGCAAAGGTAGTTGCCGATACCACGGAAGCGTCTGCCAACTCGGTTTGCAAGCGGCGGCGCAGGGCGCGTTTCTGAAACAAGGGAGCGGCAAAATCGGGATGATCGGTCAGTCGGTCGAACTGTTCCGGCGTCAAACGCGGCCACAGGAACAGGTCTAGCAGCGCTGCCTGTGCCATGGCCTGGTCGGCGTCCCTCCGGGCCAGCTCGATATACCGTTCGATCTCCTCCTCGGTCATGGTGGCATGCGACGACAGAATCTTGCGAAACGCGGCGTAGCGTGAGTGTTCATCTTCTTTTGGGATCATCTTGCGCTCCCAGAAGTATCGAAAGCATGCGTTCGGGGTTGTTCAGGAACTCTCGGGTCACGATATAGTGTTCGGTCTCCATGTAGAGCACCTGTTTGATACCGTCGGCGGAGAGTTCCAGGATCGTTGCACCGGGATAGGCCATGAGGATGGGCGAGTGGGTCGCGATGATAAACTGCGACTGCTCCGATACCAGTTGGTGCATTCGGGTAAGCATCGCCATCTGTCGTGTCGGGGAGAGCGCCGCTTCCGGTTCATCCAGCACATAGAGGCCCTTCCCCCAAAACCGGTTGGTCAGCAGAGCCATAAAAGACTCGCCATGCGACTGCTCATGCAGCGAGCGGTGACCATATCCAACACCCCCAATTGCTCGACCTCAGAAGCCACATTGAAAAAGCTCTCGGCGCGAAGGAAGAAACCATCATCCGGGCGATAGACTCCTTTCACCAGCGTCAGATAGTCGGCGAGAGGGGAGTGCGAGGGGCGAGTGCCGAAATTGAAGTTCTTCGAGCCGCCTTCGGGATTGAATCCCCAGGCGACCGCGATGGCCTCGACGAGAGTCGATTTGCCGGAACCGTTCTCCCCGATCACGAACGTCACCTTTGGATTCAGCGTCAGACGCTCCAGGTTGCGGATCGCAGGCAAGGTGAACGGATAGCTGTTTTTGCGCTCGACGCGATCCCAGTTGAGACGCACCTCACGCACATAGCCCTGATACGACAACGCATCCTGCGAACTCTTTTGCGACATAGCGGCTGCACGCCTCCTTCGCTTCCTGTTGCTCTCCCATGAAACCCCTTGTCTCTGATCCTTTCCTATTCTGATAATGGACGACTGATCCCTCTCTCCTTTCAACCCCCACAGAGGAAAAACAACTCTCGTGTCCAACTTGAAAGGGACGAGCGAATGAACCAGAGGAAAGCGAGAACGTAACCATGAGCGATTGGGATAGACGATACGCTTCGGAAGAGTTCGCGTTCGGCACACAGCCGAACGATTTTCTGGTAGAGGCCAGTGCGTTTCTACCGGTCGGAGGGCATGTCGTGTCCCTCGGCGAAGGCGAGGGACGTAACGGCGTCTGGCTGGCGGAGCAGGGGTTTCGAGTGACCGCAATCGATGGCTCTGCGGTCGGCTTGGAGAAAGCGGCGCAGTTGGCGGCAGAACGCGGAGTGAAGTTGGAGACCATCGTCGGGGATCTGGCGGAGTTGGCGCTGCCTGAGGATGCGGACGCGATTATTTCGATCTTCTGCCACCTGCCTTCGGAGCTGCGCCGGTCGGTCTATCAGCGGGCCAAAGCCGTGTTGCGCCCCGGTGGCGTGGCGATTTTCGAAGCCTACCATCCAGATCAGTTGGGATATGCAACCGGCGGACCGTCCGATGTGGATATGCTGCTCCGTCTGGACGACCTGAAAGAGGATTGGGAAGGAACGGAGTGTCTCCTCGGCCGCGAGATCGTTCGGGAGGTCAACGAGGGGAAGCGCCATTCGGGACGTGCTGCCGTCACCCAGGCCGTCTTCCGAAAGACGGCCTGACAAAAATCCACTCTGAGAAGCGCTGGTTCCAAAGGAGACCCGATGTTCACCATTCGTTTGCTGGAGGAAGCCGATGCTCCGGAGTTTGTTCGGCTGCGCCTGGAAGGGCTGCAGAACGATCCGGCCGCTTTCGGTAGTTCCTGGGAAGAGGAGCAGGCGCGCCCCCTGGAGACCGTCGCTCCCCGCCTGCGCGCCCTGCCGGAGAGCCACTTTGTCGTCGGAGCTTTTCAGGGCGAACGGTTGATCGGCGTCACCGGTTTTCGCCGGGAGGAACAGCGCAAAGCGCGCCACAAAGGCTTTGTCTGGGGGGTCTATGTCACCGCAGAGGCGCGCGGCAAAGGGGTCGCACGGGCGCTGCTCACCTTCGTTCAGGAGCGGGCGCGTACTTATTCCGGATTGGATCAGTTGTTTCTGAGCGTGTCGGTGTCCCAGACAGCGGCCCGACATCTCTATGACTCCCTGGGCTTTGAGGTCTTCGGTTACGAGCGGCACGCCCTCAAGATCGGGGATACCTACGTGGACGAAGAGCATCGCGTCTGCTGGCTCATCCCTCCGCCTACCCGCGGGAGTTAGCCCGGCAAACTTCCTCTTTTAGACAGGATTAACAAGATTTACAGGATTGGCAGGATGAAGTCCAGGAACTTCTCACGCTACCGTTCGCTTTCCAAGGACATAAACCTGTGGATAAGAATAGATTCAGTGCGTTCTGCTTGTTAATCCTGTAAATCTTGTTAATCCTGTCCAAAGAACTGCCTTTTGATCGTACTTCTCAGTAGGGGAGGAGCAGAGAATGGGCAACAGAATCTTTGTCGCGGGGGCGAGTGGGGCGATTGGCCGCAGGCTGTGTCTTTTGCTGGTTCAGGACGGTTGGCAGGTGACGGGGACGACGCGGTCGGAGGAGAAGGCGGAGAGTTTGCGTGCGATGGAAGTCGAACCGGCGATCGTCGATGTGTTCGACGCCGAACGACTGCAGCGGGTCGTCGTGCAGGCGCAAGCAGAGGTTGTTATTCACCAACTGACGGATCTTGCCGCAGGCATGGCCTCGGGCAATATGACGGAAGCACGCAGGCAGAACGCCTATCTGCGAGAGGTCGGCACGCGCAATCTGGTCGCGGCAGCGATTGCGGGCGGAGCCGGCCGCATGATCGCCCAGAGTATCACCTTTGCCTATGCTCCCGGCGTCCCGCCCTATCATGAAGACGCGCCCCTGAATGTAGATGCGGCCGAGGAGACAAGCGCCCTCTCGGCGCGAGCGGTCGCCAGCCTGGAGCAGCAGGTGCTTAGTGGCCCCTGGATCGGGATCGTATTGCGCTATGGCCGCCTCTATGGCCCCGGAACCGGCGTCGAAGCGCCGCCCTCCGGTGCTCCCGTGCATGTCGATGCCGCCGCCCATGCCGCCCGACAGGCGATCACACACGGCCGTCAAGGAATCTACAACATTGCGGAGGAGGACGGCGCCGTCTCCAACGCCCGCGCCCTCCAGGAACTGAACTGGCACCCCAATTTCCGTATCGGCCCCTGACAAAGCGAGGGCCGATTAAGCGGGTATGATGAGTTACTCGCCTGGCATATCCCAAATTCGCACTTCAACAAGGGAACGACCCATTGTCTACTTCTCACGATGACATCCCGATTGCGCTGCCCTATGGCCTTTATGAAACTCTGATCAATGAGCGGCTTCTCCAACTGATTGGTCTTCTACCGGATGCTGCCGCAGTGTCTGTACAGAACATTGACCCCGAAGAGAGCCATATCGTTCTCTCCCGCTATGTCGCTTCTGCCCTCCGCGATGTGCTCTCGAGCCTGCGCGGTGAAACCAGGATATTGAGTCAGATCGAGGTCTGCAACGCGCTGCTGAGTGCATTGCAAAATTTGAAAACCATCGCTGCCGAACCGGGCCTCCATATTCCCCAGAGCGCCGAGCAGTTGATGGCAATCCTTGAGAAGCCGCGCGCGGGGCATGCGGTTGATAACAGGCAGAGGACACTTACCAGACCGGAGACGCCACTCTCCATGAGTAGTCTTTTAACGGGAACGCGTCTGGATCCCAGCCTGATGTCCCAACTGATCAAAGAGATTCAGACAGCGGACCGGATTGACATTCTCTGTTCCTTCGTCAAATGGAGTGGAACTCGCGTTCTGGAGAGCGTGCTACGTACGTTCACCTCACGGCAGAATACATGACTTCGGATTATTACTACGTCGTACATGGGAGCTACCGATCCGCGTGCCATCGATTTTCTGGCCGCACTCCCCAACACAGAACTCAAAATATCCTATGACACCAAAAGGACCCGCTTACACGCCAAAGCCTATGTCTTTTACCGGCATACGGGATATGGCGCAGCCTATATCGGATCGGCTAACTTGAGCCATGCAGCGATTACAGACGGATTGGAATGGACGGTTAAGATCAGCCAGACTGAGACAGGCCATCTCTGGGATAAAGCGATGGGAACGTTTGAATCTTACTGGAACGATCCGGAGTTTGTGCTCTATACCCCTGCGGATCGGGAACGTTTCGCTGCCGCGATTAGCCAGGAGCGACAGAGCAATGCAAACGAAGGGCCGATATTTCAGTTCGATATCAAACCCTATGGCTATCAACAAGAGATCCTGGACAAACTCGACGTCGAACGCCAGGTACACGACAAATACCGTAACCTGGTAGTCGCGGCGACAGGCACGGGCAAAACAGTTATTGCGGCTTTTGACTACAAGCGACAAACAAAGATTTCGGGCACCGATTCACCAATGCGTCTTCCGCGCCTCCTGTTCATCGCACATCGCGAAGAGATCCTTGCCCAGAGCCTCTCCTGCTTTCGTTCTGTGTTGAAAGATCAGAACTTCGGTGATCTCTTTGTGGGCAACCATCGACCTTCTCAGTTCGACTATCTGTTCGTCTCGATTCAGACCTGGAACAGCAACCGATTGCATGAGTCGTTGTCTGCCGATCATTTCGACTATGTCGTTGTAGACGAGTTCCATCATGCCGAAGCCCCCAGTTATGATCGCCTCTTAAATCACCTACAACCTCAGATCCTGCTCGGTCTGACAGCCACCCCGGAGCGCGGCGACCGGCAGGACATCCTGCATCATTTTGGGGGCCGTATCAGCGCGGAGATTCGCCTTCCCGACGCCATCAATCGCAAACTGCTGTGTCCCTTCCAGTATTTTGGGATTACCGATTCGGTCGATCTGAGCACTCTCCGATGGCAACGAGGTGGTTACCTACCCGCGGAACTGGAAGAGCGTTATACCGGCAACGATGCTCGTGCAGACCTGGTTCTGCAATCGCTCAAGAACAAACTGACGGACTATCGTCAATGTCGAGGATTGGGATTTTGCGTGAGCATACGCCATGCGGAGTACATGGCGCAGTACTTTCGGAAATGTGGGGTGCCCGCAGAAGCCCTTACCGGCGATAGCCCACGTGAGCATCGACGCCGGGTGCAGCGCCAACTGATCGATCGTGAGATCAATGTCATCTTTACGGTGGATCTCTACAACGAAGGCGTCGATATTCCGGAGGTGGACACCATCCTGTTACTGCGGCCCACGGAGAGCCTCACGATCTTCTTACAGCAACTGGGAAGAGGACTGCGTCTGCATGTGGAAAAAGAGTGTCTGACTGTCCTGGACTTTATCGGCCAGGCACATCAGAACTTCAGTTTTGAATCCAGATTCCGTGCCTTGATGGATGCGCCCCGTCACCACATAGACGAAGAGATCGAGGAGGGCTGTCTGCATCTGCCATTAGGCTGCGCACTCCAACTCGAACGTGTCGCACAAGACCATGTATTAAGCAATATACGTGCGGCTGTCTCTCAAGGTAGGAGCGCTCTGATACGTCGCATTAAGACCTTCGAAAGCGATACCTCGCAGCCTCTGACTTTCAGGAATTTCTTGAAATACCATAAGCTGACCGTCGATGACATTTACCGGCGCACATCCTGGTCGGATATGTGTGCAGAGGCGGGGATGCGCCCTGTTTTCCATGACGTCGATGCCCCTCAGTTGCGTAAAGGCTTCCGACGCTTCGCCCATATCAACAGCGTGAAACAGATACAGAGTTTACAGTCTTTGCTTGACATGGATTTAGAGGAACTCAAACAGCAACTGCAAGCATCTCCTCAACTCAGAAAGAGGCTGCAAGTTGCCGTTTGTTCGCTATGGATAGATATGGAGATCCCCGATGCAGAAGAGGGAATGGCCAGACTTACACGCAATCCGACCTATAAGGCAGAACTGAAGGAGCTTCTGGGCGTTCGCCTGGACGATGTCGAAAGCCTTGCCCCGGCGCTTCATCTGCCGTTTGAATGCCCGCTGGATCTCCACGGCCTCTACACGCTCGCTGAGATACTTACAGGACTTGGCTATGAATCGGCTGCGCAGCGTGGAAGTGTCCGACAGGGAGTGGTACATCTACCACAGTTGAAAGCCGATGCGTTCTTTGTGACTCTGAACAAAACCGATAGCGACTACTCACCCTCGACAATGTATGAGGACTATGCGATTTCGGACACGCTCTTCCACTGGCAGTCGCAGAGCACGACATCCGAAACATCAGAGACAGGCCAACGCTATCAGAATCACCAACGTGCCGGGTATACGCCTCTGCTTTTCGTACGCGAAAACAAGTCGAAGGACAACCTGGTCTGCCCCTACTACTTTCTGGGTCCTTTGGAGTACGTCCGTCACACCGGTAGCCGCCCCATGAGTATTGTCTGGAGCTTGATCGTTCCGATTCCCGCCCACATCCTCAGTATCGCCCGCAGGATGGTAGGTGCATAGAGCATTCGACTGACCAATCATTATATGGCAACGCGATAGGTCGGTCGTGTGACAGGATATTCCAATGATGGTTCGCTCTTTCTGGTCTGGCCTTATGCCGATGAACGTCGTTTTGAGAGGGCGCCTGCACAACATACCGAATTCAGTGTTTACTCAAACACGGTACGTTACCAATGACGCCCTCGACGAACACGGCTAGGAGGTGGTTACGGTAGGGCTATCTCTCCTGGAGATACTCCAGGACAATGCGGAGTTGCGCGAGCAGGGCCAACAGAGGGCCGGAGTTGACACTCTTTTGCGGGATCGGCGTCATCGCCGTCAGAAACGGGACATCCGGGTGATTGGCTTGCGCGGCTCCCAGCAGCGCGTTGTAGGAGGGGACCATCTCATCTGCAGAACAGTGTCCGTCCAGATCTGCCAGCGGCTTGGACATCTCCTCGATGATCCGAATCAGTATCGCGTCATTCATCGTAGTGGGCATTCTCGTTTTCTCCTTCTAAATGGCTCACTTGTGGTATAGAGGTGCGGCGTCTTTGTCACGGAAACAGATCGGCGGCGGGCGATAGGGAAACTGCTCGGTTCAGGAGGCGGTTTCCTCGGAAGTTTCGGAGGCTGCCATCTGGTGGCGGATACGCCGCAGGCCGTGGAAGAGGCGGGACTTGACCGTCCCTTCCGGACACTGCATGACTTCGGCAATTTCCAGCACCGTCATTCCGGAAAAATAGCGCAGGACCAGGGTTCGCTTCTGGTCGTCCGGGAGGGACTGGATCGCCTCCCGTATCGCAGCATGGAGAACCGCATCCATCGCAAGCGCCATCGGATCAGTCCG
>Ga0070658_10003567_pt1 | contig 12785 bp, 14 predicted proteins | sample KBSC13metaG_FD_64664 | JGI IMG/M metagenome (GOLD analysis project Ga0070658, IMG submission 64664) | Corn rhizosphere microbial communities from Kellogg Biological Station, Michigan, USA - KBS C1-3 metaG | ecosystem: Host-associated > Plants > Roots > Rhizosphere > Soil ... | reverse complement strand
TGCGAAACCGCGGACCGGCCGGATTCGAAGAATTCGTCGCGATTCGCCTCGATCTGACCGCTCGCGAACCGTTCATGCGCAAGCACGCCGAAATAGGGGTCGTCCCGGCCGAACTTCTCCCAGGCTTTGTCGGTGCTGAGCATTCCGGCCAGTTCGCCCGAACGACGCTGGGTCTGCAAGCCGAATCCGAACAGCCGACTGGCGCAGCTTATTTCCCTCCGCTAGCCGAGCCGTAATGACTGCGCTCGACGTCTTCGTATTCCTGCTCCTGATCGGCGGTGGCGCCATCGGCTTCGTGCGTGGCTTCGTGCACGAGGTCATTTCGCTGTTCGCCTGGGTCGTCGCCATCGCGATGCTGAAGCTGTTTCACACCCAGCTCTGGACCGGCATTCAGAATAGCTTCCACATGAACTTGGCTGCCGGCGCGGTGCTCGCCTTTGCGATCCTCTTCCTCCCGAGCTTCCTGATCGTGAAGCTGCTCGCTCGGTCGATAGGCGGCCGGACCCGGCGCCACTCAATGCTCGGGCCATTCGACCGCGTGCTCGGCGCGGGGTTCGGCGCGCTGAAGGGGCTGCTCGGCGTGACCTTGTTCTTCCTGCTCGCGAACCTCGCGACCGACATGGTCTACGGTCCCGAAGCGGCGCGGCCCGAGTGGATGACCAAGTCGCGCACCTATCCGTTGCTCAACGCCAGTGGCCGCGGGATCGTGGACTGGGTCGAGGCGCGACGCCACCCGAAGGCGCACCAGGCATGATCCGTCTTCACGACACGCTGGCGCGCAAGAAGCGCGAGTTCGTGCCCGCCGACCCCAAGCGCATTGCCATGTATGTGTGCGGACCCACGGTCTACGGGCGCGCCCATATCGGCAATGCGCGGCCGGCGGTCGTGTTCGACACCCTCGCGCGCCTCATCCGCCACCATTACGGCGAGGACGCCCTCGTATATGCCCGCAACGTCACCGACGTCGACGACAAGATCATCGCCGCGGCGGAGAAGGAGGGCGTCGACCCGTCGGTGATTACCGAACGATACGAGCGGCACTATCTTGACGACATGGGCGCGCTCGGCGTCCGGCCTCCGACCATCGCACCCCACGCGACGCAGGAAATCGCGCCGATGATCGCGATGATGGCCCGGCTGATCGAGCAAGGCCACGCTTATTCGGCGGAAGGCCATGTGCTCTTCTCCGTACCGAGCGATCCCGACTACGGCATCCTGAGCAAGCGCGATCGTGACGCAATGATCGCGGGCGCGCGGGTCGAGGTGGCGCCTTACAAGCGCGACCCGGCCGACTTCGTGCTGTGGAAACCGAGCGTCGAAGGCGTCATCGGCTGGGATTCGCCGTGGGGACGTGGGCGGCCCGGCTGGCACCTCGAATGCTCGGCGATGATCGAGCGCCACTTGGGCGAAACGATCGACATTCACGGCGGCGGCCTCGACCTCATCTTCCCGCACCACGAGAACGAGATCGCGCAAAGCCGCTGCGCCCACCGCGGAGCACCGCTGGCACGCTACTGGGTGCACAACGGCTTCGTCGACATGGGCGCCGAGAAGATGTCGAAGAGCCTTGGGAACATCGTCACGCCGGCCGAACTGCTGGAGCAAGGGCATCGCGGCGAGACGCTGCGTCTCGCGCTGCTGAGCGCGCATTATCGGCAGCCATTGCCGTGGACGGACACCCTCGTCGCGCAAGCCAAGGCCACGCTCGATCGACTCTATCGCGCCGCCGGCGATGCGGAGCCCGGTGAGGTGAACGGGAGTGTCCTCGATGCGCTGCGCGACGACCTGAACACTCCACTCGCCCTTTCCCGACTTTCTGCGCTGGACGGAGGGGCACTCCGCGGAAGCGCCAATCTCCTCGGATTGCTGCAGTCTTCTAGCGACCAATGGTTCCAGGGTGAGGGAGACGCGGGCGCCGTCGACGCTCGGATCGCCCAGCGCGCCGAAGCCAAGGTGAACCGCGATTTCGCCACAGCCGACCGCATCCGCGACGAGCTCAAGGCCGAAGGCATCGTTTTGGAGGATGGGCCGAACGGCACTACATGGCGCCGGGAATGAACGCGCAGATCTATACGACGGAGATCCTGCGGCTCGCAGCCTCGCTTCCCGAGCCGCGCGAACTCGACCGTGAAGACGGCTGCGCGGACGTCCGATCGCCGACCTGCGGAAGCCGGATCAGCCTGACGGTCCAGCTGGATGAGCACGGGCGAGTCGCGGGCATTTCGCAAAAGGTCCAGGCTTGCGCCTTCGGCCAGGCGTCCTCGGCGCTGATGGAGCGCCACGCTATCGGCCAAGGACATAAGGACGTCGCGGACGCGATGATGGCGTTGAGCGAGTGGCTTGCGGGCGAGCGCCAGGACGCCGGCGATTGGCCGGGGCTCATCCAGCTGGCGGCCGCTCGGAGCCGCCGCGCCCGCCATCCCGCCATTCTCCTCCCGTTCCGGGCCTTGCTTGCGGCGATCGAGGCCGCGCGGTGACGACGGCCGCCGAGACCGCGCAAGCCACCACGGCGATTCTCGAAAGCGGCGCGGTCATGCTCGGGGCGGCGCTCGTCTTCGTCACCCTCTTCCGGCAGCTGAAGCTCGGTGCGACGTTGGGCTACATCGTTGCGGGAGCACTGATCGGGCCGCAGGTCCTTCGCCTGATCCGCGATCCCGAGCAGCTCAGCAGCGTCACCGAGATCGGCATCGCCCTGCTGCTCTTCATCGTCGGGCTGGAGCTTCAGCCGAGCCGCCTCTGGCGACTGCGCAAGGACATATTCGGGCTCGGCCTGGCGCAGGTGGTGCTGTGCGGCCTTGCGCTTAGCCTCCTGCTTTACGCCACGCTCGGCATCTCGATCGAGGCGGCGCTGGCGATCGGCCTGCCGCTCGGCCTCTCGTCGACGGCGCAGGTCCTGCCGATGCTCCGCTCCGACAATGAGCTGACGACGCCGCAGGGCGAGCGGGCCTTCTCGATCCTGCTGTTCCAGGACCTCGCGATCGTTCCGATGATCACGATCATCGCGGCCATGGCCCGCGTGCCGCCGGACCCGAGCGCTCCGACCGGGCTCAAGCTCGCGCTCTACACGGTGGCCGCAGTGATCGTGTTGGTGATTGTCGGGCGCCTGCTCTTGAACCCCTTGTTCCGGCTGGTCGGACGGCTGGGCGAGCGCGAACTGTTCATCGTCGCGGGGCTGTTCACCGTCATCGGCTCGGCGGCCGTCATGCATTCGCTCCATTTGTCGGTGCCGCTCGGCGCCTTCGTCGCCGGCGTGATGCTCGCGGAATCCCCGTACCGGCATGAGCTCGAAAGCGACGTCGAGCCGTTCCGCTCGATCCTGCTCGGACTGTTCTTCCTTTCGGTCGGCATGCTGCTCGACCTGCACCTGATCGCCGAGCGGCCCCTGTTCGTGATCGGCATCGCAGCCGCGGTGATCGCCACCAAGGCGGTGCTGATCTCAGGCCTTGCGCGCATCTTCGGCAACAATTGGCCGCGCAGCGTCCGGTTGGGGTTGCTACTCAGCCAGGCGGGCGAATTCGGCTTCGTCCTGTTCGGGCAGGCCACCACCGCCCAGCTCATTTCACCTGAGGCGGCCTCGCTGTTCAGCGCGGTCGTGACCCTTTCGATGGCGGCGACTCCCTTCCTGATGCGGGTTACCGACTGGCTCGAAAAGCGGGAAGCGAGCGCGGACGGCCTCGACGGTCCCGAGAACTCGCCGGAGACCGCCACCATCGTCGTGGGCTATGGGCGCTTCGGTCAGACGGTCGCGCAAATGATGATGGCCAAGCGGATCGGGGTCACGCTGATCGACAAGAAGCCAGGGCAGATCGAGCTCGCAGGTGAATTCGGCACCAAGGTTTATTACGGCGACGGCCTTCGGGTCGACCTTCTCCGGATTGCAGGCGCGGAAACCGCCAAGGTCATCGCCTTCTGCAACGACAATGAAGGCGGCGAGATGACCCGCGACGCGCTCGCGGCGGTACTCGCGGCCTTTCCGCAGGCGGCAGTGATGGTCCGGGCGTTCGACCGCCTTCACATGATCGAGCTGGACTCGCTGGACCTGGCCTTCGCCGAGCGCGAGTTGTTCGAAAGCGCGGTGGCTATGGGGCGGGCCGCGCTCCGGGCGATCGGCATCGATCAGGCCGAGATCGACCGCGTCGAGCGGGAGTATCGTTTCCGCGACTGCCGCCGGCTCGAACGCCAGAGCGCGACGGGGGACGTTCGGGCTGGATGGGAGACGGCGTTCGCGCCCGATCGCCCGCTTCCCGAAGAGGAAATCCCGACCCCGTCCTAAGCGGCGCTGCGCGACCCGAGGTACCGTTCGAGCGCTTCGACGATCGCTTCAACGACCTCGCGGTGCGCGCCGTCGCCGCTTTTCACATGGATGTGGGCCTGTTCGTATGATGGCCGGCGCTCCTCCGAGAGACGCTCCAACGTCGTCTTCGGATCGCCCTGACGCAGTTGCGCGCGCGTGTCCCGGCGCGAGGTTCGGTCTGCGAGGATGTCGACCGGAGCGTCGAGCCAGATCGTGATCGCCCGCTCGTTCAGGAGTTCGCGCGTCCGTGGATCGACATAGGCGCCGCCGCCCGTCGCGATCACGCGGACTTCGCCTTCGACCAGCCGCGCGACGAGGCGGCGTTCACCGTCGCGGAAGTCCTGCTCGCCGAAGCGCTCGAACATCTCGGCCGGCGAATAACCGGCTGCGTCCTCGATCGCGGAATCACTATCGACGAAGGGCAGGCCAAGCCGCTTGGCAAGCCGGCGCCCAACCGTCGATTTTCCGACTCCCATCAGCCCGACAAGGACCAACGGTCGGTCGAGGCGCTTCGCTACATCCATCGTCGCTAGGGCTATACAGCGGCTTGCAACGACGCCAAAAGCCCTCCCACAGTCCTTCTTGCAAACGAAGAGCCATGCCCCGCATCGTAGTCCTGATCGTCGTCATCCTGGTCATCATCGGCGCCCTCTTTTTCCTGTCGACAGTACCGAAGGAGCGGGCGACGACGACCATCGAGACGCCAGTGACGCAGCCGTCGGGCGGCAATGCGCATTAAGCCACTGCTGTTTGCCGGCGCGGCGCTGGTGCTCGCGCTTCCGGCGCTGGCCCAACAAACGGCTCCGGCCCCGCAGGACCCGACCGCCAACGTCGCTCAGCCCGGTGCCGCCAGTCCAGCGCCGCAGCGCGCGGCCACTCCGCGCGTAACCAGCGTCGACCCTTCCGATGAAAGCGCGGTCGAGGAGATCGCCAGCCTCAACCTGCCGCCACCGCCGCCCCCGGTGGAATATCCGGGCTGGGCGCGGCGCGACATCCGCACCGTGGGTCAGCTCGATCCGCAGCACATAGGCCTCGGTGACGATCCGTGGGGCTCGGCAAGCGGGGCATTCCTATCGAGCCTGATGCGCTCGATGAACACGCCCCTCGCGTCGCGCTGGGCGCACATGGCGCTGCGCGACGCGCTGCTGGCCAGGGTTGGGGCGCCCGGCCACGTCCATCCCGTCGACTGGGTAGCAGAACGCGCCTGGTTATTGCTTCGGATGGGCGAGGCAGATGCGGCGCAGATGCTGGTGTCCGGCGTCGATACCGACCGCTTCACGCCCAAGATGACTCAGGTCGCGGTCCAGAGTGCGCTCGCCAATGGCGACATGGCGGCGCTCTGCCCGATCGAGACCGGCATTTCGAAATATGATCCGAATATCCGCGCGCTCGTCCAGGCGATGTGCTCGGCGCTTGGCGGCGAGCCGCAGCAGGCCGCGGCGCAGATCGACGACGCCCGGCGCCGGGGACGGATCGGTGGGATCGACCTCGCGCTTGCGCAGAAGGTCGTCGGCGCCGCGGGCAACGGACAGGCGGCGACGATCGAATGGGATCCGGTCGACAGTCTGACGGCGTGGCGCTTCGGGCTTGCGACGGCGACGGGCATGGCGCCGCCGGACCGGCTGCTCAACGCCTCATCGACCCAATTGCGGGCATTTCAGGCGCGGTCGCCTCTGCTGACGCCGCAACAGCGGCTGAACTCGGCGCTGATCGCCACCGGCCTTGGCGTCTTTTCCTCGCAGTCGCTGATGGACCTCTATTCAGGCATCTACGATTCAACCGATCCTGACGATCTTTCCTCGACCGACGCATGGCAGGTTCGGCAGGCCTTCGTCGGCAAGGACGCGGATACGCGGCTCGCGGCCGTCCGCAAGCTGCTAGCAATCGGCAAGTCCGGGCTGCAGAAAGAAGCGGCGCGGGCGCTTGCGGCGCGCGCCGCAACGATGATCGAGCCCGACGCCAAGCTGGCAAAGGATGCACCCGACCTGATCGCTGCGATGCTTGCCGCCGGTTACGACGAGGCGGCGGCGAAATGGGCTCCGGCCATTGCGCGAATGGACGACGCGGAATCGGACCGGTGCTGGGCCATGGTCGCGCTGGCCGCCCCGGACATCGCCAATGTCGGAACGAACCGGATCAACGCCTTCATCAAACGGGACAATAGCGAGGGGCATCTGCGCAGCGCGTTGCTCGTCGCTGGCCTCGCGGGTCTAGGGCGTATCGACGACAATACGGCCAATTCGCTCAACAAGCGCTACGGCCTCGGCCTGAACCGCCAGTCGAGCTGGACGAAGATCATCGATGCTGCCGCGGGCCGCGGGCAGGCGGCGACGGTGTTGCTTCTGACCGGCACGGGCTTGCAGACGCCGCGGTTCGAGCAGGTGCCGGCCGTGCACATGTATCACGCGATCACGAGCCTTAAACGCACGGGTCAGGACTTTACGGCTCGGATGATCGCCGCCGAGGCCCTGTCACGCACGTGACGCCCGAGGACGAGGCGCTCGTCGACCGGTTCCTCGACATGATGGCTGCCGAGGCGGGTGCTTCGAAACACACGCTGGCCGCCTATCGCAACGATCTTGGGCGTGCGGGCGAAGGCGTGAGCGGTTCGCTAGGCATGGCGTCCGCAGATGATTTGTCCGGGTTAGGCGCGCAATGGGCCGAGCTGGCCCCATCTACCGTGGCCCGGCGGTCCGCCGCTCTTCGCCGCTTTTACGCCTTCCTGGTCGATGATGGGCTGCGGCAGGATGATCCATCCGAAGCGCTCCCGCGTCCACGCTTCGAACGGCCGCTGCCGCGCATTCTCGAGGAAGAGGAAATTTCGCGCATGTTCCAGGCGGCGGAGGACCGCGCGGCGAGCGGCGAACCGGTCGCCCTGCGCAACCTCGCGCTGCTGGAGCTTCTATACGGATCGGGCCTCCGCGCGACTGAGCTGGTCAGCCTTCCACGCGGCGCGATGCGGCCCGGCCAGCCCTTCCTGATCGTACGGGGGAAGGGCAGCAAGGAGCGGCTCGTACCCATCTCGACCCGCGCCGATGCCGCCGTCCGCAAATGGCTCGAGATCGCGCCCGGCGGCGTCCTCTGGCTCTTCCCCAGCGGCAAGTCGCACATTAGCCGCGTGCGACTGTTCCAGATTGTCAGGGCCATGGCGGCGGATGCGGGGATCGCGCCGGATCGGGTCAGCCCGCACGTGCTGCGGCATGCCTTCGCCACCCATTTACTATCGGGCGGCGCCGACCTTCGCGTGCTCCAGTCGCTGCTTGGTCATGCCGATATCGCGACGACGCAGATCTACACCCATGTCGACAGCGCGCGGCTGGTCGAGCTCGTCAACACCCGTCATCCGCTTGCGACCCGCGGTCGTTCCGCCTAGGCGCCGCGACGAATGCTGACCTATCTCGATTTTGAAAAGCCGATCGCCGAGCTCGAGACCCGCGTCGCCGAGCTGCGCGAGACGGCGAACAGCTCCGACGACATCGACATCGACGCCGAGGTGTCGAGGCTCGAAGCCAAGTCGAACAAGCTGCTGAGGGACACTTACGCCAAGCTGTCCCCGTGGCAGAAGGCGCAGGTCGCGCGCCATCCGGAGCGACCCCACTTCAAGGATTATGTAGCCGGTATCGCCGACGACTTCCTGCCGCTGGCCGGGGACCGCGCGTTCGCCGACGATCCCGCGATCATCGGCGGCCTCGCGCGGATTGAGGGACGCCGCGTAATGCTGATCGGTCACGAAAAGGGCGACGACACCGCCTCGCGGCTCAAGCACAATTTCGGGATGGCCAAGCCCGAAGGTTATCGCAAGGCAATCCGCCTCATGCAGCTCGCGGACCGTTTCGGTATTCCCGTGGTGACGCTGGTCGACACGCCCGGCGCCTTTCCGGGGGTGCAGGCCGAGGAGCGCGGCCAGGCGGAAGCGATCGCGCGCTCGACGGAGGAATGCCTGGCCCTCGGCGTTCCGATGGTTGCCGTGATCGTCGGCGAGGGCGGGTCCGGAGGGGCCGTCGCCATCGCCACCGCCAATCGCGTGCTGATGTTCGAGCATGCGGTCTATTCGGTCATTTCGCCCGAAGGCTGCGCTTCGATCCTGTGGCGCACCGCCGACAAGGCGCCCGAGGCCGCGGAAGCCATGAAGATCACCGCGCAGGACCAGCAGGCGCTCGGCGTCGTCGACCGAATCGTGCCGGAGCCGCTCGGCGGTGCGCAGCGCGATCCGGATGCCGCAATCGGCTCACTCAAGGGCGCGATCATCGAGGAACTCGATGGCTGCTCGGCACTCGGATCGAGCGAGCTGCGGGCCCAGCGCCGCGCCAAGTTCCTCGCCATCGGCTGACCCGCCGCCGGACGGTCCGGAACAGCTCCAGTCATTTTCCGTTCAAATTCACCGGGCTTCATTGTGCGCGGGTAACGGAGGACTTCGATGCGCAAGGGCATCCTGTTGCTTACGGCGGCTGCAGTCTCGCTGACACCGGCGGCTGCGCAGCAGGTTCGCTATCTCGACCCGCGCGACGTCGCGGAGGCGCAGCGCGAGCATTCCGCAATCGTGCAGGAGCTCGGCGGGGCGGAGACCGGGCCGCGCGCGGCCTACGTCCAGTCCGTGGGACGGCGCGTCGGCAGCTTTTCAGGCGTCGCCAGCCCAACTCAGGCCCTGCATTACACCTTGCTCAATTCGGCGGTGGAGAACGCCTTTTCCGTTCCGGGGGGCTACGTCTACGTCACCCGGCAGCTGATGACGCTGATGGACGACGAGTCCGAGCTGGCGTTCGCGATCGGTCATGAAGTCGGTCACGTCGCGGCGAACCATGCTCACATTCGCGAGCAATATGCACAGCGCAGCAGCTATGGCGTGCTCGGCCAGATCATCGGCGCCATCTTCGGCGGCGGTATCGGCAATGTGCTCCAGGCGCGCGCCAGGATGGATACCCTCAGCTTCTCCCGCGAGCAGGAATATCAGGCCGATACCCTCGGCATGCGCTACATGATCGCGGCGGGCTACGATCCGGTGGGCGCCCCGGAAATCCTCGCGGCGCTGAGCCGCCAGACGGCTTTGCAGGCTCGGGTTCAGGGGCGCAGCAACCGCCAGACCCCCGAATGGGCGAGCACTCACCCGCTGAGCGAAAATCGCATGCAGCGCGCGCTCCTCGAAGCGCGGTCGACCGGGCGGCTTGGAAAGGGCCTGCGCAACCGCGAAGGATTCCTGTCGCAGATCGAGGGCATCACGGTCGACGACGATCCCGCCCAGGGCGTGATCGACGGGCCGACCTTCACCCACCCGGACCTTCGCATCCAGTTCACCGTCCCACAGGGCTACCTGATGTCTAACGGTAGCGACGCCGTCACGATCGCCGGCTCGGCGGGGAAGGCGCAGTTCCGCGGCGGCCGCTTCACCGGCAACATGGATGAAGCGGTCCTGCTCGCATTCCGGCAGTTGACCCAAGGTCAGTCGAACTTTCCGGTGCCCCCGCCGACCCACACGGTGATCAACGGTCTGCAGGCCGCGATAACGACCGCGCGCGTGAATACGTCGTCAGGCCAGGCCGACGTCAGCATCGCAGCCTATCAATGGGATGCGCAGCGGGTTTATTATTTCGTGATGATGACGCCCGCCGGTTACGGCGTCGGTCCGTTCGTCCCGATGATCAATTCGCTACGCAAGATCACGCCGGCCGAAGCCGCGGCGATCCGCCCGCGGATCATCCATGTCGAAACGGCCGGGCCGGGGGACACGGTGCAATCGCTCGCCAGCCGGATGGCCTATCGCGACTTCAAGCTGGAACGGTTTCTTTCCTTGAACGCACTGGACGCCAACAGGCCGCTGCAGCCAGGGCAGAAAGTAAAGCTTGTGATCTACGGCGTGCGCCGCAGATGAATTACATATGGGATGCCATGTTCTGCGATAGCTTGCCCCAGGCACCGCCGACGCCGCCGCCCAACGCCTGAAGCCCGCCCATCATCGCAATGACGATCAGCGAGCAGATCAACCCATATTCAATCGCGGTCGCTCCACGTTCATTCACGCGAAGCTTGCGCAACATCGTTCGGATAGCGCTCACGCCACCCTCCTCTGGTCCACGTCCACGGTGCCCGGTTTAGACCGCCAGAGTTAACAACTCTCCCGTCAACAGGGTTAACGGGGCATCATCGTCTTTTTCTCTCGTCAGGCGGGAGGGGACCATCCGGCGAAATGGAGGATTTCGAACATCTCCGTGGTCCGCACACCGTCTCCGGCGGCATCGAAATGTGCAGCCGCGGCAGCGTATGCGCCTTTGGTGAGAGGTGCTCGCGAGCGTTGCTTCAGAATGTTCGTGGCGGCCATCCGCCGAAGATCTCGCACCAGATCCGCCAGGCGCCGGTAGGACACAGGCACTCGGTCCACGTCGACAACGGGATTGGTAAAGCCAGCATTTGCGAGCAGCGCCGCCAGTGCCGATGCCTCGACGCGCGGGTGGATATGCGGGGTTGCGGGCCCCGCGACCCGATCGGCTTGGCGCATTGCCGCCCGTAGCTGAGGCAGCGTCTCGCCCCCGGACATGGCGCCCAGCAGTATGGAGCCGGGCTTCATGGCCCATAGGAGCGCGATCAGGGCGCGGGGCAAGTCGTTGACTGTGTCCATCGTGCCGACCGCGACGACGAGGTCATAAGCAGCCCTCGCTGGCTCCCACGCGTCCTCGACGATCTGCGGTCCGCCCACGGCTTCAGCGAACAGGGATCCCGGATCGCATGCATCGACCTGCTCGACGAAGGTGCTGAGCTGCTCAGGCCATTTACCGTCGGGACAGCCGATCAGCAGCGCGCGCTCGAACCGTCGGTCGACGAGCGAGATCCTGTCGAGGCAATCGTCGAACGCGCGCTGAAGCAGGAACAGCTCGGTGCCCGTTCGTGCGGCGCGGTCCCGACGAAGCGCGCGCAGGTCCATGTCGAAGAGTTCGGGCACGCCGGCGCTTGTGCGTTGCCTTGCGGCCAGCGACAAGCGGGCGATGATTGCTTCGGCCCTTAGGACAGGCGCGCGGTGGGCGCTCGACTTCGCGCTCCCTCCGCGCTGCGCCGGGTGCGGGATCATCGTGACTGACGTGCACAGCTTCTGCACCGATTGCTGGACGCAGGTGGAATTCCTCGGCGAGGGCGGCTGCACGACCTGCGGCCTGCCGCTAGAGGCGACGCAGGCGGACACCTGCGGCGTTTGCCTCGCCAAGCCTCCGAGGATTGCGCGCACACGTGCGGCCGTGGCCTACGGCGATCTCTCGCGCGGATTAGCCATCCGGCTCAAATATGGGCGCAAGGTCGCCATCGCGCGGACAATGGCGCGCTACATGGCCCCGCTGGTCGCGAATGCCGGCGATCGACCGCTTCTGGTTCCGGTCCCGCTCCACCGCTCGCGCCTTTGGCAGCGCGGGTTCAACCAATCCGCGCTCGTCGCTCGCGAACTGGCTCGCAAGCTTGGGGTCCCTGCTGATGCCATGGCGCTTCGAAGGCTGAAGCGCACCCCCGCGCTCAAGGGAATGAGCTTGGTGCAGCGGCGGAATACGGTCGCTGGCGCCTTCAAGGTCCTGGACAAAGAGGCCGTCGCGGGACGGACCATCGTTCTCATCGACGACGTGCTGACGACCGGCAGCACGGCGGACGCCTGCGCCAGGGCCCTGCAACGGGCCGGTGCGGCGCGAGTTGAATTGATCACCTGGGCCCGGGTGGTGCGTCCCGCGCAGTTGATGCGTTGACGCGCTTGCCTAAGTATTGCGTCGAAAGGGTGAGAGTTCGTGCCAAACGTTGAAATCTACACCAAGACGTTCTGTCCTTATTGCTGGCGGGCGAAGACTTTGCTGGAATCGAAGGGCATCGCCTATCAGGAAATCTCCGTCGATTTCGGAGGGGAATTGAAGCAGGCGATGGTGCAGCGGGCCAGCGGCCGGACCACCGTCCCGCAGATCTTCATCGGCGAACGGCACGTCGGGGGCTGCGACGATTTGATGGCGCTGGACCGGGCGGGAAAGCTCGACGAGTTGCTGGCGGCCTGAATGACGAAGATCGCGCTCTTCCAGTCGACGACGGGCATCGAGCCGGAGGCTAACGCCAAGGCCCTCGTGGACGCGATCGAGCAGGCAAGCGCCGGTGGCGCCGAAATGCTCTTCACGCCGGAAATGTCCGGGCTGCTCGACCGTGACAGTGCGCGGGCCACGAAGAGCCTCCGCCGGGAGGAGAATGATCCGGCGCTCGCAGCAGTTCGCGAGGCGGCGAAGCGCACTCACCTGTGGGTTTCAATCGGGTCGCTGGCCGTTCTCAATGAGGACGGAAAGGTCGCGAACCGGAGCTATGTGATCGACCGCGAAGGTCAGATCCGCGCGCGCTACGACAAGATCCATTTGTTCGACGTCGATCTCCCGACGGGCGAAAGCTGGCGGGAGTCCAATACCTACTCGCCGGGGCAGGGTGCGGTGCTGGTCAACGGCACGCCCGTCGGCAAGCTCGGCCTCACCATCTGCTACGACCTGCGCTTCCC
>Ga0070658_10003566_pt1 | contig 12785 bp, 14 predicted proteins | sample KBSC13metaG_FD_64664 | JGI IMG/M metagenome (GOLD analysis project Ga0070658, IMG submission 64664) | Corn rhizosphere microbial communities from Kellogg Biological Station, Michigan, USA - KBS C1-3 metaG | ecosystem: Host-associated > Plants > Roots > Rhizosphere > Soil ... | reverse complement strand
GCGCGCAGCTCGACCGGAATGACGCTGGCCGGGTACCGACGCCGGGCGACCTTGGCGATGTGCACCGCGTAGTCGCCGACGCGCTCGAGGTCGGACGACATCCGCAGCGCCGTGACGATGGAGCGCAGGTCGGTGGCGACGGGCTGCTGACGCGCCAGGAGCTGCACCGCCTCGTCGTCGAGCTGGCGGTAGAGCTTGTTGACCTCCTCGTCGGCGGCGATGACCGACTCGGCCGCCTCGAGGTCCGCGTCGAGCAGTGCCGTCGTGGCCTTGCTGACGGCGGACCCGACGAGACGACTCATCTCGATGAGGCCGTCCCCGACCTCGGCGAGCTGCTCGTGGTAGCTCTGACGCATCAGCCGAACCTTCCCGTGATGTAGTCCTCGGTGCGCTTCTCGCTGGGGTTGCTGAAGATCTTCTCGGTGGTGTCGATCTCGATCAGCCGGCCAGGCTCGCCGGTCGCCTCGAGGCTGAAGAAGCCCGTGCAGTCGCTCACGCGGGCGGCCTGCTGCATGTTGTGCGTCACGATGACGATGGTGAAGCGCTTCTTCAGCTCGTTCATGAGGTCCTCGATCGCGAGCGTCGAGATCGGGTCGAGCGCGGAGCAGGGCTCGTCCATGAGCAGGACCTGGGGCTCGACCGCGATGGCACGGGCGATGCACAGCCGCTGCTGCTGACCACCGGACAGGCCGGCGCCGGGCTTGCCCAGCCGGTCCTTGACCTCGTTCCAGAGGTTCGCTCCGCGCAGGGACCGCTCGACCGCCTCGTCGAGCACGTTCTTGTTCTTGATCCCGTTGAGCTTCAGCCCCGACGCGACGTTGTCGTAGATGGACATCGTCGGGAAGGGGTTCGGGCGCTGGAAGACCATGCCGATCGTGCGGCGCACGGCGACCGCGTCGACGCCGGACCCGTAGAGGTCCTCGGAGTCGAGCATGATCTTGCCCTCGACCCGTGCCCCGGGAAGCACCTCGTGCATCCGGTTGATGGTCCGGAGGAACGTGGACTTGCCGCAGCCGGACGGACCGATGAGGGCCGTCACCGTGTTGGGCTCGATGGTGAGCGAGACGCCGGCGATGGCCCGGAAGGCGCCGTAGAACGCGTTGACGTCCTCGGCCACGATGCGCTTGGCCGTGTCGACAGACATGGGACTACCTCCGGAGGGTGTTGCGCCGGGTGAGGAGCCGCGCGCTGACGTAGAGGACGAGGACGAGGACGATGAGCGTCAGGGCGGCGGCCCAGGCCCGCTCGTAGTTGACGGGGCGGCCCAGCCCGATCTGGCTGAAGATGAAGCTCGGGATCGCCGTCTGCTTGCCCGACAGCGGTGAGGTGTTGGTCGCCGGAGTCACGAACGAGGTGAGCAGCAGCGGGGCGGTCTCGCCCGTGACGCGCGCGACGGCGAGCATGGTGCCGGTCGTGATGCCGGCGCTGGCGGTCGGCAGCACCACGCGCAGGATCGTCTTCCACTTCGGCAGCCCGAGGGCGTAGGACGCCTCCCGCAGCTCGCCCGGGACGAGCTTGATCATCTCCTCGCTCGAGCGGACGATGACCGGCAGCATGAGGATCACCAGGGAGAACGCGGCCGCGAGCCCGCTGAACCCCTGCTTGAGCGCGATGACCCAGAAGGCGAAGACGAACAGGCCGGCGACGATCGACGGGATGCCGGTCATCACGTCGATGACGAACCGCACGGCCGAGGCCAGCCAGCCCCGGCCGTACTCGGTGATGTAGATCGCGACGAGGAGCCCGATGGGGACGGCGATGACCGTGGCCAGCAGGACCTGCTCGATCGTCCCGATGATCGCGTGGTACTCGCCGCCGTTGGTGTCGAGCGGCCCGAGGCCCGTGAGGTTGTGCGTGAGGAACTGGCCGTCGAGCTTCCTCAGCCCCTTGGCGACCGTGTAGTACAGCACCGAGACGAGCGGGATGATCGCGGCCGCGAGGGCGAGGTGCACGAAGAGGCTGAGCAGCCGGTCGAGCGCGTGCCGGCGGCCCTCCACCGCGAAGCTGACCGCCGTCTGCAGCACCGCGTAGAGGACCACGACGAAGACGAGGAAGTCGGCGCGACCCTGCATGGGCGTGACGGCGAACAGCAGCACGCTGAGCAGGATCGTGACGCCGAGCAGCGCCAACCGCACCGGCGCGTGCAACCGGCGCGCGTCGCCGGTGATGGAGGGGAGCTGCTCGCTGACCGTCGCGGTCATGCGGCGGCCGTCCGCTTGCCGCTGCGGGTGACGACCCAGCGGGCCAGCCCGTTGACGGCGAAGGTGATGACGAACAGCACGAGGCCGGACGCGATGAGCGCCTTCTGGCCGAGAGGCTCGGCGGCCTGGTACTGCGCGGCGATGTTGGCCGCGATCGTGTTGCCGCCGATGTTGGCGTCGATGATGTGGAAGCTCGTGGAGTACGACAGCGACAGCACGAGGGCGACGGCGATGGTCTCGCCGAGGGCCCGGCCGAGCCCGAGCATGAGCGCCCCGACGACGCCGGAGCGGCTGTAGGGCAGGACGGACAACCGGATCATCTCGAGCTTCGTGGCGCCGAGAGCGAGCGCGGCCTCGCGGTTCTGCTGCGGCACCTGCAGGAAGATCTCCCGGCTGATCGCGGCGATGATCGGCAGGATCATGATGGCCAGGACCAGGCTGGCGATGAGGACGCTGCGCCCCACGACCCCGCTCTTGCCGAGGTCGAAGAGCGGGATGAAGCCCAGGTGGTCGCTGAGGAACTGCTGGAACTTCTCCGACTTGGGGGCGAGGAAGAGCAGGCCCCAGAGGCCGTAGACCACGGACGGTACGGCGGCGAGCAGGTCGACGAGGTAGCCGATCGGGGCGGCCAGCCGGCGCGGGGCGTAGTCGGAGATGTAGAGCGCGATGCCGATCGCGACCGGACCGGCGATGAGCAGCGCGATGACGCTGGACAGGACCGTGCCGAAGGCGAGCGCCGCGATGCCGAAGACGGGCGGGTCGTTGTCGGGCGACCAGAGCTTCGTGGTGAAGAAGCCCTTGGTGTCCTGCTGCAGCGCCGGGACGGCCTTGGTGACGAGGAAGACGCCGATGGCGACGATGAGCACGAGCACGAACAGCCCCGCCCCGGTCGTCAGCGCGCTGAAGGCGCGGTCGCCGGCACGGCTCGTCCTGCCGAGCCCCCCCGAGGGCTCGAGCCCCTCAGCTGTCGTCATTGCTGCTCATCTCGTCGTGACGGGTGACGCGGTGCGGACCGGCCTCGGGGGCCGGTCCGCACCGCGCGGGTGGTGCAGGTCTAGCTGAGCGAGGCGATCTGGGCCTTGGCCTGGGACGCGATGCTGTCCGGCAGGGGCGCGTAGCCGAGGCCGTCCAGGGCGGCCGTGCCGCCGGTCAGGGCGTAGGTCAGGTACGCCTTGAGCAGAGCAGCGTTCTTGTTGCCCTTGTCGCACGTGAGGACGTAGGACGGCGCCGCGAGCGGGTAGGCGTCGGCGGTCTTCGTCGCGTAGTCGGGCTTGACCGTGATGCCGCCGGTGGTCCCGACCGTCGCGGTCTTGAGCGCCGAGGACACGCTGTCGCCGCTCGGGGTCACAGTGGTGCCGGCCGCGTTCTTGATGTCGGCGACCTTGAGGCTGTTGGCCTTCGCGAACGACAGCTCGGTGTAGGTGATGCCGCCCTTGGCGCCGGCGACCGCGGCGGTCACGCCGTCGGAGCCCTTGGCGCTCTGACCGCCCGGCCAGGTCAGGGTCTCGTCGGCCCCGAGGGTCCAGTCGGTCGCGTCGTTGGCGGTGAGCCAGCTCGAGAAGATCTTCGTCGTGCCCGACTTGTCGTTGCGGTGCACGGTGACGATGTTGGTGCTCGGGAGGCTCACGCCGGAGTTGAGCGCCTTGATCGCGGCGTCGTCCCACTTGGTGATCTTGCCCGTGAAGATCTTGGCCACCGTCGTCGCGTCGAGGGTGAGCTTGTCGACGCCGTCGAGGTTGTAGGTGAGCACGACGGCGCCCGCGACGATCGGGGTGACGATGCCCTTGTTCCCCGTACCGCAGCGCTTGTCAGCCGCAGCCTGCTCGGGGTCCTTGAGCAGCGAGTCCGTGCCGGCGAAGTCCGGCGCGGTCGCGCTGACCGTGCCGAAGGCGGTCTTGCCGCCGCCGGAGCCGGTGCCCTGGTAGTCGACGGTCGCGCCGGAGCAGGCAGCGGCGAAGTCCTTCGCCCACTGCAGCTCGGCGTTGGCCTGGAAGGTCGAGCCCTGCGCGGACAGCGAGCCGGTGGCGCACGACGTGCTGCCGGTGGCGCTGCTGCTCGGGTTGCTGACGGTGCTGTTGTCGTTGTTGCCGCTGCTGCACGCCGTGAGGGCGAGGGCGCCGACGAGAGTGAGACCGGCGATCCGGCCGAGGAGCGGAGCCTGCACGAGAGGTCCTTTAGACGTTGGGTCGGAGTGACGGGACCCTGTCTAGGGGGACGACGTGACGTGAGAGCAGGCGAGAGGTGGACGGCAGATGAACTTCGTCTGCCTGATGTTCACCGGCCGGTCCGGTTTCACCGCTCGAACTTGTACCCGAGCCCGCGGACCGTCAGCAGGTGCTTGGGGTTCGCGGGGTCGGGCTCGACCTTGGCGCGCAGGCGCTTCACGTGGACGTCCAGGGTCTTGGTGTCCCCGACGTAGTCGCTGCCCCAGACCCGGTCGATGAGCTGACCTCGGGTGAGGACCCGGCCCACGTTGCGGAGCAGCAGCTCGAGCAGGTCGAACTCCTTGAGCGGGAGCTGCACGGGCTCGCCGGACACCGTGACGAGATGCCGGTCGACGTCCATGCGGACCGGCCCGGCCTCGAGCGCGGCGCCCTCCTCGGCGGAGGCTGCGGCCCCGGTCTGCCGGCGCAGCACAGCGCGGATGCGCGCCACGAGCTCGCGGTGGCTGAAGGGCTTGGTGACGTAGTCGTCAGCGCCGAGCTCGAGGCCGACGACCTTGTCGACCTCGGAGTCCCGCGCGGTGAGCATGATGACGGGCACGGTCGAGCGGGTGCGGAGCTCCCGGCAGACCTCGGTGCCGGACAGCCCCGGCAGCATCAGGTCGAGCAGCACCAGGTCGGCGCCGTCGCGGTCGAAGGCGGCGATGCCCGTCGGCCCGTCGTCGGCGACCGAGACCTCGAACCCCTCCTTGCGGAGCATGTAGGCCAGCGGCTCGGAGATGGACTCCTCGTCCTCTACGACCAGGACGCGTGTCATCGGGGTGTCTCCTCAAGGGTGGTGTCGGGTGCCGGCAGGGCCGAGAGGGCGGGCAGGCGGAGGGTGAAGGTGGAGCCGTAGCCCTCGGTGCTGCGTACCGAGACCGTGCCGCCGTGGTTGGTGGCGACGTGCTTGACGATGGCGAGCCCGAGCCCGGTGCCACCGGTGGCCCGGGAACGCGCGGGGTCGGCGCGGTAGAAGCGCTCGAACACGCGCTCGGCGTCCTTGCGGCTGATGCCGATGCCCTCGTCGACGACGTTGACCTCGACGACCGGCCCGGACTGCTCGGCGACGATGCGTGCCCCGACCACGACGCGGGCACCGTCCGGGCTGTAGTTCACGGCGTTCTCGAGCAGGTTGCCGATGGCGGTGGTGAGCTGAGCCTCGCTGCCGCTGAGCTGGATACCGGAGTCTCCGCTGCGCACGACGGTGATGTCGCGGGCCTGCGCGGTGGTGCGCACCCGGTCTACCGCCTCGGCCACGACCCGGTCGAGGCGCACGACCTCCGGGTCGGGGTGCCGCTCCGCGCCTTCGAGACGCGACAGCGCGACGAGGTCCTGCACGAGCGAGCCCAGCCGGGTCGACTCCTTCTGGGCGCGGGCGGCGAAGGTACGCACCGCCTTGGCGTCGTCGGCCGCGTCCTGCAGCGCCTCGCTGAGCAGCCCGAGCGCGGCAGCGGGTGTCTTCAGCTCGTGGGAGACGTTGGCGACGAAGTCGCGGCGCACGTCCTCGAGCCGGCGCGCGTCGGTGACGTCCTCGAGCAGGACCGCGACCGTCCCGTCGCCGACCGGGGCGAGCCGGGCGCGGTAGACGGCGGGCGGGCGCCCCGGCCGCGAGATCGGGGACTCGAGCTCCGCGTCGTGCGGCTTGCCGTGCACCCGGGTGTCGCGGACCAGCCGGCGCAGCTGCGGCAGCGCTGCCAGGACGCCTTCGCGGACGAGACCGAGGTCGCGCGCGGCCCGGTTGCCGAGGAGGACCTCCTCGGCGACGTCGACGATGAGCACCGCGACGGGCAGGGCCTCGAGGACGGCTGCCGCGGTCGGGCCGGCGCCCGCGTCGGGGCCGGCCGGCAGCGCCGCGGGGCGGGTCCGTGGGCGCAGGGCCGTGACCAGGTACGCCCCCAGGACGACACCCGACAGCCCACTGGCAGTCGCCAGCACCACGCTCGTGGTGTCCACGAGATGGATGCTAGGGGCGGGAGCCGGGCGGACGGCCCTCCCTCGCAGGTGTTCGTCAGGCGTTCACCCGGTCGACACCTTGCCTGCTCCTGCAGCGCTCATGACAGGGTCAGGGAGGCGGCCGCGGCGAGGGCCACCCGGGCGAGAGCCGGCGCCAGCGCCCGGTCCTGGGAGGTCGCGGCCACGCCGGCCAGCCGGTCGGTCCCCGGCACCAGCCAGAGCACCTCGCAGCGCGCGGTGGTGACCGCCTCCTGCACGAGCAGGGCCGGGCGATCAGGGTCGCGGGCGAGCCCGACCAGCTCCGTACGCGTGGCGGGCCCGGCGCTCGCCCGCCGCACCCGGAGCAGGCCCTCGGCAGCGACGCTCGCGTCCTGGCTCGCGCCGGGGAGCGGCCGGAAGCCGACGGTCAGGGCAGCTGACAGCGTGACGCGGTCCAGCCCGACCGGCATGCCGTCGACGGTGGCCAGCAGGACCGCGGCGAACGACAGCCCGTCGCGATGGGCCGCGCGTGACTGCCGGACCAGACGGCTCACCAGGGCATCGGGCGGTGACCCGCCGCACCAGTCGGTGAGGAGCCGCCGCTGCCCGTTGCGGTCGCCGTCGGCCGCCAGCGGGACGCGCACCCAGGTCTCCGGCAGCTCGAGGTGCACGGTCGGTTGCCGGGGGGTCAGGACGGGCACGCGGCCACCTCCACGAGCCGGGGGTCGCCACCAGCGGCGTCGTGCCGCTCCTGGGCCTCGCGCGCGTGCTGCCCTGCCTCGCGCAGCTCCTCGGGGAACCGGCCGATCCGGGCGAGGTCGACCGTGCCCACCGCGCCACCGGCCAGGTCGAACTGGTAGCTCACCGTCCTGGTCACGAGCGCCGGGAAGCTCATCGTCGCCGACGCCATGCTGCCGACCGCGGCCTTCGGGTGGCGCACGATCGACAGGGCCTTGCTCATCGGCATGCCGACCTCGCCGAGCTCCTCGCCGCCGGTGAGCACCCGCGACGCGACGATGCGCTCCGCCGCGGCCTCGACGCCGTGGGGTGCCATGCCCAGGGCGACGGCAGTCGCGTCCGTGAGCACCGCTCCCCAGGAGCCTCCGGCGTAGACCGCCAGAGAGGTGTGCAGGACGAGCGCGCCACCGGCGGCGAGCAACGACGCACCCGCGGCGAGGGTGCCGACGGCCTGGCCGATGACCGGGACCGGGCCGGCGAGCATCGCGACGACAGAGAGCAGCGAGCTGGCCTTCGAGAGCGCGGCGGCGAGCCCGGCGATGACCTCCGCGTGGGTGCGCACGAAGTCGCCGACGGCGTCGTTGACGGCCGTCACGAGGGACACGGCGTCGTCGACCAGCTGATGGAACCAGCTCGGCGGGTGCGGGGCGTGGCGGGTGGCGAGCTCGAGCGCCCGGCCGCACCGGGCCGCGTCGTCGCGGACGGCGTCGCGCAGCCGGTCGGCGTCACGGGCGATGCCGGCCCGGGCGTCGGCGTCGGTCGCCGCCTCCGCCCGCTGCTCCAACGCGACGGCCCGGAGCTGCGCCTCCCTGAGCGAGACGCTGAAGCGGCTGACCGCGGTGCAGGCCTGGCCGTAGGCGTCGGCGGCGCGGTCGAGGTCGCGGGGCAGGTCCTCCAGCCGGTGCCGGAAGGCCTCGGCCGCCGGTCCGCGCCACGCGCCGCTGCCGGCGAGGTCGCGCAACCTGCCGCTGTCCTCGAGCAGCGCGGTCGACAGCGACCCGCAGCTGCGGGCCACCGCGCCGAGCGCGTCCGGCGACCCGGGAGCCGGGTCGAAGCCGAGGGCGGGGAAGGCGTGCACCGTCATCGGCGGGAGCCGGTGCTCGGGCGGAAGTGCGCGACGAGCTCACGCTCGTGGGAGTCGTAGGCGTCACGCACCTGCTCCAGCGCGGTGCGCAGTGCCCCGACCCCGTGCCGGAGCGTCGTCACGCCGTGGTCCCAGTGGTCGGCGAACGACTCGAGGTCCGGTGCGACGAACCCCGCCTCCTGAAGGTCGAGGCTCCCGACCCGGCGGGTCGCACCGGCGAGGCGCTCCTCGACGAGCGCGAGGGCACGGGCAGTGCCGGCGAGGTCAGCGAGGGGGACGCAGATCTGCAGATCGCTCACACCGGGCAGGCTGGCAGAACTCGGACGACCGCATCGGCGGTTGTCCACAGGGTCTAGTGCGGCCGCAGCATCGCCGGGTGGAGCAGCGGTGCGTCGCCACGGCGGTAGAGCGCCGCCGGCCGCCCGCCCCCCGGTCCGGGCACGGAGTCGCGGCCGACGGGCACGAGGAACCCGGGCACGCCTGTCGTCTTGCGGTGGAAGTTCCGGGGGTCCAGGGGAACGCCCCACACGGCCTCGTACACCCGCCTGAGGTCCGCCACGGTGAACTCCTCGGCGCAGAACGCCGTCGCCACCGGGGAGTACTCGAGCTTCGCGCGCGCCCGCTCGACACCGGCGGCCAGGACGGCGGCGTGGTCGAAGGCGAGCCGGTCGGTCTCGACGGCGCGCACCGGCACCCAGGCGACCCAGGAGGCCCCCTGCCCCGGGGTGGGGGCGGGCAGGTCCGGGGCGAAGACGAGGTACGGGACCGAGACGACCCGCATCCTGGGGTCGCGCCGCGGATCGCCGAAGGCGCCGAGCTGCTCGACGTGCGCGCGCTCCCTGCGTACTCCTGTCTCCTGCTCCAGGCGCCGGACCGCCGCGGCGTCGAGGTCCTCCTCGACCTGGACGAAACCGCCGGGCAGGGCCAGGCGGCCGCGGAAGGGGTGCGTCTCCCGCTCGACGAGGAGCACGGAGAGGACGCCCTCGCGGACGGTCAGCAGGACGACGTCGACCGTGACGGCGAAGGGCGGGAAGGCGCGCGGGTCGTAGTCGCGGAGGAACTCCTCCTCGCCCTGGGACACGAGGGGAACGTAGCGTGAACCCGTGCCCGAGCTGCCCGAGGTCGAGTCGCTGGTGACCTTCCTGCACGAGCACGCCGTCGGCAGGGTCGTCGCGCGCGTGGACGTACCGGGCATCCACGTCCTCAAGACCTACGACCCGGCGCCGTCGTCGCTGGCGGGCCTCGAGATCACCGGCGCGACCCGGCACGGGAAGTTCCTCGACCTCGACGTGAGCGGCCTGCACCTCGTCACCCACCTGTCGCGTGCCGGGTGGTTGCACTGGCGCGAGTCCCTGCCGCCGGCTCCGCCGCGGATGGGGAAGGGGCCGATCGGGATGCGCGTGCACCTCGACAACGGCGCCGGCTTCGACCTGACGGAGGCCGGGACGCAGAAGCGGCTCGCCGTCTACGTCGTGCGCGACGCCTCGGAGGTGCCAGGCGTCGCACGGCTCGGTGTCGACCCGCTGTCGGAGGAGTTCACGTCCGAGCGGCTCGGCGAGCTGCTGGGTGGCGTCCGCGCACAGGTCAAGGGAGTCCTGACCGACCAGTCGCTCATCGCGGGTCTCGGCAACGCCTACAGCGACGAGGTGCTGTGGGAGGTGAAGATGTCGCCGTTCAAGCCGGCCGGCAACCTGACGTCCGCCGAGGTGGAACGGCTGCACGAGGCGATCGTGCGGACGCTGCGGGAGGCCGTCGCGCGGTCGGCAGGCACGGCGGCCGCGGAGCTGAAGGCGGAGAAGAAGAGCAACCTCAGCGTGCACGGCCGCACCGGCCTTCCGTGCCCACGGTGTGGTGACGAGGTGCGCGAGGTGTCGTTCGCGACCAAGTCGCTGCAGTACTGCGCGACCTGCCAGACCGACGGCAAGCCGCTGGCCGACCGCCGGATGTCCCGGCTGCTGAAGTAGTCGTAGATTGCGCGCATGGCGCGCATCGACCTCCCTGAGGGTGACGGGCTCGACGTCGGGAAGGCGCTCATGAAGGCGCCCCACTTCGTCGACGTGGTGCTGGGGTACGAGAAGGCCATCGCGGCCAGCCCGCTCGACCCGCGCCTGCACGAGCTGGTCCGCTACCGGATCGCGCACCTCAACCAGTGCGCCACCTGCCTGGACTTCCGGCGTGACGACAGCGGCGTCGACGAGGAGACCCTCGCGGCGGTCCCCGACTTCGCGACGAGCGCGCTGTTCACCGAGCTCGAGAAGCAGGCCCTTCTGTTCACCGAGCTGTTCTGCACCACGAGCACCGACATCAGCGACGAGCTCGTCGCCTCGCTGGAGGCAGGTCTCGGCACCGCGGGGCTCACCGACCTGACGCTGGTGATCGGCAAGTACCTCGCGATGGGGCGCTTCATGCAGGTCCTCGGCCTGGACCAGGCGTGCCGCATCGAGCACGCCCAGGTCGTCGCGCACCTGTGAGGCTGCTCGCTCTGCCACCCCTCCCGCTCGACCTGCTCACCACCCTGTTCGGTGACCCGCGGCTCGAGGTCGTCGCCCCGGAGGAGCGCACCCAGGCCGCGGTCGACGCGCTGCTGCCGTCGGTGGACCTGGTGCTGGGGGACTGGACGCCGCAGCTGAAGGTGGGCGCGCCGGGGCCACGCGTCTGCTTCGTCCAGCAGCCCAGCGCCGGCGTGGACGGGATCGACGTCGACGCCTGCAGCGCCGCCGGCGTCCCGGTCGCGAACTGCGCCGGTGCCAACGCGGTCAGCGTCGCCGAGTGGTGCGTGTCGGCGACGTTCGCCCTGCTGCGCAAGACCGTCGAGGCGGACGCGGCGGTGCGCCGCGGCGAGTGGCCGCAGACCTCGCTCGGCGGCCGCGAGCTGCGGGGTCTTCGGATCGGCGTGGTCGGCATGGGTGCGATCGGTCGGGCCGCGGCCTCGCTCTACGCGGCCCTCGGTTGCGACGTCGTCTACTGGTCGCGCCGGGAGCACCCGGACGCGCCGGTGCCGTACGCCCCCTTGCCCGAGGTCGCGGCGGCCTGCGACGTCGTCGTGCTCGTCATCGCCCTCGGGCCCGAGACGCGCGGGCTCGTGGACGCCGCGTTCCTCGGTGCGATGAAGCAGGGCGCGATGCTCGTCAACGGGGCACGCGGCGAGGTCGTCGACGAGCCGGCGCTGCTCGCGGCAGTGGCGGAGGGACGCCTGACGGCGGCGCTCGACGTGTTCTCGGTCGAGCCGCTCCCGGCCGACAGCCCACTGCGCACGGCCCCGGGTGTCGTCCTCTCTCCCCACATGGCGGGGTCCACCGTCGAGGCAGCGATGCGCATCGTCGGTCAGGCCAAGGCCAACCTCGTCCGGGTGCTCGACGGGCAACCGGTGGTGGACGTCGTCAACGGCCAGGACCCCGCGGTACGAGTCCGGTCATGACGCTGGTCGTGGCCCACCGCGGGTCGAGCGGCGCGCACGCCGAGCACACGCTGACGGCGTACGAGAAGGCGATCGTCGAGGGGGCCGACGCCCTGGAGTGCGACGTCCGCCTCACCCGCGACGGGGTGCTCGTCTGCGTGCACGACCGCCGCGTCGACCGCACCAGCGACGGACGCGGCGTGGTGTCGACGCTCGAGCTGGCGGAGCTCGCCGAGCTCGACTTCGCGAGCTGGAAGCAGCGCGAGCACGACGCCCTTCTCGAGGCATCGTGGGAGGAGCCCGACACCGACGGCGGGCGCGTCCTCACGCTGGAACGCCTGCTGCAGCTGGTCATCGAGGCCTCGCGCCCGGTGCAGCTGCACGTCGAGACCAAGCACCCGACCCGCTACGGAGGGCTCGTCGAGAAGTCGCTCGTCGACCTGCTCGGCCGCTACGGCCTCGGGCAGCCGCTGACCCGCTCCGCGTCGCGCGTGACCGTCATGTCCTTCGCGGCGACGTCGTTGCGCCGGGTGCACGCGATGGCCCCCGCGCTCCCGACGGTGCTGCTCATGTCGCGCGTCCCGCTGCGCTACCGCGACGGCTCCCTGCCGCCGCGCGTCGGCATCGCGGGGCCGTCGCTCGAGGTGCTCCGGGCGCACCCGGGCTACGTCGAGCGGGTGCACGCCGCCGGCCACCGGGTGCACGTGTGGACCGTCGACGAGGAGGACGACATCGCCTACGTCCTCGGGCTCGGCGTCGACGCGGTGATCAGCAACCACCCGCGTCGCGTGCTGCGCATGCTGGCCGAGCGCTAGCCCGCTCCCGCGGGGCGGAGAAGCGTGGCCGTCGCCGCGGCTCTGGTGCGGGTACGGCGTCGTGTCGCCCGGCGTGTCCTGACGCCGGTCCCGAACAGGCCGAGCGGTCGTCTTCGGTCGTACGGGCACGGCGCCGTGTCGCGCGGCGTGTCCCGGCGCCGTACCCGGACAAGCCGGCAGCAATGGGCTCACCGCCCCTCCCGCGCGGCTTCCTGAAGTCTGTGACGAGGGCTTCCCCGCCTTCCTGAACTCTCGCGCGCTGACCCGGACCTGCGCACGCTCGGAAGCCGTCCGCGGGTGCGCCAGACTTCAGGAAGCAGCCGGGGCGCGGGGTCGGACGTCAGGAAGGCACCTCAGAAGGAGAGTCCTGGTGATCGGGCGGGCTTAGGCTCCTGGGCTTGTGAGCAGCCGCCG
>Ga0070658_10003565_pt1 | contig 12787 bp, 17 predicted proteins | sample KBSC13metaG_FD_64664 | JGI IMG/M metagenome (GOLD analysis project Ga0070658, IMG submission 64664) | Corn rhizosphere microbial communities from Kellogg Biological Station, Michigan, USA - KBS C1-3 metaG | ecosystem: Host-associated > Plants > Roots > Rhizosphere > Soil ... | reverse complement strand
AGGAAGACCCGTCGGCGGCCGTGCCGGTCGGCGAGGGTGCCCAGGGTGACGATCAGCGCGGACAGCGGCAGGACATAGCTGTCGAGGATCCACTGCAGTCCACTCAGGTCGGCGCGGAAGTCCCGGCCGATGGATGGCAGCGCAACCTGCACGATCGTGATGTCGAGCAGGAGCATGAACGTCGCCAGGCACAGTGCCGTGAGCGTCCAGCGGCTCTTCGTCATGGAGACCCTCCCTCGGTGTTGGGGAAGAGACTGCGTCTACGCCGCCGTGGTCGGCATCGGGCGACCCCCCTATAAGCGCCCCTATTTCCCACCGGGCCGGCAAACCCGACAATCAGTCCTGTGGAGCTGACCACCAGCAGCGTCGGCTTGCGGCTGACGTCCGGATCGCCGTCCGAAGCCCGGCGGATTCTCGCCGCCTGTTTGGCGCAGGAGGACGCTCCGGAACTGCACCTCGCGCTAGGTCTGCTCGCCTACCTCGACGCCAACTTCGACGACGCTGACCAGCAGCTGCAGACGGCATACCTGGGATTCCGTAGCGTCGGCTCACCTCGCCGCGCCGCTCTCACGGCGACCCACCTGGCGCGGCTGCACCAGGACGGCACCGGAAACTCCGCGGTCGCCAACGGCTGGCTCGGCCGGGCGGAGCGGCTGCTCGCCAACGAAGGCGACTGCATCGAGCGTGGCTGGGCGTTGCTGCCGTTCACCGGCTGCAACATCGTCGATGCCGATGACCTCGCGCGCCGCTCCGAGCAGGCGCTCGACATCGCTCGACGCTTCGACGACGTCGACCTGGAGTGCAAGGCACTCGCCGACTTCGGGCTGGCGCTGATGATGCATGGGCGCACCAGTCACGGCCAGTCGCTGATCGACCAGTCGATGACGATGGCGTACAGCGGCGAGTGCAACAACGCCTTCATCATCGCCCAGATCCGTTGCTGTCTTGTGTCGGCCTGTGACCGCACCGGCGACCTTGCGCGGTTGGAGGAGTGGCTGGTCGCGACGAGTGCTGCCGAGCCGCATCTGCTCGGCAGCGATGCGCGACCCAACCTGCTGCTGGCGCACTGCCAGAGCCAGTTCGGGACGCTGCTCTGTCACGCCGGACGCTGGCCCGAAGCCGAAGTCGCACTGCGGCGTGGCACCCAGGTCGCGGAGTCGATCCACTTCCACATGCGAGCTCTCGCTCGGGCCGGCCTGGCGCTCCTTCGGATCGAGCAGGGCCGGCTCGCTGAAGCGGGTGACCTGCTCGAAGGGCTCGAGCATCGCTGGGAGGCGCAGCAGTCGCTCGTGCGGCTACATCACGAGCGCGGCGATCACGACCTCGCCGTAGCGGTCGCGCGCCAGGCCATTCGCGCCCTCGGCACCGACCACCTGCGCCGGCCGCCGTTGCTCGCCGTAGTCGTCGACGCCGAGCTGGTGCGCGGCAATGTCGATGGCGCCCGCGAGGCGGCAGAAACGTTGGCGGCTGATGCCGGGGCGGCACCGCTGCCTGCTACCCGGGCGATGGCGCTGCGTGCACAGGCGCAGCTCGCCCGGGCAGGCGACGACACCACGGCGGCAGTGGTACTGATGGAGCAGGCGCTCGCCTCACTGCCCGGTGACCACTGGCCGCTCTTGGCTGCGGACCTGCATCTCGAGATCGCGCGGACGACTGCAGACAGTGACCGCACGCTCGCGATTACGGAGGCCCGCCGGGCGCTTGCCATCTTGAGCCGGCTCGGCGCTCACCGAATGCGCGCCGCGCAGGAGCTGTTGCACGCGCTGGGCGACCCGCTCGCGGCTGGCCCGCTGCTGCCGCAGCCGATGGCGCGGCTGACGGCCCGGGAGCGCGAGATCCTGAGACTCGTGGCTGAGGGCCTTACAAACCCCCAGATTGCGCAGCGGCTGGTCATCTCGCCGAAAACGGCCGAGCATCATGTCGGCTCGATCCTGCGCAAGCTGCAACTGGCCAGTCGCAGTGAAGCCGCCGTCTACGCCGCGACGCTGTCCTCGTAGTGCCCCCGGCAGGATTCGAACCTGCGCTCCCGCCTCCGGAGAGCCCCTCAAGGGCAACTCTAGGGGCAACTGTCGGGGCAACTGACCGGTGGATGGTCAACCGCATCAGGCGGTTGACCTGCGGTTTTACCGCCCCGATGGTGACCGAGCGATCAATGCTCGGTCGCGGTCGGTGAGCGGGGCAACCGCTCCGTCTGATGGAAAACCGATGGAAGCCTCCTTCGGTTCGGATCGGCGGAACGGAGCGGGACGATGGCACATCTGGCATGGCGACGCAACGGCTGGGAACTGCGCTACCGCGATCCGGCCGGCAGGCAGCGGGTGGAACGCTTCCCCGGTCCGGATGGTCGCAAGCCGCCGGCGGAGGCGGCCGAGCGATTGGCGGCGGTGGAGCGGCAGCTGCGGTGGCGGGAGTACGTCGGGCCGGAGCAGCGCGCGGTGAGCTTCGCCGAGTACTACGCCCGGTGGGACGCGACCCGGCAGGTGTCGGTCAGCCGGAGGCACACCGACGAAGGTCGCGCGAAGCGACACGTGCTGCCGTACTGGGGCGGCTGGCGGATCGGGGACATCCGCCCGTCGGACATCGACGACTGGATCGCCCAACTGTCGAAGAAGATGGGCCCCTGGTCGGTGCGGCACTGCTACGCGCTGCTGCGCGGGCCGTTGCGGCGGGCGGTGAAGGACCGGGTGATCGCCGATCCGTGCATCGACATCGTTCTGCCGAAAAAGCCCGAGCTGCGCAAGACCTTCGACGACGTGCTCACCGCCACTGAGGTAGACCAGTTGGTGGCGGCGCTCGCGCACAAGGGGGAGAAGTACCAGAGCTTGCGGACGAACGGCCGTTACGCGGCGCTGGTGTTCATGGGTGCGTGGCTCGGCCCGCGGTGGAACGAGGCGATTGGACTGCGGATCTGCGACCTCGACATGCTGCGACGCGAGGTCACCTTCGGCCGGCTGGTGGTGAACCAGAACGGATCGACGACCTTCGTCGAGCGCGGCTCGAAGACGGATGACTGGCGAACTCTTCCCGCACCGGAGCCGGTGATTGACATGCTGGCCGAGCACATCACCCGCTACGTCGAGGATCCGACCGACCGCAACTCGTTCCTGTTCACCACCCGCGACGGCACGCATCCGCTGCGGTCGAACTTCACCCGCGAGTTACGCCACGCCCTGCCGCGCGCCGGCCTCGCGGATCGTCGAGTCACCTGGCTGACGTTTCGACACACCGCCGCATCGTTGATGTTCGACGCTGGCATGACACTTTTCGAAGTGCAGCAGCGGCTCGGTCACAAGGACCCGACACTGACCGCCAAGGTGTACACGCACCTGATGCGCGAACGCTTCGACGAAGGACGTCAACGGCTGGAGGACTACATGCTGCGGATGCGACCGACCGGCGACTGACCGTCTGTGCGCATCGGTCACTTTGTCGTCGGGTCGCCGTACTCTTCGCGTTCGTGATGGCGCCGCGAAAGCACCCGAGCAAGCGGACAAGGCCGGCGGCGTTGCCAGTGCCCACGGCCCCGTCATCCGACGACCCGCACGACATCGTCTACTTCCGCAGGCACAAGTCCGACGACCCTAGCCAGGCCACCCCCGGCCGTGAGTTCCTCGACGCGTGCCCAACAGGGGTGCGCGCCAAGTTCCGAGCCGTGCTGGTGGCGGTGGCGACCGCTCCGCCGAAGCGGTTCGCCGGCGGCGGGTACTGGGAGGCCATGAAGGGCGACATGGCCGGCTGGTTCGAGGTGCGCGTCGATGGGCCGAAGCGCCATCACTACCGGTTGTTCTGCCTGCTCGACTACGAGGCGAAGGCTCGCGACAAACCGTTGCTGGTTGTTGTTGCTGGCTTGGACAAGCCGTTCCGGACTGAGTTCTCGTCCGCCGATTATGCGGACGTCAGGGCGCTCGGCGAGGAATACCGCGGGCGAAACCCGCGATCGATCGTGTGATCAGCCCGCCAGTGCCTGACGTCGGGTTGATCGAAGGGTCGACAGGTGCTTAGCGAGCTGCTTGGTGTTGGCGGCGTGGCCTTCGAGCAGAGGTTCGGTCAGGGTCTTGCGTTCCGGGGCAGCGAGGGGTTCCAGCGTCACCCGCATGCCGAGCGCCGCGGCCACCTCCGCGAGGGTGCCCAAGGTCGGATTGACCCCATTCGCCGAGAACAGTCGGCGGATCACGGCCGGCTCAGCGCTGATCGCCCGCGCGAGCTCAGCCTTCGACAGGCCAGCGGCCTCCCGGGCGTCGTCTAGCGCATTGACGACGGAATCGATCGTCGCGATCCGCACGGACTCGACGACGTACTCGCGAAGGAACTCGGGGTCCTGCAGGTCCCGCGCCAGGTCATCCCAGAACGCGCCCGCGCGAATCTCGAGGTCCCTCGGTTGAACTGATGCTTTCGGCACGATGCGGAGCGTAGCAAATATGTTACGCTCACGCAACCGACGCTACTCCAAGACTTCAAGCTGGTTCTCGGTGCAGGTCACCATCGTCGATCACTACGAGTCGCGCCCAGTCTGGTGCCGTCATGGGCGGCGATCAGGTGTCGGGTGAGACTCTCCCAGTCGCTGTGCGTTGTGCAGCACCGGGGAATTGGGGCTGTCGGGAGGCTTGTCACGGTGCGATCAGCGGTTCGGTCAGCCCGGCGAGCTCGACCGAGGCTAGTGCGGCGACCGTGGCGGCGGGGACGATGCGAGTTGGCTGTGTGCGCTGAGGACGCGGCTCGCGGTCCAAGGCCCGTTCGGTCCAGGACATGACGAGCAGCAGCATCGTGATGGCGACCGGCGTGAGGATGATTGGGAGCAGGATCATCGGCTGGCGGCTTGGTTTCGGCGGAGGGCGAGGCGACGCTGATTGGGCCAGCGGACCTGGGTGGCAGCGCCGGTGAGCTCGAGCCACCGGATCAGCCGCGCGGAACTGTCCAGCTGAAAACGGTCGACGCCGTGCCTCGCGCAGGTCGGGTCAGCGTGGTGCATGTTGTGCCAGCTCTCGCCCATGCTGATGATGGCGAGCGGCCAGAAGTTGCTGGCCTTGTCGTTGCCTCGGCTGCGGAACGGTCGCGTTCCGAGCATGTGGCAGATGGAGTTCACCGACCAGGTGACGTGGTGGAGCACGGTGATGCGGACGAGACCCGCCCACAGCAACATGCCGATCGCACCGGCGAGCCGTCCGGTGACGAGCCAGCCGAGGAAGAACGGCGTGAGCACGCTGATGGTTGCGATGACCGGAAACAACCGGTCGACCAGCCGGATGTCGCCGTCGGCCATGAGGTCGGGGGCGTATGCCTGTGGTTGCGCGGCGGGGCCGGTGAACAGCCAGCCCATATGCGCGTAGAGCAGGCCCCGCAGCTGCGCCAACGGTGATGTGCCGAACCGGTACGGCGAGTGTGGATCGCCTGGGCTGTCGGAGAAGCGGTGGTGGCGGCGGTGGAGCGCTACCCAGCCGATGGGGCCGCCCTCGACGGCGAGGCAACCGGCGACGGCCAGCGCCTATGCGCAGTGGCCGTGTTGCGGTGAACGAACCGTGCGTCAGGTAGCGGTGAAAACCGACGGTGACTCCGTGACCGGCAAGGGCGTAGAACGCGACGGCGACGTAGACGTCAGTCAGTGACAGTCCGTGGCTCCAGGCCCGCGTGACGGCGATGACGAGCCCGGCCAACGGTGCGGTGACCAGGAGGCCGGTGACCAACTGCCCGGCGAGACCCGGCCCGTCGCTGTCGACAGGCAGGCGCACCGCTGTCGCCGACGAGGGCAGGTGCCGTTCGGTCTGGACGTTGCCGGTAACTGTGATGTTGCTCGCCGCTTTCGAGCGCTAAAGCGCTACTCAGAAGTAGTGCGCCCTGCCTCCGACCTGGCGTCCACTGCGGCCGAGCAGCATCAGGATCAGACCGATGACCAGGATGATGAGTCCCAAGGTCCACAAGATGGGGATGCCGGCGAGGAAGCCGATCAGAAGCAGAACGAGACCGACGATGATCATGACTGTTGCCTCGACGCCCGGGTCTATCGGCGGGTGTCTTGGACGTCGCGGTCGCGCTCGCCGGGACGTTCGCTCGCCACGTTCGCCGGGGTCGACGCCGCCGCGGCCGGGCGCCGCGAGAAGCCGCCCCACCGTGACCAGAAGATGAGTGATAGCAGCACACCGACACCGCCGACGGCGATCAGAATGAGCCCGGTGGTGTGCACGTTGAATCCGTGACCTTGCACGGTGACGGCGAAGCGCATGATCGCTCCCGCCGCGACCAGCAACAAACTGAGGGCGATGCCCATGGTGCGCTCCATCCCTGACTCCAACTCGCCGGTGCGAGCTTGGCCGAACCGCGGAAGGGATGTCAGGGACTGGAACAGCGATGCCGTTGTCACAGACGGTACGCCGCTGATGACCAAACCGGTAGAGGTAGGAGCGGCAGGATCGCGAGATGCACCCGTCGTGTCGCGAATCGGGGAGTTCTTCGATCACCAGGTTGCCGCGTTGCGCGACCGTCGAGGTGGGTGACTGCGAACAGCAATGCCGGAGTCTGTGCGGCGGAGCTATGGCGCTCGTTCGGCGTGGCTACCGGCCGCGACGTGGCGTAGGCATGGACACTGATTCCTTGTGGTCGCCCGCGGGTCGGCAGGGTCACGCCTGGCGGTGACCGCCGGTGTCAGGGTTGCGTTTTCCGCTGGGGCTGGCGTTGCGGTCGCGGTCGTGGTTGCGGCGCTCGGACCCTGGCCGACGGCGCCGCTGGTCGGTTGGGATGTCGCCAGCGTGGTTTTTCTCGTCTGGATGTGGCGATCGCTCGTCCCGGCAGACCCGAAAGAAACCTCGCGGCTAGCCGCACGGGAGAACTCCGCGCGTCCGATTGCGGACGTCGCGCTGCTGTTGGCGTCGGTCGCCAGTTTGGTCGGCGTGGCTGCGGTTCTCGTTGACAGCAAGTCCAAAGGAGGAGCGGTCAGCCCTGCCGCCGCGATCGGCATCGGGATCACGACGATCGTGCTGTCGTGGTTGGTGGTGCACACCGTGTACACGCTGCGGTACGCGAAGTTGTTCTACGTCGACGGGCAGGGCAGCGGCGTTGACTTCAATCAGAGCCAGCCTCCGCGCTATCTAGACTTCGCTTATCTGGCATTCACCATCGGCATGACGTTCCAGGTCTCCGACACGGACCTTCAGAACAGTGCTGTACGCGCCACCGCGCTTCGGCACATGTTCTTGGCGTATCTGTTCGGCGCGGTGATCATCGCGACCACGATTAACCTGGTCGCCGGGCTGGCGAAGTAGCCGCAGCACGGAGTTCTTGGCCGGGCCACACGAGCGACAGAGCCTGCCTGTGCGCCGGGGTACCCGGCCAGCGCGGGAAGCCCGCGCAATGTCATGCGCGAGGCTCCCTGGGGCGGCCATGTATTCGACGGCGATCGCTGAACCCCACGGCGCGATGGAGCGGAGAGTAAGGTTCGCAATGACTGCGAGCCGCGGACCGTCTAGTCCTCGCGCCCTTGGCCCGTTCCTTCTACTGACGGGCACTCTCGACGAAGCCCAGGATGTCCGACGCGTTTGCTCATCTTCCTCGGTCTCACGATGATGCTGGTGCTGGCGGCCGCGAGGGGTTTGCTTACCTGGGGCGCACTGCCGATGCTGCTACTGGCCGGGTCGATCCTGCTGCACCTGCAGCGGACCTCGCCGGACACGGAGCTGTTCACGCCGCCAGGCACGGACGTGTCCGAACGCGTCGCTGTCGCATCGCAACCAGGTCTGTGGCATGAAATGGCGGCAGCCCGCGACCGTCGGGACTTGGCCACGTCATGGATGAGGGGCGGGATCGGTGGGCCAGGTTGCTCGCCTCGTCGGGACCCGAGCGAGCCGCACAACCTTTGCGGATCTGTGAACTGTGCGTGCACACGCTTGCCGTAACCGGTGCCGGTATCGCGATGGTGACGGCTGCGGGTCATCGTGGTGTGGTGTGCGCGACGGACGGTGTTTCGTCGATGATCGAGGACCTTCAGCTGACGCTTGGCGAGGGTCCGTGCGTGGACGCCGCCGCCGGCGGAACGCCGGTGTTGGTGCCCGACCTTGCCGATGCCTCGGATGTCGCGACTGAACGTTGGCCCACGTTCATGGAGAGCGCCGCCAGCGCCGGGGTGAAGGCGGTGTTCGCGTTCCCTCTTCGGGTCGGGGCGATCAGCGTTGGCGTTATCGACCTGTATCGGGATACCCCGGGTGATCTGGGTGCCGCCGAGCTGCCTGCGGCTCTTATGGCCGCGGACGCGGCGGCACTTGCCCTGCTCTATCTCGATGTCGACGGCGAGGACGCCTTCGGTGACGATGTCGCCGCGCGGTCGTCGTATCAGATGCAGGTGCATCAGGCGACCGGCATGGTGATGGCGCAGGTCGGGGTGACGATCGATCAGGCATTTTTGCTGTTACGGGCGCGGGCCTTTGCCGATGGCCGGCCGCTTGCGGAGCTGGCTACCGACGTGGTGGCGAGGCGCGTACGCTTCTCTGTGGAGGACGAATGACCGATTTCGATCCCGGTGAGAATGCCGGGATGGGTGTCTCGTCCCGGGAGCAGGCGCTCGCGGACACGTTCGTCCGGCTGGCGGACACCATGGTCGACGACTACGACGTTGTGGATCTGTTGGATCAGTTAGTTCACGCCTGCGTCAACGTCCTGGGCGTGTCCGCGGCCGGGTTGCTGCTCGATGACCAGAAGGGCAACCTGGCCCTGGTCGCGTCGTCCAGTGACGAGACCCGCCTGCTCGAGTTGTTCCAGCTGCAGAACAACCAGGGCCCGTGCCTGGACTGTGTCCGCACCGGTTCCGCGGTGACCAGCGGTGATCTGGACGACGACCGTGAGCGCTGGCCGCTGTTCGTTCCCGCGGCGGCAATGGCGGGATTCCGCTCAGTGGCGGCGGTGCCGCTGCGGCTGCGGGATCAGATCATCGGCGGGCTCAACTTGTTCATGGACTCCGCGCGCGAGGTCCCGCCGGGTGACCGCCTGTTGGCACAAGCGCTGGCCGACGTCGCGACAATCGGCATCCTGCAGCAACGTTCGCTGCATCGCAGTCATGTCCTGTCCGAACAGCTGCAGAGCGCACTGACCAGCCGGATCGCGATCGAGCAGGCGAAGGGCGTGCTCGCCGAACGCGGCGACATGACGATGGACTGGGCCTTCGAGGTCCTGCGCCGCTACGCGCGCGATCACAATCTCAAGCTCACCGAGGTCGCGAACGCCGTGGTGACGGCCGGGCTCGAGGTCTTGTCGCGCTAGTCGCGGTTGCGGCCGATCGGCACCTGTTCATGGTGATGGTGATGTGCGACACTGAGAGGACTCAGCGCGCCTGATTCATCCGGCCCTTGTGCTTCTCGCCGCCTCGTGTACGGCAACCGCAAGGGCGGCGCACCGTGACTGCTTCGTTCGATTACAGCGGAAGTGGCGACGTCGGCCTGCGCAGCGCGACCGTCGAGTCGCACCCGGAGGACAGCCAGCGCGGCGTCCCGTGCGTGTACTGCCGCAGTGTTATCCCCGCGGCGAAGTTCGCCTTCTGGTCGGACGCCAAGCGGCTGCTCTCCGCTGACTGTCCAACGTGCGAGCGTCGTGTCACGCTCGCCACATCCACGTGGCGCAGATGGCTCCGCTCGCTGTCCGCATGACCGGCACAAGCAGTGGAAGACGAAGCCCCGCACATGACTGATTTCCGCACCGACAGCGGTCGCTCGCGGACGCCGCCTGTCTCGGCGTCGCTGAACGGGGCCAGTGCGCCCATTGATCGCGATGCCAACCAACAATCGCGCCGACGCCCGACACGCATCAGCAGTCTGCACGTCGGGCTGGTTACCGCAGCCATCGTCCTCGTCCTGCTGGTCGTCTTCCTTATCCAGAACGCGCACACTGTCGAGATCCACTTCCTCGGCGCGCACCTGCGGGTGTCGTTGGCCGTGGCGATGCTCGTCGCCGCAGTCGCGGGCGCGCTCATCATCGGCGCCGCCGGTACGGCGCGGATCGCGCAGCTGCGCCGCAGCAGACGCACCAGCGCCGCGGCTGCCGACCGCTCACCCGAGCCACGTCAAAGGACCTGAACATGTTCGGTTACAAGGTCATCCGCCAGTACGAACACGGCATCGTGCTGCGCTGGGGCAAGGTGCAGGACAAGATCCGCCAACCCGGCCTGACGTGGGTCAACCCGATCAGCTGCCGGCTGCACAAGGTCAACCTGCAGATCGTCGTGTCCGGCGTCACCCCTCAGGACGCCATCACCCGCGACAACGTCACCGTGATGGTCGACGCCGTCGTCTACTACCGGGTCGTCGACGCGATGAAAGCCGTGTTGAACGTGCAGAACTACCACCAGGCCGTCGCTCAGGTCGCGCAGACCTCGCTACGGTCCGTGATCGGCAAGAGCGACCTCGACGATCTGCTGTCCAACCGCGAGGCACTCAACGCCCAGCTCAAGACGGTGATCGACGAACCTACTGAAGGATGGGGCGTGCGCGTCGAGCGGGTCGAGATCAAGGACGTGTCCCTACCCGAAACCATGAAACGGTCCATGTCGCGTCAGGCCGAAGCCGAGCGTGAACGACGGGCACGTGTCATCGCCGCCGACGGCGAGTTCCAGGCGTCGAAGAAGCTCTCCGAGGCAGCCGCGGTCATGGCCGCGACCCCGAGCGCACTGCAGCTACGGCTGCTGCAGACGGTTGTCGAAGTGGCGTCGGAGAAGAACAGCACACTCGTGATGCCGTTCCCGGTGGAGCTGTTGCGCTTCTTCGACCGGGCCATGGCCCCGACGCTGCCTGACGCGGCCGTCACACTCGGCTCCAACGGCTCAGCGCGGCCCAACGGCGATGGCGCGCCGGCGGACATCGCCGTACCGTGACACGCCAACCTGCAGCACTGGCCTCGCCCGCCAACCTCAGCGACGGCAGAGCGATGCAGGGCCCCGTGATGACCCGGGAGACGGCCGCGGTCGTGCCGACGTGCGGGTGCGGTCACGCCGACCACGATCACGACCGCATCTCCGCGCGATACTGCGCTGCGACGGCAGCATCCGCCCTGCTCCGGGGCTGCATCTGCCCACCGACACCGCCGATCAGGTCGCCATGACGTTGACCATCGACCTGGACTCTGCCCGGCTCGACGATGACGGCGCGCCAGCTTGGGCGGGCCGCCGACCTGACGGCGGCGGTGTCCGTCTCGTCTGGGCCAGCGAGGAAACCGGTCCGGGGTTCGCCGCCAGATGGTGGCCGCGTAGCCGGGATGCGGTGAGGGAGCTCCGCAAGCTGATGCCGGTTGTCAGCGAACACCTCGGCGGGCCCGTGACTCGCGTATCGCTCAACATCGACGCATGGGGCCCCGATCACCCACGTCGTCGTCGACGCGAACATCGAGCCGGACATCGCCCGCGACGTAGTGGATGAGCAGCCGAAGGCGCGACCTTCCCTAGCCCACTGTCCGAGGACCCGGCCCTGCCCTGCGTAGTTCCTTGGCCGGCGACACGGCACCGGTCGCGATCGTCACCCACCGCACGCGTCGCATCCGCTACTTGAGGAAGAACGAGGAGCGCTCGGCGCTGCGGCTCGCGTGCAGCGTGCACGTGGCCACACGATCAGCGGCAGCAGGCGATAAGAACACCTGCGTTTCGCCGACGTGCAGGACACTGTCGCCCGGCGCCGCGTCTGGCGCCAGAGCCATCGACAAGCTGTCATGGTGTGCGTCGATGGTGATACGAAGACCGCTGCCAGCCGCCGCGTTGACCTCGCGGCCGAGTGTGCGGATGAGGCCCGCGGCCTCCTCGGTGACGGTGAGCATTTTACTTCTCTCCTAACGGTGACCGGACCAGCCGGAAGCGACCGGTTGCAGGGTCGAGCCCCGCCAGGTACCTGACGGGGCTCGACGTGCGTGGTTGCCGGCTCGTCCTAGCGGACGGCGGTGGCGAGTTCGCGGGCGTCGGCGTCAATGGCGAGGTCACCGATGTAGTTGTGTCGCAGGGTGAACTGGTCGTTGCTGTTGGCCTTGACCCACTCCGCGGCCTTGGCCGTGGCGGTGTCTGCCTGCTCACGGGTCTGCCAGGTGCTGACCGAGACAAACGAGTTCTTGTCGACCTCGGAAACACCGAGTGACTCGAAGCCGGGACTGGCCTGGAACAAGGGCAGCAAGCCTGCCTTGGCCTTGCTCACGACGTCGGCATAGTTGCCGGACTTGAGGTCGTACAGGGCGATGCGGATGTTGCGCATGACGTGCCTTCCATCTGGTGGAGGGCCACTCAACTGGGCGGCTGACTCCACCTACGAACCTACTCCGGCAGCAAAGAACTAGCAAATAATTTCATGAAAATATTTGCCAATGTGGCCTAACCTGCAGATGTGACCTGGGGATTTCTCACCAGCCATGCGCGAGCTCTGCTGTGTATCGCCGCGGACCCGGGCGTTCGGCTGCGTGAGATCGCCGCTGCGATCGATGTGACCGAACGCGCCGCTTTTGGTGTCATCAAGGACCTTGTCGACGCCGGCTACGTCGTCAAGGAACGTGACGGACGCCGCAACCGCTACCACATACGCACCGAAGCCGCCCTCCCCGAAACTCTCCTGCGCCAGCGCACCGTCGGCCACCTCCTCGCACTGCTCGACGACACCACCATCACCGCGCGCGCGAAAACCGCCACGTAACCGTGCCGGCCATGCGCCGGCGAAGTTCAGGAAATCTGGGGCAGCGTTCGGTCGTTCGACTGGCAGTCCCACGCGGTGCGAACGCTTGGCATAAGGGCGAACGCGCCCGCAAGCCAATCGCTCGGCGCAAAGACAGGCGCCGCGGCTGCAGACAC
>Ga0070658_10003564_pt1 | contig 12788 bp, 10 predicted proteins | sample KBSC13metaG_FD_64664 | JGI IMG/M metagenome (GOLD analysis project Ga0070658, IMG submission 64664) | Corn rhizosphere microbial communities from Kellogg Biological Station, Michigan, USA - KBS C1-3 metaG | ecosystem: Host-associated > Plants > Roots > Rhizosphere > Soil ... | reverse complement strand
CCAGAAGTATCCGCCGCGATCCTGCACCCACTCGAAGTACGACACCGTGACGCCGCCCGCATTGGCGAGGATGTCCGGGATGACGAAGATCCCCTTCTCCTCGAGAATGGAATCCGCGCCGGCGGTCGTCGGGCCGTTCGCTCCTTCGGCGATGATCTTCGCCTGGACTTTGCCGGCGTTCTTCGAGGTGATCACGTTCTCGAGCGCCGCCGGGACCAGCACGTCGACCGGTAGCGTGAGCAGGTCCTCGTTGGTGATGGAATCGCCGCCCTTGAACCCTTCGAGCGAACGATGCTGCTTCACGTACTCGACGGCCTTGAGGATGTCGATTCCGGTCTTGTTGTGGTATCCGCCGGTGCGATCGCTGATCGCGACGACCTTGCATCCCTGTCTCGCCAGCAGCTCGGCAGCGATCGAGCCGACGTTGCCGAATCCCTGCACCGCGACGGTCGCACCCTGCATTGCCACGCCGAGATGCTTGAGCGCCTCGCGTGTCACCAGCATCACGCCGCGTCCCGTCGCCTCGCGTCGGCCGAGCGATCCGCCCATCTCGACAGGCTTGCCAGTGACCACCGCGGTCACGGTGTGCCTGACGTGCATCGAGTAGGTGTCCATCACCCACGCCATGACGCGCTCGTTGGTGTTCACGTCAGGCGCGGGCACGTCGGAGTCGGGCCCAAGCGTGTTGATGATTCCCGCGGTATAGCGCCGCGTCAGCCGCTCGAGCTCCGACACGCTCATCTTCAGCGGATCGCAGATCACGCCGCCCTTCGCTCCACCGAACGGGATGTTCACCGCCGCGCACTTCCATGTCATCCAGGCCGCAAGCGCCTTCACCTCGTCGAGGTTGACGTTCATGTCGAACCGGATGCCGCCCTTCGCCGGACCGCGCGACGTATTGTGCAGTACGCGGTAGCCGACGAAGACGTCGATCTCGCCGTTGTCCATCAGCACGGGCACCGAGACCGTAATCTCCTTCTCGGCGTGTCGGAGCACCTTGTAGAGTCCCGGCTCGAGATCGAGCAGCTCGGCGGCCCGGTCGAAGCGGGACATCATCGACTCGAACGGATTTTCCTCGTTGAGAAAGCGGTCCTTGTCCGGGCGGACGATCTTGTCGGTCGGAAGGCGAAGGTCGGATGCCATGGTGTGGTCGAAAGGCCGGCCGGGCCGGCGTTGGCTCAGAGGGTCGCGCGTGCGGCGAGCAATCCGTCGAGAAGCGAATCGAGGATGTCGAGGCCCTGCTCGACGTTGACGTGCTGAGAAACATACCACAGTCGCGGCGCCTCGGCAGGCCAATGCGGGGCAAGCTTGACGGCGTCCTTGAGCGTGCACACGACGATGTCCGCACCCCCGCTCTCGAGCGCGATTCTTGTCGCGTCGCCGGCGCTGAAATCGAAGTGGTCCGGAAAGATGCTCGCCGCGACCGAGGAGGCTCCAGCCATCTCGAGCTGCCGGACGAACGCCCCGGGGTCGCCGATCGCGGCGACGACATGGACTCGCCGCCCCGTGATGTCCGCGAGCGGCCGTGACTCCGGACCGCGTGCGTCGCGAAGCGCGCCCGGCGCTAGCCACACGATCGCCGTCGACAGCTCGGGGACGACGCGCCGGAGCGCCGCAACGACGTCGCGCGCATCGCCGCTGCTCGCTGCCTTGCGCGTCACCACCGTCAACGCGGCACGGCGCAGTCCGCGCACCGGCTCGCGCCACGGGCCTGCCGGGAGCATCCGCTGCCTGGCGCTCCAGCTGTCCGCACTCACCAGCACGACGTCGCCCCAGCGGTCGGCGCGTCGATGCTGGAAGGCGTCGTCGAGCACCGCGACGTCGGCGCCGAGGACGCGCGCGCGCGCGACTCCCTCGACTCGGTTCGGCGAGACGACGACTGGCACATCGGGGTTCAACGTCGCGTGCACGAGCGGCTCGTCGCCTCCGTAACCGCGCAGCACGATCGCCGGACGCCCCCCCCGGTCGCGGAGCCGACCGGCGATGTACGCTGAGACCGGCGTCTTTCCAGTCCCACCGACGCTCAGGTTTCCGACGCTGAGCGCGGGGATGACGGTCCGTCGGGCGGGAAGGACGCCGAGGTCGTACAGCGCGCCACGCGCCGCGACGATGCCGCGGTACAGCCCCGCCGCCGGCGCCAGGGCGGCACGCGCGAGCCGCGACATCGGATCGGTGCCGTGCCAGATACGTTCGACGACGTTAGGCGTCGACCGTTCTCCGGCCGGCCCGTCAGACGGCGGCTGCGGCACGCTCGGCGTCCTCCATCAGCTGCTGGAAGCGCGGCGCCTCGTTCGACGCCGCCCGCGCGTCGCCGGCCTGCACATGCGCCGCCGCGCCGTACGAGATGACGACTCGCGTGAACGGCCTCGGGATCATGAATCGATCCCAGCTCTTGAGACGCCACGCCGATTTCGCCACCACAGTCGCCGGGATGATCGCGGCGCCCGTTCTCTGTGCGACGATCAATGCCCCGGGTGCGAAGCTCTTCGCCGGCCCGCGAGGTCCGTCCGGCGTGACGGCGATGTCTCTCCCCGACTCGACCTGCCGGACCATCGACAGCAGCGCCCGCCCCGCCCCGCGCGTCGTCGAGCCACGCACCGTCCGATGGCCGAGCGCCATCGCGATCCGCGCGATGATCTCGCCGTCGCGGTGCTCGCTGATGACCACCGCCACCTGTTCGCCCCGATGATGGTAGAGCAGTGGCAGCATCTGGCCGTGCCAGAGCGTGATGATCACCGGCCGTCCTTCGCCGCGCTCGGTGCGCAGCCCTTCGTCGCCGATCACCCGCACCCGCCACGTCGACGCGAGTGCGCGGACGAGGAGCGTTCCGAGCCGGACGATCCAGCGCATCTTCGCGCCTGGCGGCGTCTCGTCCGGCTCGACGGGCGCGGATCGCGGCGTCGGCCGGAACGGGAGCGGCTGGTCGCTCATTGCGTGATGCCTAACGCGAGCCGGGCGACCCGCTCGGCCGCACCCGGAGTGCCGAGCTTTCCGCGGACTTCCGCCAGCCCGCGCACGACGTCCGCCCGCCTGACGCTGCCGTGGGCGATGAGCCGTTCGAGCTCGTCGGCGACGTCGCGCGGGTTGAGCGCGTCCTGCACGAACTCGCGCGCCACCTCGTGCCCGGCGACGACGTTCACCAGCCCGATGTGCGGAATCTTCACCAGCCGTCGCGCGATCGCGTAAGTGAGCGCATTGGTGCGATAGGCGACCACCAGCGGACAGCCGGCGACCGCCGCCTCGAGCGTCGTCGTTCCGCTCTTGCACATCGCGGCGTCGGCGGCGCGCAGCAGCGGAAACGACGCGCCGCGGACCATCGGGAACGGCACCCGCGCCGCGTCGAGACGGATCGTCGGGGCGACACTGACCACGACCTGCAGCGCGGGGATGCGGCGCTGCATTTCGTCGCCGGTTGCGACGAAATCGTCGAGGTGCCTGACGATCTCCTGCTCCCGGCTTCCGGGAAAGAGCGCGAGCACCGGGCGGTCCGTCGCCAGCCCGAGCGCGGCGCGCGCCTGCTCGCGAGTCGGCAGCTGCGTCGCCCGGTCGAGCAGCGGGTGCCCGACGAATTGGGCGTCGATCCCATGATCGCGGAGGAGCTTCTCCTCGAAGGGAAGGATCGGCGCCGCCTTCGTCACCACTTCGGAGATCTTCGCCAGCCGTCCCGCGCCCCACGCCCAGACCTGCGGCGTGACGTAGTAGAGGACCGGTACCCCGGCGTTCTTCGCTGCCGCTGCCAGCTTGAGGTTGAAGCCCGGGTAGTCGATCAGCACCACCAGGCCGACGCTCCCCGCCGTTAGGCGCTGGCGAAGCCGCCGCAGGAGCGACCAGTGCTTGGGGACGTGCGCGAGCACTTCGACGAATCCCATGACCGCAAGGTTGTCGACGTTCTCGAGCAGCTCGACACCGGCGGCCGCCATCTTCGCGCCGCCGATTCCGACAAGGCGCCGGTCGGGCGCGAGCCGCTTCAGCTGTTCCGCCAGTGCACCGCCGTGCAGGTCACCGGACGCCTCGCCGGCGACGATCATGATGTCGCGCACGTCAGCGTTCGGACTGCTTCGCTGCTCCCGACAGCGCGGGCAGCCCGCGCTCGATCTCCTGCACGATCTGGAGGGCGACCGCGAGCGCTTCGCGCCCGTCCTCGCCCGTCACGGCGATCGGCGCGCGTCCCTGCACCGCGGCGATGAAGCTCTCGAACTCGAGCCGCAGCGGTTCACCCTCGGGAGCCTCCAGCGGTACGCGCTCGACGAACGCCTCCAGCGCGAGCGGGCCGCCCTTCGCCAGCGTCGCAAGGTCGAGGTCGCGGCGGAGCGTGTAGAACTCCCCGTTCCCCGCCGCGAGATCGAGCGAGAGATACCCGCTCTGCTGGAAGATGCGGACTTTCCGCATCCGATCGCGCGACACGCGGCTGGCGGTGATGTTCGCGACCGCACCGGTGACGAAGCCTAACCGCGCGTTGGCGATGTCGACCGATGGCGTCAGCACCCCGACCCCGACCGCGGACACCGACATGACCTGCTCGCCGACGAGCGTCAGGATCAGGTCGATGTCGTGAATCATCAGGTCGAGCACCACCGCGACGTCGGAGCCTCGCGGATTGAACGGCGCAAGTCGGTCGCTCTCGATGAACTTCGGCGTGTCGACGTAGGGCAATGCCGCGCGGATCGCGCGATTGAATCGCTCGACGTGCCCGATCTGCACCATCGCCCCCTTGACTGCCGCCAGCTCGAGCAGCTCGTCGGCCTGGTCGATGGTCGCGGTGAACGGCTTCTCGACGAGCACGTGCACGCCCCGCTCGAGCGCCTGCTTCGCGACCTCGTAGTGCGCCGGTGTCGGCACGACGATCGTTACCGCGTCGACCTCGGTGAGCAGCGCCTCCACCGATGGAAAGGCGGTTGCCTTGAGCGTATTCGCGATCTCGGCGGCGCGCTCGGGACGGGCCTCGTAGAACCCGACCAGCCGCGCATCGGCCAGCTCGCCCATGATCCGGACGTGGTGCTGCCCGAGCCCGCCGGCGCCGATCACGCCGACGCGCGTCTTCCTGTCGGCCATCAGATCACGACCCCGCGCTGGCTCTCGTCGACGAACCGGATCAGTGCCTCGACTTCGGGTGACGGCTGCAGCTCGGCCCGTGCGCGCTCGAGCGCCTGCGAGACATTCAGCTCCGAGCGGAAGAACAGGCGATAGGCGCGCTTCAGCTCGCGCATGACGTCCTCCGAGAAGCCATTCCGCTGCAGGCCGACGCTGTTCAGCCCATACAGCTTGATCGGGTTCCCCACCGCCTTGATGAACGGCGGGATGTCCTTCGACACGCGAGACATCCCCCCGACGAACGAATAGCGGCCGATTCGCGCGAACTGGTGCACCGCCACCAGCCCCGAGATCGTCACCTTGTCCTCGATCGTCACGTGGCCGGCCAGCTGTACTCCATTCGAGAGGATGACCCCGTCTCCGACGTGGCAATCGTGCGCGAGATGGACGTACGACATGATCAGGCAGTTCTTCCCGACCGTCGTCTTGAACGACTGCGCGGTGCCGCGGTTGATTGTCGCGTACTCACGGATGGTCGTGTTCTCGCCCACCTCGACCGTGGTCCGCTCCCCCTTGAACTTGAGGTCCTGCGGCTCGCCGCCGAGGATGCTCCCGCTCCCCACCTTGACGTTAGGCGCGAGGGTGACGAAGTGCTCCAGCGTCGCCCGCGCCGCGATCACGCATCCGTCGCCGATCACGCACTGTTCGCCGACGATCGCGAACGGCCCGATCGTCACGTCCTTTCCGATCTTCGCGTCCGGCGACACCACCGCCGTTGGATGGATCCCGCTCATCGATCGCGGACCATCGCCGCCATGTCCGCTTCGCAGACGACTTCACCGTCGACCCGCGCCACTCCGCGCATCTTGCAGACGGGGCCGCGGATCTGGATCATGTCGAGCTCGAAGTGCAACTGGTCGCCGGGCTTCACCGGGCGCCGGAACTTCACGTTGTCGAGCGACATGAAGTACACGACCTTGCTCTGATAGTCCTCGACCTGCCCCATCAGGAGGATCCCGCCCACCTGGGCCATCGCCTCGATGATCAGGACTCCCGGCATGATCGGGTGCCCGGGAAAATGTCCCTGGAAGAACGGCTCGTTGATCGTGACGTTCTTCAGCCCCGTGATCCGCTTCTTCTCCTCGATCTCGAGGATCCGGTCCACCAGCAGGAACGGATAGCGGTGCGGCAGCGCCTTCATGATCTCATCGATGCCTAACACGACGCGTTGCTCCGGTTGACGACGCGCGCGAGCTCGCGCACGAAGAGAATGGTTCCGCGGTGGCTGGGACGCACCGCCTCGATCTCGGCGTTCAGCCGCCCGCCGATCAGCGCCAGATCGCCGACGCAGTCCATCGCCTTGTGACGCACGAACTCGTCCGGCCAGCGCAGCGTCGACTCGACGACGCCGCGCGCGTCGAGCACCACCGCGTTCGCCGTCGAGGCGCCGCGGATCAGCCCCCTGGACCGCAGCGCCTCGACCTCGTGGACGAATCCGAACGTGCGCGCGCCGGCGAGCTCGCTCGCGAACTCTTCCGGCGTCACCCGGTAGCGCCCACGCTGCATGCCGATCAGCGGATGCGGAAAGTCGATCTCGACGTCGAGCGTCAGCCCCTGCCCCGGGCTGGCGGTGTAGCGCGACTCCCCGTCGACGATCGACACCGGCTCCTCGATCGTGAACACCTCGGCCTCGCCGCGCTGGTCGACGAAGCCGGCGCTGCCTAACGCGTCGAAGAACGGACCGGCGCTCCCGTCCATGATCGGTGGCTCGGGCCCGTCCATCGCGATCACGATGTCGTCGACTTCCTGCGCCGCCACCGCGGCCAGCACGTGCTCCACCGTGTGCAGCGCCCCGGCCCCTTCGCCGAGCTGGGTGCGTCGCTCGGCCAGGACCGCATTCCCGACGCGGGCCGCGATCTCCAGGCCGCCGCGGTCGTCGCGTCGGAACGCGATCCCCGCCCCCGGCCCGGCCGGCTCGAAGGCGAGATTCACCGGAACCCCCATGTGCAGCCCGACGCCCGACAGCGTGACGCGTCGTGCGACAGTCCGACGGCTCACTGCTCGCTCCGCGAGATCAGCTTCTCGATCGCGCGCAGCATCGACGCCAGGCGCCAGAGCGCGGCCTGCGTGCGCAGCGCCTCCCGGTGCGGGCGTGCCGGATACCCCGACCACGTCTCGCCAGCAGGCACGCTGCCGAAAACCCCGGCCTGTCCGGCGATGCGCACGCGGTCCCCGATCTCGATGTGTCCGCCGATCCCTGCCTGTCCAGCCATGATCACGCCGTCCCCGACATGAGTCGAGCCGGCGATCCCGACCTGCGACATGAGCAGACAGAGCTTCCCGATGCGCACGTTGTGACCGATCTGGACGAGGTTGTCGATCTTCGTTCCCGCGCCGATGACGGTGTCGTCGATGCTGCCGCGGTCGATGGTCGTATTGGCGCCGATCTCGACGTCATCCTCGACGATGCACCGCCCGACGTGCGGAATCTTCTGGTGCTTCCCCTGTCCGAAGACGTAGCCGAAGCCGTCCGATGCGATCCGCGCGCCGCTATGAATCTGCACTCGATCGCCCAGCCGCGCACCTGCATAGAGGGTGACCCCGGCGTGCAGCCGGCAGTCCCGCCCGACCACGACGTCCCGCCCGACGACGACCTGGGCCTCGATCCAGCTCCGGTCGCCGATCGCCGCACCGTCCTCGATCACCGCGTACGCGCCTAACGTGACGCCCTCTCCGAGCGTCACGCCGCGGCCGATCCGTGCCGTCGGATGCACCCCCGGCTCCCTCGGCGGCGCCGCGTACAGCCGCGGCAGCACCTTGAGCAGCGCATCGTGCGGCTTCTCGACGATGATGCGGGCGCGCACGACGCCCGCCGATTCGGCCAGCTCGGGTGAGACGAGAACGACCGCCGCGCGGCTCGACTCGAACAGCCGCGTGTAGCGCGCCGACGCCAGGAAACTGAGATCTCCCTCAGCGGCGCGTTCGAGCGGGGCGATCGCGCTCACCGCGGCATCGGGGTCCCCCACCAGCCGGCCGCCGACCGCGCTCGCAATGGCAGCGGCGGTGAGGGGCTCCTTTCCCTCACCGCCGCTGCCTGGAACCGGTGCTGCCGACGACGACACCGCGCCGTTAGGGCTTCGGCTTCGTGATGCCCGCCGGCGTCGTCATCGGCGCGCCGACCGCGGGCGGCACCGGGACCGCGCTCGCCGGACGGGCCGAGATCGTGCGCAGGCGCGCCAGCACCTTGTCGGTGACGTTCAGCGTCGTGTCGGCCGCGACCACCACTCCGCCCTGTGCGCCGACGTCGAAGATGAAAGTGTAGCCCTCCTGCGCCCGCACGTCGCCGATCGCGGTGTTGATCAGCTGCATGATCGGCCCCATGAGCTCACTCTGCCGCTGCTGCGCCTGTTCCTGCAGCCCCTGCACGCGGTCCTGGTAAGCGGCTTCCTTGTCGCGAATCGCCTTCTGCCGCGTTTCCTTCGCCGCCGGGCTCAGCGTCAGCTCGGCCTTCGTGTACGCGGCCATCATCGTGTTGAGCGAGTCGCCCATCAGCTTCACCTGCGACTGGTACGACTGCATCTCCTTCTGGAACTGCGCTTCGGCTTCCGCCCGACCCGGCGCCTGGGCGAGGATCGCACGCGAGTCGATGTAGGCCAGCTTCGGCGCCGCCTGCTGCGCCTGCGCCGCCATCGGGACGACGACGAGTGCCGCGAGCGCGACGACTCCCGCGCGGACAAATTTGTTCATGGCTGCTGTTCCTCGAATGTTAGAAGATCTGGCCGAGCTTGAAGTGGACCTGCCACGCCGGAGCGATCTGGCCCTTGGCGTTCACGCGATCGAGGCCGTAGCCAAGATCGATTCCCAGCGGCGCGATCGGCGTGATCACCGACGCCCCGATGCCGATGCCGCGCTTGAGCCGCATGTTGATGTCGCGCGCCCGCTCCCAGACGTTGCCGGCGTCGAAGAACGCGTCGACGTAGATCTGCTGGTTGAGCCGCATCCCGAACTCGGTGCTCGTGGTCAGGAACGCGCTGCCGAAGTCGTTGGGCGAGCTGGCGCCTCCGCTGTTCGTCCCGTTAGGCAGGACGCCCCGCGGCGTCACCGAGAACTCCGGATACCCGCGGAGCTGTTCGCCGAACTGGACGCCGCCGAGGATGAACTTCTGGTACTGGAAGAACGCGCCGGGGTCCCCGAACACCGTGCCCGCCCGCAGCTTCGTGCCGAGCACGAACTTGATCGGCGCCGATCCCGGTGTCCCGCCGCCGAGCTGCCCGACCGGCGCGTACCCGAAGATCTCCGTCGTATAGCGCTGGAACGCCGCGTCGCCGCCTAACGGTCCGCCGCTGAACTGCGCCGTCAGCGACTGCATCGCGCCCGCGGTCGGGAACGGCATGTCGATGCGCGTGTCGTGCTGCGCCGTGAGGCCGAGCGTCGACCGCAGCGAGTTCCGCAGGTAGATGTTGTTCTTGAGCGACGGATCCTCGATCACGTCCTCGTTCTTCTGCGACTCGAGCCCGTACGACGCGAACAGTCGCGAGAACGGCGAGCGCGGCACCGGGAAGCCGAGCTGCAGGCTCGCACCGATCCGCCGCGGGCGCCCGAAGCCGGCGATCGAGTACCGGGGGCGGCTGTCGTACGCCGAGACGGTGCCGCTGATCCGCGACCCCTGGATCGCCGGGTCGCTGTACGAGAGCTGGAAGTCCTGCACGTACTTCCCGAATTGCCACTGGAGCGACCCCTTCTTGCACAGCCCGAACAGGTTCGGCTGCTCGAGCCCGATGAAGCCCCCGACCGAGTTCCCGCCCATCGACGCGCCGAAGTTGACGTTCCCCGTCTTCTTCTCCTTCACGCGGAAGATGACGTCGATGTCTCCCTGGTCGTTCGCGGTCTTCGTGTCGGGTGTCGGGAGCGGCGTCTCGAAGAAGCCGAGATTCGCGATGTTCTGGTAGCTGCGAATCAACCGATCCTGGTTGAAGACGTCGCCCGGGAGAATCACGAGCTGGTCGCGGATGCAGGCGTCCGAGGTGAAATCGTTCCCCGCGATCTCGATCCGGTTCACGATCGCTGGGCGCGACTCTTCGATCTCCCAGCGGAGGTCGACAGTCGGAATCGAGTCGCCCGGCTGCGACCGCCGTTCGACGACAGGGCGGATCTGCGCGTAGATGTAGCCTTCGTTGCTGTACGCGGTGCGCAGCTTCTGCGTCGCGTCGTCCCATTTCGCCCGGTCGAACACGTCCTTCGGCGCACGATGCGTCCGCGTCAGGATGTCCTTGGCCCGCTGCGTCAGCGTCGGCCCTTCACCGGTAAACGGGTAGAACTGCTTGATCTCCTCGCTCGAGAACCGCTTGTTCCCCGACGGGTCGAATGACCCGACATGATACTGCGGCCCCTCCTCGACCGTGAGCTCGACCAGCGCCTTCCCGTGCTTCCGGTCGATGATCACCGTGTCCTTCAACACCTGGAAGTCGATGAACCCCTGCTTCGCGTAGAGCTCGGGAATCCGCTCACCGAGATCGCCGACGAATTTGTCCTCGTCGAACTCGCCGCGCTTGAACCAGAGGAATCCCTCCGGCTGGGTCTTCATCGCGGCGGCGATCGCCTTGTCGCTCATGCGGTGATTGCCGTCAATCCGGACTCCGGACACCGCCAGCCGGCTCCCCTCGTCGACCCGGACCACCAGCTTCAGGCGATTGTCCGTGTCGAGGGTGCTGTCCACCGTCACGTGCGCGAGGTAGTAGCCGGCCTTCTCGTAGAGCGAGTCGATCCGCGCCACCAGCTTCGCGACCGTGCTCGGGTCCACCGCCCGGCCGATCGGCAGGTCGATGCTGTCCGTCGCCGACTTCCGCGACACGGTCTTGAACCCCGCCAGGTCGATCGACTCGAGCACCGGACGCTCGCGGACGACGATCGCCAGCGTCGACTTGCCGTTAGGCGCTATGTCGCACAGCGCCTGCACGTCGGCGTACTCGCCGGTCGCGAACAACGTCTCCATCGCCCGCTGCACCGCGCGGAAGTTGAGCGTCGTCCCCGCCGTCAGACCGGCGTCGGAGCGGATCGTCGCGTCGCTGATGCGCGCGTTCCCGCGAACGGCGACGGAGTCGGGGGTGGCACACTGGCCATTCGCGATCGATACCTGCGCGAGCGCGGGTGCGCTCGCCAGCGCGATGGCGAGAACTACGAGGGAAGGTCGCAACATGGGGGGAATATACACACGAGTCGGCCGGCCGGGTCCATGGGACCCGGCCGGCCGATAAAGATACTGCCTATGCCTTCGTCGTGCTCGTCGGAACTCGGAACTCGAGCTTGGTTCCGTCGGCGTGGACATCGACTTCGATCTCGTCCCCCTTCTGGAATTCGCCGAGCAGGATCTTCTCCGAGAGTGGATCCTCGATATAGCGCTGGATCGCCCTCTTCAGCGGCCGCGCGCCGTACTGCTCGTCGTACCCCTGCTTGGTGAGGAAGCTCGACGCTGCATCCGTCAGTCGAATCGTCAGCTCTTCCTCCGCGAGGCGACGCCGGACGTCCTTCAACATCACGTTCACGATCTGCGCGATGTGCTGCTCCGCCAGTGGATGGAAGACGATGACGTCGTCCAGACGGTTCAGGAACTCGGGGTTGAACACGTGCGTCAACTCCTCCTTCACCTTTTCCGCCATCTTGTCCCAGTCGCGCACATCGGCCGACGCCGAGAAGCCCAGCGTGCGTCCCTTCACGATATCCCGCGCGCCGACGTTCGACGTCATGATCACGACGGTGTTCTTGAAGTCGATCACGCGCCCATAGTTGTCGGTGAGGTGACCCTCGTCGAGCACCTGCAGCAGGATGTTGAACACATCCGGATGCGCCTTCTCGATCTCGTCGAGCAGGATGACGCTGTATGGCTTCCGCCGCACCGCCTTGGTCAGCGTCCCGCTATCCTCGTATCCGACGTATCCCGGAGGCGCACCGATCAGGCGCGACACCGAGAACTTCTCCATGTATTCGCTCATGTCGACCCGGATCAGCGCCGAGGCATCGGCGAAGAGGAACCGCGCCAGCGAGCGCGCCAGCTCCGTCTTTCCGACACCGGTCGGACCGGAGAAGATGAACGAGCCGATCGGACGGTTCGGATCCTTGAGTCCCGCACGCCCACGACGGATCGAGCGCGAGAGCGCCTTGATCGCCTCGTCCTGCCCGATCACCGATTCGTGAAGCTCGTCCTCCATCCGGAGCAGTCGGGTCGTCTCCGCTTCCTGCAGGCGTGTGACGGGAATTCCCGTCCAGCGGCTGACGATGAAGGAAATTTCCTCCTCGCCGAGAACCGGGCGATGCGACTGCCTCCGCTTCTCCCACTCCTCCTGCTTCTTCCGGATGTCGCCCTGGAGCTCGCGCTCCTTGTCGCGCAGCGCCGCCGCCTTCTCGAAATTCTGGTCGCGAACCGACGCTTCCTTGTCGAGCGTGATCTTCTCCAGCGCGCCCTTGAGCTCTGCGACTTCCGGCGGCGGAGCCTGCGCCGCAAGACGTGCCCGCGCGCCCGCTTCGTCGATCACGTCGATCGCCTTGTCAGGCAGGAACCGGTCGGTGATGTAGCGCTCCGAGAGCTTCGATGCCGCAACCAGCGTCGTGTCCGGAATCGTCACGCGGTGGTGATCCTCGTACTTCTTGCGCAGACCCTTGAGAATCTCGACGGTTTCCTCGATCGAAGGTGGATCGACGATCACGGTCTGGAAGCGGCGCTCGAGCGCCCCATCCTTCTCGATGTACTTGCGATACTCGTT
>Ga0070658_10003563_pt1 | contig 12790 bp, 15 predicted proteins | sample KBSC13metaG_FD_64664 | JGI IMG/M metagenome (GOLD analysis project Ga0070658, IMG submission 64664) | Corn rhizosphere microbial communities from Kellogg Biological Station, Michigan, USA - KBS C1-3 metaG | ecosystem: Host-associated > Plants > Roots > Rhizosphere > Soil ... | reverse complement strand
GCCGGTCTGCCCCTTGGCACCCACCACCAGAACACGTGCCGTTGCGAGGTTGAATGCCGCCATGAAGCCCTGGAATATCAGGCCATTCTAGCAGTTCTCGCCTTAAAGGCCGGTAAAGGTTAGAGTGGATGCCATGATCCCAACGCGACTTTTCTCCCGCATGGCGGCTCTTGCCGTTCTTCTGGCGCTGATGGGGTGCGAGAGCGCCGCCGACCGCGCGATGAAAAGAACGCCCGATTTCAGAACGGGCTATTCCGACGGCTGCGCCAGTGCCGGCACCCAAGGCGCGAACCCGCGCGACACCGCCCCAATGCGCGATGAGGCAGCCTATCGAACCAATCGGGCCTATCGCACGGGCTGGGGAACGGGCTTCAACGGCTGCCGCACTTATCAGCCGGGAGGCAACATGCCGCCGCCCGGCCAGGGACCGATTGCCGATCCCTATTCGCGCCGGTTCTGAGCGTCGCGAAAGCTTCACGGAAAGATTAATACAGCATTAACCAGAGACGCTCAGGCTGGTGCAACAGTCCGTGTACGGTTCTTTCTCGGAGCGGCACCGCGATGTTGGGTCATCTGGTTTCCAATGCGTTCCCCGCAGGCATGGCCCAGCGCGCGCCGGGCGGCCTGTTTCATTGGCTCTGGAAATTGCTGTTCCGGCGCTAACTCTTCGCAGCAAAGGGCCGGGACGGCACGGCCTGGATATTTTCCTGGTCGAAGAAAAGCGGCCAAGGCGTGCGGGGCTTTCCTTCCAGCGCCGCATCGATATCGCGGATGCCTTCGCGCAGTTGGCGCAGCGCCTGATCGATGTCGAGCTTCTGCCGTTCCAGGACCTGAATACGCTCTTCGAATTTCTTGCGCGCATGGGTCATCTGGGCCTGCTCGCCATCCTTGCCGTCATACATGTCCAGCACTTCGCGGATTTCTGCCAGGCTGAAGCCCAGCCTGCGGCCGCGCAGAATCAGGATGATGCGGGCGCGATCGCGCGAACTGTAAAGGCGGGTCTGGCCGCGTCGTCCCGGCGCGATCAGCTTTTCGTCTTCGTAGAAGCGCAAGGTGCGCGCCGTGACGGAGAATTCCTTGGTCAGCTGACGAATGGTATAGATACGGCTGCTCATAGCGCGCTCGTGTCGTTCATCGCGCATCACGATGACCACTCTTTACCTCAACGTCAACTGTCAAGGCCTCGCGGTATTCGGCTTGTGCCAAGATTGTTCGGCGCAAAATATCGCTTCGCCGCGCGGCGGCGCGACGAAGCAATCGATGTCGACGGACGCTGCCGAATTATTCGGCAGCGGCGCGCACGGCCTCGCTTTCTCGCGCGAGGTTCGCGGCCGCATAATCCCAGTTCAGAATATTGGCCAGCACCGTTTCCAGATATTTCGGCCGCGCATTCTGATAGTCCAGATAATAGGCATGCTCCCACACATCAACGGTGAGGAGGCAATTGACCCCATCCGCCATCGGCGTCATCGCATTGGCGGTCTTGGTCACGGAAAGCTTTCCGCCTTGGGAAACCAGCCAAGCCCAGCCCGATCCGAACTGGGTCTTGCCCGCTTCGGCAAGCTGCGCGATCAACGCATCAAGCCCGCCGAAATCGCGTTCAATGGCACTTGCCAGCGCGCCCTTGGGCGCGGACTTGGCTGGCGCAAGGCTGCGCCAATAAAAATCATGATTCCAGACCTGGCCCGCATTGTTGAAAATCTTCTTTTCCTTATCGTCGCCCGACTTCGCGGTGGCCTGGACGATTTTCTCCAGCCTCATGTCGGCGAATGGGGTCTTTTCCACCAGCGTGTTGAGCGTATCCACATAGGCCTGATGATGCTTGTAATAGTGGAACGAAACCGTGCGCGCGGAAATGGTGGGCTCCAGCGCCGCGTCGTCCCATGGCAGCGCAGCAAGTTTAAACGGGCCAGTCATATGAAACCTCCAAAGCGGAAAGGCCCGGTCTACAAAGCCCAAACCTGTTTCGTCAACGCGCGAATGCGCACAACGATCCGTCGCCTAACTCCATAAATTAATTGTTGTTATCGCGGCTGCGAAGAGTGCGAGACTTGAGAAAATTCGTGATCCAGATGAACAGGATTGTCACTCGACTTTCGTACAGCTGTCGCGCAAAACAGAAACACGCGGGGTAGGAGACGAGCAAAATCGGGAGGCAGCGATGCCCGCATACGAAATCTGCTATTTGGACGATAACGGCACCCTCACCTACAAATTCCTCGCCAATTGCGAGGATGACGGCCGTGCCAAGGTCCTTGCCCACGCGATGAAGCTGCCCAGCGCCAAGCGCCTGGAAGTGTGGAGTGGCGAAGCGTTGATTTATGCCCGTCCGTCGCACATCGCGCAGGTCGCGCTGCTGAAGGCCGGTTAAAACAGCTTCTCTTTTTTTGCCCAATCCGCGGTCTTGTCCAAAGCACGCGTGAGGCGGTCGAACAGTTCGCCGATTTCCGCTTCGGTGATGATCAAGGGCGGACAGATCGCGATACGGTCGGTGGGCAACGGGCGCACGATCAGGCCTTCGGCTTCGGCGTAACTCACCGCCACCTGCGCCAGTTGCCGCTCGGCCGGGAAATGCGCCTTGGTCTTCTTGTCGGCCACCAGCTCCAGGCCCGCGATCAGACCCACGCCCCGCGCCTCGCCCACCAGGGCATGATCTTCCAGTTGCCTCAGCCGGCTGAGGAAGAGCGGCGCGACATGGCGCACATGCCCGACAATGTCGCGGCGCTGATAGATCTCGATGGCTTTCAGCGCCACCGCCGTCGTCACCGGATGCCCGCCATAGGTGAGACCGTGGCCCAGCACATTCCGGCGCTTGGCCTCGTCCTCGATCACCTCGGTCAGTTCCGGCGAGAGCAGCACGGCGGAGACTGGCAGATAGGCGCTGGACAATCCCTTGGCCACCGAGACGCTGTCGGGCTCGAAGCCATATTTGGCGCAGCCGAACCATTCGCCGGTGCGGCCGAAGCCGGTGATGATCTCGTCGCTGATCAGGGGAATGCCGTGGCGAATGAGAATTTTGGTGATGGCGTCGAAATAGCCGTCCGGCGGCACGATCGCGCCGCCCGCGCCCATCACCGGCTCCACAATCATGGCGGCGATGGTGTCGGCACCTTCGCGTTCGATCAGCGCGTCCAGATTCGCGGCCAGGCGGGCGGAAAATTCGGCCTCGCTCTCGCCCGGCTCAGCGCCGCGATAATGATGCGGCAGATCGGTGTGGAGGGCGAAATCAAACGGCGCGTCGAAGCCCTGATGGATGCTGGGAATGCCGGTGAGGCTGGCCGCCGCCAAAGTAACCCCGTGATAGCCCATACGGCGGGAGATGATTTTCTTTTTCCTGGTCTGTCCGCGTGCATTGGCGGCATACCAGGCGAAGCGCAGCTGGGTATCATTGGCTTCCGAGCCGGAGCAGCCGAAAAACACTTTGCCAACCGGGAAGGGTGAAATCTCCTTCAGCTTCTCGGCCAGCGCGGCGGCAGGTTCGTGGCTCTTGCCGCCAAAGACATGGCCGTAGGACAGTTTGCGCATCTGTTCGGTGGCGGCTTCGATCAATTCCTCGTCGCCCCAGCCCAGTGCGGTGCACCAAAGACCCGACATGCCTTCGATATAGTCGCGTCCGGCGGTGTCGAAGACCCGCACGCCTTCGCCCCGCTCGATGATCAGGGGGCCGCGCTCCGCCAGTGCTTTCAGATTTGTGAGCGGATGCAGCAAGGCATTGAGATCGCGGATCTGGGCATTGGAGAGGGGCATGAGAGGCCTTTCAAAAAACGCGGCGACTTTAGCCTTTTGCGCCGCCGCCGCCAGAATCTTGTGGCAAGCTGACCCGCACAAAATGGAGATCGGCCATGCGCGGATTGATGCAGGACTGGCCCATGCGCGTGCATCGCTTCATCGACCATGCGGCGCTGTATCATCCCGGTGCCCGCATCGTCAGCCGCACGGTGGAAGGCGATATTCATCGCACCGATTATGCGCAGATCCGCGCGCGCGCCCGCAAACTCGCCGGCGCTCTCACCCGCCGCAAATTCAAGCGGGGCGACCGCATCGCCACCCTGGCCTGGAACACCCATCGCCATCTCGAGGCTTGGTATGGCATCGCGGGGGCGGGCGCGGTCTATCACACCTTGAACCCGCGGCTGTTTCCCGAACAACTGGCTTGGATCGCCAATCATGGCGGGGCACGAATGCTGATGTTCGATACTTGCTTTGCGCCGATCCTGGAACAGATCGCTTCCCGCCTGAAGCACGTCGAAACATTCGTCGCCCTCAGCGACACGGCGCATCTGCCGTCCTTGAAGCTTCCCGGGAAACTGATCGCCTATGAGGACCTGATCGTAGGCAAGGAACGCGAATGGGCGGCGGTGCAGGAGAATGACGCCTGCGGGCTTTGCTACACCTCCGGCACCACCGGCAATCCCAAAGGCGTGCTTTATTCCCACCGCTCCAACACACTGCATGCGCTGATGTCGGGACAGAGCCCGGGCCTGGGGATGGGCGCGGGCGATGTGGTACTGCCGATCGTGCCGATGTTTCACGCCAACGGCTGGGGCGTCCCCTTCATCGCGCCGATGGCAGGCGCCAGCCTGATCATGCCCGGGCCCAAGCTGGACGGCGCTTCACTCTATGAACTGATGGAAAGCGAACGCGTCACTGCCACTTGCGGCGTCCCTACCGTCTGGCTGGGACTGCTGCAATATCTTGAGGCCAATAATCTCACCCTGCATCACCTGAAGCGGGTGCTGATCGGCGGCGCCGCGGCGCCCCGCGCCATGATCGAAGCCTTCGAGGCGCGCGGCATCGCCGTCACCCACGCCTGGGGCATGACGGAGATGAGCCCCGCCGGCAGCATGAGCGCGATCAAGCCGCCCCTGGAGGAATTGCCGCGGGCCTGTCAGATCGATTTTCTCAGTAAGCAGGGCTATCCCCTGTTCGGCGTGGAGATGAAAATCACCGACGATGAGGGGCGCGAACGCAGCCGCGACGGCAAAAGCATGGGCCGGCTGAAAGTCAAAGGTCCGGCGGTGGCGCGGGCCTATTTCAAAGGCGAAGGCGGCGAAGCATTCGATCCCGACGGCTGGTTCGACACCGGCGATGTCGCCAGCCTGGATGCCAATGGTTTCATGCAGATCACCGACCGTTCCAAGGACGTGATCAAATCGGGCGGCGAATGGATCTCCACCATCGAGATCGAAAATCTCGCGGTCGGCCACCCCGATGTCGCCGAGGCGGCCGCCATCGGCGTGCCCCATCCCAAATGGGGCGAACGGCCCTTGCTGATCGTGGTGGCCAAACCGGGCACCAGCCCCACCGCGGACGCGCTTCTGGCGCATCTCAAAGGCAAGATCGCCAAATGGTGGCTGCCCGATCGGGTGGTGATGGTGAAGGAAATCCCCCACACCGCGGCGGGAAAAATTCTCAAAACGCAATTGCGCCGCCAGTTCGCGGATTTTAGGTTGGCCTGACCGCCGCTCTTTTGAGTCTTTCGATGCGTTTTGCTGTTCTTGCCGCCCGTCTGGCGCTGGCCGCCTTGTTGCCCGCCGCCGCCATCGCTGCCGCGGCGGTGGTCGCCGTGCGTGCGGGAATGGCGTCATTCGCCGTTGGCCTGGAAATGATGGCGGCGTCAGTGGCGCTGGCCGCCATCGCTTTGCTCTTGTCCGCGATCTGGATGGCTTCGGCGCTCCGGCACAATCGCGGCGACGCCAAGCGCGTGGGCATGATCGCGTTTTTCGGCGCGCTGCTCTTGCTCTATGTGCCCCTGCATACCGTTTATCAGGGCTTGATGGCGCCGCCGATCCATGACGCGACCACCGACCCTGAAGACCCGCCGCGCTTTGTCGCGCTGGCCAAGCGCCCATCCGGCCAGAACGCCACGGCCTTCGACCCGTCACGGATGATCCATTATCGGGGCGAGTACAATACCGTCGGCTATATGCTGCACACTTACTATACCGAGCTGACCAAGCCGCTGGCCCTGATCATGCCGCCGGCCAAGATGTTCTGGCGCTGCTTCAACGCCGCCAAGCGGATGGGCTGGCACATTGTCGATTTCAATGAGAAGGAAGGGCGCATCGAAGCCACCGCCACCAGTTTCTGGTTCGGCCGGGTTTCCGACATTGTGATCCGGGTGCGTCCGGCCGGGACGTTGGGCGCGCGCTTCGACATGCGGGCCGAAAGTGAAACCGGCGCTCGCGATTTTGGCCGCAATCTGGAATTGCTGAAATCCTATCGCGCCAAGCTCGGGTCCTGATCAGAGCTTGACGAACCGTCCGTCTTCCAGCGCCGCGACGCGGCCATCTTCGATCATATGTTTGAGATGCGCTTCGACCGTCAGGGCGGCGGCGCGATGCAGCGCGGGCGCCAGGCCGGCATACAAAGTCTGGACCAACATAGGCACCCTGTCATGGCCGCGCTGCAAGGCGCGCCCGATCTGGGTCTCGCGCATCCGCCGGTGGGAGAGATAGGCGCGCAGGAATGGCGCTGGATTGATGATCGGCGAGCCATGCGTGGGATAGAGAATCTTGTCCCGCCGCGCGATCAGCTTCTCCAAGCTGCGCATATAGGCGCCCATATCGCCGTCGGGCGGCGCCACCACGGTGGTGGACCAGCCCATCACATGATCGCCCGTGAACAGCGACGTCTCTCCGTCCAGCGCGTAACACATATGATTGGACGTATGTCCGGGCGTGAAGACGCACTGGAAGCGGTCGGCACCGCTTTCGATGATATCGCCATCGCGCACCGTCACGTCCGGCACGAAATCGCGATCGCCGCCTTCTTCGGCATCGCCGTCATGCCGCGCATGGGGGCCGTACCCATAGGTCTTCGCACCCGTGGCCGCCTTCAGCGGCGCGGCGGCGGGCGAATGATCGCGATGGGTATGAGTGATCAGAATGTGTGAGACATTCCTGCTGCCGATCGCCGCCATAAGCGCATCGAGATGTTTGGGATCGTTGGGGCCTGGATCGATCACCGTCACATTCTTGGCATCGCCCACCAGATAGACCCCGGTACCGCGAAACGTAAAAGGGCTGGGATTGTGGGCGAGCACGCGGGTGATGCGCGGTGACAGGCGCTGCTCTGTCCCATAGACCGCTGGCAGGGACTGATCGAAATGCAACGAAGCTTTTTTCATCAATAAGGCTTGTCGTCCAAGAGCCGGATGAAGCCGCGTATCAGCCGCCAGTAATACCAGAAGCAGGTCACCACCACGCCCAGGAAGACCAGGCCCAAGGTCAAGCTGCTGTGATAGAGGGCGAGGCCGGGATTGGGCCAGGACTTGAGCAAGGTCAGCGCGACGCCGGCCAGGCCTGCAAAGGCAAACGCCGCCGCCAGGAACGCGACCGAGAACCAGACCCAGAACACCAGGATCAGGTTGCGATAATGACTCTCATAAAAGCCGCCGCGCGCCGTGTCCAACCGTACATGGGCCAGGATCACCCCGATCAGCGCCGTGATCCCGCTGGAGGCGGGTGCGATCAGAAACAGGCCATAGGCGGCCAGTGCCCAATTTCTCTCCTCGCCCATCTCGCGCATCTTCTCCGGATACAGGAAATGGGGGCGAAAATCTGCAGCACCAGCCCTCTGCGGCCCCAAACGCCTGCAACTTAAGGTCTACATCGTAAGGCAATATTCATCAAATCCGCCCAGACTCCAGCCTTTGTTGCCGCCTGATATCCGGTACCCCGCATTGGCTGTCGATCGCATCGTTCGTTTTCTCTGTTCGCTGGACGGCGCGTCCACCAGCCGTGTCCTCGACCTGCGCCATATCGCGCGCCGCAGTGCCGCCGATCCGGAGCATGGGGATAAGCCCCTGTTCCTTTCGCCGGTAATCAACACCGCTTTCATTCTCAAGCACCGGCTCCGCCCGGACGAGACCTATCTGTTCGCCAGCGCGCGATCGACAGGAACCAAGATCATCGTGCCGGTGGATCCGTCGGACCTTCGCGCCGGCGGCCGCTCGATCTTCATCGACCAGCGCGGATTTCTCGAGACCCTGCGCGATGCGGGACATTACAGCGACGAGAAGCTGGAGCGCGATGTCGGCGTCCTGCGCCTGCTCGACGCCATTCCCTCGCTCGACCCCTTCCTGCTGCGCGAACATCTGCGCGCCAACAATATCGATGTCGGGGCCTGCTATTTCGCCATCTCGGCCGGCGACCAGGAGCGAATGCACCAGTTCGTCGCCAAGGAGATGTCGCAGCTGGTCAAGCTTGCCAGCGGCGGCGACGATGACGGTTCCACCGGCCGCATGGTGACGGCCATGTTGTCAGGCCAGGCCAATGAGAAACTGGAGCCGCTGCGTATGACCCTGGGCCTCAGCGAAAACGATTTTCGCGAAGGGGCTTTCGGCTGGCGCGGCCTGCTCTATTACAAATGGGCGATGCAGGATTTCTGGCCCAACGTGATGGGCGTGTTGCGGGAAATCAAGGAACTCATCCCTCACGGCGCGATCAGCGAACAACAGCGCGTCTATCTGGTGAGCGCCAAGCGTCAGATCATCGAAATGGTGCGGGATAATAATCGGCACATCTCCCAGGTGCTGGACGTCTATGACGACTCCTTTTCGGAGTTGGTAGCCAGCAACTCGCCCACCACCTTCCGCGCTTTCCTCCTGTCCGCATCGCCGATGTTTCTGGATCTTGGGGAAAAACTGGGCGCGATTTCCCATATTGTGAGCTTCTGGCGCCATCGCTTCCCCAAGGACCAGCCCGTGCTGATCGACGCCGAGGAGCTCGGCATCATCTTTCAGGACTTCACCAGCGGCTTCGCGGAGCGTGTCCGCGCGCAGAACGCCGCACCCCCGCAACCCAGGCTGGTCCGCGCCTGACAGCGGCGCATTTGTGGCGGCGCAGCGGGAACTTTTTCCCCATTTGCCGGTTTTGAAGGGCATCCCTCTTTGAAGGATGCCTTCCATGAAGACATTGCTCCCCAACCTGGCCGCGGCATCCGCCCTGGCCCTTGTCATTTTCGCCGCGCCCGCGCAGGCCGCCGATAAGGGCGAGTTGCTCGCCAACGCGGACCGCACCGTCACCCATCTGAAGCATGATCCGGCCTTCGCCACCGCCGCCCGCATGATGGACAGCGCGAGAGCCGTCTATATCGTGCCCAAGCTGGTCAAAGGCGGCTTCATCTTCGGCGCCGAAGGCGGCGCCGGCGTCCTGGTCCGCCGCACCGGCAAAGGCGGCTGGGGCGAACCGAAATTCTACGATATGGGTTCGGCCTCGTTCGGCCTGCAAGCCGGCCTGGAACAGGCAGAACTTGTGTTCATCATCAACAGCGAACGGGCCCTGTCCGGCATTGAGCATGGCAATTTCAAGCTGGGCGCCGGCGCGGGCATAACGGTCGTCAATCTGTCGTCCGGCGCGGAAGGCGCCACCACCGCTCATGGCGGCGACATCGTGGTGTGGACGTCCGGTACCGGCGCCTATGCCGGCATCAGCTTCAACGGCTCTGTGATCAGCCCGGACAAGGACATGAATTCCACGCCCACCGAAGGTCCGGAGGCGCAGAAGCTGCGCGCCAACCTGGCGTCGGTGCGCTGAATACGCGGAAGTGCATTTGGTCTAAGCTTGGGCGCGCGGAGTTTCTCCGCGCGCTTTTTTCCTGGAGGCCCTCATGAAGATCTCTTCTCTTGCCACGTTCACCGGCGCGTTCCTGCTCATCGCCGGCAGCACTTTCGCCGCCGTCAGCCTGACGGCGGAAATTTCCAATGCCCGTACCCATGCCAACAACGCGGTCAATGCCCCCACCATCGATGCGATACATATGCACATGCACCACGCCATCAATTGCCTGGTCGGCCCTAAGGGCGAAGGCTTTGACGCGGCGCAGATGAACCCCTGCACCAATGCCGGCAATGGCGCCATTCCCGATCAGACCGACGCGGCCAAGAAAGCCAAGCTGGAAGACGCCAAAACCATCCTGATGAAGGGCCTGACCGAAACCGATGTGAAGGCCGCCCAGCGCAGCGCGGAAACCGCCGTCACCGCCATCGCGGCGGCGATGTAATCAGACTGCCGGACACCGGCATGGTGCCGCTATAAGCGGGCCATGCTGGTGATTCTGGAAGACGGTCCTTCGGCGCGGCGGCTCTATCGGCATCCCCGCACCCTTCTTTCCGCCCGTACGAAGGCAGAGGTTCCAGCAGTTCTGGCCGCCGTCGACACGGCGCTGAACCAGGGCCGGCACGTTGCGGGCTGGCTGGGTTATGAACTTGGGTTTGCACTGGAGCCGCGCCTGCATTCTTTGGCGCGGGACGCGGGCCCGTTGCTGCATCTGGGCGTTTTCGATGGTCCGTCCCATGACGCGCCGCAGCCTTCGGGGCGGGCCTATGCCGGACCGCTCAGACAGGAATGGGGCGAGGCCGCGTATGGCGAACGCTTCCGCCAAGTGAAGGCCTACATCGCGGCGGGCGACATTTATCAGGCCAATCTCAGCTTTCGCGCCCGCTTCGCCTTCGCAGGCGATCCCCTGGCGCTTTATGAAACGTTGCGGGAAAAAAGCGGCGCGGGCCATTGCGCCTATGTCGATGACGGGATGCGGCAATTGCTCAGCCTCTCGCCGGAGCTTTTCTTTGCGCAGATGCGGGACGGCATCCTCACCGCGCGTCCCATGAAAGGCACCGCGCCGCGCGACGGTGATGACAAGACCGCGCGCCGGCGCCTGGCCGCCAGTGCAAAGGACCGGGCGGAGAACCTGATGATCGTGGATCTGATCCGCAACGATCTGGGCCGGATCGCCGAGACCGGCAGCATCGGCGTCAGCAATCTTTTTCAGGTCGAAACCTATCCCACCTTGCATGCGATGGTGTCCACGGTTTCGGGACGCAAGCGCGCCGACGCGAGCGCCGCCGATATTCTGCGCGCCTTGTTTCCCTGCGGCTCCATTACCGGCGCGCCCAAGATCCGCGCCATGGAAATTTTGCGCGAACTGGAAAGCTCGCCTCGCGGTGCTTATTGCGGTGCCATCGGATATTTCGCCCCGGGTGAAGCCCGCTTCAATGTCGCCATCCGCACACTCACTGTGACCGGTGGGACAGGGGAACTGGGCATCGGCGGCGGCGTGGTGCAGGATTCGCAGGAAGCGCTGGAATATGCAGAATGCCGCCTCAAGGCGCGCTTTTTCGAAAGCACCCGCTGCCCGCTGGAATTGATCGAAACCCTGCGCTTCGAAAACAGCTTCCTGCGCGGCGAACGCCATCTGGCGCGAATGGCGGCGTCGGCGCGATTGTTCGGCCTTCCCTTCGATCGCGGTAAAGCAGAGGCGGCTTTGGCGGAGGCCGTGAGAGATTCCGCCGGGCCGCTGCGCGTCCGCCTCAGCCTGGACGAAGCGGGGTCGCACAAAGCGGTCGCCGTGGCGTTGCCGCCCAATCCCGCCCACTGGACTTGGCGCCTTTCCTCGCAACGGACCCAGAGCAAGGACCTGCTGCTGCGCCACAAGACCAGTTGGCGCGAATTGTATGACCGCGAGGCCGCTGCCGCCGGAACCGACGAAGTCCTGTTCCGCAATGAGCGGGAGGAGATCACCGAAGGCGCCCGCAGCAATGTGTTTGTGCGGCGCGGGGATCTGCTGCTGACGCCGCCGCTGGACTGCGGCGTGCTGAATGGCTGTCTTCGGGCCGAGCTGATCGAACAGAAGCTGGCGCGGGAAGCGCGTCTGACCGTGGAAGACCTGAACGGCGAAGTCTTTCTGGGCAATTCGCTGCGCGGCCTGATCCCGGCCCGGTCCGTCTGATAGTTTGCTCGCCGCCGAAACATCGGCGCTGCCCGATCCGCTATTGTCGTGGGGTCAAAAGGAGATCCCCATGGCCGCGACCGTGATTTGCCATATCCAGTATCAGATCGATCCCTATCAGCGGGACGCCTTCCTGCAATATGCCAAGAACTGGCTGACCGTGATTCCGGCCTGCGGCGGCAATCTGATGGGTTATTTCCTGCCTCATGAAGGCTCGAACGATACCGCCCATGCCATGATCGGCTTTGAAAGCCTGGCGGCGTACGAAGTCTACCGGGCGCAGCTGCTGAAAAATCCGGACGGACGGGCGAATTTCGAATTCGCCCAGCGGCAGAAATTCATCCTGCGCGAAACCCGGGAATGGCTCAAACTGGTCACGGCCTGACCTGTAAAAAACGCGGCAAGCCGCTATATTGAGACCATGGCGCACAATAACGGCATGGTTCCCCGGTCCAGAGGCAAGGGCCGGTCGGCAAAAGCATCGGAAAATTCCGCGAAATTCGCCGCGGCGGTCCAGGAAAGCCCCTCCCTGGCCGAGGCCGCGCACATGGATCCCGCTTATCTCGCCCCGCCTTTGGCGGCGATGACGGCGGGTGGCACCTTCGTGCCCCACCGCCCGGCGCGGCCGGAAAAATCCGAAGGCGGCAAGAAGTTCAAACTGGTCAGCGAGTACCAGCCGGCGGGCGACCAGCCCACCGCCATCGCGGAACTGGTGAAAGGCGTCATGGCGCTGGACCGCGATCAGGTGCTGCTGGGCGTCACCGGCTCGGGCAAGACCTACACCATGGCTCAGGTGATCGAACGCACTCAGCGCCCCGCGCTGATCCTCGCGCCCAACAAGACCTTGGCGGCGCAGCTTTACTCCGAGTTCAAGCAATTCTTTCCGGAAAACGCGGTCGAATATTTCGTCAGCTATTACGATTACTACCAGCCGGAAGCGTACATCCCCCGCACCGACACCTATATCGAGAAGGACAGCTCCATCAACGAAGAGATCGACCGCATGCGCCATTCGGCGACGCGGGCGATTCTGGAGCGGGACGATGTGATCATCGTGGCC
>Ga0070658_10003562_pt1 | contig 12792 bp, 12 predicted proteins | sample KBSC13metaG_FD_64664 | JGI IMG/M metagenome (GOLD analysis project Ga0070658, IMG submission 64664) | Corn rhizosphere microbial communities from Kellogg Biological Station, Michigan, USA - KBS C1-3 metaG | ecosystem: Host-associated > Plants > Roots > Rhizosphere > Soil ... | reverse complement strand
CCCATCCGTGTGGAGTATGGAACTTTGCCACAAAAGGTGATGCCCATTCTGACAGATTGCGTGGAGCGCCATGGATTAGTGCTCAAAGAGCCTGCTCCCGTTGTCACTCTAGAAGAATTTGCAGACGCTGGACTTATTTTCGGCATCTATTATTGGACTGAATTCAACAGCAAGACCAATGGCGACGTGGTAGCCAGCGACATTCGGATCATGATCGATAAACGCTTCGCCGAGGCAGGCATCAAAATGCCAACTCCCACCCGTGATTTTCCGATCAAGACTGTATCACCTCTTCAGTTCACTCTGATCAAACCGCCCTCCGAGACTGATGAGCCAGCCGAATGATGAGCATTGGATGAATCTTGCGCTGATGGAGGCGCAGAAAGGCATTGGCAAAACAGCGCCTAATCCTCCCGTGGGAGCCGTCATTGTAAAAGATGGCCATCTCATCGGCAGTGGCTGGCATCACGCGGCAGGCAGGCCCCATGCAGAACGGGAAGCTTTGGCCGCAGCCCGGGAAAATGCAGGAGAGGAAGCCATCCGCGGAGCCACCATTTATGTCACGCTGGAGCCCTGCTCCACCCATGGCCGCACACCTCCATGCACGGCAGGCATCATCGAGGCAGGCATCACGCGCGTCGTTTATGCCTGCGTGGATCGCAATCCCTCCCACGCGGGACGGGCAGATGCGATGCTGCGGGAAATGGGTATCTCAGTCACTTCCGGAGTATGCCGGGAAGCGGCTGAGAAACTGCTGCGCCCATTTTTCAAGGTTCGCGAAACTGGCCTGCCATGGGTAATCTGGAAAACTGCGATGAGCCTGGATGGCAGGATCACACGACCGCCTGGCGAAGGTCAGTGGCTCACAAGCGAAGCATCCCGTGCCGATGTGCAGCGCCTCCGCTCCACGGTGGATGCGATTCTCACCAGCGGAGAAACGATCCGCCGGGACAATCCAGCCCTTACCATCCGCATTCCTGAGCTACTGGAAGGGCGGCTGCAGCCATGGCGCGTGATTTTCAGTGATCGCCCGGAAACGCTCTCCCCAGTTGCTCCGGTGCTGGCAGATGAATGGAAAGATCGCACTCTGATTCGCCCACGGCATGATCTGGAACAAACATTGCGCGCACTTGTCCAGGAGCAGGGAGTGCTCAGTGCCATGGTGGAGGCCGGAGGAAACTTTTCCGCCGCCCTTTTCGCTGCAGGCCTGATTGATGAAGTGAATGTCTATTACGCGCCCATTCTCTGTGGCGGCACGCTGCCTGGATTGGCAGGTGGAAGTTTCCCCGAATCATTAAAGCTGGAGGAAATCGACTTCCAGCAGTTTGAAGATGACATGCGCCTGCGCGGCATCATCGTTCGTTAGAACAATCTTCATCAGCGGCATCCTCTATCGCGGTAGTATCCGCCACCTCCATAGGATGGACGATATGGCGGGCAATAAGGGCGTGGTGGTGGACAGTAAGGACGCGCCACGGGAAGACGGCGATAACCCCAAACGATTTCACCACAATGATTGTAGCGGATGAAATAGCGTTCTGCGCGGATAGGCGCACCCCATGACGTGTAGCCAGTTACTACAATTCTAGTAGAATGATATCCCGGACGAGCCTCGGCTTTCGGCGCAGCGCCAACAAGAGCAAGAACGGCAACAATAGAACTAACAATAAAGGTTTTCATGAGCTTGCGTAATTTGAGTTACGCAAGCTTCGACGAGTCCCACCGGACTTTATTCGACATTCATCGAAAAAAATCCGCTACGGCAAAACCTTACAAGCCCGGGCGCAGATTCAATTGATCCAGTTCCGAATACAGCTTGCGCAGCCAAACTTTCACGCGCTGACGCTCCAGAATACCGAGAACGCGGCTGCCATCCTCAGACTGATTGGTCGCTGCCCAGAAACTGGAATTGCTGTGATCCACAAGGCGCATGGAAGCCTCATGCAGCTTCGGCATCTCGATGATCTTCGCGCCCAGTTCAATCGCACGCAGTTTCTGCGGAGAGGTGTGAAAAGCATCGAATCTCGTTCCCCGCCCATGATTCAGAACGATGACGTAGCGGGCTTCCGTTTTAAAGTCCTCCAGCAGGCGGCCCAGCATTTCCAATGAATCCCGGCCATCATCGAGGATGTGCCAGCAGTTCACCATCACACCCGCCTCGCGGAAAAGTTCCAGCACTCCGGTATCTTCCATCCAGCCCTTCAGGGAGGCACTGCTCTGGGCTGCCAGATCCACTACCACCTGCACCCCACTGCCACGCAGCGCAGCCTCAGCCAGTTGATCCAGACTCTGGAAATCCTCCAGCACCACGTGCTGGGTGAACTCCTCGTAGAAACGCTGGAAGGAACTGTGCGAGCGATCCGAATCAAACCCTTGGAACGGAATTTTACGATCAATACAATATTGGGCAAATGCCCGCGCCATGACCGATTTCCCTACTCCGCCTTTTTCTCCCCCTATCAGATGCACTTGATTCATTGGAGATGGATTTATCATTCCTTCAGCAAAGGGTAAATCTTCATCTCCCATGGAATGCTGCTCCGTCCAGACTGAATCGCCCTCAACTAACTGAGTTGCTGGCATTTCCGGTATTTGAGCCTGCTCCACTTTTCCTGCAGCATGAACATCGCTTCCAACTCGCGTGGGAGCGGTCATCGCACGATGCCAACTGAATGACTGGGGAGCCCAAGTACGCCTGCCGTAGTTCACAACACTCAAGGGTTATCTTTTCTCAATTGCCACGAGGGTAATGTCATCCATCTGCGGTCCCTCTCCAGTAAATTTGCGCAGCTCTTCCTGCATCCGGTGAAGCACCGCTTCCGCTCCCAGAGGTGCTGCATTTCTGAATGCCTCTGACATGCGCTCCATGCCGTATTCCTCTTCATTCGGCCCCACGGCCTCCTTGATGCCATCCGTGTAAAAAAGGATGCAATCACCTGAGTTGAGGGAGACCACAGAGTCCGAGGTTACTCGCTCAAACACTGCACCGCTATCGATTCCCAAGGCCAGTCCGGGCGAGCGGAGCAGCTCCACTTTCCCCGTCGAACGGCGGTAGCAGAGCGCAGGATCATGCCCGGCGCGGGAAAGCGTGATCGCCCCCGTGTCTTCATCCAGAATGCCATAAGCCATGCTGATGAACATATCTTCCCGGATATCTGGAAACAGCTGCCGATTCACCAAGGCCAGCGCCTTGGAAGGAGACACCTCCATGCCGGCCACCGAGCGCAAGGCACTGCGGCACATCGCCATCAGCAGGCCAGCGGGCACGCCCTTGCCCGACACATCTGCAATGACGATGCCGAATTTCCCATTTCCTAGGGAAATGTAATCGTAGTAGTCACCACTGATGATTCTGGCAGGAAGATTGGTCCCACTGATCCGGAAGCCAGGAACGACCGGATCCGCCTGAGGCAGCAGGATGCGCTGAACCTCACGGGCGTTTCTCAATTCACTCTCCATCGCCCGTTTTTCGTGAGCTTCACGATGGATGCGGGCATTCCCGATCGCAAAGGAGGATTGCTCCGAGACTGAACGGAAAACGGCAAAATCATTGGAAGTAAATGGCCCATCCTCATGCCTGCGGGCCACGGCCAACACTCCCAAATCCTTTCCCGCATGCCGGAGAGGAGACAGGAGGACAGCTACATTATCCGTGTAATGGGTGAGCTCGTCCCGGAAAGCCGGGTGATTTTTCACATCCTTCACCTGCACCGCTTCCCCCAGAGAGAGACAGTGTCCCAGAATCCCCTCATCCGCAGAAACGCGGAAAAGGCGCACATGGCTTTCGAGAGCGCGCGGATCCCTTTTCGCTTTTTTACGGATTTCCACCGGGATGCCGATCAAGGGCGGGCATTCGTCTGAAACATACGAGGGATTGAGGAAGGCTCCATCCTGGCTTAGGAAATAGATCGCGCCGCCCCGGGCACTGACCACTCTGTCGATCCCATCCACAATGATTCTGGAGAGCCTGGCCGGAGAAGGCTCGTTTTCAATCGCCTGGCCCAGATCGTGGAGAAAGTGGAACATCCGCTGCTCCTCGCCCTCTAGATCGCTGAATTTCCTGCGGACCAGTCGTGCATGCCGGCGCTGATTTTGCAGAGCAATAGTCAGCCCTCCTGCAATGATCACCCCGACTATGAAGACGATGAAAGTGGGGAGGTGTTGAAGCATCATTCGGTAAGGGGCCGGAAAGATTGGGATAGTTTGCCGCTATTGCCTACTTTTCCTTTTGCTTCTCAGCCAATTCGGCCTCGAGCAGCGTAACCACCCCTGAGAATTTGCGGGCGTTTTGTTGATTTGCTTTCGATAAAACCTGATGGGCTTCAAGGACATGTGCCGTGCGCTGGATATCACCCGGCTTGGCCATGCCACGTGGAGGCTTGAGCTCTGCACGTATCAGTTCGATCTCATCATGCCATGAAGCGGATGCAGGATCGATTTTCATCAGGAAATCCAGACCCAGATCTTCGAGCGAACGTCGGTTGCGCTCACTGGCATCCGCGATCTGTAGGCCACCATCATCCATCGTGGAAAGGCGGGCGGCCATGCCGGCGAGCGTCCCCATGAAAGTGGAATCCATGCCGGTACAGGCACCCAGATCCACGACTATGCATGACTCACCTGCAGAGATACGTTCTTCTCCGAAGTCCTTCAATGTAGGACTGTTAAGGAAAGATCCCTTTCCTTCACAGCGTATCCAACTGAATCCGTCAAAGATTCCGACCAAGATGGTGCATTCCGTAATCACAGAAAAGAAGCCGTCGTTTTGAGCGGCAGGAGGTGACCGAATGTAAAATCAGACGAGCCGGAGGTCAATCTTCCTTCCACGGAAAAGCCAATCATCGCCAGAGATACGATTGTTTGGTGTCGAGCACCCGCCCGCCCCGTTTCAAAGTGGCCTTCCAAGTGATGACCCGCCCGTTTTTAAAATAGTTCTGCCCTATGACAGCGAATTCGGCTTTTCCATGCGTATCCGAAGCAGGGAATTTCTTCACCATCCGCTTCACAAGACTGGCGGTGCGCCCCTGCTGATACTCGAAAATCAATTCGATATCTCCTTGCCCGGCGGAACCAGGATCGCTCCAAAGCATGGTATAATATTGACCCAGCTTTTCACGACGTTCCGCCATGCTGACCGCACCATGGAGATGCCGCAGCTTTTCCATCCGCACGGAAGGTTCGTCATAATTTTTCACCTCCTGGTCCCGAAGCTGAAATTGCCTCACCACGAGAGTTTTTTCAGGTCCCGCACAGGAAGCCAGGAGCAATGCTGCCAAGAGGCTAAAACGAAAGTTCACGCTCGGATTCAATCAGCACCTGCCGGTCTTTCAAGAAACAAGCACTCCGGCGTTCAATTTCCACTCACACGACCCATTGACCCATCCCATGGAATGGTATAACTCTAAGAGAGAATGACTGAGGTAGAGACTGCGGAAATCAAATTGGAATTCGACACTCCCCGGTTCCTCCACGAGCTGTTCGCGAACGATCTTAAAAACCTGGGCTACCTGGAAACCGTCCTCGGCGTAAAGGCCATTACCCGCGATGGCTGGATCACCCTCTCCGGCGAGGAAGCCTCTCTGAAACGGGCAAGAGCCGTGTTTTCCGATTTGGAATCCGCCCTGCGAAATGGCCGCCAGATCGAATCCCGTGATTTCCGCCATGCGGTGGAAGTAGCCGCTGGCTCCGGCGCGGTAGGCGTGACCGAGCTTTCCGGCGTGAAGCTGGTGGGCTCCCGCGGCCGCAGACCCGTCGTTCCACGCACCCCGGCGCAACTGGAATACGTACGCGCCATGGAGTGCCACGATGTGGTTTTCGGCTTGGGACCCGCTGGCACAGGCAAGACCTATCTGGCCATGGCAATGGCCCTTACCCAGCTGAAGCGCCGGATGGTGCAAAGGATTATTCTCACCCGCCCTGCGGTGGAGGCTGGTGAAGCGCTGGGATTTCTACCGGGGGATCTTCAGGAAAAAGTAGCTCCTTATCTCCGCCCTCTCTATGACGCCATCCATGACATGCTGGATTCTGAAGAGGCGCAACGCTACATGGAGGATGGCACGATTGAAATCGCCCCCTTGGCCTTCATGCGTGGCCGCACACTTTCCCGCTCTTTTGTGATTCTGGACGAAGCCCAGAACACCACCCGCGAGCAAATGTTCATGACCCTTACCCGTCTGGGTGAGGAGTCCCGGATGGTCATCACCGGCGACAGTTCACAAGTGGACCTGAAGCCGGGTGTAAGATCTGGCTTGGCGGAAGCGGAACATGCCCTCCAAGGCGTGGAGAGCATCGCTTTTCAACGTTTCGGCAGTGAAGACATTGTCCGTCATCCGGTAGTCGCCCGCATTGTGGAGGCTTACGAGCGCTACCGAGGGTAAATTTCCCTTACTGATGCTCGGTGGACTTCTTCTCCGTAGCTGGGGCTGGTGAGGAAGATGCCGGTGCTGGGGCCGGGAACATTTCCGTAGGAGGAGTGACCGGTGGCACTGGAGTGTTGTTAGCGGGAGCATCCGGATCGATCACCGTGGGAATGGAATCCGGAAGAGGCTGGCTGGCAGGATCAATCACCGGTAAGGGTTCCACAGGACCACCGGGGAGCGGAGGATAAACCTGATACTCGCCAGGATGGGTGACAGGCACCGGCGTGGCGGAGGCTGGATCCACCAACATGACGGCTGGGATGAAACCCACTTCACCGCTATCCAGCTCCACCTTGGTGTAGCTGTCACTATTAGCCACCACCTTTACGGAGGTGCCGCGCTTCAAAAGTTTGTTAGCCTCGGCGTCCCCCTTCGGTTTCTTCACATAGAAAGCCGTATTGTCCATCGCCGCTTGCACGAACTGGCCGGCTTTGAATGTCAGCCCATCGGATGAGCTGGCAGTCGCTACCGTATTGCTGCCCGGCGGACGCAGCGGGTCGAAATCCGAGCTGGTGATCGGTTGATTGATGGTATCACAGGCCGTGAGACCGAGAAAGGCAGCGAAAGAAATAGCCGGGATAAGCTTCATTGCAGCCGTGAAGCTGCCATGTGCATTAACCTCGGTCAACGTGTTTCAGATCGTCTCATCCCATGCAAAATGAGACAAATACCGAACTAATGGCTGGAGCGAACCACGTTATTGTTCTCGTCCAACAAAAGATTCCTCACAGACAGAGGCTTTTCTGAATAACCGAATGCCATGATGGCTACTCGCTCCCCTGCCTTGATCAGGTGGGCTGCCCCGCCATTGATCATGATATGTCCTGTCCCAGGCTTGCCTGCCAGGACGTAAGTTTCCAGCCGGTTCCCAGTGGTGATGGAGGCAACCAGAACTTTTTCCCCGGGCCAGATATCTGCAGCTTCCATGAGATCGGTAGGGATCTCGATGCTGCCTTCATAATCAACATCCGCAGCCGAAATCATGGCGCGGTGAAGTTTGGACTTGAGTAGCTCGCGAAGCATGGGGCGGGGAAAGAAAGGCCATGCCGCCTTCCGGTCAAGTGCCAACGAATAAGAAAGAAAATTCCTGCTCTTCCTTTTGATTCAAGATTTCTGCCGCATCTGTCTTGCAGAGGAGGCCGATTGCATCTTAACACCCGCCCGTCGGTGAGAGCCGACTCTCTTCAGGAAGCCCTTCGCCGGGGCGGGAAATTGATGGGGAAGCCGGTGAAAATCCGGCGCGGTAATCGCCACTGTATGTCTGAAAGTGCCCCCGCACTCAAGATGAGCCAGATCGCCAGCCTGTGGGGATTTTTTCAACCGTCTGCGAATTACAGACATTGGAACTCCATTCATGCTACAAAACAACACGCCTCTCAGAGGTACCAGCCGTCGTGCCCTAGCACTTCTCGCCCTCCTTGTTCCTTGCGCCGCACAGGCGGAAGATCAAAAGACAGAACTGGAAACCATGATCGTTTCCGCCCTGCGGACGCCACGGAATGCGTCTACAGTGACCTCTGCCGTCACCGTTCTCAATCCCGAGGAACTGGAAAACCAAGGCCTTCTTCAACTCCGAGATGCTCTGAACGCCTCACCTGGCGTCATCTCCACCTCCACAAGCGGGCAGACCGGTGCCATCGGTTCCCTTTTTATTCGCGGCACCACTACCGCCTACTCGCAAGTGGTCGTGGATGGTATGCGCCTGAGTGATTCCACCTCACCACTCGGCAATATCCTTTCCGGCTCCCGCACTTACGATGTGGGCTCCATCGAAATCCTGCGTGGCCCTCAAGGCGCGATTTACGGAGGAGAATCCATCGGCGGCGTGCTCTGGATGGAGACACCACACGGCATCGGCAAGCCAAGCGGGTCCACCACTGTGGAGGCCGGCTCATTCGATAGCCTGGCTGGCCGCGTGAAGTTCCAGGGAGAAGTGGGGGACCTTTCCTATTATCTCTCCGGCGGCTACGAGGAAACTGACAACGACGGCCCGGACCAAGCCTTCCACCAGGGTAACATCGCCCTGCGTGCGGAAGGTAAAATCGACTCCGTATGGACCATCGGCACCACTTACCGCTCCATCGACTCTTTCTACGAAGCGTCCGGCAGCTCGGATGACCATCTGGATGCCGCGCTGAGCACCATCTATGCAGTTGGAAAAATCTCCGATGTCTGGACTGCCCGCTTCCATGCAGGCTATCAGCAGGAATTTTATGACAGCGATTCCATCTATGGAAATTACGGCACAGACATGCGTGCCGGCAGCCTATCCACGGACCACGAAATCAAGCTGGCGGACAACGTTCGCCTCCTGGCTGGCGGCTACTTCCATGAAAGCTCGTTTGAGAACACCATCGGCACCGATACCAAGCGTGACCGCTATGGAGTACACTCCGCCATCGAGTGGGATGTGATCGAAAATCTGACGACCAATGCCTCGCTGCGTTGGGAGGATTATGAGTCCTATGGTGATGAACTCACCTGGCGAGTCGGCTCCATTTACAACCTGGCAGCGACCGGCACCTCATTCCGGGGCGGCGTGGGCACCTCCTTCCGCTCACCATCCTTCCTGGATCTTTACGGTTCCTCTTACGGTGCTGGAAATCCGGATTTGAAGGCGGAATCCTCCCTCGGTTGGGATCTCGGCATCGCCCAGAAAATTGTGGGCAGCCACACGCTGGAAGTTACCTGGTTCCACAACCATATCAGCGATCAGATCCAGGCGTTTCCGACTCCTCCGGTGAATGTTCCGGGAGACACTACTACGGAAGGTCTGGAAGTCGGCCTGCGGGGCGGCTGGCTGGACAATGCCCTGAGCTACCGTCTTGCCTACACCTATCTGCACGCCAGCCTTAGTGATCAGCCGCGCAACGCCGCAACCGCATCCTTTGATTGGAAGCCGACGGACAAGGCTCTTGTGGGCATTGGCGCTACCCACCTTTCCGATCATTCATGGGGTGGAGATGCCTTGGAATCCTACACTGTGGCCCGTATCTATGGCTCCTATAAGATCACGGATCATGTGAAACTCCACGCCCGCGTCGAGAACGCCTTCGATGAGGAATACGAGTTGGCCAGCTTCTATGGCAGCACCGTGGAAGGCGCTGGAACCGGCGTCTATGCAGGCATCACCGTCGATTGGTAATCGCGCTTTATTTGTTCTCACTGCTTGCCGAGCACGCCGATACCAAATCGGCGTGCTCTTTTTCTGTAAGGGGAGAGCTCACACAAATCGTCGCCCACTGCCTCTGTGGCTCCACGAATTTCGCGTGCATCGGCTGCACATGATCCGCGAATTGCCGCCTTACGGATTCCTCCGTCCTTCCGCGCTCCAGCACATCCCGCGCAATCCTACGGCGCAGGCGTTTCTCCTCCGGGCAATCCACAAACACACTCAGGGAGAATTTTTCCCTGAGCCACTCATGATGGAGCAGCCACAGCCCATCCAGCACCACCACCTCCGCCGGAGGAAAAGGCCGTCCTACTGGGAGCCGTGTATGGGTGGCGAAATCATAAACAGGAATCTCCGCCACTTCACCCCGCTGCAGGGCATCGAGGATCTCTCGCAACCTTTCCCAATCAATCGCGGCCGGATCATCAAAGTTCACCAAAGCCCGCTCGGCTTCCGGCAGATGACTGAGATCCTGATAGAAATCATCCTGGCAAAGATGTGCCACGTCTTGCCCGGTCCACTCCCCCACCCGCCCAGCGATCCAGCTCTTTCCCGAACCACTGCCACCCACCACTGCGATCAATTTGGAACTGCTCATTTCGCTAATCTATCTTGATAGATTTTCAAGAACCGTTCCAGACATTCATCAGGTTTATAAAGAATCACATCAAACGGCTGAAAACCTGAATCATTGATAAAGCAATTTCTACCGGCAGCATCAATTGCCATCATCTCGAATGCATAATTGAAGTAGATCAGGTGGCCGGATGGGTCAAAGAGGCGAGTCCATCCAGCATTGAGAAAGTATGTTTCAATCTCTCGCGGCTCTGCTAGTCGGCCATGATATTGGGGCTGAGTGATGCCAAATGAAACCAACCCATCCTTCCAGCGGATCACCGACACCAACCGAACATCATCACCAAAGATATCATTATTGGCGATCCAACGCGCCAGATACTCCAGAGGAGTGGCACTGAAGAATTCAATTTTTTTCTCATACGAAGAAACCCCTCCCCAAGCAAAAAACTTCGGAAGCTTTTTTAACGCTGGAATCAAACCAAATGCAGGCGGCTTGGTGGTTTTTCCCACCAAATTGGATTTTTCGTCCAATTCCACCACATGTTCTGAGCCGGTTTTCGCGTCTCCTATCTGATCTTGGAAATCGCTCCAAGTGATGTCAGCAGACTTCAGGATCCCAAGTTCAGCAGCGAGAGCATAAGCTTGTTTGGCTTGAGCTCTGATCCTACCGGAACGCTCTTCCCCATTGCTTTCGCTGTCGTCAGCACAAAGGTCTCGTAGTCGCTCGAAGAAGGTTTTAAGCAAATCGCATGGTGTCCCAACGCAACTTGGCGATTCTGGGACTCCAATTTGATCGTCTTTTTTTTGGCGCTCACCAATGAAGATGTTATCAGCCTTATTTGATTTTACAACGTATTATAAGCAGCAGCCAAAGTGTCAGCGGAACTTCACTCCCAGCCCTTTGGTCAAAGCTTCGAGCACTCTCTGGTGGGCTGTATCGACCTCTTCGGCTTTAAGGGTGCGGTCGGTTGCACGATATTGGAAACGATAGGCTACGGACTTGCGGTCCGCTGCGATTCGTGTGCCGGAGGCATCCGTGAAAACATCGAAGCACTCGGAGGAAATGAGCAATGGCTCGCTGATTTTGGAAATCACCGTCTCGATCTGGGAGTTGGCAGTCGCCAGAGGCAGTGCCATCGCCGCATCACGCGAAGAACCAGGGAACTGTGGAAGATCCTCCACCTGGCTGATGCCGACAAGCAACTTGCGGAGTTTTCCGAGATCCAGTTCCGCAACGTAAACGGGATGCGTGAAATCCAGATCCCGCTCACGGGATGGCTTCAGCCGGGCGAAAATGCCGATCGTTTGATCGCCCGCCTTGATGTCGCAGCCGAGGGCGAAGCCTTCGCGCTCGCGTGGGGTGAAGGTGATTTCCTTGCCGCCGAGAAGTGCGGAGAGGATGCCCTTCAGGTCATACAGATCGGAAACGCGCTCGGTCTGAGACCAACCGACTGGAAGGGCCGGGCCGGACACGAGGATCGCGAGCGTTTCACTTTCCTGATCCTTCGCCTTGCCACCGCCCGCATTGCGGAACACGCGGCCCATTTCGAAGAAACGCAGGGACTTGAGCTGCTGGCGCACATTCCGAACCGCAGAAGCGACGAGCCCCGGCACGATGCTGGGGCGCATGACGGCATGGTCCTCGCTGAGCGGCAGTTTCACACGGATGATGTCTCCATGGATCAGCGGGCGCAGCGGGAGCGCATCGGCAAGCTGCTCATCGGAAATCAGTTTGATCGTCTGGCACTCATAAAGACCCAGAGCCGCGAGACGGCGGCGCAGCACCATGTCTGCATCATAAGCAGCATCCACCGGGCTGGCGGAAACGAAGGTGCCTTGAAAACGGGACGGCACATTTTCAAGGCCATGCACACGGGCAATTTCCTCCACCAGATCGATATGGCGCTGGAGGTCTGCGCGGAAAGAAGGAACGTCCCATGTGCCTTCCGCCAGCTTGGTGAGGCCCAGGCGGGTCAGGATTTCTGCAGCCGCCTCGTGTGAAATTGAGCCGCCCATGAGCTGATCCAGTTTCTTGAGGTCCAGTGCCACCGGCTTGGTCAGCACAGGGGCTTCACCTGCCAGCAGGGTGTTACCTAAAAGGGTGCCACCAGCAATTTCCAGAATCAGCTTCACGGCAAATGCCGAGGCGGAAACCACTCCATTCGGATCCACTCCCCGCTCGAAGCGGTAGGAGGAATCCGAGGAAAGCGCGGTGCGGCGCGAAGTGCGGCGGATGCCTTGCGGGGTGAAGTAAGCGGACTCGAGCAGGATATCAGTGGTGGATTCATTCACGCCACTATCCAGACCACCCATCACGCCTGCTAGAGCCAGGACAGCACCGGATTCATCGGAAATGACGAGATCATCCCCGATCAGGGAATGCTCGGATTCATCCAGTGCCTTGAATTTTTCGCCCTCTGCTGCCTGGCGAACCACGATGGGGCCGGTGAGCTTACCCGCATCGAAGGCGTGCAGCGGTTGGCCGAGTTCGTGGAGCACGTAGTTGGTGATGTCCACGATGTTGTTGATCGGGCGCAGGCCGATGGATTCCAGGCGCTGCTTCAGCCATGCAGGACTCTCCTTCACGGTGATGCCGGAAATGCGGACGGCGGAGTAAAACTG
>Ga0070658_10003560_pt1 | contig 12796 bp, 11 predicted proteins | sample KBSC13metaG_FD_64664 | JGI IMG/M metagenome (GOLD analysis project Ga0070658, IMG submission 64664) | Corn rhizosphere microbial communities from Kellogg Biological Station, Michigan, USA - KBS C1-3 metaG | ecosystem: Host-associated > Plants > Roots > Rhizosphere > Soil ... | reverse complement strand
TGCGCCACACGGCGGTCGAGACCCTGGCGGTGACCGGGCCGGGCAGATATGCGGACGCGGCGCGGGTGCTGCTCCAGGCAGCGCACAAGCAGGACCCGGGGATCGCGATGGACGTCGATCTGGCGTTGGCGGCGTTCGGGGGCGCCGCTGAACTGGTGACACCAGAGTTGAGCGCACTGCTGCAGTGCGACGACAGCCACCTCCTGGCGCGCGTGGAACTACTACTCGTACCACTCGGCAAAAGAGCGGTCCCCGCCATACCGAACCTGGTCCGCCTGCTGCAACTGCACGACCAGGGCAGGCGACAGGTAGGCGCGCTCCCGGTGATCCTCTCGCTGCTCAGCAATATCGGTCCGGAAGCACAGGAGGCCGTTCCTGTGCTGACCGATCTGCTCCTGAAGTCGGGTCGCGCAAACGAGGGCGTCCCTGGCTATAGTCGTGTTGCACTGCTCACAACCCTGCTGGCGATCGGTGTCACGCCGCGGGTCCTCCCCACACTGCGCGAGATGCTGCAATCGAACTCTCCGACGCAAGTCGCGTGCGCGGCCCATGCCATCGCGCTGATCGCGCCGGAGGCGGGCGATACGATTCCCCTGCTGCTGCGCCCGCTCCGCGCGGACTACGACGATAGGTCGATGACCAAAGACTTCGCATTGGGCTATACCTTCGATACTTCGGCGCGGATCGAATGCATCCGTGCTCTGGCACGTTTCGGCCCGGCAGCCGGAGAGGCGCTGCCATTGCTTCAACCCTATGCCGACTTTCACGAGAGCGGAAACGGCCGTCAGTATCGGCAGATTCTGCTCAGACAAGAGGCGGAACAGGCGATATCCGCGATCCGACAGACGAAAGAGTAGGTACCAGGATGGTTTCAATCAGACATATCTCATTCCTCGCGTGCCTGTTTGGGGCGCTCGTAGCGTTGCCGAAAGCGCAGGCCCAGAGTCCCGATAACACGCGTGAGAAGCGCCTCAGGTCCGATATGGCGCTCCTGGCGCGTGGGAATGAGGAGGAGCAGGGAACGGCGATCTATGATTTGGCGCAGCTCTCTCTCCCGCCGGATCAGGGAGTGCCGTTGTTTCGCGCCCATCTCCAGCGACGCACCCATACGATGGCGGAGGCGCTCCTGATCGCGCACTCGCTGGAAGGGCTGGGGATCTATGGGCCACGAGCCAACGCGGCCCTGCCGGAGATGATTCGCCTGCTGGATGAGATCGGAACTGTTGAGGGCGAAGCGATGTATGGAGGCCAGACCTACTGGTCGCTGACGAACAGCCTGAGCAAAATAGGACCGGACGATCCTGACGTCGTCGCGGCTTTTAAGCGCGCCCTGGAGAGGGGCCTCGCCAGCCCGGAGCGTCTGGATAACCTGACTTCGAATATCGCGATGGCACTGGGAAATATGGGGAGAGTTGCGCATGTCACCGCGCCGCTCCTGGCACGCGCCCTGGACCTCAGCCCCAGGTCCGCCGGTTTTCTGGCGCCTGCCTTGAGCCACATGATGCCGGAGGCGGCCGTCGCCGTGCCCACATTGATTCGCACACTGGAAGCGAAGCAATCGCCTGGAGCGGTGGTGGATGCACTTGGAACGATCGGGCCAGCCGCACAAGCCGCGCTTCCCGCCCTGAATCGCACCCTGAAACTGCCCGATCCGCAGGTCGCAGCCAGGACCTTTGCCGCCATCGCACGCATTGAAGGCGAGCCGACGCTGACACTTCCGGAATCGCTGACCATCCTGAAGCAGATCGACAAGCACCGCATTCCCGCACTCTATGCGGCATTCACGACCATCCAACTTCAGGGAGCGCAGTCGTCGGCAGCCCCTCCGATCCTGGCGCGGATTGCGACGCGCCGCAAAGAGATCTGGCTCCGGCGGTCCGCCATCGACACCCTCGCGGAGATCGGTCCCCAGGGAGACCGCGAGGCGGGCGTCGCCTTGATCCACGCGACTCGCGGCAACGATCTGGTGATCGCACTGAGGGCCAGTAAGGCGTTCGAAAAGTTCGGCAAAACCGCCGAAAAAGTGCTGCCGGAGTTAGGTGCGCTGTTGCAGGAGAACGGAGAGGCGGGACAGTATGCCCTGGGACTGGTTTCTGGACTCGGCCCGAAAGCGACTTCGCTCGTGCCTGCCCTGGTGCGGCGGCTGCGCCTGGAGACAGATGGTCAGGTGGCGATCGGGAGCACCTTCTCTCTTCCCTCGGAACTCGGCAGGATCGGGCCAGCGGCAAAGGCCGCGGTCCCGCTCCTCACAAGCCTGCTCCTGAGACCGGTGAAAGAGAGAGAGGTAAAACGCTCCGATTTCTACTCCCGCACGACGCTGCTCACCGCCCTGATGGAGATCGGAATCACCCCGGAAGTCCTGCCTGTCGTGCGGGAGATGCTTCAGTCCGACCAGCCGACGGACGTCGCCTGCGCCGCCCACGCCGTCGCCCTCCTCGGCCCACAAGCCAATGACACGGTTCCCTTACTGCTCCGCCCCCTGCACCCGGACTACAAAGACAGCGCCATGACCTCACGCTTCTTCTATGGTTATAGCCAGGACACCTCCGCCCGTATCGAAGCCATGCGCGCCCTGGCAAAGCTCGGTCCTGCAGCCCGAGAGGCGCTGCCCCTGCTTCGATCCTTCGCCGATACACCTGAAGTTGCAGCGGTGCGTTCGCCTTTCGCACTCCCCGACCTGAAAAAGGAAGCGAAACAGGCCATTCAAGCGATACGGCCATGACAAAGAGCAAGCGCCGGGCTAAAGCCCTCCGCTAGGGGCGCAAGCGCCGAAGGCCCACATTCGTGGGCACAGGTGGTGGTTGCGGTACTCAATAACATTATACTGAGTCCTCGTTCATAAATGACCTCAATGTTTGGGCCTCATGGTACTCTGCGATGCACCGAACCTGTTTCTGAACAAGGACTTTAATCCGGCATTCCGCACTACAAACGGAGCAGTTAACAACCGTGCCCACGAATGTGGGCCTTCAGCCGAAGGCTCCTAGCGGAGGGCTTTAGCCCGGCGTTCTTCAGATCACGGTATACAGAGGAGAATCGATGCGTCTTGCCAGACAACAATTCGGGATCGTGTTGCTGCTGATCACGGTCGTGGGGTTTCCGGTGGCACGGGCCCAGGATATCGTCTCGGAGAACGCACGACGCCTCGAAAACGCTTTGATGTACCTGGAACTGGCCTGTTGATCGGTGGCTTTATCATGGGGGCAGGCTTGAGCAGTCTTAGCGCCCAGGCACAAGAAGGGAGTTGGGTTGAGTCCGCCTTCACCATAGGTACAAATACTACAACTCCTAATCCTATACCCACTTTAGTTGGTGGTTACTGTGGTGCGGGCTACGACGAAGACGAAAACACACCTTTCCTCTTGAAAGCTGCTGCGAAGATAGTAGGAGAGATTGATCCTGAGTATCCATACTCAGAAGTAACGGCTACGATCGAGGGAAGTCAAAGTGTGACGTGGTCAGGGGACGATCCAGCATATCCTTTGGACGCTAACCTGCGCGCGTTCGCCAGTGGCAGCACCACCTACGATCCCGTTCCCGATAACGCGGAAAGTCATGCAATTGCGTCGGCTGGCGGCTCCAGCAATGTGGCATCAGGTAACGTTGCTCAGATCAATGATGGACCCTATTCTGACGCCCCAGCTACCAAAGTTGTTCGGTGCAACCCTGACAACGAGGGAGGGACTTTCTACTTGGACTTGGAAGCGTACGTTGACCTCACCGGTAGTAACGCTCAGGCTGTTGCAAAGGTAGGCGGGTATTTCATTCCAAGTGCCGGAAGCAGCGGCGGAGGCGGCAGTTGCAATACTGTCAAGCGGGCATTACCCAAGAAAATCGTTAAGCGGAAAGCGGCATCAAAGGTTAAGCCGACCGTAAATTAGGATTGCACGCCTAACGCGACATCAAGAGCAACCATGTTTCATGCGTAGTCCGATCATGGCGAGAAGTACTGTCTACATCCGGCGATCTCGCAGATCGCCGGATGTAGACAGTACTGAAAGGAAATACCCTATTGACAAACAACATTCTGCGCTCGCTGCAACAACACTTTGTTCGCATATCTGCGTGTCTCTTCACTCTACTCTGCGTGTTTACTGCGCCCCTGTCCGCGCAGCAATCTAACCCCATTATCGGTCAAAAGGCGAAATCGAACTCCGATTTGGAAACCAGAAATGTGGATTTGACGCTGCAAGATAAGCCGATTTCTGCTATAATCGAGGCTCTTTCTGATCAGATCGGTCACGGCATCGTGTTGGATGGTAAGCCGCTGTTGGCCCGAGGGAGCTTCAAGTTGCACACCTCGGCTAAAAGCGCTCTGGATCAGGTGGCAGAGTGTTTCGACTGTAGTTGGACCTCCGGAAAACACGGTGTAATCTTGATGTCTAAACGCTTTCACCAACCTGATGATTTGCCACAAATTCATCTCAAAGAGATGCAGAAGATGGCTGCCGACCTTTTGTCTATCTGGCCAGAGGACGCCAGCAAAGCACGTTTGAGTCACTACCCATTCACTACCGTACGAATTTCTCCAGGAAATGCCCTCTTTCGCACATTTTCCAGCGATCAAGTTAAGTATTTGAACGACGGTCACGTGCTCACTTATCAGGAACTCACTGCCGAGCAAAAGGATTTAATACACTTATGCATCCTCAATGGCGCTTCTGGAGATTCCCATGATATTTGGGATGGGTTGAATGCGCGTCTGGCGAAGATGCCCGAATCCTACCTGCAATGGCGTTCTTGGTTTCACAACCGACTTGACCAACATCCTACGCCTTTCCAATATTCCCTGGAATATATCTGGCCCGACCTTCAAGACAAAGGCTATGAACGACTGCTGACGGCTCGCAAGGTCCTTGAGGCGACAAGAGAGAAACAAAAATGAAAATATCCATGAACATACGCAAAATGCGCGATGGATCTTACTCGCAATTCTTTTTCATTCTGCTTGCTTGTTTCAGTCTGTCCTTACCCGCAAGTTCTCAGACTGTCGAGCATAAGGAGATACGTACTCTACTCCAGACGAAGGTGCATCTGCGGCTCGGAGAAACCACACTTGCAAAGACGCTTCAGGAGATGTCGAAGCAAACAGGTCTGCAGATCCAGGCACAGGATTATCTCAATGATCGTGATATCCTGGTAGAGTTGGATAACATGAGCGTGCAGGATACATTAGACACTCTTGCGGAAAGTAATGGCTGGATCTGGTACGAAGCTAAGCAGGGCCAAATCTTTATGGCGCGGCCCAAATTCAACAAAACACGACAACTTCTTAACGTTGCCCCTGCCTTCCGAGCGATTGTACCGAAGGACCTGCGGCGATACATAGGATTAGATATATCCGACAACGATCTCCGCATCGCCTTTCGACAGTCTCAGCCCAATAACGATTCTGTGTTGAAACGACCTGAAATCTTCAATTCCCGTTCGGCACGTCACCATTTGCAGCTGCAATTGATCGAAGCTCCTGTGAAAGTGCAGGAGCGCCAAATGTTTTCATGGGTAACAGAAGACGTGAAGAAAGGAAAAAAGATTCCATATGCGAAACTGACTTCGTCCCAACAACACAGTTTACTTGTCTACTTCGTTTTCAAGGCACTGTCCACGGCATTTAGCCCCCATTCGACCGGGACAGCGAATCTGATTGCGGGCTTGGATCCTGTAGGAGTGGATGAGAGCAGAATGCGGATTTCGTATAAGAACAATATAATTTACGTCGGTATATTACAGGGAGGCAAATTTTCATTAGGAGAAATGATAATGTCGGAAAACCGGCTACCAGATCCGCTCTTCCAACACACTAAATTCTGATTGCGTGAAAAGAGCGCCTGATGACTAGATCCGAATACGTTGCTTGTTGCAATGTATTCGGATCCGGCCAACCCACTTGAACGACTTCAAAAAGAGTAACTAGTTGGGAGCGATTGTACACATCGCCGGATAGCCGAACCTGACGGTTCCTGAGTCGCTGGCCGTCCTGCAACAGATCGATCGTCGCTCTCTGACTGAGGCCTATACGGCTTTCGTTACAATCAATCGGGAAGGAACAAAAACGACGACAGCGATCCCGATCCTGAAGCAGATCGCCGACCAACACAAGGATACGTGGCTGCACCTCATGGCCCTCGAAACACTGGCCGTTGTGAATCCTCCGCCGGTTAATATCCACCCTGGTTATGAGAAATACTAGGAACTGAGACGGAGAAAGCGTTCGTAGGCGGCGTCCCAGGCGGCGGTCTCTTGCGGGAGATAGGTGTCGAGGGTGAAGGAGCGGCGCACGACTTCGCGCGCCTGTTCGAGCGAGCCGATGCGGCCCCGTCCCAGCGCCTGCATCAGCACATTGCCGATGGCAGTGGCTTCGACCGGCCCGGCGATCACGGGCCGGTTCATGGCGTTGGCAGCCAACTGACAGAGCAGATGATTCTGCGTTCCGCCGCCGACGATATGCACCGTCTCGATGCGCCTGCCTCTGAACTCTTCCAGCTTCTCCAGGGTCCAGCGATACTTCAGCGCCAGACTCTCCAGGCAACACCGCACCGTCGCGCCGGTATCGGCGGGCACGGGTTGGCCGGTGCGCAGGCAGAAGTCGCGGATCGCCGCCACCATATCGGTCGGAGCCAGGAACGCGGGATCGTCGGGGTCGAGGAGGGAGACGAAGCCGGTCGCCTGATCGGCCATGCACGTCAGATCGGGATAAGTGTGATCATGCCCCTGCCGTGCCCAACTGCGGCGACACTCCTGCACCAGCCACAACCCCATGATGTTTTTCAGGAATCGCACGGTATTGCAGGCGCCGCCTTCGTTGGTGAAGTTGGCAGCCTGCGTCGCGGCGGAGATGCGCGGCGTGGTGGTCTCGATCCCCATGAGCGACCAGGTGCCGCTGCTGATATAGGCGTAGTCTGCTGTGGTGGCCGGCACGGCGACGATGGCGGATGCCGTATCGTGCTCGCCTGGAGCGATCACGTTGAGCGGTCCGCAGCCGCACTCCGCGGCGATGTCGGCGCGCAGCGTACCGATGGGAGTTCCGGTTGGAACCAGATCGGTCAGGAGATGCGAGGGAAGCTGGAAGTCGGCAATGAGATCCGTTGCCCACTCTCGGGTGCGTGGATCGATCATCTGACTGGTGCTGGCAATGCTGAACTCGGTGGTCTTGACGCCCGTAAACCAGAAGTTGAGCAGATCGGGAATGAACAACAGCGTTTGGGCCGCCTCCAACAACGGCGAGTTCTGAGCCTGCAAGGCGAGCAGTTGAAAGAGCGAGTTGATCTGCATGAACTGGATGCCCGTACGGTCGAAGATCCGATCCGCAGGCACAATGCCGAACGCCTTCTCCAGAATGCCATCGTTGGCGTGATCGCGATAGTGCCGCGGATTGCCGAGCAGCACATCACCGCGCCCGAGCAGTCCGAAATCGACGCCCCACGTATCGACGCCCAGCGCATCGAACTCGCCGCCATGGGTCGCGACCGCCATCGCCAACCCTTTTTTCAACTCCGCGAAGAGCCGCAGAATGTCCCAATGCAGAGTGTCCATCAGGCGCACGGGCGTGCTGGCGAACCGGTGCGCATCCTCCAGCCGCAGCCGCTCCCCATCGAAGAATCCGACGACTCCGCGCCCGCTTTCCGCTCCCAGATCAAATGCCAGATACTTCGCTTCCGCCGCCATGCCTCACCTCTCCCCATTGAAATCGCAGTGGCCTAGAGTTCGAGACAGACGGCGAAAATCCTCCTGAAACAGCACAACGTGCCGAACATCGCAATGACATTCGGCACGTTGTCCGCACAGGGGTCATGACACGTTACAGGGAGGTGCGCGCCTGAAGGACGAAGAGCGGGTCGCCTGCGCCTGAGAAGTGCAAACTCGCCTCACCGCTGATTCGCTGGCTGAAGCGGGCGCCGACGAAGATCTTGCCGCCAAATCGCGTGGTCGAAGCGAAATAGGGTCCGAAGCCAAAACCGAAATAGGGCCGAAAAGAGGCTTCCCGATTCGGGGAGAAATAGACCTCATCGAAGGTAAGCGGAATGACGGTAGAGTTTCCGCCGAAGTTGGCGGAGACGATCGCTTCCGCGTCGACACGGCCCACCCAGTTTCGTCCGATACCCAGACTCGGCAGTGTCAGGTCGGCGCCGCCGACAAACTTGATGCGCGGGGATAGCATCGCTCCAAGACGAATGGCGAAGGGATAAGAGCGTCCTCCGATATCGACCGTCTCCTGCTTTGCGGCAGCGTTCAGCACGACCATCTCCGGATGAGCGTTGAGGTCCGAGTTCGTCGAAGAGTCGAGGTTGGCGGCCCGGGCCGCGGGAGAAACCTGCGCGAGTTCCTGCGCCGCCTGGGGCGTGAGGGTCGCCGTCTTTACGTTGGATTGCGCCTGCGCCGCACTGCTGAAGGCCAGAAATCCTGCCGCACCGAAGAGAGCCGCACCGGTCTTGCCGATTGTCGTGAGTGTGCACCGTGTCATGTTATCGTACTCCTTGGAAAACACTATGTATTGAATTGATATGGACCGGTACGTAAAAGTACCTGCGGTAGGGCCTGTGGCCATCTGTCCTTGCATCTGCATAGGAAAATTCGCTGTGTCCGCCCGTCAGACGCAGGCAAAATTGCCATTGTTCCCGAAACAGCAGCGTCGCTCACAAAGTGTGACTTTCCGATTCACAGCGGGTGGAATGAAGAGATCGGCAGGGAAAAGCGGGGGCCGTGCGTAACTCTGTTCTATCCAGTGCAGGATGGGGAGAGCAGACATGAGCGTTCGAATCGGAATTCTGGGGAGTGGGTTCGTCTCGACGTTTTATATGCAGGGGTTGGCCGACCTTGCGGGCTGGGAGGTGCGGGTCGTCGCGTCGCCCAATGCGGCCAACGCGCAGAAGTTCGCGCAGACCTGGAACATTCCGGAGAGCACGACGGATATGGCGGCGGTGATCGATCGCACCGACCTCGATCTGATCATTCTGGGCGTGCCCAACTATGTCCACAAAGATCTGGCGATCCGCTGCGCGAGGGCGGGCAAGCATCTCGTCTGCACCAAGCCGCTGGCCCGCAACCGCCATGAGGCGAAGGAGATGCTGGACGCCGTTCGGGCCGCGGGAGTGATGCACGGCTATGCGGAGACGGAGGTCTTCAGTCCGGCGGTCATCAAAGCGCAGGAGTACGTCGCACGGGGCGGCATCGGTAAGGTGCTGACCGTGCGCTCCCGCGAAGCCCACTCCGGGCCACACGGCGACTGGTTCTGGAACAAGGAGCTTTCCGGCGGCGGCGCTCTGCTCGATATGGGATGCCACACCATCGAGGCCGCGCGCTACTTTATCGGCAAAGACAACCCGGTCGTCGAGGTGATCGCCTGGGGCGACCGTCTCTACCATCACGATCGCACCGACGCCGAAGACAACGCCGCCATGATGATGCGCTTCGAAGGCGGGCAGATGGGCATCTCGGAGCTGAGTTGGATCGCACGGGGCGGCCTCGACCTGCGCAACGAGGTCTACGGCACCGAAGGCACGATCTTTACCGACATCACCCGCGAGACTCCCGTCAAGGTGTTTTCGCGGCCCGGCGCGGGCTATGTCGTGGAGAAGGCAGATACCGAGATGGGCTGGCTCTTTCCGCCGGTCGATGAAGCCTGGATCTATGGGTATCGGGAAGAGATGAAACATTTTTTGCATTGTGCCGCGACCGGGCAGACGCCGCGCGAAACCTTCGAGGACGGCTATATCGTCAACTGTATTCTCGATGCCGCCTATCGCTCCATGCAGACCAAAGCCTGGGAGCGCGTGGAGTACTGACAGCCTATGCCTCCGCCTCTCAACTTCGCCCGGCGCGATCTGCAAAAACGTTATCCGGCCATCCGCTCTCTCTGGCAGATCAACAAATATCTCTGGATGACCCTGGGCTTTCTGCTGGTCTATACCGTCGTGGCGGAGGCGCAGGGACTGGTGCGGGTCTCGATGGCGCAGGCGTGGATGCTCTTCATTCTGGCGCTGACATCCGCAGCCACCCGTACCATTCTGGCGTGGAGAAAAGCGGGAGTGCTCTCGGATACGATGGCCCGCGTCTTCACCGCGGTGGACGTCTTCCTGGTCGCGCTCGGCATCCACTTCACGGGCGGACTGGAGAGCGACCTCTGGCTGGTCTACTTCGTCGTGATCATCTTCGAGCTGATGTTCGCCACCCTCCCACAGAAACGCCTGGTCATCTTCAGCGTCTGCTTCGCGTATGTGTGCGCTACCCTGCCGACCCAACTCGCCGTGCTCCCTCCCGTGCAGACCTTTCCCGCCTACCTGCGCATTCTGGCCTCGCGCCTCTTCTTTCTGATTCTGGTAGGCTCCCTGAGCCGCCGTATCAGTCGGAACGCGCTCGACCACGACCGCGAACTCTCGCTGCTGCGGGAGCAGATGGCGACTTCGGAGGAGAGGGCGCGGATCGCCCGTGAAGTGCATGACGGGCTGGGACATAGCCTGGTCAGTGTGATCCTGCGCCTGGAGTTGTGCCAACGCCTGCTGAAACGCGCGCCGGACGAGGCGGACACGCTGCTGCGGGAGGAGATCGTCTCCCTCCGCAGCGCCTGGAACGAGAGCCGTGATCTGGCTTTCCACCTGCATCCCTGGGAGAAGCAGACCACCACCGAATCCCTGCCCGACACCCTCCGCCACCATCTCAGTCGCTTCGCCGAGCGCACCGGAGTCAACGCTAAGTTGACAGTCGAAGAGCCGCTGCGCCCCCTCGCCCCCGATGCGATCCTGGGTCTCATCCGCATCGTGCAGGAGGCACTCACGAATGCGGCCAAGCACGCCCAGGCGACCCGGATCGAGGTCACTCTGCTCTCGTCCCCCACCAGCCCCTTCCTACACTGCACGATCACCGACGATGGCGTCGGCTTCGATCCCGCCGCCCATCCTGCCGGATTGGGCCTGGAGACCATGCGTCAACGGGCCGAAGCCCTGGGGGGAGGCGTGCACTATACCAGTTCTGCAGGCGACGGGGTTCGTATCGAAGTGCGCCTTCCCGGCTAAAAGCAGAGGCATCGCCCGATAATAGGAGGCAAGCGAAGATAGTTTGGGGTGGAATGCGGTGAAAAGAGCGGATATTTGCCATAATAAGGCTGCATTTAAGGTGCCTGACAGTCAATTTTTTCAAGAGTGAGGAAAAAAGGCAGGAATTTGCCGGAAGGACGTGCAATCTAGTCCCGTACACCTTTTTCTACGCGAACCTGGAAAAGGACGACTCTGGAAACGTCTGGACGCAGAGATTGACCTTTACCTATCAACGAGGAGGACTATACGTGAAACGGCTTGGAACAATCTGGGGTCTGGCTCTGATGATTATGCTGGGCATGGCGATGGCGCCCCGCGCTGCGCATGCGCAGAATGACAACGCAATACCGGAACTCTCACGAGACTGGAATGTGCGCGCGGGCTTGTTCATCTACCAAAGTAACACTACGCGCAGGCAGGCCGGTGATGTGGGATTCAGTGGGATGGTCGAACGACGGGTCTATAAAGGCGACGCCTTCGATGTCCTCGTAGGTATCGGCTACAACGGGTTCGACCGGGTCTATAGCGTCCCGGTTCAGATCAACCTGATCGCGCACAAAAACAACCTGCGCTATGGAGCAGGCGCTGGCTACTCCTTCAACAAGCGTCTGAGTGGCGGCGGCTCCAACGGAACCGCGCTCTCGCTCATCCTGGGTTACACCCCGATCCACGGCAAGAATCCGGTTTCGATCGACGCCCGCTACTTCTTCTTCAGCGGTTCGTCCAACGAACTGGACGGTCTCAGCCTCACCATCGGCGCACAGTTCTGACACTCCTGTAGAATGCAGAGAAGCGGGCGGAGCGTTTAAACGCTCCGCCCGCTTCTCTGTTTTCCGCCCCTCAAGTTTCCCACCCCCTGAAGGAGCGGCTCAAGGGGTGCGTCTTCTTCTATTCGTCTTGTTTCCCGCCGCGCCGCCCTTTTTGAAATTCACATCGATCTGGGAGAGCGCCAGCGCTGCGATGTCGCGCCGCGCCTGGTCCGTATCCAGCCCAAACCGTCCGACTTCCGCTCCCCCATAAGGACGCAGGTCGAGGACGATCGTCTTCGCCTTATACGGGTTGCTGCCGGAGGCGAGGGTCAGCGAGACGCCGTAGCTGCCATCCTTCCCCCGATAGGTGCCGGTAAACTGCGAGGAGACGAGCGGTGAGAAGGTCCAGTCTGCCGTCGCGGTGCCGTCGCGGTGCAGATTCAGGGTGAAGCCGGCATCGGTCGCGATGAGATGCCCGGCGTAGCCTTCGAGGATATCCGATGCCGCACCAGCGGAAGCCCGATTTCCGCGATTTATGTTCGGATTCAGATTCGGGCGATTGGGCCGCGCTCTGGCAGCGCCCACGGCGGGCGGGGTCGTAGGATCTGCCGGTGCCGTCACTCCATCGTCCGTCGCTCCCTCCTGTATCCAGGTGCGGAACAGGGCAATCTGGTCGTCCGGCAGCGCCATACTGCCCTTCGGCATCCGGTCGCGTTTGCCGGTCAGGTAGTCCATTAATAGACTGGAACCGGGCTTACCGGGCGCTACCAGCGCGCCATGCTCGCCGCCCTTCAGAAATGTGGAGAACGAGACGACATTGAGTCCGCCCAGCGACGAGCCGCCGTTATGGCAGGCACGACAGCGTGCATTCAGGATCGGGGCGATCTGTGTCTGGAAGCTGACGGTATGCGGGCCGGTACTCATATTGGCATTTCCTGCCCCGGCTCCCGCCCCCGGTAGACTACGCCCACCTGGGCCGGGGCGGACAGGCGGCGGTTTCGGGAGTGCGTCTGCGAA
>Ga0070658_10003558_pt1 | contig 12796 bp, 8 predicted proteins | sample KBSC13metaG_FD_64664 | JGI IMG/M metagenome (GOLD analysis project Ga0070658, IMG submission 64664) | Corn rhizosphere microbial communities from Kellogg Biological Station, Michigan, USA - KBS C1-3 metaG | ecosystem: Host-associated > Plants > Roots > Rhizosphere > Soil ... | reverse complement strand
CATTGTTCTGATGGCCTTCGCGCAGGTTGCTGTGCTGGTCCCAACGGTCGCCGCCGGTGCTCGGGCAGAGCAGTTCGATGAAGCGCACGCCGCGCTCGACGAGGCGTCGGGCGATCAGGCACTGCTGCCCGTAGATCTGCGTGACCTTCTCATCCATCCCGTAGAGTTTGCGAGTCGCTTCGGTCTCGCCCTTGAGGTCCATCAGTTCGGGAACGGCAGCCTGCATTCGGAACGCCAGTTCGTAGTTGAGGATCGATGCCTCTACCCGATCGTCCGCTGCCGAAACTCCCATGCCCGCCTGATCGAGGCGGTGCATCAGGTCGATCTTGGCCTGTTGCGCCTTCGTGCTCGGCTCGGTGCGCTGGACATCGGCGATCGGCTGCGCGCCTTCTCGAAAGAGCGAACCCTGGAAGGTGGCGGGCAGAAAGCCGTTGGTGAAGCAGTCCACGCCGCCGGGCGGGATCATCCCGCTGTTGAGCACGATGAAGCCGGGCAGGTTCTGGCAGACGCTGCCGAGTCCATAGGTCGCCCACGCGCCCATGCTCGGTCGGCCCTGCATCCCGGAGCCGGAGTGCAGGAAGAAGTTGGCATTGGTGTGTTCGGGATGATCGGAGACCATCGAGCGGATCACCGTGAGATCATCGACGCACGTCCCGACATTCGGAAAGAGCGCGCTGACCGGAATGCCGCTCTGCCCATAGTTCTTGAACTCCCAGGGCGACTTCAGCACATTCCCCCGCGACATAAATTGCGACGGCAGAATCGTCCCCTGAAACGGCTTGCCATGCTCCTGAGTGAGCCGGGGTTTGGGATCGAACGTGTCGATATGCGACGCCCCACCATCCATAAACAGAAAGATGACGCTCTTCGTCTTCGCCGGAAAGTGACCGGGTCGTGGAGCCATCGGATTCCCTGCCGCCTTCACATCCGCCCCTGCCTCTTCTCCCAGTAACGCTGCCAGCGCCACCGCCCCAAACCCGTTCGCACACGCCGCCAGCATCTCCCGCCGCGACACCGGCGCATTCCGATAGTTTCTACAGTGCATAACGGTCCCTCTATCTCTCTGTTAACCACATCCCAACCAACCCCCTGGGTGGAATGAATGCCATTGCGGATGTAAGGAGATAAGATCTCTAAGGGGGGTGCTCCAGGCCGTCTGTTTGCCCAGGGAAGCCACTACCGTCTATGTCTCTATCACATCCACTCAGGAAACATACTCCTATTTAACCGGCTTATCTGAGCCGCCACATCAGGATGGTCATGTAACCATTCGACCGTTCCCTCAACAACCAATCGGGAAACCATCATTTTCAGTTCAGTGTTAATTACCCTGTTCCTTGAGGCACCTTGATATACCAGTCCATTGGAATACTGCACGGAGATCACCGCGACGACACCATTGTCCAATTGTTCGGGCGAGGCCAGTTTCTTACGGAGGCTTTTCAACGCATGTTTCAGTCCATCTTCATGCGTTCCCCCTTCGACGGCTCTCCCGTTGTTGATAAAGCACCAGAGCTGGTTATCCGTCCAACTCTGGTAAGCCATTGCCAGGTGTATCTTGCAGTTCCCTTCTTCACGAACAAAATGAATAGGCTCATGCATCAACTGGTAAGGCGATGACAGCACTGTGAAGAGATCGACAATGCCGTTGTCCGCCTGGAAAACCTGTTTCTTACCGTTCACAGAGAGAGAGAAGCGGACCCCGGCATGGAGGAAACTGAGACGACGAAACCAACTTTCGAAAATCGTCGGGCTGAGTTCCGTCACCGTAAAGATATCGGTGTCAGGGTGGAATCGCAGCGTGATCTCGGCAGCCTCATTCCTGGCCTCGGTGATATGGTGGGAGTTCAGTTCCCCTCTGGTAAAAGACAACTCCTCACTCTGTTGCGCTGTCTGTAGAGAGACATGCAGTTCACGAGACAGAGCATTGAGCACCAGCAGGGAGTTATCCTCTTCAAAAGGCGAACCATAAATCCATGACATCTTATATTTGTCCGCCTGCCATAGGACCACCCCGAAAGGACAGAGGCCCCATTCGGTGCGTTCGATCTTGATCTTCGCGTCCGAGGTGATCTCAATTCCATCTCCGAAGTGGACGGCAATATACGTTGCTTCCTGTGCAAGCAACCTCGCAATGACGCAGACCAGATAGATAGTAAAGCCAAATGCTTCCGTCCCTCCCACATACATTCCGGGTCGTGCTCGGATATCCTCTGGGAAGATCTCCATTTGGTTATTGAGCGCAGCAATAGGGTCCATTGCATTCCTTTTTGATTTGCAGTGCTAGTCGATCTGCGTGTACGAAGAGAGATAGCGGCCTTTTGCATCGAACCAGATTCGCAGATTCTCATGTTGGCCGGCCATGTCTCCCCAAGCTGGCCCCATATCGTACTGATAGATCTGTTTCACATCCGGCCTGTCGGGCGGAGCGAAGTCTGCTAAATTCAACTCTTTGTCAGGAGGTCCGAGCAGTGCCGTTATTTGCGCCTCTGTCATGCCTGTTTTGAGACAGTGCTTCCGGACATCGCCGGACATTTTCGCGCGCACTGCTTTCTCTTCCGAGGTGTGTGCGGATCGCCACTGGGTCGCGTTAAAGGCAAGATCGTTATATGGGTTATACTTGTGATAATTCCAGATAAAGACTCCGATCGCGAGTACGAGAATGCCGGCCACGGCGCACACCATCGCCACAACGGAGAGAGTTTTGCTTTTAGGCGTGGGGGTCATGGGAGTTCCTTTGCTTCCATAGCGCACGCGCCTCGTCTCCCGGCAACGCTGCCGGCGTGACCGGCCACCCCATTGCCAACAACCGACAGCATTTCCGGCGCGACAACGGCACATTTCGAAATCGTCCCCAGTGCATAACGGTCCCTCTATCTCTCTGTGGAAGAGGCGATGTCAATCGATCTCGCCAAGCACCTTAAGGGAGCGTCCCTTCGTATCAAAGTAAATTCGCAGAAGGTGATGTTGTCCTGCCATGTCCCCCCAGACATTCCCCATATCGTACTGATCCCTCTCCACGATATCCGGTTGATTGGGAGTATCGGCTCCTGGTACCTCACGCTGGTCATCAGGAGGACCAAGCAACGCACGGATCTGCGTGCGTGTCATGCCTGATTTCAAATAGCGCTTCAGGAGGTCGCCCGACATATTCTCACGCCGTTCTTTCTCTTTCTCTGTGTGCGCTGCTCGCCACAACTTTGCATCGAAAGCAAGATCCTTATCGGGATTCCGCTTATGCTCCATCCAGCGCTCCCCTATGAACAAAAAGAGAACTAGGCAAGACACAGCACTGAGCGTCGCCACGAGCGACACGGTACTGAATTTCGGACCGGGATCCATCTTCGTGCCCTTTCTGCAAGAGAAGGCATACCGCTTCTAATAGATTGTCCGTTATTACCCCTGCTGTTGTAATAACGTAACAACGCCACTGAGACCTCTACGGACGCTATAACTGAGAGCCGTATTCCCGTCGGAGTCCACGACCCCGATCTCTGCATGATAGGACAACAATAAACGTACAATCTCCTCATAGGCCCTCTCGCGGTTGGGAAAGGTAGGCATTGTTTCACGCTCACCATCATACGGGTCATCTTCCAAGAGATGAATCAGCGCTGTTTTACCCGACAGATCCACGGCATTGACATCTACTCCGTGGTCCAGAAGAAGGCTGAGGGTTTCTACAGCCTCGGTATCGAAGGGCCAGGGCCAGGCAGCGCCCATCAGAGGCGTCCTCCCGCTTTTATCCCTTACGTGCACATCGGCTCCATGATCCAGCAGCAAACGCACACACTGCGGCTTGTGCCATGTAGCCGCTTCGAATAAGGCCGTACGCCCCCAATTGTCCCTTGCGTTTACATCGGCCCCATGCTCCAACAACACGCGCACAATCTCGGGCATGCCGCGCTCCGCAGGTACGAATAGAGCCGTACATCCTTTGTCGTCACGGGCGTCTATGGCGGCGCCCTCGCGGATAAGCCAGACGGACGTCTCGGCGTTCGAGCACCGCATCAATACGGTTTCGCCACGTTTGTTCACGGCATGAAGGCTCGCTCCACGGTCAAGCCACCTTTGTATATGTCTGGGCTTGACCATGCTTACGGCAGTAAATAGCCCGGCATCCACATCCTTCACGTCTTGACTCCAACTATTCTGTCTCTTGAGAGACGACCTGTCTTTCAGTGAATAAAGATGAACTCTTTGACGTTGAACAGAACATGGCAGAGATCGCTCCAGGCACGGGGATCGTCGGGTTTGCCGTACTCCTGGGTTTGCGCAGTCAGGAACGTGAGGGCGGCTTCGCGTTCGGAAGGTTTGGGGAGGCGTCCGAAGGCGGTTTCGTACATGCGGTCGATGCGCTGATCGGGAGTGGCGGCGTCTGCCAGGAGGTGTTTTGACCACTCCTGGGCCTGGGCGACGACGAAGGGATTGTTGAGCAGGGTCAGCGCCTGGGAGGGCACGCTGGAGACGGAACGACGGCCCTGCGTAGTGACGGGAACCGGATAGTCGAAGGCGAGCAGCATCGGGATCAGGAAGTTGCGGCGCACGCTGAGGTAGATCGTGCGCCGACCGTCGCCGTCCAGCGGGCCGGAGGGCGCTGCGCCGCGTCCTGGCGTGAAGGCGTTCAGGTGGGGCATGACCGGGGCGCCGTAGAGTTTGGGATCCAGTCTACCGGAGACGGCGAGAATACCGTCGCGGATACATTCGGCTTCGAGGCGGCGGACCGGCATCCGGTGCAGGAGGCGGTTTTGCGGGTCGGTGGCATCGGCTTTCGGATTGGGGTCGCATGCCATGCGATAGGTGCGGCTGAGCAGCATCAGGCGATGCATCTTTTTCAGCGACCAGCCCTGCCGCACAAACTCGGACGCCAGATAGTCGAGCAGTTCGGGATGCGTGGGACGCTCGCCCATCACTCCAAAATCGTCGGGAGTGCGGACGATGCCCTCCCCAAAATGGTGCTGCCAGAGCCGATTGACCAGAACGCGCGCCAGGAGAGGGTTGGAGGAGGCCGTCATCCGCTGCGCCAACTGTAAGCGACCGCTGCCTGTCTCTGTGCCGAGTGCGGGAGCGCGATCGCACACTTCGAGGAAACGCCGGGGCACGACACGTCCGGGGGTCCGGTAGTTGCCACGGATATGCACCGGCTCGTTGACCCCATCTCCGTCCGAGGCGGCAAGCGCAGGCTGCGGCGACGCGATGCGCGCCTCCAATAGCGAACCCTGCTGTCGCAACTCGGCTAACCGCAGCATCTCCGGCTTCGGCAAGGCGCGCGTCTGCAAGGCCCACTGCAACAGCGCCTCATCCGCCTGCCTGACGGTCGGCGCAGGGTTCGCCCCGGCCTGTGTCGCGGTCTGCTGAAACAGCGCGCTGATCTTTCGAATCACGGCATCGAGCGAGGTCAGGCTCGGATCGTCGAGCAGGCGGGTGATCCTGGGATCGAGAGTATCGGGGGGCGGAGGTCCTGCCGCGAAACCGACACGGTCCAGCGCGGCATAACCGCCGTCCTTCTTCTCGATCTCGATATAGGCGCGATGACCGACCCACTCGTGGACATCCTGAACCATCCAGGTCAGGCGATCCGGGCTGTTGATCTCTATCTCCAGCCGCCCGTAGAGCGGATCGCGCAGGCGCTGATACCCCTCCAGGATAAGCCGAATGTGGGCCTTCTCCCCGGCGATATGGTAGAGAATATTGGGCCGCGTGAGCGTAAACGTCGGGGAGCGCAGGGTGCCCGCCAGTCTGTCGGTCAGGATATCGCTGCGCGCGACGCCCGGCGCGAAGGCGGCACGGACCTTCGCCTCTTTATCGCCCTCCAGGCGCGCGGTCAAGGCAGTCGTGGGGCCGCTGCCGAACGCCTCCCCACTGACCGACCAGGGTCTATAACCCCCTGCTCCGAACCCCTGCAGCCAGAGATCGGACTTGTTCTCCTTCTCCGCCAGCGCCTCCTCCGCCTTCAACTGCTTCAGAAGCTCCTCTCGGGCGTGCGTAAACGCTTCCGGAGATTTCCCGGCTTCGCTCAGCGCCGCGATCGGGTAGAGCGGATCGCGGCTTTTGCGGGCGGCTTGCAGACGCGCCGCCCAATCGGGTTGCGCAGGGTCGGCGGCCTGACTCAATAGTTGAGCCGCGGCCTGATGAAGCGTCTGTTGTATCCGCTCCCGAACCGCGAGCAGATCCCGATGCAGATCCGGGGCGATCGGTGCGCCGACAGGCGCCCACTGCAGTCGGGTACTCTTCAGGAAGCCGTAGAGCGCGTAGTAGTCCTGCGTAGAGATCGCATCGAACTTATGGTCATGGCAGCGGGCGCAGCCGATGCCCAGTCCCAGAAACGCCTTGCCCAGCACGTCGATCTGATTGTCGATCCGTTCGGCCTCATCGTCGCAAAGGTCTACGGGCGCGTGTTTGCCCGCCCCGAGCCAGAAGAACCCCGTGCCCAACACCGACTCGTTGAACTGTGCCTGCGGATTCAGACGCGGATGGGGCATCAGGTCCCCCGCGATCTGCTCGGTCACAAACTGATTGTAGGGAAGGTCTGCGTTGAAAGCCCGAATCAGATAGTCGCGATACTGGTACGCGCCGGTCTTTTCGATGTCCCACTCGTGCCCATCCGTCTCGGCATAGCGCACCAGATCGAGCCAATGGCGCGCCCATCGCTCCCCATAGTGCGGAGAGGCGAGCAGGCGATCCACCACTTTTTCGTAGGCGTTGGGGCTGGTGTCGGCGAGGAAGGCGTGGAGTTCGGCAGGGGTCGGAGGCAGGCCGGTCAGATCGTAGGCGACCCGTCGCAGCAGGGTCGGCTTGTCGGCGGGCGCGGCAGGAGTCAGCCCCTTCGCCTCCAGCTTCGCCAGGATAAACGAATCAACAGGGTTGCGCGCCCATGCCTTCTGCCTGACGCTCGGCAGGGCCGCTTGACGCACCGGCTGCCACGCCCAGTGTTTGGCACGCGCCCGCAGATCGAAGGGCTGCACCCCGGAACCAGCACCAACCGAAGCGTTTTTCTGCACAGGCCAGGGCGCGCCTTTTTGCACCCATTCGGTCAAAACCGCGATCTGTTCCGTGGAGAGCTTTCCCGTCGGCGGCATCTGAAGCCCCGCCTCACGATACGAGATCGCCCGCAACAACAGACTTTTGGCAGGCGCTTCCGGGGTCAGCGCCGAGCCTCGTCCGCCCCCCTTCACCAGTCCCGCGCGACTGTCGAGCCGCAGCCCACCCATCAGTGGCTTGCTCTCCGCAGAGTGGCACCGGGCACAGTTCTCGACCAACACCGGCCTTACCCGCTTCTCAAAAAACTCCGCATCCGCCCCAGACGCCTGCGCCCCCACCTGGTTCCCGACAAAACATAACAGGCTTAAGCTTATCAGCAGGATACCGGTACTCTTTAATCTCATCAAAATCCCTTTTTCCGAGCGAAGAGGCAAAACGACCGGGATGGAGTCCACGAAGGTGGACTTCCCATTTCAGCGCGGCACTTCAGTGCCGATGCTTCTACTGCCCCGTATCAGGCACGATGTCTTTTGCGACGGCGGAGTCCACGGGAAGGGTGACGCGCACGCGCGCGCCGCCCTCGGGACGCGTCTCGTAAGACACCGTGCCTTCCAGGTCCCACCGGCTGAGATGCTGCACGAGTTCCAGGCCGGTGTTGGACGCCGCGATGGGATCGAATCCTTCCGGGAAGCCGGGGCCATCGTCGCACACTTCGAGGGTCGCTCTCTGCCCATCCACGGTGAGTTGGATCCGAATGAGGCCGACCCCATATTTCAGCGCGTTGCTCACCAGTTCATTGACCACCAGAGCCAGCGAGGTGCCTTGCCGTGCTGTCAGTCGCACTTCCTCGATATCGAACTGAATATCGCGGTCGGCCGAGGTGGATTGCAGCATCGGAATCAGTTCGTGCAGTAACGAGTGCGCCGAAATATAGTGCGCCTGCCCGTCTCCCTCTTTCGACTCCTGGGTCAGAAGGTCGTGGACGGCGGCGAGCGCCCGGACATGGATGCCCAGTTGATGAATATCCTTCGTCGCGATGGTCGCAGATCCCTCCATGAGATGCATATCCAGCATGGCGGCGATGATCTGCAAGTTGTTTTTGACGCGATGATGGGTCTCCGTCATCGAACGACGCAGGCGCTCGTTCAGCGCTTCGATATGCTCCTGATGCCGTGCAAGGACCTCCTTGGCACGCTGATGCTCGGCGATCTCGTGCTGCAGATCCCGATTCGCGGCCTCCAGGTCGGCGGTGCGTTCCTCCACCCGACACTCCAGATCCTCATTCAGCTTCCGCACTTCGGCTTCGGCCTGCTCCCGGCGCTGCGCGTTGCGCATCCCGTCCAGGATCCCCGCGCAGGTGTTACAGAACGGCTCCAGCGAGGCCGACAAATCCTCGGAATAGTCTGTCAAACCGTTCGCTATACCGACGATCCCGACCAGGCTCTCCCCGGTGTAGATCGGCATGGCCAGCAGATTTGAGAGCGCCGCACTGCCTTCCGGCACGCCGTGCAGGGTCGGAAGTTCCGCGGACGAATGGGCGATAAAGGCCTGGCCGGTGCTCTCGACCTGGCGGCACAGTGTCGTCACGCTGGCCGCATCCAGCAGCGCAAAATTCAAGGGATGTTTACGGTGCGGCGGAAGCGATCTCTGCCCACTCTCGCAGATCGCGTGATATTTCAGGTAGGGTTTGGCTTTCGGGGTATGCAGGATCTCGCCGATGAAACCGTATTCGCTCTGCGTCATTGTCAGCAGATTCTGAAGCAGATGTTCGAAAGCCCCCTCCGGATGTCCCTCCGCGATATAGAGCATCAGCGCCCGACTGATCGTCCCCAACAAAGAGTTGGAGGAGTCCAGTCTCGCTTCCGTCTCTTTACGCTGTACGATCTCCTCCCGCAGACGTGTGACATTGCGCGACATCTCCACAAACGCGGCGACCTTCGCGCGCAGCACCTCGGGATCGAACGGTTTGAACACATAGTCCACCGCTCCGACGGAGTAGCCCTTGAACACATGCGTGTCGTGCTTGTTGATCGCCGTCAGAAAGATGATCGGAATATGCCGGGACTTCTCACGCGCGCGCATCAGGGTGGCCGCCTCGAAGCCGTCCATGTCCGGCATCTGTACATCCAGCAGGATCACCGCGAAGTCCTGGTGCAGCACGCACTTCAGAGCCTCGGTGCCGGACTGCGCGTGAACCAGATTCTGGCCAAGCCCCTCCAGCACCGACTCCAGGGCGACCAGGTTTTCGGGATGATCATCTACCAGCAGAATGTTTACTTTTGCGTCATGCTGCATATGGGGTTCCTATCAGAGTCGCCAGCCTGGACCCGATCTCAGAAAGCGGTAGTATCCAATCCACGCAGGTCGCCGCGATCGCCGCTGTCGGCATGACCGGGCTTGCTGCAGATTCGGGAGACTGCACGATCACAAATCCCCCGCGCGCTTTAATATGTGCAATCCCTGCGGAGCCATCCTCATTGGATCCTGTCAGAACCACGCCGATGACCCGCTCGGCATAGGAATCCGCCGCCGATTCAAACAGAACGTCGATCGATGGCCTGGCATACCGCACCGGCGCTTCCGTAGAGAGGGCAAAGGTCCCTCTCTCCACCATCAGATGATAGTCCGGAGGAGCGAGATAGAGATGCCCCGGTAAGATCGGCTCTTTGTCCTGCGTCTCCCGCACCGCCAGCCGGGTATGGCGTCTGAGAGTCGCGGCGAGCCGCTCCGTCGAAAGCACGCCCCGATGCAGCACCACCGCAATCGGCAGGCTGAAGTCTTTCGGCAGCCCACTCAGAATCGTCTCCAGCGCCACCAAACCTCCCCATGACGCCCCAATAACCACGAGTTCATACTCCACTGCCACTCTTCCTGCCTGGACCTCCCTGTTCATCGAATGCGTCGATAGAGTTTCGAGCCGACCCCCAACTGCTCATAGTCCTTCTCGTGCGGGGTGAACTGAAGGGTCTCCTTACTGCCGATTCCCAGGATTCCGAACATCGACAGGCTCTCGTAGAGCAGTTGGTGGACCCGCTGCTGTAACGGTTTGGTGAAATAGATCATGACATTGCGGCATAGAATCAGGTGGAATTCGTTGAAGGAGCCTTCCATCGCCAGATTATGCTGAGAAAAGAGAATGTTCTCCCTCAGAGAAGCCCGAAAGATCGCCTCTCCATCCAGGCTCGTGTAGTATTCGGAGAGCGATTTGACGCCTCCTGAGCGCGCATAGTTGGCAGCGCCCTGTTGCAAGGTAGACACAGGAAAGATCCCGGCGCGCGCCTGCTTCAGGACCAGTGCGTTCATATCGGTCGCATAGATCCGGCACCGATCGTAGAGGCCCTCTTCCTGCAGCAGGATCGCCAGCGAATAGACCTCTTCCCCCGTCGAACAGCCCGCGTGCCAGATGCGCAGAAACGGATAGGTGCCGAGTATCGGAAGCACCTTCGTGCGCAGCGTCAGAAAGAACTCCGGATCCCGAAACAGCGACGTCACGTTGATAGAGACCGTCAGCAGAAAGCGATCCATCGCCGCGGGCACATGCAGCAGTTTTTCCTGCAACCCGGAGATCGTCGAGACCTGCTCCTCACGCATGGCGATCGCAATACGCCGCTTCAGTGAAGCAGGCGCATACTCCCGAAAGTCGTGCCCATAGTGCCGGTAGATCGCCTCCAGAAAGAGTTCGGTCTCCAGGTCTTCTTTCTCTTGTTCCGGCATCCTATTTCACCGGATTCCACCACCCGCTGAAGCGGGTGGTGCAAAATCCTCTTCTTTATTTGTATAACCATACCCGCAGTAAGGAGAGCAGTTGCTCGGTATCGACGGGTTTGGAGATGTAGTCGGAGGCGCCGGCTTCGATACAGGTTTCGCGGTCGCCTTTCATGGCTTTGGCGGTGAGCGCGATGATGGGCAGGGATTTGAACTTGCCCAGTTTGCGGATCGAGCGCATCGTCTCGAAACCGTCCATCTCCGGCATCATGATATCCATTAAGACGACATCGATCTTCGGTTCGTTCTGAAGCATCTCGATGGCGTCTTTGCCGCTCTCCGTGAAGAGAACCTGCATATGCCGCTGCTCCAGCAGACTGGTGAGCGCGAAGATGTTGCGCACATCGTCGTCCACCACCAGCACCTTTTTGCCTGCCAGCACCGGATCGGCGAGACGCGCCTGCTCCAGCATCTGTTTGGCCGTAGAGGGCAGGTTGGACTGGACGCGGTGCAGGAACAGGGTGGTCTCGTCCAGCAGGCGCTCCGGAGATTTGGCATCCTTCACGATGATGGTGTCGGCCAATCGGCGGAGTTCCGTCTCCTGCTTGCGCGTGAGGTCTTTACCGGTGTAGATCACGATCGGCAGATCGACCAGACCCTCCTCCTTGCGGATCTTCTCGATCAGTTCGAAGCCAGTCATATCGGGCAGGCCGAGGTCCAGGACCATGCAGTCATAACGGTCGGCTTTGAGGGCTTCCAGCGCTTCTGCACCGGTGCTGACCGCTGCTGTCACTACGTCTCCATTGCCGATCAGTTCCACGATGCTGTTGCGCTGTACCACGTCGTCTTCCACCAGAAGCAGGCGGCGGACCTTCCGCTCCAGGAAGCCTTTGATGTCCGCCAGCGCCTGATCGATGGCCTCACGGCTGACTGGTTTTTGCAGTTGCGCGATGGCACCCTGTCGCAGCCCACGCATCGGGTCCTCGGTGGCAGAGATGATATGGACCGGGATATGGCGGGTGGCGGGGTCGTGCTTCAGACGATCGAGCACGGTCCAGCCGTCCACATCGGGCAGGCGGATATCGAGGGTGATGGCGCTCGGCTGGTAGCGCCGAACCAGAGCGGAACCCGCTTCGCCGGTAGTCGCGACGATCCCTTTGAAGCCTTTCTCCCGCGCCAGATCGAGGAGGATGCGGGCGAAGACGGGATCGTCCTCGATCACCAGGATCGTCTGATCACCGGCCTCGATATTGTTCCGATCGTCGTTGACCTCCACGCCGATGGGAATATCGGGCAGCGGGGCGGATTGGGTCGGCGGCAGGATGTCCGGTGCGTAGGGAATCGCCGTGCCGACAGATCGATTGTTGGAGCCATAACCGCTGCTTCCGTAACCTCCGCCTCCGTCGCCGTCTCCCGACGTGAACGAGGCTCCGATCTCCGGTAGGCGCGGCGGAATGGGCACGAAGTTCTGCGGCAGGTAGAGCGTGAAGGTGCTGCCTTCGCCGGGGCTGCTGACCAGGCGGATCTCACCGCCGAGCAGGCTGGCGATCTCCCGGCTGATGGAGAGGCCGAGGCCCGTGCCGCCGTATTTGCGGCTGGTGGTGCCGTCGCCCTGCTGGAAGGCTTCGAACACCATCTTCTGACGGTGGATCGGAATGCCGATCCCGGTGTCGGAAACGGAGAAAGCGATCACGGTCGAGGCCCGATTCAGGCTATCGACATGGCGGCTCCAGCCCTCCCGAACCGGTTTGATGTCCAGGTTGACATGCCCCTGCTCGGTGAACTTGAAGGAGTTGGATAGCAGGTTGCGGATCACCTGCTGCAGCCGCTGCGAATCGGTATAGATGGCGGGCGGCAACTCCTTCTCCAGCTCGATCGCGAAGTTCAGCCCCTTGTCCTGCGCCACTTCGCGGAAGTTGCGCTCGACATAGTCCCGGAGTTCGGGGAACGGCACCTCGGCGACCTGCACCTCCATCGTACCCGACTCGATCTTGGCCAGATCGAGGATCTCATTGATGAGCGCCAGCAGATCGTTGCCGGCGGCGTGGATGGTCGAGGCGTATTCGACCTGCTTGACGGTCAGGTTCTGTTCGCCGTTCTCCGACAGGAG
>Ga0070658_10003556_pt1 | contig 12800 bp, 8 predicted proteins | sample KBSC13metaG_FD_64664 | JGI IMG/M metagenome (GOLD analysis project Ga0070658, IMG submission 64664) | Corn rhizosphere microbial communities from Kellogg Biological Station, Michigan, USA - KBS C1-3 metaG | ecosystem: Host-associated > Plants > Roots > Rhizosphere > Soil ... | reverse complement strand
CGCGCCGCTTTGCGATTCGACATAGCCGCCGAGGCCGAGGCCGCGCCGCAGGCCGCGCGCCAGCGACGCTTCACGACGCGCCTCGTAACCGGTCCAGTCGGCGAGTTTCAGGACTTCCTCGAAAGTGCCGGGATAGTCGCCGCTGTCGTAGACGACACCGAAGGCGTTGCGGTGCGGCGTCTTCCCGATGAGATTGCGCCGGCGCAGCTCGATCCGGTCGAAACCGTGCGCGCGGGCGGCCATGTCGATCAGACGCTCGATCACGAACATGGTCTCGGGCCGACCAGCGCTGCGATAGGGTGCGGTGCTGGCGGTGTTGCTGAGCACGCCGCGCGCCCGCGCCGCCGCCGGCATGTCGTACAGGCTGGTCATGAGCTGCGTGCCCTTGGTGAGCGGCACGAAGGACGCGGTATAGGCGCCGAGATCGCTGGTGCTGGTCGCGTGCAGGCCGACGAAGCGGCCGTCGGCCGACAGCGCCAGCTCCGATTCGATGCGGAAGTCGCGCGCGGCATAGTCGCTGGCGAAGGCCTCCTGGCGTTCGCAGGTCCACTTCACCGCGCGGCCGGTCTTCTTCGACGCCCACGCCACGAGCGCGAACTCGGGGTAGAAGGAGTTGCGGGTGCCGAAATTGCCGCCGACGTCCCTGGCGATCACCCTCACCTTCGCGGGCGGGATGCCCAGGATGATGGCAATCTCCTTCTTGGGCCGCACGATGGCGCCGCCGCCGGCATGCACCGTGTAGCGCTCCGTCGTGGCGTCGTAGTGTCCGAGCGCGGCGCGCGGCTCCATCGGCACGCCGGCGATCCTCTGGATGTCGGTCTCGAGCCGCACGACATGCTCGGCCCCGGCGAAGGCCGCCCGCGTCGCCGGCGGGTTGCCGACCCTTGCATCGACGGCGATGTCGCCGATCGGCGGCAAGGTCTCATAGACGACATCGATCGCCTCGGCGGCGTCCTTGGCGAGTGCCACCGTCTCGGCCACGACGAAGGCCACTGCCTCGCCCGCGAAGCGCACCGTGTCGATCGCCAGGATCGGCGGTTGTTCGACGAGATGCGGCGAACCGTCGAGATTGTCGAGCCGGATGTCGGGCGGGCTCTGGGCCTGCGGGATGTGCGGAATGGGCTTCAACCCCTCGGCCGCGACGTCGGCGCCGGTGAGGATCAGCAGCACGCCCGGCAGCGCGCGCGCGGCGGCGGCATCGATCGACACGATGCGGGCATGGGGATGCGGCGAACGCAGCACGACGGCGCGGGCCTGGCCGTCATGGGTGACGTCGTCGCTGTAGCTTCCCTGGCCGCGCAGCAGGCGGGCATCTTCCAGCCGCGGCAGCGCGGCGCCGATGCCGTCCTTCATCGGCAAGTGCCGGCCATCGGCTAGACCGCGTCGGGCAGCTGAACGCCCAGCAGCACGCCGAACTCGCGCGCGATGTCGCAGCTGATGCGGGCGTGGACCTTGCCCTGCTTGTCGAAGAAACGGCCTGACGGCCCGACCGGGAAAGGACCTTCGTGCCAGACGTCGGGGTGGAGGTAGATGCCGTGGCCGCCGTCGGACCAGAAGGCGACGAAATCCTCGGGCTTCACGTCGTCGCCCGGCGGTGCCGCCGGCACCACGAACGGCCGGCCGTCGAGCGGCCAGAAGAACTGCCCGCCGTCGGGATGGTAGTTGCAATGCCACAGCAGCACGCGGTCCGGCGTCGGCGCCGCGCCCTGTCCCACGAGGTCGGGCGGGTCGCGGAAGCCCAGCACATAGTGCCCGCCGACCGCCTCGTTGCGGCCGATCAGGTCGTTGCCCCGCCACTCGCAGGCGAAGGTGCCCTCGGTCGTGCCGCCCTCGTTGCCCGTGTTGGGATCGAGCTTGCGCCAGCCGCGTGCCGGCCAGGTCGCGATCTCGACCTTGTGCGTCCGCGGATCGCGCACGATCTCGCCCAGGCCCTTCAGCGACTGCCGGGTCGCGCGCACCAGCGGCACGTCGAACACGCGCGTGCCGGGCGGGATCTCGGGGTCGGGATAGTCGACGGAGTCCGCGCTCATCGCCGGCTCACGCGGCCTTGCCGAGATCTTCCCCGGCCAGCGCGCGATCGATCAGCTTCACGACGTTGTCGCGGCCGTAGAGCTTGATGAAGGCGCCCATGCGCGGGCCCTGCTCCGACCCGAGCAGCACTTCATAGAGCCCCTTGAACCACTGGCGCAGCTCTTCCTTGGCGAAGTGCCGCTTGCCGGCCTCGTAGACCTCGTTCTGGATGAACTCGGCGCTCTCGCTCTCGGGGATCCTGCGCAGCGTGTCGACGAGGTCCTGCAGCGCCGCGCGCTCCTTGTCGGTGGGCAGGCGGAACTTCTTCGTCGCCTTCACGAAGTCCTGGTAATACGCGACCGCGCCCGACAGCAGCCGATCGAGATAGGGCGAGGACTCCGGCGTCGCGCCCGGCACGTAGCGGCGCAGGTACTGCCACAGCACGTCCTTGTCCTCGGTGTTGGCCACCCCGGCGAGGTTGAGCAGCATGGCGAACGAGACGCCACCGGTGTTGTTCTCCGGCGCCGCGCCATTGTGGATGTGCCACGCCGGATTCTCGACCGACTTGGCGGGCTCCTCGGCCGGCAGCTTCTCGACCAGCGACAGATATTCGTCGACCGCGCGCGGGATCACGTCGAAGTGCAGGCGCTTGGCGCGCCGCGGCTGCTGGTGCATGTAGAGCGACAGCGACTCCGGCGAGGCGTAGCGCAGCCACTCCTCGACCGAGAGGCCGTTGCCCTTCGACTTGGAGATCTTCTTGCCTTCCTCGTCGAGGAACAGTTCGTAGTTGAAGCCGTCCGGCGGCGTGCCGCCCAGGATCTTCACGATCCTGGCCGAGAGCTCGGCCGACGGGATCAGGTCCTTGCCGTACATCTCGTAGTCGACGTCGAGCGCAAACCAGCGGCCGGCCCAGTCGGCCTTCCACTGCAGCTTGACGTTGCCGCCGGTCACCGGCGTCTCGACCATCGAGCCGTCCTCGTCGCGATAGACGACGGTGCCGGCCTGGGCGTCGACCTTGACCATCGGCACCTGCAGCACCCTGCCCGACTTGGGCGAGATCGGCAGGAACACCGAATAGGTCGCGCGCCGTTCCGGCCCCAGGGTCGGCAGCATGACGGCCTGGACCTCGTCGTAGTGGCGCAGCATGGCCAGCAGCATCGCGTCGAACTTGCCCGACTTGTAGTAGTCGGTCGCCGACTGGAACTCGTACTCGAAGCCGAACGAATCGAGGAAGGCGCGCAGGCGCGCGTTGTTGGCGGCACCGAACGACGGATACTCGTTGCTGAACGGATCGGGCACCGCCGTCAGCGGCTTGCCGAGATGGCTCGCCAGCATCTCCTTGTTGGGCACGTTGTCCGGCACCTTGCGGAGCCCATCCATGTCGTCGGAGAAGCAGAACAGCTTGGTCGGCACGTCGCTCAGGCGCTGGAACGCCTGGCGCACCATCGTCGTGCGCACGACTTCGCCGAAGGTGCCGATGTGCGGCAGGCCGGACGGGCCATAGCCGGTCTCGAACAGCACATAGCCTTTGCCCGGAACCTTGCCGCCCCCCCTTGAACCAGACAGGCGGGCGACGAGCTTGCGGGCCTCTTCAAACGGCCACGCGCGCGCGGCCTCGGCTGTGGTGCGATCAATCTGTGCCATGGAAGCTGCGAAAGTAGGTGCGGCGGGCATTTGCGTCAATCGTGACGGAGGGCCAAAGTGCGCGCCCGCAATGAACAAATCCCCTCTTCTGCCGGCCCTCGGCGGGCTCCTGGCGACGGCCGCGGCCATCGGCATCGGCCGCTTCGTCTACACGCCGATCCTGCCGCCCATGGTCGAGGCGCTGCACCTCAGCAAGAGCCAGGCCGGCGTGATCGCGTCGGTGAACTTCCTGGGCTACCTCGCCGGCGCGCTGCTGGCGGCGGTGCGCCTGCCCGGCTCGCAGCGTCAATGGCTGCTGGCGGCGCTGGCGACCAACGTCGTCTGCCTCGCCGGCATGGGCCTCACCGATCACCTCGCCCTCTTCCTCGGGCTGCGCGCGCTGGCCGGCGTGGCCAGCGCCTTCGGCCTGATCTTCGCCTCGGCGCTGGTGCTGAACCGGCTGGCGGCCAGCGGCCACGGCGCGCTCTCGGCCGTGCACTTCGCCGGCGTCGGCACCGGCATCGCCGCCTCGGCGATCCTGGTCGCCGCCCTGGTCGACTGGCGCACCATGTGGCTGGCGAGTGCGGCGCTGGCCCTGGTGGCCAGCCTCGCCGTCGTCGTGCTGGTACCCGCCGACCGCGCCGGCGCCGCTGCGCACAGGCACGAGAAGACGAAGTTCCCGCGCAGCTTCTGGTCGCTGCTGGTGGCCTACGGCCTGTTCGGCTTCGGCTACATCATCACCGCCACCTTCATCGTCGACATGGTGCGCGGCACGAAGGAGATCGCGGGGCTGGAGCCGTACATCTGGGTGATGTTCGGCCTCTCCGCCGCGCCGTCGGTGGCGCTGTGGACGGGACTGGCGCGGCGCTTCGGCATCCTGCACGCCTTCGCGCTGGCCTGCGCGACCGAGGCCGTGGGCGTGGCCGCCAGCGCGCTGTTCCTCACCCCGGTCACTGTCATCCTGACCTCGGTGTTCGTGGGCGGCACCTTCATGGGTCTGACCGCGCTCGGCCTCCTGGGCGCGCGCGAGGGCGAAGGCGATCCGCGCGGCCGCATCGCGCTGATGACCGCCTCGTTCAGCTTCGGCCAGATCCTGGGCCCGGTCTTCGCCGGCCATGTCTACGACGCCACCGGCAGCCTGGCCGGCCCCTCGCTCGTCGCCGCGGGCGCGCTGGTCATCGCAGCAGGGCTTTCGCTTCGCCGGCCGCCCTGAGGCCCGAGGCGAAGGCGGCCTCCAGCGTGCCGGCGTTGGCCGCTTCGGTCGCTTCGCCGGCGAACAGCACGCGCGTGTCGTGCGGCGCGGCCAGAGCCGCCGCCGTTGCCGCGGTCGGCGCACACCACGCACCGCGCGCCAGCGGATCACGGCCCCAGCGCGAGGCCAGCGACCCCTTGAACGCCGCGCGCAGGTCGTTGCCGTAGACCTCGGCCAGCGCCGACAGCGCGAACGCGCCGGCCGCACTCGGGCCCTTCTCCTCGACCTGCGACGCCGCACTGCCCGTCAAGGTCACGACCGCGGCGTCGCGATTGGCCGGCCGCACCAGCGCCTCGAACGGCAGGCCGGCCTTGGTGAGGCCGACCAGCAAGGCGTCGGCCGGCGTCTTGGGCATGCCGTGCGCGAAGGCGACGGCGATGCGCAGGCACGGCGCCATCGCACTGGCCGAGAGCGCGCTGCGCTTGGGCGGCCTGAGCGGCGGCGCGAAGCCGAAGGGACCGGCCGCCAGCACGCCCACCGGCAAGGTCACGATCACGGCGCGCGCATGCACGATACCGGTCGTGGTCACGATCTCGACCTCGGATCCCGTCGAGTCGATGCGCACGACATGCGTGCCCAGTTTCACCGGCACCCGGGCACCGAAACGCGCGACCGCCGCGCCGACTCCGCCCTCGAGCGAGGTCGTCATCTCGAAGGGCGGCGATGCGGCCAGGCGAACGATCGCGAGCTGCTCGGCCAGGTCGCTGGCGTGCAGCACCGTGGTCGCCGCGACGCCGGGCTGGCGCGCCCGCGCCTCCTTCAGCCGGGCCGCCATCGTATCGGCGGTCCTGGCATATCGCGCGAGCGCATCGGCCGACAACGGCTTGCCGCCCAAGGCCATCGTGCTCACCTCGGGGCCGGGCGCAGGTTTGCCGCCGAGCTCTTTCATCAGCGCGCCGGGTACAAGCCACGCCGCGCCCAGGTCGAAGGCGAACCCCAGGCTGGTGTCGGTGACGGCCCGTCCGCCGATGCGGTCGCGCGCCTCGAGCACCAGCACCTTCCGGTTGGCGGCCATCAACGCCCGCGCCGCGGCGAGGCCCGCGAGCCCCGCACCCACGATCACGACGTCGGCGTCCGCCGCCGCTGCGGGTGAGGTCACGGCTGCACCGGCGGCAGCGAGGAAGAGACGGCGCCTCATTGTGATTCGATTGTATGCTACTTCCTGATGGACGTGAGCACGCCTTCCTTCCCCTCTCTGATCGCCACGGCGCGCGGCGCCGTGTGGCTCGACGCCGACGGCACCGTCGAACGGCTGACGGCGGCCGAAGCGGCGGCGCGCGCGGCGGTCACCGCGCCGCTGGTCGTCCACGCCCCGGCGACGGCGGCGCGGCTGGGGCTCGAGGCGCTGCCCGCCCGCGACCTGCTGGAACTCTACGCCTTCGTCCATCCCGCGACCTTCTGCCTGCCGACCGTGCGCGGCCTCGCCGCCGCGCTGGATCTGGAAGGCGGCGACGAGATCGCGCTGCTGCCCCGGATCGCGCAACGCCTGCTCGACACGCTCGACGACATGGCCGCCCTCGCCTCGCCCGAGATGAAGGACACCGCGCTGTCCATGGCGCGCGGCGGCTGGGCGTGGGGCGACGCGGTGCTGGCGGAACTGGGAGTCTCGACGGCCGGAAAGAAGCCACGGCCCGGCGCCGGCCTCGACATCTGGAAGAGCCTCGCGCCGTGGGAAGAGCCGCCGCCGCCCACGCCGCCCGGCAGCGAACCGGTCGAGCCGCGCGAGGCGCGCCTGCGGCTGGCGCAAATGGTCTCGGCCGGGCCCAACATGGCCGAGGCGCGGCCGACCCAGAGCGACTATGCCTCCGCCGCGTCCGAGGCCTTCGCGCCGCGCATCCATGAGGACCAGCCCAACGTCGTGCTGGTCGAGGCCGGCACCGGCGTCGGCAAGACCCTGGGCTATGTCGCACCCGCGTCGCTGTGGGCGGAGAAGAACGGCGCGCCGGTGTGGATCGCCACCTACACGCGCAACCTGCAGCGCCAGATCGACACCGAGCTCGACCGGCTGCACCGCGACTCGGCCGAGAAGCGCCGCCGGGTCGTGATCCGCAAGGGCCGCGAGAACTATCTCTGCCTGCTGAACTTCCAGGAGGCCGTCAGCCGCACGGGACTCGCGCCGGAGAACGCCGTCGGCCTCGGCCTGCTGGCGCGCTGGGCGCTGGCCAGTCGCGACGGCGACATGCTGGGCGGCGACCTGCCGGCGTGGCTGCTCGACCTGATCGGCCGCTTTCGTCTGCAGAGACTGGCCGACCGGCGCGGCGAGTGCATCTACTCGGCCTGCGAGCACTACCGGAAGTGCTTCGTCGAGCGAACCATAAGGCGCGCGCGCACCGCCGACATCGTGATCGCCAACCACGCGCTGGTCATGGTGCAGGCCGCGATGGGCGGGCTCGACGACGCCACGCGCCCGCTGCGCTATGTGTTCGACGAGGGCCATCACCTGTTCGACGCCGCCGATGGCGCGTTCGGCGCGCATCTGTCGGGCATCGAGGCCTCGGACCTGCGGCGCTGGCTGCTGGGCGCCGAGGGCCGGCGCGGCAGCCGCGCGCGCGGGCTGGAGAAGCGCGTCACCGATCTGCTGGGCGAGGACGTCGAGGCGCAGAACGCCTTGCGCCGCACGCTCGACCTGGCGCAGCGCCTGCCCTCGTCCAACTGGCAGGTGCGGCTGGCCGACGGCAACGTCATGGGCCCGGCCGAGGAGTTCCTGGCCCTCGTGCGCCAGCAAGTCAGGGCGCGCGCCGCCGGCGAGGACCAGGGCTTCGGCCAGGAGTGCGACGTGCGGCCGCTCAACCCCGGCCTGATCGCCGCCGCCGACCAGCTCGCCGAGACGCTGGAACAGATGCTGGTGCCGGTGCGCCGGCTGCGCCAGTCCCTCAGGACCAAGCTCGAGAGCGAATCCGAGACGCTCGACACCGGCCAGCGCGGCCGCATCGAGGGCGTGGCGCGCTCGCTCACCAACCGCTGCGAGGTGACCCTGGAGGCGTGGCGCGCCATGCTGCGCGGCCTGCACCACGACGCCGATCCGGCCTTCGTCGACTGGTTCGCGATCGAGCGCAGCGGCGGCCGCGAGACCGACGTCGGCATGTACCGCCACTATCTCGACCCGACCGAGCCGTTCGTGAACGCGGTGATCAAGCCCGCGCACGGCGCCGTCATCACCTCGGCCACCCTGCGCGACAGCCTGGGCCTGCCCGCGCCCGCCAACGACGAGCACCCCGGCGCCATGGCCGACTGGCTGTCGGCCGAGGCGCGCACCGGCACGCGCCACCTGCAGGCGCCGGCGATGCGCGCGGCCATGGCCTCGCCGTTCGACTACGCCACCGCGACCAGGGTCCTGATCGTCAAGGACGTGAAGCGCGACGACAGCGACCAGGTGGCGGCGGCCTATCGCGAGCTGTTCCTCGCCTCGGGCGGCGGCGCGCTCGGCCTGTTCACCGCCATCGGCAGACTCCGCGCCGTGCACCAGCGCATCGCCCAGCCGCTCGAGGACGCGGGTCTTCCTCTGTATGCCCAGCATGTCGGCGGCATGGACGCCGCGACCCTGGTCGACATCTTCCGCGCGGAAGAACATTCCTGCCTCCTCGGCACCGACGCGGTGCGGGACGGCGTCGACGTCCCCGGCCGCAGCCTGCGCCTCATCGTGTTCGACCGGGTGCCGTGGCCGCGTCCCGACATCCTCCACCGCGCGCGGAAAGCGCATTGGAAGGCCAAGCTCACCGACGGCGGCGCGGGCAGCGCCAACGCCTACGACGACATGCTGGCCCGCCTGCGCCTCAAGCAGGCCTACGGCCGCCTGATCCGCCGCGCCGACGACCGCGGCGTGTTCGTGATGCTCGACTCCCGCCTGCCGAGCCGGCTGCTCGGCGCGTTTCCCGCCGGCGTCTCCATCGAACGCACCGGGCTCGCCGAAGCAGTGGCTGCGGTACGGAGCTTCCTCGCCGTCCATTAAATAAATGGAAATTTAATGGACGCGGCCGCTCCGAAATAAAAACGCCTCCTCATGAGGAATCGCATGTGTCGTTGATCCTGTTGAACTTGCGACGATTCCTCATGAGTCTCATGAGCCTCATGAGGATCGCGTCGAGCGATTGCCTCTGATTTACCCGACACGACGCCTCTCTCAAAAAAAAGCCGCTCCTCGCGAGGAATCGCCTGAAAAGCCGACCCTGCTGGCTTCGACCCGATTCCTCGCGAGGCTCGCGAGCCTCGCGAGTGGTCCGGTGCACGCACATGCAGAACAAGCAAAGACGGAGAACGCACGAGACCTCGACGACGAGGCGAAGAAACGACAGCGCAACCGCTCGACCAAAATTACTCGCTGGCCTTGGCATGATCGCCCAAAGCCATTGCGGTAATATTGCGCATTACGCATTATTTGTCAAGAGGCGTACAAACGTCGACAGTCCCTCGAGGCTAGACGGACTGCCCACGGTCCAAAGGCACAGCCCTACCGGAAGGAGATCGTCATGGCCGAGCATGCCTCATCCAACAGCGCCTCCGTTGTCCTGACCGGCCTGGGCAAGCTGCTCCCCGATCTCGAGCCGCTCTACAAGGACATTCACGCCCATCCCGAATTGTCGATGCACGAGACGCGAACGGCGGCCATCGCCGCCGACCGGCTCCGGAAAGCCGGTTACGAAGTGACGACCGGAGTGGGCAAGACGGGTGTGGTCGGACTGCTCCGCAACGGCGAGGGGCCAGCAGTGATGCTGCGCGCCGACATGGATGCGCTGCCGATCGCCGAGGACACCGGCCTTGCCTATGCCAGCAAGGTCTCGGCGCAGGATGCCGAAGGCAATACCGTGCAGGTGGGACATATGTGCGGCCATGACATGCATGTCGCCTGGCTGGTCGGTGCGGCGACATTGCTGTCGCAGGCGCGCGACGCCTGGAAGGGCACGTTGATGGCCGTCTTCCAACCGGGTGAAGAAACCGCGCAAGGCGCCCAGGCGATGATCGACGACGGCCTGCTCAAACGCTTCCCCACACCCGACGTCGTGCTTGGCCAGCATGTCATGGTCGGCCCCGCCGGAACCGTCGCCGGAAGCGCCGGACCGATCACTTCCGCCGCGGACAGCCTGCAAATCCGCCTGTTCGGGCGCGGTGCGCATGGCTCGATGCCGCAGGCCAGCGTCGATCCCATCGTCATGGCGGCATCCGTCGTCCTGCGGCTCCAGACCATCGTGTCCCGCGAGGTTGCCGCAAACGACGCGGCGGTGGTGACGGTCGGCGTATTGCAGGCCGGCACGAAGGAGAACGTCATTCCCGACGAAGCCGTCATCAAGCTCAATGTGCGCACATTCGATGCCGGCGTGCGCAAACACGTGCTTTCTGCGATCGAACGGATCGTCAATGCCGAGGCCGAAGCCTCGGGGGCCCCGCGCAAGCCGGAGATCACGCCGCTCGACCGCTACCCGCTCAACGTGAACGACGAATCCGCGAGCAATCGCATCGCCGGGGCGTTTCGTGGCTATTTTTCCGCCGATCGGGTGAAGCACACGGGCCCCGCGCCGGCGAGCGAGGATTTCGGCTGCTTCGGCACGGCATGGCAGGTGCCTTCGGTGTTCTGGTTCGTGGGCGGCAATGATCCTCGAAGCTATGCCGAGGCGAAGACTGCGGGAACGCTGAACGAGCTTCCGGTCAATCACAGCCCGAAATTCGCGCCGGTCCTGCATCCCACCCTGGAAACAGGCGTCGAGGCGCTGGTCGTCGGTGCGCTGGCCTGGCTTGGCGTGAGCTGACTTGGTTCGCGCCCGGCGAATTGTGTATCGGATTCATCTCGATGCCGCTTCGGGCTTTCGGTCGACACGTTGAGTTTTCGCGGGCGGAGCCGTCATGATCACCATTGAAACCTTCGTGCATATTCTCGACCTGGGCGGCACCTTCGTTTTCGCGATCAGCGGGGCCGTTGCCGCCGTCAATCGCCGGCTCGACATTTTCGGCATCCTCGTCCTGTCCTTCGTGGCTGGAAATTTTGGCGGGATCGGCCGCGATCTGCTGATCGGGGCGGTCCCGCCGGCCGCCCTGACCGATGGACGATACTTGCTGGTTTCGGTGCTGGCCGGACTGATCACCTTCTTCTCGTATGCCGGTGTCGACCGATTGCGCACTCCGGTGCTCCTGTTCGACGCGGCAGGACTGTCGTTCTTCGCCGTCGCCGGGGCGCAAAAGGCGATGACGTTCGGATTGAGCCCGGTCATGGCCGCGCTCCTGGGCATGTTGACGGGCATCGGCGGCGGCATGACGCGTGACGTCCTTCTCACCGAGATTCCACAGGTGCTGCGTTCCGATCTCTATGCCGTTGCGGCACTGGCCGGCGCGTCCATCGTCGCCATCGGCGACATGCTTGGCTTTTCCTATGGCGTCTCGGCCCTGGCCGGCGGGACTTTGTGCTTCGGCCTTCGCTTCATGGCGATCAGACATGGCTGGCAGTTGCCGGTCGCTCATCTTTCCGCGCGGCGGCGCGCCGAGACGCATTCCCCGGATGACAAGACAGAACAATGAGATGGTGCCTGCGCATTGCCGCAGGCACCACCTCCCGCCGGTCGGCGATTGGCGTTTCCTGGCGGCGCGCATCTCGTTCTCCTGTTCCGACGGGAGGCTTTTCCGTCTACGCCGGCAATGACGCAGCCGACTGCAGGTCACTTTGCGCTGGCGCAATATTGGCGCGAAGGGCTATTGGGTCTTCGCTTCAGCCAAGAATAGGACGTGACATGCTTCTCGTTTTGCGACGCCGCCCATTTTGGGGCGTGATGACGGCGATCCTCGTTGCGCTTGCCAGCGCCGTGCCGGCGGTCGCGCAAGGCACGACCGGCGTCATTCTCATGCATGGAAAGCAAGCGTCGCCGGGCAAGGCGCCGGGCTTGCGCGATATCGCGGCCAAGCTCGAGAGTGCCGGCATAAAAGCCGTGGTGCCTATGATGCCGTGGAGCGAGGGCGGCTGGGAAAAGATCTCCGTCACGCCCGACCAGGTCTTCGACATCCTTGATGGCTACGCGGCGCAGCTTCGTGCCAAAGGCGCGCAACGCATCGTGGTTGTTGGTCATAGCATCGGCGCCAACATGGCACTGGCCTACGCCGTGGCGCGCCAGAACCTGGCGGGAATTGTGATGGCGGCCCCCGGTCATGCCCCTGGCTATTCCTACAACAGCAACTCGAAGATAAAGGATTCGGTCGATCGCGCGGGTCGGCTTGCGCAGGCGGGGCAAGGCGACCAGTCCTTTACGGGTGGCGATGACAATCAGGGCAGCAGCATCATTCTTTCGACGACGGCGGGAGTTTACTTTTCCTGGATGAACCCGCGCGGCAAGGCGGCGATGCCCGTTCAGGCACCCTTGTTGCCGGCCAGCATTCCGGTGATGGTGATTATCGGCACCCGGGATCCGGCTTATCGTTTTGTCGAAGCCAACATCTATCAGCCGGCAGCAAAGAATCCCTACAGCAAGTACCTCGTGGTCGAGGCGACCCATCGCGACACCGACTTCGCAGCTTCACAGCGCATCGCCGATTGGATCAAGGGTTTGCCGGCGCAGTAAGCCGTCCCTTCGCATCCGTTCATCCTGAGTTGGCAACTTTGCTCAAGTTAGTCGCGCACCCTCGGTACGTCCTATCAATTGAAAACTACGCGAGCTTCAATCGATACGTCCGAGAAATCGACGATGATGGGCTGGTGCTCTATACGGGCGGCCTTCGCATCTGCTGGTGTTATAGGCGTATTGAGTTGGATCGCGAAGTGTACCGATGCGGCGGTCCCACTGTATCATTGGGGCGACATCGATCCGGGCGGCCTTCGTATCTTCCGGTATCTGGAAGAGGTGTTGCCGCGCGCTTTGCCGGCCGTCAGGCCCTCGGCCCAGCCGCGCGCGAGGCGGAGCGTGAACGGCGTGTAGGTGCCGGCGATCATGGCGAAGATCGC
>Ga0070658_10003553_pt1 | contig 12804 bp, 16 predicted proteins | sample KBSC13metaG_FD_64664 | JGI IMG/M metagenome (GOLD analysis project Ga0070658, IMG submission 64664) | Corn rhizosphere microbial communities from Kellogg Biological Station, Michigan, USA - KBS C1-3 metaG | ecosystem: Host-associated > Plants > Roots > Rhizosphere > Soil ... | reverse complement strand
TCATAAAAACTAAACCGTGAGCTGGAACCCAGTATTGGCCGGACGGCGCCATCCGGCTTTTACTGGTCCAACCGGCAGCCTAGCTGCTGCTAATCGCGGCCTTCAGATCGTCGGAGGTCATCGCGTTGCCGTTGATCCCCCAAGTGCCGTCGACGGCGTGCGTGACGTTCACCCAGATTCGGCTCTTGGGGTGACGGCCGCCCGAGAGCTGATGGATGATGTTCGTCGCCTCCTCGATGTAGCCAACCTGAACCTTTCTGTCGGTGAACGCGATCGGCGGCACCTTCCACTCGACGAAAGCGACATCGTTCTCTTCGTGGGCGGCGAACGTCTGTTCGCGTGGCAAAACGTGAATCGATCCGATGACCGCTGAGGTCATGAATCGATTCCCGGTCAATCCTGCCCATTTCAACATCGCCTCGCCCAAGCGGCGAAAGGCGACTTTTTCCTGGCCCGAAGGAAGGATTCCCTCGGTGAGCGTTAACGTAAGCGGCATATATTGTTTTTGATCGCAGTGCGGTGGTGTTGTCCGCCCCGGCGCGAGCCGAGAGCGGAACGATCGATAACATAACGACCGTTATCTTATCGATGAATTAGGGTTGGCCATCTAAGCAAGCATTAAATAACGTTCGTTATCCTGACATGCGCTACGCACCCACGCACAAAGATGCCTCCCGGACCAAAATCCTGCATGCCGTCGGCCGCGGCTTTCGCGCCCAGGGTTATGGTGGCATCGGCGTCGATGGCCTCGCGCGCGAAGCGGGTGTCACTTCCGGGGCGTTTTATGGGCACTTCGCCTCGAAATCGGAGGCATTCCAAGCCGCGGCCGTCGCGGGTCTTGTCGAACTGCGGGAAACCGTGGCCCAGCTGCAGGCCGCGAAGAAAGAGCGCTGGCTGCAGGAGTTCGCGGAATTCTACATGAGCTTCAAACGTACCTGCGACCTGAAGGAGAGCTGTACGTTGCAGAGCCTTACTCCGGAAGTCGCGCGTTCCGGAACGGAAACGAAGATCGCGTACGAACAGGAGATGGTTCGCCTCGTAGAGCAGATTGCCACCGGGCTCCCGCGCGGCCCCCTCGGCGCACGCCGCAAGGCGGCCTGGGCGATCATGGCCCTCCTCTCCGGCGGCGTCACGCTCGCCCGGGCGACACACGATCCCGACGTCGGCACCCAAATCGCCAAGTCAGTCGTCGAAGCCGCCCTCGCGCTCGCTTAGTTCCCCCCCTTGGAAAGTAGGGCGGGCTTCAGCCCGCCCTTTGATTGCCCCCTGGGACCGCGGCCTTGTCCACCTCCGGCGGGCGCCCCCGGCCGCCTGTGGCAATAATCGAAAGGCTTTAAGCGTTAAGCACAGCACCCCAAGGTGGAGCGCGATGTCCCTATCGCGATTTCTCCGCCGGACACCGCGCTCGCACAGTTCGTACTAGGGCGGGCTTCAGCCCGCCCTTTGATTGCCCGCTGGGATCGCGGCCTCGTCCGCCTCCGGCGGGCGCCCCCGGCCGCATTCGGCGAGCCGCATTAAGCTCCGAACCTCAACACCAGCGCTCGAGCGCGCCCCCTGTAGCCGCGAAGAAATACCATGCCTCACGCAGAGATCGCCGCGGCGCAGAACTTAAAACCGCGGAAACAGGGATTCGGCGCAGCCCTCCGCGTCCTCGGCGGACTCCGCGCGAGGCCGCAGTCTTTGCGCCCTTCGCGACCTTTGCGTGCGCCATAAAAGTCAATGCGCCTCACACCCCCGCTCCTCCCGCCTCACACCTCGCGCCCGCTGTCACTTATCCGTGACACACCCGTCATAACGCCGCCGGGAGCGCAACTTGTCTTGTCGTCGGCAAGCATCCTGCTTACATCGCCCTCGGATACCCGGCCGGCTCGGAACCCCAGCTTCATCCCAAATACCTCCAGCCATGTCCGTCATCCAAGTAGGGCTCGTCGATACGACGAGAAAACTCGACGCGCATTTCGTCCAGGAAGTCGCTGCCGCGCTGAACATCCAAGTCATGCGCGATCTGCCGCAGTATTGGCACATCACCGCCACCGTGCGCGCGCTCTCCGATCCCAAGAATATTCCCATTGGCGTATGGCCGGTCTTCTTGGTCCCCAAGCTGCCGCCCGGCGAGGGCGGCGTGCACCTCGACAAAAACAACCAGCCCTACTCGCTCGTCATCGCTCACCGGGACTCCGCCGATTGGACGCTCGACGCCAGCCACGAGATCCTCGAGATGCTCGTCGATCCGGCCGGCAACCGCATGCAGACGTCGCGCGCGATCGCGATCAAGGGCAGCAGCGTCACCGACGTGCCCGGCCAATTCGGCTATCTCGTCGAGGCCTGCGACCCTTGCGAAGATGCCCGCTATGCCTACACGATCGCGGGCATCGCCGTGTCGGACTTTATCACGCCACGGTTCTACGACCCGGTCGCCGTCTCCGGCACGCGCTACAGTTTCACGGGTGCGATCACTCGGCCACGGCAGTTGCTGCCTGGCGGCTACATCTCGTTCACCGATCCCACCAAGGACCGCTGGGAACAGATCCTCTGGCTCGGACCAAAGCCGCAGTTGCGAGACCTCGGGCCGGCGCGCGGAGGATCCCTCCGCGCGTTCGTCGACGGCAAAACTGGCCCGACCGTCGCGGCGAAGCGTAAACGAAATCGTCCCTTGGCCCGCTGGGCCGAAGCGAATCGATCGCATATCGACGCCGGGTCCGCCTCCCACGCGGCCCGCTTCGCCGCCCTCGTCTATAGCTAATCCCGCCCGACCCCGTTCCCCTGGGACCGCGGCCTTGTCCGCCTCCGGCGGGCGCCCCCCGCATTCAGCCCACGCACCGTTCGAAGTAGGGCGGGCTTCAGCCCGCCCTTTGACCCTCCCTGGGACCGCGGCCGCCCCCGGCCGCCTTCAGATCTCGGCATAATGTAGGCGGGGTGCGCCCACCCCGCATTCAGCCCACGCACCATTCGAAGTACTGCGGGCTTCAGCCCGCCCTTCCGCGTCCGAGGGCGAGGCCGCGTTCAGGGCTCCCAGGAAATACGCCCTGAAGTCGGAGGAAACGCCGGTGCGAGTCCTCATATCGGGAACAATCCTGCGACAATCGTTTGGGCATCCTGGAGGCGGGACTCTGGCACGAACACGAGTATCCTTGAACCAGGAGGATACATCCCCATCGCCATCTGAAACGTGCGGCTGGAGCCGAGCAGCTGCGTGTGGTCGCCTTCGATCTCAAACGGAATGCCCGCAACATCCAACGCCTCGAGCACCCGTTGCACATCCGATGTCTCGAACCCTCCAATCTCGTGCATCATCTCGTCGCTCGATGACATTGGAACGTCCGGCATCACCTCACGATACACCACCCCCACTCGCTCTCAATCGCGATTTTAAGTGACTAAGGTTTTTGGCCGACGCAGCCTTGAGGCCCCGATCCCCATGACACCGGTACAATTTCTCGCGAGCCTGCCGGAGGACCGGCAGGCGGTGATGAAGGCGGTCGATACCGCCATTCGGCAGGCCGCACCGAAACTGCGTTCCGAAATGATGGCAGGGATGGGCACGCCGCTCATCGGCTACGGTAAGTATCGGTACAAGTCCTCCAGCGGAGGCGAGCGGGAGTGGTTTCTGATCGGCCTCGCGCCGGCCAAGAACTACTACAGCCTGCACATCTGTTCGGCGGACAAAGGCGGATATCTCGTGGAGCAGAACGCCGCCAAACTCGGGAAGGTGAAAACCGGCCGCAGCTGCATCAAGTTCAACAAGCTCGAGGACCTGAACGTGTCGGCCGTGAAAGCGCTCGTGAAGCTCGCCGTCAAAACCGGCGGCATCTGCGCAGTCAAATAAGTCCCCAGCGTTTTTGCCTCGGCGCCCGGTGCAGTGCTGCGAACTGCTTGCCGATCGATACCTCCTCCGGACCTCGGCGACCTCCGCGGACTTGAGCAGCGCTGCGCCGCGGGCGCGAGGCACATCCATTGAGGATTGGGTTAATCGCCACGGCCTTCGGCGAACCGCATGTCGTACCGGCGCGTACCTATCGCGGCAGTGGAATTGGAATCAAGATCGGATCGCGGTGGTTCTCAGTGTGGACGGCGGGTCGCATTGACCCCGTCGCCATCGCGTTCGCAGTAAGATCAAATATCCACAACGAGAGCTGTGCCTCACTCACCTCGCCTCGCACCTCGTATTTGTGACCCGCCTTCGCATCCACCGTGAACTCGGCTTCGCCACCCAACGTGTCATGCGAGCCTAATTGCCCCTGAAAGAGTCCGCCCCCGACCACGATCCTTCGCACGCCTGGCGATAACGAGTAGGCACGGGAATATCCCGGCAGGTTCACGGGCTCACCATCGATCTTTACGACCCAGTACATCTGCTTCCGCGGAAAAAGTCCGCTGCCCTTCAAACTCGTGGAGCCCTGAATCGATGCGTTCCCCGCAGCGACATACGCCTTCACGGCGTCCTGGTTCACGGAATTGCATCCACTCACGAGAAGCAGCAGCAAACAACATGCGAGCGGTCTCATCGAATGTCGCTAAACGTCAGAGCCTGAGCCCTGGTCGCCTTTGGTGCCGCCATCGGCGGGTAAATCGCGCGCAGGAGCGGGCTGCCCGGGGTCCGTAGGGGCATGGCGAAGGAGGAAGTCGTTTTCTTTGATGTAGCGCGCGACGCGTAAATGGTCATGCACAGCATGGCCAGAGGGGCTACGCGGCTCGGTGGAGCGAAGCTGGGCTGTGCGACAAAGCGCGAAGCGCGGAGATGGCCAGTCTGCAGACTGGCCCGGAGCGAAGCGATGGGTGCAGTGAAGCGGGAGCCTTGTGGGCGCTGAACAAACAAATCGCAGACTCATGTAGCGCGATCGGGCGACTGGTTCGTCTTCTTGGTTTTTGTGAAGGTTGCCACGCCTCCGGGGTGAGCGATCCAAATCACGTCGCCCGTGCGAAAGAACTGGGCTGGCTGCGTAGATATGTCCGGTACCGCTCCCGCGCTGTTGTGCTCGAAGACTTCAATACCGGTGGGCCCAACGACGAACAGCTGCCTCCCATCTTGACCGAGGTTGCACCGAAGCCTAGCGCCAGTCGAATTCAAGATGTCTACGGTCTTGAACGCATGCGGACTTGCTGCTGCGCATGACAAGCCGAAGCCGAGAAACGCTGCAAGTGCTGCGATATAGTTTCGAGTCTTCATGATGTGAGTCGCGGCGAACGTTCAATGGTGAGCCGCGCGCGGGGGCGTGCGAGCCGTTTTGTTCGATGAAGCGCAAAGCGCGAAAATGGTCGTGCGCAGCATGGCCCGAGGCCACGAGGGTGAAATGAAGCGGGAACCCTTGGGGTGCTGAATGAACAACTGCGCGGGTTCGTGGAACGCAGGAGGAATGAACGAAAACTCATGTAGCGCGTTGGCTCGGGTGACTGGTTCTGACCCTTGGATTCAGGAAGTAAGTGCGACACTTCTGCTGGATGGCATACCGGCAACTGAGCATCGACGAAAGATATTTTATTGGGGCGTTACGAGCGCGCGGAGCTGGGGTGACGGAGATCGCCCGCGATTTGAGGCGTCATCGCAGCACGATCTGGCGCGAGGTGCAGCGGAACCGTTCGCAGTACGACGGAGCGTACCGCGCGCGGTGGGCGGTCGAGAAGACGAGCGGCCGTCGTCGGCGGTCCCGCCGTAATCGGTGCTACGGCCCCGAGCACTTCGCTCCGATCGAGCGCATGCTCCGAGAGGACTTCAGTCCCGCGCAGATCGTCGGCCGCCTGCGAGTCGAAGGCGTGCGGGCCATGAGCCACGAGACGATCTATCTGCATATTTGGGCCGATAAAGCACGAGGAGGAACGCTATGGCGCCATCTCCGCGGCGCCCGCAAACTCAAGCGCAAGCGCTACGCCGGGCACGACTGCCGTGGGCGCCTCGCGGGCAAGCGGATGATCACACAGCGTCCGGCAGTCGTGGAGCAACGCCGCCGCTTTGGCGACTGGGAGATCGACACCGTACACGGGCGCGGCAAGGCGTGCGTTGTCACGGTCGTCGAGCGCAAGAGCGGACTGATCCGCATTGGTAAACTGCCCCGCGCGACCGTCGCGCATACCAATCAGCGCACCATCGAGATCATGCTCGGTGAGTCCCATCCGATCCGCTCCATTACCGCCGACAACGGCGCGGAGTTCCACGGCTACAAAGTAATAGAACAAGCACTGGCCGCCGAAATCTACTTCGCCACGCCGCACCACGCTTGGGAACGCGGCACGAACGAGAACACCAATGGCCTGGTCCCGCAGTACCTGCCGAAGGGAACCAATCTCCAACAACTGACGCAGTCACAGTGTGATCAGATCGCCGCGAAGCTGAACAGCCGCCCGCGCCTGCGCCATGACTTCCGTAGTCCCAACGAGGTCTATTACGACATTTCAGGTTCTCGCCGCCGCTGGGCCGCTTCCTGCGGCAAGCTCTTCGGCTCCTGTCCTCGGAAGCGGCCCATCGGCTGCCCCAAAGGTCCAACGTCTATCTACCGCCACCCGCGCCCTCGTCCTGTCGCACTTCAAACCTGAATCTATTCTGTTTTCTTGCGGCGATGGCATTGGTCACCCGGTGCTCGTGAGCCGCTTTCTTCAACGCGGCAACGACGGCAGACAGACCCTTCGCACTAAGGTGGGACACGGTCAGCGTCTTCTTTCTTCCGTCGGCGAGTCGTAAGGCGGTCGTGGCGACTGACACCTGCTTCACCTGGGCAATATCGCGTAACGCAATGGAAACCCAGCCATCCTTCTGGAGAAGCCAGAGGGCGTCTTCTTCGAGAAGATAGCCGGACCGATTCAAAATGGGCGGAGAGGCTCTCACTTCTTTTGCCGAACGATTCAGATCAGGCACGCCCGACGAGCGGACAGGCGGTTACTTTGAAATGACAGCGCCATGATGAGCGGAAGCATCGTGTGCGAATTACCAGTGATCAAGGGCCTTGTCCTGGAGCGCCTGGTTCGGCTCTTTCCTCGAATGTAGCGATCGAAAAGTGGCCGAGCATTTTCTTCCGCTCGATTTCCACTCTCGACGCAATGTCTTCTCCCGGAAAGTAGACCCGCATGACGTAGTGGTAAGCGACGAACCCAACGCCTTCGACTAGATGCGCTCGCATGAGGCTCCATTCGGCGAATCCTTGTTTTAACTTCGATGGTACAAGCAGGCACTCCAACAGAAGCTCACCGGTCCTTTCGCTACGTACGAATTCTAACCGTGCTGAAGGATCACCCTTTTTCACCATCGCCGCGGCTTCTCGCAAATATGCTTCCGAATCCCGCTGATCTTTAAATACCCGAACGAAAAGTCCGCGATTGTAGTGCCCGATCTCCTCTCCAGCCAGGAGGTAATTACGCGATTCCCCGTTTTGATCCGCCTTGCGATAGGTTAGTTGAAAATCGAGATCGCCAACAGTGATAGATGGCGTGGCGCTCAGGCCAGCGGCCACAATGACGAATATGATGATTGATAGTCGCTTCACATTTTAGCCGAACGTTTCAGCTCAGACACGGTCGGGAGCGGAGCCCCGGTCGTTGTCTGTGGCGGTTGGTTAGGCGCTTCGAGGACTTCGGACGTCGGGCCAAAGTAGCGACAATTCAGGCACCAGCGGTGCACTCCTGTCTGGTCACGAATCAATAGCTGGGATTTCGGCGAACCGCAGCGATCACACTCTCTCTTTGCTTTCGTCTTCTTCGGCGGAATACCCGCAGTCCCAGCAGTCCCACATCGTGAACGAAGAACGATCCGCATCGATCGACCAAGTGATGCGCTCTTTCATGCAATTCGGACAGAACTGGAGAGCCATGGTTTTTGCCGAACGACTCAGATCTGCGACGCCGAGGACGCAGCTTCGATTGCGTTCATGAGGCTGGTCGGCGTTGGCAGGAGCGACTGGTTCTGCGGAAGCGCTACGGGTGGCGGCTGCTGCATCTGAGTCACAGTAAGCTGTCGACAACTCAGGACGCCTTCAACTCCGAACACGGCTGCGGTGCGCGGGCGAGCAAGACGGTTGAATCGCGGTGCATGTCTCAACGATTGAAATATCTGCGCGATGCGCACATCGCGGCCAAGAACACGAAGATCAATAGAAGCACGCCGAGCATGAGATACGTAGACGCTCAAGATTAGTCACGCAGGGCGCGTCGGCTCGGCGGATTGGTTACGCATCTTCTTCGCAAGGTGCTTCACCGGGTGACCCGCGTCATGCCAATCCCAACCGCAGTTCAGACACTGCTTCGCATTCTCAGTGAAGAGCGGCTCACCACAGTACGGACAGGGAGGTGTGGCTTTAGCGGGATGGGGTCCGTCGGGGTGGATGAGCCAAATCTTCGCGAAAATAGCGTTACATCCGGTTCGCGCTTTAAGCTCTTGAAATCCCTCAATCCGCGATGCGCGAAGGCGAGCCTCATCCTTGGCGTCGAAGACGGCAAACGACGGAATGTAGTTCTTGCACCTCGGACAATAAACACCTCGCTCCGGAAATGCATCATCTCCCAGAGCTGCGATCTCATCGTTCGTATAGGGTGCGTCCGACACGATTTTGGCTAACAGTGTGATTAAGCCTTAGCCAATAGCCATGATGAGAGCGCCGACATCGCGTAACGAAAGACTTTAGCCGCAGCGGCCTCAATCGCGATTTTCAACGGACTAAGGTTTGCGGGCCTCGCGGCCGTGCCCTGGGGTTCGTGCGCCGCGTTCTGCCTTCGCCTCACCCACTCGCCGAAGATAGCGGATTCGTCGCGCTCGAGTGTCGTCAGGGACGTTGACCGCTCTAGCCCAAGCGTCGGCTGATGTTTCGCGGCGGCTATGCTGTCCCGCGTGCGGGCGGCTTGTGCCGGCTGACACGGACCATTGCGTCGACTTCCGCCTGCACTGGAAGGGTGGTGCGTGGCACGCGACTGCGGCATTCGATCGCCAGGCCACTGCGAGCTAATTCAACGCGTGTCGTCGCGGTCGTCTTTTCTGCCCGCCGATCCGGTTTTTCAAAACGCATTAGTCGGTCCGATCGTTAGCGGAGTCCGCGGATAATAACGACGTGGGCATGCGTGCCGACTAGCGGGTTCCGGCTTGTCGGTTGTCGTGCAGTGCAAACGAGTTGTTTGCGCCACCACAGTTTCTGACTCCGGAGAAAAACGAGCCGGGACGCCCGAGACACGGCGGTCGGCTGTTACGCCGGCTCATTGCGCCGGTGTTAGCGGCGGTCGCAGTAATCCTAGGGGCCGGATGGCTGCGCGTGCAACGCTACGCGCCAGACTTCCCCGAACGATTCGCAATCGTGGTGCAACTCGACCCGGGCGCACACGGTGCCGAGCCGCTCATCGCCACCGGCCGAACGGGCTCCGGCGATCTGCTCTATTTGCGACACTACCCGGACGGAGCCGTCTCCTTCGAGTACGATAGTTGGGGACGGTCGTCGGTCCCGATTGGCGAAAAATGCACCGTGCCAGCGAACGGCGTCCTTAACGTGGTCGTAGAGATGCCCTCGTTATACGCACCGACGGGCCATTATGGCATCGGCGATCCAGCGTTACGGGTCTGGTGCGACGGGAAAAAAGTACTAGACGGCAATGTCGGCTACTACGCGCATCCACGCCGAGCGGTCTGGTTCGGCGAAAACTCTATTGGGTCCGGCAGCGCCGGCTCCCATTTCTCAGGCACAATTCGAGATCGGGACGGAAACGTGCTGCGAGGCGCGACGAGTAATTTTCTACCGTTTCGTATACGTTTTTTCACATGGCTGAAACGCTGCCCGTGGGAGATTTTGTCGCAGCTGGTGTTCGGCGTCGCAGTCTTCTGGTTATGGCAGCGCCTCGCACGAAGCGCCCGCGCAGTCGGCACAGCCATTACACCGCTCTGGCCGGTGGGCGTGGCCGGCCTTCTGTGCGCTGCATGCTTTTTGGCGGTGCTCACCCAGCTAACGTGGGATCTCACGCCGCTCGATTTTCTGGCGCGCTTTTACGACTTCCAGGCGAGCGCGATGCTTGCCGGGCGGATCGACGTTCCGCTCGAGGGGATTGGTGGCGAAGCATTCGAGTGCGCCGGCAAATATTTCGGGTACTTCGGCGTCACGCCTGCGATCCTGCGGCTGCCGCTGATGATGTTCGACCCCTACCCTGGCGATCTCGCCGTCGTCTGCATGATCGCCGAATACTTGCTGGCGATCGGAGGCGCGGTCTGGGTCCTACGAGAAGCCGCGCACGTTGTCGGGACATCGCGGCCGAGCGCGGCACAATACGCATTTTTCGTGGCAGCCGTCGGACTTGGTTCGCCGGTGTTTTTCTTGGCGACTCGGCCGATGTTTTACCACGAAGCCATTCTTTCCGGTTTCGCCTTCGCGCTCGCCACGTGTGCGGCCGGCCTACGCCTGTTATGGCGGCCAACGTGGCGCACGGGTGCGGTTGCCGTAGTGTTTTGTGTGCTCGCCGTTAACGGCAGGCAAACAACGGGACTCTACGCCGCGTTGTTCGTGTGTGGCTGTGTGCTCGTTTCTCACCGTCGGGCGCTGGAAAAAGCAGTGCTGGTCGTCGCGACCGGTGCGGCATTGCTGAGTGCGAACGCTGTCGCGTACTGGCGATTCGGAACGCTCGATGCCTCTCCGCTCTCATTTGCGGTGTCGTACCGAGGTGGGCGACTCGATGCCATCGGGCAATCGAAGTTTCACCTCGAGAACATTCCCTTTGGGGCGTCGACCTATCTTCTCCAACCAAACTTGCGCCTGACATGGTCGATACCATTCATACACGTCGGGATCGGGCTCCAAGGATTCGGCAGCACGATCGCGCGTCTCGATGTGGCAGATCGAACTGTCGCGCTTCCGTTCTCTACTCCGTGTCTGTTCTTTCTCGCGTGCGGTGGGGTCGTGGCGGCGAGACGCCGAAACGTTCGTGTGCCGGTGGCCATCGCGGTGGCGGCGTCCCTTCCCGTTTACATCGCCCTATTCGCGTTCATGGCGACAGCGCAACGGTACTCGGTTGATTTGTTCCCTCCGCTCGTCGTCACAGCTGCGTTCGCGCTCATGTCCATTGACGCACTGGATACGAAGGTTCGAGGTGCCGCCATCGCACTCGCCGCCTTACTCTTAGTGGCGTCCGTCATCGTATCGGTGGGCATAGCGATCGATTATCAGACGCGCTGGGGGCCTAACTTCGACGCGAACGCTCGCGCGGCCTACCGCCACCGGCTCGGGATGGCGCCGTAGCTAAACATGGCGTAGGCGGGAGAAACGCAGCGCTGCGCCCCGCCCCTGCTGAGATTGCTGCCCACGCGAGGTGTAATTCCTCGATGAGCAAATCAGCGCGAATTGGCTTCAAAATCGGCGATTTCGAGGCGCCGAAAACGATGCAGAAACGACCACGCGTTACCATTTGGGTCCATTTCTCTGCATTTTTGGCAGTCGTGTGAGGTTGCCCCCAAAAGCCGGACACCGGTCGGGTCCAAACAAAAGGATCCTGACCTGCCCCGTTAGACTGGACACCGCGGGTTTCGGATTTCAGGCGGCGTGACGGTCAGTTTTTGGTTGCCGCATGGCTCACTGGCAAAATCGGCCGGAGGCCGATTTGCCAGTGAGCTGTGCGGTCGGAGATGGTTATAGTCATGGCGCCAGTGCTCAAGCTTTTCGCGGGCATCGGCGATGCTGAGGAACACTTCTGAGTTCAGGCACTCGTCGCGGAGTTTTCCGTTGAAGCTCTCGATGAAGCCGTTCTCGACAGGCTTGCCCGGTCGGATGAAGTCGAGCTTCACGTGATGGATGTAAGCCCATGCGTCTAGCGCCCGACCCGCAAACTCGCCGCCATTATCGACGGTGATGGACTGCGGCAATGGGCGCACGGTGCGTACTCGCTCAAGGCTTTCTACGACGTGCCGCCCGGTGAGACTCACCCCCGGTTCAAGCAATGGACATTCACGCGTGTATTGATCGATCAACGTGAGGACGCGGAAGACTCGGCCGGTTTCCAAACGATCGGTGACAAAGTCCATCGACCACCGTTCATTCGCACGCTGGGCCGGCTGCGGCGTCGTGCGAAGATTGGCGGCACGCTTGCGCCGCTTCCGTCTTTTCACTCCTAGATTCTCTTCACGGTAGATCCGATAGACGGCGTTGTGGCAGTTGTTGATGCCTTCCCGCCGCAGCAACACCATCAGCCGGCGATATCCATAACGCACTCGCGTGCCGGCCAACTCGCGCAGCCGTCGACGCAGCACGGTGTAGTCGCGCGGCCGGCCTTTGTAGTAGAACACCGACCGCCGTAAAAGGATCAGCCTGCATGATCGCAAAATCGTCACCGCGAAGGTCGCACAGATCCACTGGGCGATCTCGCGGCGACGGGCAGGCTTCAGACTTTTTTTGCGACCACCTCCTGCAGGATGTGCTTATCCAGCGTCAAGTCCGCGACCAGCCGCTTGAGGCGGTGGTTCTCGTCCCGCAGCACCCGTAGCTCGTTGAGCTCGCTGATCCCCATTGAACCAAGCGTTCGTTTCCATTGATAAAACGTCGCGACGCTCACTCCCAACTGCCGGCACACTTCCACCACCTGCGTGCCGGCCTCCACCTGCTTCAGGGCATACACCTTCTGCTCCTGGCTGTAGCGCTTTCCTTTCATAGTCTCATCCTTTTCATGGTTGAGACCGCCATGCGCCTAATTTCCGATCTTTCGTGTCCAGTTATCCGGGCTCAGGTCAACCGGTTCGAATTAGCGCCGATTAGCGCGGATTAGATGACATGAGGCCGACAGGCGGCGGGAGACCCACCAACCTGTCGGCCCGATGAATAAAACTAACGGCTCCTTCCAAAACGAAAGTGTCAGTTGCGCCAA
>Ga0070658_10003552_pt1 | contig 12805 bp, 13 predicted proteins | sample KBSC13metaG_FD_64664 | JGI IMG/M metagenome (GOLD analysis project Ga0070658, IMG submission 64664) | Corn rhizosphere microbial communities from Kellogg Biological Station, Michigan, USA - KBS C1-3 metaG | ecosystem: Host-associated > Plants > Roots > Rhizosphere > Soil ... | reverse complement strand
TGTTTACCATATTACAGAGATAACTTTTTACCGGCAACCTATTAGTCTTGAACGCAACGTGGCAAACTCAAAGACACTTATCGATAAGTACGTGGATATATCTAAAACAAAAGCTCATGAAATCTAAAGGTAAAGTAGCGTGTTCCAAAGTGCTAACAATGGCAACACCTAGTTACCAACTTGTAGGAAAAGCTCTTGCTTGTGATCTTTCCTCCAAGGAATACACATTGAAATCTTTCGCAATTGATTATGATGGCATTTTGCCTGCAGAAGGGGAACTCTTTCGCTATGGAAGGTGGAGTATCGACTCGGATGAGGACAGGAGAACGATATTGTTGATAATAGCCGACTATCTGCTTCCAGACAAATTTTGTCAACTCGTTTCTTTGTCACTTCAACGTCTAACCTGAATTGTGTAACTATCGATAGATCATTGTTTGTCAACTATCGATAGATCTACTCCAAAGTGGATCTCTTGTATAAAAGATCTCCACTATTCTACTTTATTTCTTTACACACACTTTGGCTACAATCTTTGAAGAGAAACATGAAAACCATATTCTTTATTACGTCAGCTGCATCCGCTGCATCCCTTGCAGCGGCAGCTGTTCCATGCACTACTCGCTTTGTCAACCCCGTGGGATTTGCTGCCAGTAGTCCGTTTGCTGTAATCGATTCTACCGGTTCCAACATGAAACTTGCAGTATCTCATCCTCCGCTTTCTGGAGGAGAAAAAGTTTCTTTAGTGGAAAGCGATTCTACTGGTTCGGCTTCCACACCGTATTGTTACCTCTACGATCGTGCCGCTTTGCCAGCCGGTGTTTCCGTTGTGTCCACCACTGTTGCAGACGCCAATGGTTGTCTTTACGATACTTACACTATTCCGCTTTCAAGTTACATCTCGCCACCGACTGTGAATAGTATGGGGTGTGGCAATGTAGTGACTTCATCCGGCACAACAAAGAATTTTTTGGGACATTTCAATATTTACTCTGTTACCTCTCAAAGCGCGCAGCTTGGAGGCAACACCGGATCCGCCTCCTTCCTTCAATCGGATAATCCAATGGAAATTTCGCTTTCTGTTCCTACTTCGGTCTCGTTGAGCGCGCGTGCAAATATCCTCGCTCAAGCCGATACTCCAATCGATACTTCTGTTACCCCCACATTGTTGGCAACATTCAACCGCGCCGATATCGTTTCGAAAACCAACGGTGCCGGGAAGGTGCGTTTGAGCGCCACATTCAAACTTTCCGATAGCTACAAAAATCTGGCTTTTGATACCAATGTTGTTGGGTTACCTGCCGCCTTTGGAACTCCCGGTTTTACTACGATCGTCACGAACAATAACGGATTGCAATTTGGTGCAACATGGACCGGAAACGTGGATCTTTCGTTGAGCAACATCTGCGCCGGTACCAATCCCATTACTGATGCGTTTGGAACCTATACGTTGCGTTTCACCGCTTGTAATGCTCCTGGAAACAGCGCTTGCAACTCTGGAAGCAGACCTGCAGTACCTTTTTCTATTGTTTTCAATTTGGACCACAGCAGTATTTGTAGTGATTTCGTCGTAGCACCTGGCTCGTCGAGTGCAATTTTTCTGCAGGTTGAGAACACCGACGGGACCGTTGCCCAGTCTCCTTACAAAGCTGGCGGCAGTTATCAGCTTCATGGCAAAATTTCCGGCTTGTTTCAAACGAAACCATTCATCATCAGTGCCGACATGATCGCTTCTGATATTCCCACTGTTTGGGATCTTGTCTCTGGAAACATTCGATCCAATGCTGGTATCAATTTCCTGTTTGGGAGCCCCGCTGTAGCAATCCCTAGTAGCTTCAACACTGTTTGGGACTGGTACATGCCGTTCACCATTAGCGTTGGAACTTCTGGTAATGACAACTTCTTTTCAACCTCGGAGATTTCTGGAAGCTCTTCGGCAATCGTTAGACAGTTTTCGATTGGCATGACTTTTGGATTGAGTTACGCAAACAGTGGCTTTGCAAGAAGAGCTCTCGGATCTGTTCTCACCATGAATGATAACGCTACCGTTGTCACTAACTTCACTGTTGCTGGAGAGAAAGCTGCCAAGAATGGATCTGGTCGTCTTAATGGTGGAGCTAGGATGTCTGTTGTAGCTTTGTTTACCCTGTTGTTGGGGGTTATGTTCGTCTTGTAAAATGATGTTTAGTTCTTTAATTTTGCTTTCTTGTGTGTGTAGAAGTCCATATTAAAAAAATGTCATCTCAAATAAAAGATGTTTAGTGAAAAGTTTAAACGTATCCTCTTTGGAGGAACTGGAGTTTCCCTTTTTATGAATCCCGCTATGAACTACTCAATTCAAGGAAATCCAAATGACAATTTGTTTAGACCAAATCATGCAGACAGAGTTATTTACACCAGTGATATGCCGCAAACAGGTTTCCCTAAAGCAGTTGATGAGGAGTATTTGTTCGATAACATTTTTCCACAACCTTATCAACAACCTTTGGATGTGAACGATTTGGGATATAGTTCTGCAGAGGAAGAACTCATCAAACAAAAAATTCACCAACTGTACAAGCGAATTCATGAGTCGAATGATGAGGCAGAAATCGATCAACTCTACCATCAAATGGGCAAACTGAATGAGCAAATGATTAATGTTAAAAGAAATGCTTTTGCTCCTCCTAAAGAATTGCAGTTGACACCAGAATTCTTGGAAAGCCTCAGTGAAGCCGAAAAGTTGGCGCTAAAAGAATACACTCGACTTTCTTTCGAAGACATCAATCTTGGACTTAGAGAAAACTACTCCACAGGAAAGACTCGTTTGAAAAAAGAACAAGTTGACACCATCTTCCACATTGACAATATTATGAGAAGAGCCCCTGTGGTTAAAACGCCCTTAAAGGTTTACAGGGGTTTACTTGACTTTGATCATGAATGGGATCATACTTCACCGTTCATATCCACTACAACCAGAAGGTCGGTGGCTGAACATTTCGGAAGAAATTACGTTTTAGAAATTGAGATTGTGCCAGGAACTCGTGTCCTCTCTTTACGAGAATTGTCTCATTACAAAGAAGAAGAAGAGATATTGCTTCCACGTAATGGAAAAGTCACATTTGTAGGACATAGTTTCGATCCCGAAACAAAAAAGGAGATTATAAAATTACGTTTCGAAAGCCATTCGATAACATATTTCAATCCACTCATCGCAGTCAAAGAAGACAATCGTTCCATAATCATAAAATCATGGTCTCAGGTTTATAAGTGGTTGCCAGCCGTTATCATGTACTATACGGTTCGCAACGTTTCAAAAAAAACCAAACTGATCTAAAATTAGAAAGCCAAAATTGGAATGGATATCTATCGATAGTTACGTTCTCATCGATTACGAACCATCCATAAAAGTTCCCCAAAGCTGTTTTCCAAAGCTGTTTTACCACCTCATATCACATTCCCTACTTAGTGTTTTACCATGGTAGTCTACAAGAAACGTTCTCATAAAACGCGTTTGGAAACTTCGCCGCAAACTGTACCTGGATCTTCTGTTTTTGATACACCATCTCATTATACAGTACAGGGAATTGGAGAACTCTTTACCATTATTCGAGATGTTCAAAGAGACATCCAGGTTTTTTCTAAAAGTTACCATTCCTACCTGGTGTGGATCTTACCTCCAAATGTACCACACGATCTTGTTTTGCGGATGGCGAAAAGATTTAACAAACCAACAGACGAACCCAGTAGAAGACGTTTCTGGTTCAAATTGGGAATTGACTATCAAGGGAGACCTATCTTACAAGCTTATGACTTGAAGAAACCATTCTTTCACTTGGAACCTGTTGTAAAGAAAAGTTGGTGGGACAGGTTTTGTTAGATTATTGGCATGGTGTTGTAATGTAACATAACATTTGACCCGCTGTACCGAGTTTTTCTCGCTTGAGTAGTTTTGACGCCGCTATTTTTTTTGTTTCGATTCAAATAAACCCAATTGAATGCAACCAAGATCTCGTGCAGGTACACCTGATCCACTGAGAAGAATATCTGGCATGACGATACAAAAACAACCAGATCCACTGAGAAGAATATCTGGCATCACACAAAAACAACAAAATGATAACATAGTCTTTACATGGCAGAATCTCTGTAAACGATTGACAATAGAAACACCCGCTTCAGAAATAAGACAATATGCTAAAGTATTCGGAATTCCTCCACAATATTGGAATAATCCTCGAAAAATGTGTGAATTGATGACACCTCGAGTCAGTGACTATCTACAAAACGTTGCATGTGATAATGATGATGAAAATACTATGGAAGGAGATCTAATGAACAATGTTCCTCCTTTCTTGAAATACGTGTTTGTAGATCCGCGAACGGGCAAAAGATATTGTTATTCGTTGTTGGATTTACATAAATCTATAGAGGCAAATCAACAATACGATCCCTACAGAAGATTCCCTTTGACGGAAGACGTCAGAACAGATATACAAGAGCGTATCGATTTTTTGAGACGGGCTATTGAACCAAAAGGACTAGGTGAAAGGATTTTCGGCACAATTCAAGAAACAATCGCTTCCATGGTTCCCGGGCAACATATGCGCTTTAAATTGACAGATACCTGGGTAAAATTGAGTTATCCGAAATATACTATTGAGGATGTGTGGAATGCTGATCAATCGGTTTTGAATGGAATTCTCATTGCACTTGATAAACAGGAGGGGATAAATGTTTCAAACCAGGAAAAGCACAACTTTCAAAGCGCTTCAGATCTTTCCAAAAAGCGTGATGCTTTGATAGATGTAATGTATCGGATCGCAAATATAGATGATCATTCGAGAAGCAATCTTGTTGCTTTAGAATTAGCAATAAATGAATCTACACCCAGTGACAATACAGTACCAATTGATGCAGACGCAGTAATTCCAATGGATTTTGATAGCGATAGCGATAGCGATGACGATTCTTTGGACAGATACGTTGACGACAATGATGTAGATTTAGAAAATTTCAACAGTAGAAAATTTTACCCAGCGGGGTATCGTATCTTACGAGACAATACTGTATGGGAGGCTAAAGAAAATCACTATCGGGGTCAACCATGGATTCTAGAAAATTGGGAACCATTGGGTCCTCCATTTTCTCCCGATAGAGAATATCACGCGGATGATATTATTCACAGAAGGTGGACTTCTCATGTAGCAGTATTCGATAATGGACCAGGTTATTACAACGACTTCCATTGGGCTGAAGTTAGAAGACCAAGACGAAGAAGATGAATTATGGCTTGATCTTTATCAAGTCTGCAACTCAATACCAGCTTTTCACAATAGTTCCACCTAAATTCATTACTTGTAACTATCGATAGTTCACTTTTCTCGTGTTCCCCTTGTTTAAGCACTTTGTATATGTAATGAGATTGAATAGTATACAACGCTTTTGTGGAAAGTTATCCATGTCTAATCACAAAGTTAACTGTTGGGAAGAGCTTTTCAACGCTGCTTTTGGTGCATACAGATCAGGAAACTTTGCAACATCTTTAGAATACTGTCTACATGCTATATCTAGATATTCCTGTGACCATCCGAAAGATAAGATAATCGAATGGAGATCTATAGCTATAAACCTGGAGCTAGAATTTCTCGGAAAGTCAACAGCCGATCCCTGTGAAAAATGCTCCTGTGTGATTCCAAATAATATTCAGATAGTTCGCTGGTTCATTTTGAGAGCTTTCATTTTGTACAGGATCTTTAGAGGAAAACGAGTAGCACATGATCACACCAATGCTAAATGTATAAGAGATACATTAGACTCTGCTACAAAGCTGATCCATTTACATGAGCTTTGTAATGAAGAAGAATTTTCTTACTTGAAAAGCGAATGTCGTCTCAAATTATGCCTTATCGAGATCGATTATCTTGACGTAGATCCGTGGTTTTCGTATAAAAAATTGAAGAGGTCTAAGAAGACTTGGGAGACTTCCAATCAAGACGATGTGGAGCAAGGAAAAGTCATTGGAGAATATCTTACTAAAGTTTTGCTAAGATGTATGGCATGGTATATCAGACGCAGATGATGTCTCAGATGCAGTTAGAAAATTATTATATCAATAAGAGCTACGGAAACATTAATCTGAACACTTTTCGGTACAATTGAACTCGGCAAAACATTTTGGAACTTCGTCGGCTGGTTTTATCACCTTGTCTATCAGAAAGTTTATTGTATGTGTATAAATCATTCCTGATCCCAAAGGAGATAAATCTAGTTCATCTAGTTCATTGAACATTAATCGCTGCATCATACCATGAGGCTCATCTGGAGGCTCAGGTGTTTCCGGCGTTTCATCCTTTGAATCTTTATACGTACATTCGTAACCGTGATGGCATTTGGAGTCCATTCGATATCCTGCCAAACTACACAACCATCCGCAGTTCCCAACATATATTGGATCTCGATAGTATCCAATATGGTAGATTGGAGGTAATGCGTCTCCGCACTTGTGTTGCAAACCTATCCTATCTGCAAATAATTGTTCGCCTGGAGCGGAAAATCCAACTGCTGGATTGCACGTTTTGACACCAGCTAAAGCCGCAATCACAGCTCCCATCGAATGTCCCGTAAACCAAAATTGATAATCACTATAGTTTTTCCGCATTTCTTCGTAAGCTTTGATCAGTAGTGACAGATACATGTTTGGAAGACTTTGCAGTAGACGATCCCTATCGCATGCGTTTGTACAATTGGAATAACAGCAGTTGCATGAACAAATCATGTTTGCCGATTCCTTGTCTTTGGCGCTGTTCAGTGACGTCCCTTTAACCGAAATGACTATGATATCCTCCTGAACATGTTTAAACATGTGCCCTCTGAGACCATCCACTTTCCAACCATACGAGTGCATATATTCCCATTGAAGAGTGCTATTTCGCCAATATGACGTATTCCTGTCTTCTGGATATCTGTAGGCATTGGCAGCTAACTCAGCCAAAGAGAGAACTGTGGTTTTGTTTGTGACGTCAGGAAGAGCGTCGATTACCGACAGCAAAATGATTGCCCAAAGTGAGATTAGATTTCTATTCATTTTTGCCCTTTTCTCGTTTTACGTTATATGAACCACAAGGTCCCTCATATAAGGACATCTCGCATTCATCTATCGATAAGTAAATCTCGCGCAAGAAAACACCTATTTAAGGAATCCCACTGGGTGCGTTTGGATGCAGAAAGGAAAACATCTATTTAAAGGATCCCACTGGTGCGTTTGGAACCCGAAATGAAACCCTTATTTAAAGGATCCCACTGGTGCGTTTGGATGCGGAAGGGAAACCCTTATTTAAAGGATCCCACTGGTGCGTTTAAGCTGTAATCTGCCTCTAATGGACTGATGAAGCATACCTGTTGTTTTTTTCGATGCAAAGGAAGAAGCGAGGATTTTGTGAGCGCCAGCGAACAATAATCCTCGGTTTCTGCCTGTCCGGCGAACAATAGCTATATCTTACATAATGTTTCGTTTGGTGCCAACGATGCTCACATTCCCAGGTCATCCATCAGAAATCCTTCCTTATTCCCTATGATGTGCAGGGAATGGCATCATCATTCCGCACCATATCGAGATATAAGACGTAAATGCAGCCAAACGCACCTTACCTTACGGTAAACGCATTGTAAAATCTTTTGTCCAACAGAGGAAATGTCAAACAATCCTGAAACTGCTCCCGATCTCGAGATCGACGAAATTGTAAGATACGTCTTTTCACGCCCTCCTGGTGGAAAGAACACTGTGTCTTTGCAACTCACTCCTGAAAGTAGAGATGATCTCAAAGACGACGAACAAGAAAGTGTAATCTTGGAAATTTACATTCAAATTGCCGTGAAAGGATGCAAAATTCTTTACGGCGAAGATTGTAAAATTACAAATCTCAACAGAGACCAATTTTCAAAAATACAACAATACATGAACTCCATGGGAGTAAAACTTGTCGTGAAATGCAATGATGATCTTGCAGACCCTTGGGATCTCGCAGATGCAGAAGGTCCAACTGCCATTAAATACCTCAGGATGTCTATAGAATTCATTTAAATCTTAGTTAATCCATCATACTAGTTAACCATTCGTTCGCTCCGTCTTCAGGTTCCTTTTCCACCTCTGCCATTTGAATCTCGTCCTTCTCTAACTTTAAAGAAGGTAAACTAGTCGGGGACGGGGGAGACACTGGTTCCGCTATTTTCAATATCGACAGAGGTTGTGACGGAAGAGATACTGGGGATACTGGAACTGAATCGATTATTTTCAAATTTGGTATCGAGTGGGTAAATATTCCATCTTTCACGATTGCCATTTTCCCCTTTTCAACGTTTGCATCCTGCGCTACATGAGATAATGTGCGACTCTCGCCTTCATCAGTGATTTCAACAAAGTTTCGGTTTCCCAAGTTTCTAACAATCTCGGACACTAGTCGGAAAAAGGACATTTGCTTTTCGTGATTTCCGACTTCCTCCTGTATGGTTTTCCAAGACTCATAATAGTAACGAGAATCTTGAGATACCATATCGTCCTCTAAATACAACTGCTCCACGTCGTTATTGCTCTTCTCCAAACGCATTTTCCACTCTTTGACGGACATCAAGCCCAGTTCTTTAAGAACTTTGTAATTCGTTAAATTGTCGGGATCCTTTGTGTAAGGAGCAGGAGGATCCCCGGCGAGCAACTGGTCGGGTTCCGTTGCACGTAAGATATCAAGAAGATACTGCTTTAGAATGGCAGTGGAAAGTTTGCTTGGGTCAAACTTTAACTTTGTTTTGAATTCTGGAGGTACCGGCATCGTTTGTTTCAACTTTTGGTTTATTCCCTTAAAAGGGTAAAGTTCTCGAATCTTTCCAATGGAAATTATGGTGGGATTCGTTTCAAGGTTTCTTGAGTTTGCCATTTTATCCAGTCTATATATATCTACTCAGAAACATATTTTTAAGGACAGAACGCTAGTAACGTAACTATCGATAGATCCTCTTGTCTCGAGCTTCCCGTTCATCTACCAGCCTTCTCGTTCATCCATCTATCCATCATCCTCTCTCTAGCGTTCATCATCTGGTTCACCATCTTTCTCTAGCACAGATGATCTCTTATTGGGATGTTGATTATGCTCTGGCAGACAGTACATATTGGAAGAATCTTTTATCTGGATTCAACTTGGAGGGAATTGATGATGGGATTCGCACTGAGAACTTTTACGATCTGTGTTACACTTTTTTTGGAATACTCGTCGTTTTCTGTATTTCCGAATTTGTACATCAATTGGTCGAGTCTATTTAACTCTTCCTGATGTTGAGTCTACTTAACTCTTCGTGATATTGGGTTTCTCAGTTTTTTACATTCGTCTCTGTAAGATCCCATCTTGTGTAGAAAGTTTATGTGTCCAAAACTTTGCGCCTCTGGTACTAAACATCTTTGGTGATGAAATGAACGACTGTTGAAACAGTTGGCGAATAGTTGTTCCTTCTCCTCGTATGAAGACGTTGGCGAGCCAGGTACACATCTTTTCTGCAATATATTGTCACCACACTGCTTTTTGTATTCATGCACGAGCGCTCCACAATCCTTTTCCTCCCTTTCGTGTTTGGTACAATATTGACGATCTACAGATCTTCTGTAATTTGGACATCTGCCTCCGCCAGGAAGTGGGAGGAAACAAAAACGATGCAATTCACAGTACGTTTTACATACTTGCTTCTGCGATTTCCTAAAGAAAAATACTCTGCCACACAACGTTTCTGGGTCTTTCCTGACGATTTCTTGGCAGTAACCCTCCTGAGGAGGTTCCCTTATCAGCCCTCCACATTCATCCTTCATCAACGACGACTGTGGACTTAGCAAAGATTTGTTAGACGGTGGTTTAGTAACACTGGCTAAACCTGCTGCATTACCCCAAACGGACATGTCTTTTCCTTTTATCTTAACTAGACATCAGAAAGAAAATAACAGTGGGCATTAGACATTCGCCAAGGAAAACATTTTGTTTCTTGTTGTTTGAAAAATAACCACAAGATTTTTTTTGTATCTTTGTTATAAGAAACCCTTAAACCAAAGACAATGGCTAGACATTATCGCCGTTCGTATCGCAAATCCACTCAGAAACGTCGTCGTTCCTCAACCAAGAAACGATCATCTTATAAGCGTCGCAGATCTTCCACCCAAAAACGTCGTTCTTCCACTCGTAAGTACTCTGGATTCATTGACTATGCAACTGGAAAACACAAATCCGGTGTAAACCGCGCCTTCCAATACCGTCACTCTACTCCCCACACTGGTTGTACCGTTCATCGTTCAATGAGTGCCTGTGGTGCCGATCCCAACTGCAATTGGTTGACGGGACGTGGATGTGTCCGTCGCTCAGGTGTTGCCTCAGGACTCGCTTACAGCGGTCCTATGGGACCTCCCACCGGTGGACGTCGTCGCTCCAAGAGAAAGTCCACCGGACGCAAGAGAAAGTCTTCCGGTCGCAAGAGAAGGTCATCTAGTCGCAGGAGGAAGTCTTCTGGACGCAAGCGAAAGTCTTCCAAGAAATCTCGCAAATCCAGGAAATCCCGTCACTAATTGGCATGGGACTGCATTTAGATGAGATAAATATATATCTCTAACATTAAGAATAGGAGTAAAGTTTATAAAGCTATGTACATAAGGTATAAGAGAACAAGCCTAACGAACAACGTGGAAGCTAAACTTTCATTCCCAAGAAAAACCACACTTGTCTAAACCCATTGTAATCTTCTCTAGATAAGAGACCCCTCTCGTACAAAATCTTTCCAACTTTCGGCTTTGCGGCATACGTGGAGATATCTACACCTTTTGCCAACATGTCGTTAAAGATTCCGTATTTGCATAGTAACTCTAGGATTTCGACATCTTCATCGTTACAAACGCGGAAAATGTAAACTTCTGGCAACACGTAACCTCTCGACAACAAGATTTCAACCGTACGAGGGTTTCTCGTAGTTATCTCAAAGTTTCTGAGAACTTCGGGAAATACATTGATGACACGTTCAACGTCCGACGTTCTCCTTGTGTAGTTCATCATGTTGAACAAGGAAGCGTAGTGCACCGGTTCCAACTTGAATTCGTGTTGCATGTTGCTTTTCGATGCAAAATGAAAGATGGATGGCCTTGGACCTTTACGAACTCTTTATATGCATTTTTGTCAACTTATCCTAAACCCCACCTCCATTCTTTGAAACGATCTAATTATACAGGTACCAAATTTACCCTGAAACTCTCTTAAAATAGCCTTTCAATTGTATCATATCGAAATCAAGATTTACATACTTGTCTTCCGTAAGGTTAGATCTATCGTATGACTTGTTTACTGTAATCTTCAGCTTCGTGAAGTATACTGTTGGTTCTATAGCGTGACACATGTAATGACGAGAGCTGCTTTTAATCTCCACGTACTCTCCCAACGTCGTCCATTTCGTGTCCTCGGTTTCTTCTGAAGAACTTCCATGCAAAGCCCAGTCTAATGGTGTTTTCTCATGAGAGAGAAGTTTTATGCTTGCTACACCCATTTTGAAACCTTTGAAATACATTATTATTTCTTGCGGTTGTGTGGAGACGTTCCATTTGTTTTGGAAGTAAGAAATAGGACCTTCAGAGTCTAAGATATTTCGTGAGAATGGTTTTACAACATCAAAGTTTGTCTTAACAACAACTTTGTGCTTTTCGGTTTCTTTGAGAATGTTCATAAGATCTCTAATCTTATCGGCGATTACTGGTTCTCCAGATATTGATATCATTTTAGAGATCACCTCTTTCCGTTTCTGCGCCTTTTCATACGCCTCATGCGCTAAAGTTGACGATTCGCTTTTAGTTTTAGCTCTAACTTCGATATCCTTCATGTGTGGATTTTCCTTGAGGACTAACTGTCGAAGACCAAGCGCGGGATCCATCAACATGAAACAATTCATCACTAGAGCAGTTGACAGGATCGAACCTTTCATCAAACTTTCGTGTTGACTCCACAATTGTTTCAAAGATTCAAGATCGTGTTCTTGGTACATGTAGAAGAAAATTTCGCAGATCAACGGCAATGTCGGTGCACACAGTTGAAGATCCAGGTCGATCCTTCCAGGTCGCAAGAGAGCTTTGTCTATTTTGTCTTTACAATTTGTTGTCATGATGATGATTCTACCGTCCATCTCGATTAAGCCATCCATCAATTCCAAAAAGTCGCTCAAGGTCAGTTCTGGTTCTTCTGTAATCTTCATTTCTTTTCGCATCTCCTCGAGCCTTTTTTCCCGTTCTTCAGCTTTTAACATTTTCCAACACTCCACGTTTTTAATAGCTTTATCTTCGTCGTCTTGAGATTCTTCTTCCGAATCCGAAGGAGCTTTCTCGTCCGTTTTGACTCGCTTTTTTCGTTTGCTGTGTAAGAAAGCGAGAATCGCCTTTTCTTCTATTGCTTTCTTACGTTTAACGAGATCTTCTTTCTTGGTTCGATCCATGAAAATGTCAGACATACAATCAAAGTCTTCCAAGACATAAACGAGCTTCTTCTTGTCCATCCCATACAAGCTGCCATTCTTTAACTCAATTGGACCTTGAAAAACCGCGCGCAGTTGTTTTGCATTCTTTATCAATTTAAAATCGACAATGAAGGCAGTGCGTTCTTCAGCAGAACACAATGCCTTGATAAAAGACGTTTTCCCACAACCTGGTTCTCCATGCAAAAGTATTCCAAGTGTTCTAGGTATACCTCTTGACGCGTACCAGAAACGATCATTGAAGCGATTCAAATGCGTTAAAAGTTTACTGTAAACCTCATCTTCCAGGAAT
>Ga0070658_10003551_pt1 | contig 12805 bp, 11 predicted proteins | sample KBSC13metaG_FD_64664 | JGI IMG/M metagenome (GOLD analysis project Ga0070658, IMG submission 64664) | Corn rhizosphere microbial communities from Kellogg Biological Station, Michigan, USA - KBS C1-3 metaG | ecosystem: Host-associated > Plants > Roots > Rhizosphere > Soil ... | reverse complement strand
TTCGGGCTGCTCGCCCTGATGGAGATACAGGCGTCGCGGCTGGCGGCACGCGCGGGACCGGATGGTGGCTTCATCCCTTTAACCGAACAAAATCGCGTGCGTTGGGACCAGTTGCTGATCCGGCGCGGGCTCGACGCGCTCGGCCGCGCCGAGGCGCTGGGCGGGGCGGAGGGGCCTTATGCGCTCCAAGCCGCACTCGCCGCTTGTCATGCGCGTGCGCACACCGCGGAAGCGACCGATTGGGTGCGAATCGCGGGTCTTTACGACCGGCTGATCGAGGCGATGCCGTCGCCGGTGGTGGCGCTCAATCGGGCGGTGGCGCACAGCATGGCGTTCGGGCCCGAAGAGGGGCTGCGGCTGATCGATGAGATTGCGGGGATGAAGGTGCTGGAGGGCTACGCGCCGTTGCCCGCCGCGCGGGGCGATTTCCTGTTCCGGGCGGGACGGCTGAGCGAGGCCAGGGCCGCGTTCGAGGCAGCGGCGCAGATCAGCAAGAATGTGAGCGAGCGGGCCTTCCTGTTGGCACGCGCCGAAGCATGCGGCGGCTGACCGTCGGCGTGCGTCAGGGCCCGGGGTGGGGCCCGTTGACGGTCGATGCGAACAGGCTGGCCGCGGCGGCGTGCTCGGGGGAATCGTAGGGCCCGTACAGGACCGGGCTCAACAGCTTGCGGGCGAGATCCCCTTTGCCCTGCCGGACGAGCTCCTCGGCCAGATAGAGGCGTGGGGCGGGGGCGGCGGGGACGCGCCGGATGACCTGCGCCATACCCAGCATTGCCGCTTCGGGAACGGGCTCGCTTGCTTCGGTGTAGCTGCGGAAATCGGCAAGCAGCGGCAAAGGCGCGTCGCCGCCGGCCCGGATTGCGCGCGCGATCGTCTGGCGCGCCACCGACAGGGCGTCGGCGCGCGTGGCGGCCGGGCCGGCGATCGCCAAATCGGTAAGCGCCACACCTTTCCACGCCAGCGCATCGGCATCGTCGGGCGAAGCGGCGAGGACCTGTTCGGCGTCGGAAAGGCAAGCATCGGGATGATGGCTGCGGCATTCGGCTTCGGCTGCGAACAATAGGGTGTCGCGATCCTTCCGGGCGTCGGCGGCCGCGCGTGCCTGCGCCAGCCATTCGCTTTCGACAGGAGCCGCGGGCGACGCAGCGATGGGGACGCCGAGTTCGAGCCGGGCCTCGATCAAGGCCGCGGCGGCGGGCGACAGTGCGGTGATGAGCGGCTCTTCGACCGCGGCGGGGGGCGGCTCGGCATGCGCATAATCGACGTCGGCATCGAGCCGCCTTGTGAGGTCGCTCTGCAGCCAGCCGAGATTACCGAACGCCTTGGCCGCTTCGGCCATCGGCGCGCCCTGGCGGATCGCGGCCATGTAGCGCTGGAATTGGGCGCGGCGCTCGGGCTTCAGGTCGGCGAACAGGAAATAATGGGTGAGGAACCAGGCGTGGACGGGCGTCCAGGTGGCCTTGCCGGGCGCGGCTTCGAGGTAACGGCCCGTTACGATGTCGGCGACATTGAGGTCGCCGAAGGATTTGAAGACCTGGCGGAATTGCGCGGGCGGCTCACCATAGTTGATCGAACCGTCGCGGCCGACCTGGATCGTGGAGAAAAGCGCGCCGATCCCGTCGAGATACCAGCGAGGATAGGCCTGCGGATCGTAGGTCAGCAGGAAATGCTGGGCGAAGCGGGCGTAGAGCGCCTCCTCCCAGGTGGTGATGAAGGGATCGTGCCAGGGAATAGTCGGAGCGCGCGACGTGTTGGTGCAGAAATCCGCACCGCCATTGGCGTAATATGCATCGCAATCCTGATTGAAGGCGCGCGCGGTGTTGAGGTTGACCTGCTGGTCGCTACGCGCGACCGCGAGCACCTCGCCATCCTCCCGCGGATCATAATAAGTCGAGGCGGAAAAGCCTGGGAGATAGGGGCCTTCCTGCATGCGCGCGTTGCGCAGGTCCATTGCTCGGAGCGCGGCGGGGGAACCAAACAGGGTCACCTGCAGCTTGACCGTGTCATCGGGTCCGCCGGCGGGACGGTAGAGACGCGACAGCAGGTGATAGAGCAGTTCGAGGTTGCGGCTGACGCGCTTCAATTCACCTTCACCGCCGTCGCTGGTGACAATCACATGGTCGGATTCGGCGCGCTTCCAGGGGCTTTTCCGATCGCCGGGATGCGCGGTGACGAGGATATCGCTCGATCCGGCAGGGCGCGGGGGCTCGGCCAGCGCGGAAGCGGACAAGGCGGTCAGGGCCAGCAGGCCCGCCAACGTTGCAGGAAAAGCGCGCATGGCTCACCTCCATCGGTGAGGCCATCCCTGACGCGGCGGCGGCTGTCATGCAATTGATATTCGATCCCAATCACTATGCATTTCGCTCATGATCGCGCGGAACTCGACATAAGCTTCGCCTCCGGCAAGAGCCGTGCCCGTGACTCCCGTGTCCGCTAATGGGTGGATTCCTTCCTGACCGGTGTTAGGCTCTCGGCCTCAGGAGCGGACAGTCGGACAGCGGCCCCGAAAGTTGCAGCTGCCGACCCGGTAGCGAACATTCTCATGATCTAGCTAAGGTATCCCCATGGCGATCGATCTACCTCACTTCCATGATGGACTGATGACCGGCATCACTCTGGGCGACGCGTCAGCTACGGTATTTCTTCGTAAGGTATCTGGCGAGGAATACGCGTTAGCTCTGGAAGGAGTGGAGGCTCTTCAAATAGAAGACCTTCGGCAGGGAAACATTATACATAGTCTCGGCGTCACAACCGGCCGCGTCCCTGAGGCAGATACACCATTCGATCGCCTATTCATTCCTCCGCATCCCGCGGCCGAGGCCAAATACCACGAGGCACATGCCAGCCTCATGCAACGTCATGTTGCCAGGATCGAAGCCGGTGAGACAACGCTGATAACGATCACTCCATCCTATGGAGCCGACCTACTGGCGATCTGTCAAAAAGTAAGCTGTCAGCCGATTTGAGGTACGGCAGCTTTCATGGAGAGCGGCGGACGCGCTGAACGGCTCCTATTGGGTCGGAAGCGGTCTTCGCTGATTCATGCCCCAGCGGGTGGAAGCGCAGGCGATCAGGCTCTAGGGCTCGCCGTATGGCACCCCGTTTCCAATTCAGCATCCACGCCACCGACGGCAAGGCGCGCACCGGCGAGATCGCCATGCAGCGCGGCGTGATCCGCACCCCCGCCTTCATGCCGGTCGGTACCGCCGGCACGGTCAAGGCGATGCGCCCGGCCGAGGTGCGCGAGACCGGCGCGGACATCATCCTGGGCAATACCTATCATTTGATGCTGCGGCCGGGTGCGGAGCGGGTGGCGAAACTTGGTGGGCTCCATGCCTTCTCGGGCTGGGAGCGGCCGATCCTGACCGATAGCGGCGGCTATCAGGTGATGAGCCTGTCCGCCTTGACCAAGCGCAGCGAGGACGGCGTGTCGTTCAAGAGCCATCTCGACGGGTCGGCGCATATGCTGAGCCCGGAGCGGTCGATCGAGATTCAGCGGCTGCTGGATTCGGACATCATCATGGCGTTCGATGAACTGGTGCCGACCACCTCGACGCGCGACGTGCAGGCGGCGGCGATGGAGCGGTCGATGCGCTGGGCGAAGCGCAGCCGGGCGGCGTTCGACGCGGGCGGAGATCATGCGACACGCGCTGCAATCTTCGGCATCCAGCAAGGCGCGCTCGACCAGGGTTTCCGCAAGGCTTCGGCGGATGCTTTGCTCGATATCGGGTTCGACGGCTATGCGGTCGGCGGGCTCGCGGTGGGCGAGGGGCAGGAGGCGATGTTCGCCTGCCTCGATTATGCGCCGGGCCAATTGGACGAGGCCAAGCCGCGTTATCTTATGGGGGTGGGCAAGCCCGACGATATCGTCGGCGCGGTCGAACGCGGGATCGACATGTTCGATTGCGTGCTGCCAACGCGATCGGGACGCAACGGGCAGGCGTTCACCTGGAACGGGCCGGTCAATCTGCGCAACGCGAAATGGGCGGAGGATCTGGCGCCGCTGGATCCGGAATCGCCGATCGCGCCGTGGAGCATGGCGTATCTGCATCACCTGACCAAGGCGCAGGAAATGCTGGGGGCGATGCTGCTGACGCAGCATAATCTGTGGTTCTACCAGCAGGTGATGGCGGGGCTGCGCGCGGCGATAGCCGACGGTCGCCTGACGGAATGGGCCAACACGTTTCGGGCGCGGTACGGGGTCGGACGGTAAGGGACGCGGTCTCGCCAGATACGGGAATGTTGATTTAGATATACATTGCGTATACCTAATTCCGGGACGCAATTGATCCGCGTCGAACGGAGGGTAGAACCCATGCAGACCGCACTCGCCATCGCCATTACGCTCCACCTGCTTCCAGGGGTTTTCTGGGTCGGCAGCAATTTCACCGCGGCTCGGCCGGGTTTCGCGGGGGAGCGCCTATTCTTTCCGCAAATGGGTGCGGCGATCGTCACGATCGCATCCGGCCATTATCTTTGGACCAAACTGCATGCCGGCGAGATGGGGTCGATGGAGAAGTCGCTTGCGGTTGGCGCCGCCGCGGCAGTGCTTGCTTTCCTGATTCAAGCGGCGCTGGCCGGCCCGGCGGTGATCGCGCTCCGCAAGGGGAAGGGCGATGCAGCGGCCGCCTCAGCAAAGGTCAAGCTTTCGAACCGCATCGCTGCGGGCCTGTTGATGGTCGCGGTCGTCGGCATGGGGATAGCGCGATATATTTGATCCGGGCTCAGGTGCGGGACAGGCGGTGCAGCGCGTCGAGCGCGGCTCCGCTCAGGAGGTCGCATATATCCCTCCTGTCGCGCCCGGTTGCGAGCGAGCGGAAGCTCTGGGGCGAAGTGAGCAGGAATAGCAGATCAACGGTGTCGCGCTTTTCCGGGGACGAAGCTGTCGGGGCGGCGCGATCGACGATCGTTCCGAGCAGCGAGTGCCGCCGCTCGTGCCTCACCTTGACGCTGCGTTCGATCTCCGGGTCGAGCAGCGCGGTGTCGTTAAGGCGTGGCACCGACGGGTGGCTGCCCCAGAAATCGCAGAAGATGCGTACCACCTCGGCCAGCGCGCGGTCGGGATCCGGATCGGCCATCGCGTCTTCCAGTCCAGCGAGCCCGCCCAGGCCGGCAATGCGATCGAACACCGCTTCGATCAGCGCCGGCCGCGAGCCGAACTGATTGTAGACGGTCAGCCGGGTGACGCCCGCCGCCCTGGCAACGGCATCCAGCGTGAAAGCGGAAACAGCCTCGATATCGCCCAGCAGCGCGACAGCCGCATCCAGAACGCGATCGCGCGTTGCCGAGGCGGCCGCCTCGCGAAGCGGGCTGTGATAGCGCCGCCTTGCCAGTTGCGGTTCGTTGGTCATGGTTTCGGACCCTAGGGCCGGATCGCCGCCGGTGAAAGCAGGGCCGCGCTTCATTATCGCTCTCCCCTCGTAGGAGGGGGAGAGCGGTTGAAGAGGGCTCCACGCCTCCGAAGGCGCGGACGAAGGGAAGATTCGGACCGGCAGGCCAGCCTTCTCCGTGCAAAACCCTTTCCGACAAGGGGAAGGCTCCTCCGTCCATCATAGGATTAAGAAACGGAAACGGTGCGTTTGCATCGTTTCGCCTCCCGCGACTCGCGCGCTGGGCGTAGCCAGACATCAACGGATGCAGAGGCTCAGTTTCGGAGGCAAAGATGGCCTATCTCGATCTCACCGCGACCCATCCCTTCGAAGCGATCGCGTGTGTCGCGGCGCCAAGGAAATTGAGCGCGCAGGAGCGAAAGGTGGTGGCACTGTCACGTAAGGATCCGCTGTGGAGCCTGCGTCCGCGCCATACCCATTCGAAGCTGCTCCGCTTCCTGTTCGGGGTCGAGGCGCCGCTCAGCCTGGCCGACCGGAGGCTGGAGGCGTTGCGCCATTATGCGGTGACTTATCGGCTGCGCGAGGGCGAGCGCGAGGCGGAGAATGCCGCACTAGAGGCGGGATTTGCGACGAACCAGCTCGCGCAGGTGCGGCAGATGGTGGATGGTGCGCGGGCGCTGCGTGCGCAGAAGAATGTAGGCGGTGTGATCCGTCAGGCGCTGTTCGCACTGGTCGCGCTGCTGATCTTTTCGGGCGTGACTATCTGGTTTGGGCGGAGCTTCGACAGCCGGCTGATTTCGTTCGTGTTCGTCGCGGTGGGGGTGCTGAGCCTGGCGTCATTCGCGGGGAAAAAGCCGGTCAGGCGGTGATCTCCCTCTCTCTCCTTTGGGTAAGAGGGTGGCCATGCGGAGCATGGCCGGATGAGGGTGCGAACCCCCAGGCGGATCGCTCGTGACTTAGCGACTCACCCTGACCCTCCCGACACCGCGCGTCTGGTGCCCCTCCCCCAAGAGGAGAGGGGTTTTACCGATCCTTGCAGGGAACGTAGTCGCGCTGGGTCGGGCCGGTGTAGAGCTGGCGTGGGCGGCCGATCTTCTGTTCGGGGTCCGAGATCATCTCGTTCCACTGCGCGACCCAGCCGACGGTGCGGGCGAGCGCGAACAGGACGGTGAACATCGTGGTCGGGAAGCCGATCGCCGACAGGATCACGCCCGAATAGAAGTCCACGTTCGGGTAGAGCTTCTTCTCGATGAAATAGGAGTCCTTGAGCGCGATCTGCTCAAGCTCGCGCGCGACGTCGAAGATCGGGTCCTTGACGCCAAGCTTGGCGAGCACGTCGGCGGCGGTCTTCTGCATGACCTTCGCGCGCGGATCGAAATTCTTGTAGACCCGGTGGCCGAAGCCCATCAGCCGGAACGGATCGTCCTTGTTCTTCGCCCGCGCGATATATTCGGGGATGCGGTCGACGGTCGCGATCTCGCGCAGCATGTTGAGCGCGGCCTCGTTGGCGCCGCCATGCGCGGGGCCCCACAGGCAGGCGATGCCCGCCGCGATGCAGGCGAACGGATTGGCACCCGACGAGCCGGCAAGGCGCACGGTCGAGGTCGAGGCATTCTGCTCATGGTCGGCGTGGAGGATGAAGATCTTGTCCATCGCATCGACGATAACGGGATCGGGCTCATAATCCTCGGCCGGGACCGAGAAGGTCATGCGCAGGAAATTGGCCGTGTAGGAGAGGTCATTGCGCGGATAGACGAACGGCTGCCCGATCGAATATTTGTACGCCATCGCCGCGATCGTCGGCATCTTCGCGATCAGGCGGTGCATGGAGATCATGCGCTGCTTGGGATCGGTGATGTTGGTCGAATCCGGGTAGAAGGCGGAAAGCGCGCCGACCACGCCGCACATGATCGCCATCGGGTGTCCGTCGCGGCGGAAACCGGACAGGAACTTGGCGATCTGTTCATGCACCATCGTGTGGCGCGTGATCGTGTGCATGAACTCGTCGAGTTCGGGTTTGGTCGGCAGCTCGCCGTGGATCAGCAGATAAGCGACCTCGAGGAAGCTGGACTGCTCCGCGAGCTGGTCGATCGGGTATCCGCGGTGGAGCAGGACGCCCGCATCGCCGTCGATATAGGTGAGCCCGCTCTCGCAGCTCGCGGTCGAGGTGAAGCCGGGATCGTAGGTGAAGGCGCCGGTCTGGCCGTAGAGCTTGCGGATGTCGATGACGTCCGGGCCCGTACTGCCCTTGAGCACCGGATAGTTGAAATCCTTGCCACCGATGCTGATCGTGCTGCTGTCGGCCATTCCACCTAACTCCAAAAGATCACGCGGTCTGGTCGCCCAGCCGCGCCAGGCTTTCCTCGCGACCGAGCAAAGCCAGAACGTCAAAGATACCCGGGGAAGTCGTCCGGCCGGTCAAGGCGGCGCGCAACGGTTGCGCCACCTTGCCGAGCCCGAGCTGGGCTTCCTCCGCAACGATGCGGACGGCGGATTCGAGCGCGGGTGCGTTCCAATCGTCGACGGCCGCAAGAGCGTCCCGGGCGCGCGCCAGAAGCTGGCGAGCGTCGCCCTCTAGCAGCTTCGCGGCGGCCTCGTCCACGTCCAACGGGCGGGTGCGAAACAGGAAACTCGCGCTATCGGCCAACTCGTTGATAGATTTGGCCCTTACCTTGAGGAAAGGCATGGCGCGGCGCAGCAAATCTTCCCCGTCCGGACCTATATCGAACGGCATTTTCGCAGCCACGAGACCCGCGAGTCTGCCGTCGTCCGCTTCGCGCAGATAATGGCCGTTGAGATTCTCGAGCTTCTTGATGTCGAAGCGCGCGGGCGCGCGGCCGACTGCGTCGAGATCGAACCACTCGATCGCCTGATCACGGCTGATGATCTCCTCATCGCCATGGCCCCAGCCGAGGCGGAGCAGGTAATTGTTCACCGCCTCCGGCAGCATCCCCATTTCGTCGCGATAGGCGTCCACACCCAATGCGCCATGGCGCTTGGACAGCTTGGCACCGTCCGCGCCGTGGATCAGCGGGATATGGGCATAGACCGGTTCGGGCCAGCCCATCGCGCGGATGATTCCCATCTGGCGGAAGGCATTGTTGAGGTGATCGTCGCCGCGGATGACGTGCGTGACGCCCATGTCGTGATCGTCGACCACCACCGCGAGCATGTAGGTCGGCGTGCCGTCCGAGCGGAGTAGGACCATGTCATCCAGTTCGGCATTCTGGACGGTGACCGTGCCCTGCACGCGATCGTGGATCACGGTCTCGCCCTCGCGCTCGGCCTTGAGGCGGACGACGAAGGGCTGGCCCTCCTGTTCGGGCCCGCAGACGCGGTCGCGCCAGCGGCCGTCGTAACGCAGCGGCTGCTTGTTGGCGCGCTGCTCGGCGCGCATCGCCTCAAGCTCTTCGGCGGTGGCGTAGCATTTATAGGCATGACCGCTGTCGAGCATCGCCTGCGCGACCTCGGCGTGGCGCTGGGCGCGTTCGAACTGGTAGACGACGTCGCCATCCCAATCCAAACCGAGCCAGGTCATGCCGTCGAGGATCGCCTCGATCGCGGGCTGCGTCGATCGCGCACGATCGGTATCCTCGATCCGCAACAGGAACTTGCCGCCCATATGCTTGGCATAGAGGTAGTTGAACAAAGCGGTGCGGGCACCGCCGATATGAAGGAAGCCGGTGGGGGAGGGCGCGAACCGCGTCACGACCTCTCCGCCATTGGCGGTGCTTGCGCCCAAAGCGCCTGTCTCCCAAGCTGTGGTGGCCATGGCCAGTGAATATGTCGGCGCCCCTAGCATAGCGCTTCGGACCCCACAAACGGGGGCCGAACGCTTTTGGCCGCGCCTGCGCAACGCGCCGGCACGCATCGAGGCGTGGTTGGAGGCGGAGCGCGATCAGCTGGCCTTGTGGGTGCCGGTCGCGCTGGGGACGGGGATTGCGGCGTGGTTCGGACTGCCCGAGCCGCGTTTGTGGTTGTTGTTCCTGACGGTTTCGATCGGGCTGGGCGGGATCGCGCTGGCGCTGGGCATCAAGGGGCGGCTGGTGCGTGCGCTGGCAATCTTCCTGCTGGGCGCGGGGATCGGGTGCGGGCTGGCGTGGGAAAGGGCGCGCGATGTCGCCGCGCCCAAGCTTGTGCGGCCGATGATCGGGCAGGTTTCGGGGCAGATCGTCGAGGTCGATCCGCTGCCCGCGCGGGGCAAGATCCGGCTGGTGATGGCGCTCGATCCGGCACCGGGATTGCCGCCGCGGGCAAGGCTCAACCTGGACGAGAAAGCGGCGCCGGCGGGATTGGTGCCGGGCGCGCGCGTTGCGGCCAAGGCGCGGCTGGAGCCGCCCCCGCCGCCGCCCTTGCCGGGTGCTTACGATTTCGCGGAGGTGGCGTGGTTTCAAGGGATCGGCGCGACGGGCAAGGCGATGGGGCCGGTCACGGTGACCGCGCCCGCGCCGCCGGGCGGGGGTTTCATGCGCTGGCTGGCGGGGCGGCAGCTCGCGCTGACGACGCATATCGAGCATCAGCTTGCGGGCAGCGAGGGCGGGGTCGCGGCGGCGTTCGTGACGGGCGATGTCGGCGCGATCAGCGACGACGACAACAATGCCTTTCGCCGATCGGGCCTGGCGCATCTGCTGTCGATCAGCGGGCTGCACGTGACCGCGGTGGTGGCGGCGACGATGTTCCTGGTGCTACGGTTGCTGGCTTTGTCGCCAAAACTAGCGTTGCGCGCCAACCTGCTGCTGATCGCGGCTGCCGCGGGTGCGCTGGCGGGGATCGCCTATACGCTGCTTTCGGGCGCGCAGGTGCCCACGGTGCGCTCGTGCGTGGCGGCGTTGCTGGTGCTGGGCGGGATCGCGCTCGGGCGCGAGGCGATGACCTTGCGGATGGTGGCGGCGGGCGCATTGATCGTGATGCTGTTCCGGCCGGAGGCGTTGGTCGGGCCGAGCTTCCAGCTCAGCTTCGCGGCGGTGACCGCGATCATCGCCTTCCACGAGCATCCCAAGGTGCGCGCGCTGCTTTTGAAGCGCGACGAAGGCGTGGGGCGCAAGCTGTTGCGCGAACTGGTCGGGCTGCTGGCCACGGGGTTCCTGGTCGAGGCGGCATTGGCGCCGATCGCGGTCTACCATTTCCACCGCGCGGGCTTTTACGGGGCGCTCGCCAATATCGTCGCGATCCCGCTCACCACGTTCGTGATCATGCCGCTGGAAGCGCTGGCCTTGGTGTTCGACCTGGCGGGGGTGGGCGCGCCGTTCTGGTGGCTGGCGGGGAAGGGCTTGTTGTTCCTGCTGTGGATCGCGCGGAGCGTTTCCGCCTTACCGGGCGCGGTGACCTCGCTGCCGTCGATGCCGCTCGCGGCTTTCCTGCTGATGGTCGCGGGTGGGCTGTGGGTCGCCCTGTGGCGCACGAAGGCGCGGCGGCTGGGCGCGATCCCGTTCGCGATCGGCATGACGTGGGCGTTGCTGACGCCGCCGCCCGACCTGCTGATTACGGGCGACGGCCAGCATCTTGCGGTACGCACGCCCGACGGGGCGCTCCACCTGTTGCGTCCCAAGGCCAAGGATTATGTGCGCGAGCAGTTCGCCGAAGGATCGGGCGTGCAGACGACCGCGCTCGACCTGGACGTGCTGCCGGGCGCGATCTGCTCGCGCGACGTGTGCGTGGCGACCCTCAGGCGCGGCCGGCGCGATTGGCATCTGGTGGCGACGCGCACGCCCTACCTGCTCGACATCGCGCAGTTCAAAGAGGTTTGCGGCTGGGCGGACATTGCGGTGAGCGATCGGCATCTACCGCGCACCTGCACGCCAAGGTGGCTCAAGCTGGATGCGCCGCAATTGCGGCAGACGGGCGGGATCGCGATCGCGCTGGCGCGCGGTGAGGTGCGGACGGTGCATGCCGACGACCATCATCCCTGGATTGATGCCGAGCGAGCCCCGCCGCCGGCTCGGCCACGGATTGCACCTGAACATAGGACGATGCGCGAGGGTCTAAAGACCGATTAGGAGCCGCTTGGGCTCCGGGGAGAACAAACGCATGTCAGATCAAGCGGAGGGCGAGGAACCGTGGATCAGAGCCCTGCTGGAGGATTGGGCGGACGCGGTGCGGCGGCACGATCTGCCTGCCATCCTGGCGCATCACGAGCCGGACATGGTGATGTTCGATCTGCCGCCGCCGCTGCAATGCAAGGGCATCGAGGCCTACGTGCAGACCTGGGGTCTGCTTTTCCAATATCATCAGCCCGGTACTGCGTTCGATTTCCGCGAGCTCTCGATCATTGCGAGCGGGGAGGTCGCGTTCGCATTCGGGATATTGTGGTGCGGGCCCAATTCGTCGCAGAGCGCGGCGGACCAGGATGGATTCCTGTTCCGGCTGAGCGTGGGGCTGCGCAAGACCGACGGCGAGTGGCGGATCGCGCACGAACATCACTCGGTACCCGCCATCGACTAGGCTCTTCCCGAACGATGTTGCGTGGTGACCGACGGGCACGTGGCGCCGGTGGACAGTCGCGGCGATGCTGATAGGCCGGGCGGCGATGTCAGGTATATCGTTTGAGGAGAGGCTGTTCGGGCCGCTCGTGCCTGGCCGCGAATGCGGGGCCTGCACAGCCTGCTGCGTCGAAATCACGATCGAGGAGCCGACGCTGCGCAAGCCAGCACGGACGATGTGCGCGCATTGCACGGGTGCGGGCTGTTCGATTTATGCAGCGCGGCCCGAGGCCTGCCGCAGCTGGTTCTGCGCGTGGCGGCGTGTCGCAGACCTGCCAGATGGCTTGAGCCCGGACCGGTGCGGGTTGCTGGCGACGCTGGCGGAAAATCCTGCGGCCGAAAACCCGTTGGCGCGCCTCTACATCATCGTCCAGTGGCTCGACGAACGCCCGATCACGAAGAGCGCTGAGGCGGACCAATTGCTGGCGGCGATGCGGCGTCATGCACTGCCGATCTGGGTGGGAAGCGGGGATCGGATGTCGCTTCATTTCCCGCGGCAGGAAATCGCGCTGCACGTTATGCACGGGTCCGAACCACCGGCCGAGATTGCGGAAGAAGTGGATGCGTGGCGAAAGCGGCTGCGCCAACTCTCGGCGGCGTCGCGGGGTCATTGAATCCTGCGGGCTGGCGAGACGAAAAGGCGCGCGTTGGCTCTTCCCCCGGAAAGATGTTCGGGCCAAGGGTTCAGCATTGGAGGTGCAGCCGCGACGTCATGCGGCGGCGTGAAACGGGGGCATGGAATGGAATCACCGGAAAATCACGCGCATCATCATCATGGCACCGGCGTGCGCTGGGTCGATATGGTGCTGGCGGGCAGCGCGATCCTGATCTCGCTTATCTCGCTGGTGGTGGCGGTCGGTCATGGCCGCGTGATGGAGAAGCTGGTCGAGGAAAATCACCGGTCGGTGGAGGCGTCGACCTGGCCATTCCTGCAACTCGACCTGACCCTGTCTTCCACGCACGGCGACAAGCCCGATTCCGCGATCACGGTGGCGG
>Ga0070658_10003548_pt1 | contig 12806 bp, 12 predicted proteins | sample KBSC13metaG_FD_64664 | JGI IMG/M metagenome (GOLD analysis project Ga0070658, IMG submission 64664) | Corn rhizosphere microbial communities from Kellogg Biological Station, Michigan, USA - KBS C1-3 metaG | ecosystem: Host-associated > Plants > Roots > Rhizosphere > Soil ... | reverse complement strand
ACCCTGACGACGAGGTGACCCCATGCCGCTGACCGCTGAGGACGTGCGGAACAAGCAGTTCACGCGCGCCCGGAAGGGCTACGACGAGAAGGAAGTTGACGACTTCCTCGACGAGATCGAAGGCGAGTTGAACCGGCTCGTCCGCGAGAACGCCGATCTGCGAGCACGGCTTCAGGTCGCCGAAGCAGCCCGGCAGGCGCAGCCACCCATGGGGGCACCAGCAGGCGGTCCAGTTGGTGGACCCGTTGGTGGACCGGGTGCTCCCGGTGCTGCCGGCGGTCCTGCTGGTCCCGGTGCTCCGGGTAGTCCGCAGCTCTCGCCGGCGCAGCCGCCACAGCCACCACAGCCACCACAGCCACCGCAGCCACTCCAGCCACCGCAGGCCGCTGCTCCGCCCGCACCCCAACCCTTCGCAACCCCTGCGCCGGGCCTGGTTTCGGCACCGATCACCGATGCCGCGGGTAGCGCGGGCAGTCAGGAGGCCGCCCTGCGCATGCTGGCGATGGCGCAGAAGACCGCCGACGAAACGGTCGCCGACGCCCGCCGCGACGCCGAGAAGTTGCTCGGCGAGGCCCGCATGAAGGCTGACCAGTTGGAACGCGAGACGCAGGAGCGGCACCGTGCGGTCGTCGGCAGCCTCGACGCCGAGCGCGAAAAGCTCGAACGCAAGGTTGAGGAGTTGCGGTCGTTCGAACGGGAGTACCGCGCTCGCTTGAAGTCCTACCTCGAAGGCCAGCTTCGTGATCTCGAGGGTCGCGGCGACTCTGGCGGTACGCCACCTCGGCCTGCTACCCCGCCTAGTGCGGCCCCGGGTGCCGCCCCAAGTACACAGACGAGCGGTGCGCCATCGACCGGATCGGTGCCGAGCTTCGGTGCACCGTCGCCGTCCGCACCGCCGTCCGGGGCTCCGTCAGGTCCGGTTGGAGCTGGCACCCCCGGTGGTTCGACGCCTGGCCTGCAGCCGCCCGCGCGCCCGGCGAGCCCGTTCGCACCGGCACCGGCGCCGCCCGTGCCTGGCGCACCGCAGTCGCCGGGATCCGGTTCTGAGCCTGGTGGTCCGAGCGGACCACCGCGGCAGGCTCCGAGTGGTGGTTTCGAAGTCGATGAAGGCCCTGAGGTCCCGCCGTCGAATGGGTAACGGCCGTCGCCGGGCGGTGCGCTAGTCGTGCTGCTCATCAAGTTGTGTGGGCTTGCGGTGTTCGTGGCCGCGGTGTTGGTCGGCCTTGGCCTGCTGTTCACCCATCCATTGCTCTACTACGTGGCGATCGGATTGTCGGGGGCGGCGCTGCTGGTGGTACTCGCGAGCGCGTTGCCCTGGCGGCGGCGTCCGCCGCGTTACCCGTAGAGCGGCGGCGTCCGCCGCGCGCTGTTCGATCAACAGGGGCCTAGATCAGGGTTGGCGGCGGAACGGGTCGCGGGCTGGGGGAGCCGCGAGCGAGAGCCGGGTGCCGTCCATCGACAGGCCGGTCAGGGCAAGCACTCGCGCCAGGATCGACGCGGTGGTCTCGCCGCAGGCGACGCCGTCCGCTGTGACCATCGCGCGGTAGATCGTCGCGTAGTGCTTGACGGGGGTGTTGTAGCTCCAGTCGACCGAGCCGAGGTGCATGGCGTGCCCACGGGTCCCGCCGGGACCGTCGAAGGAGCCACTCCAAACCTGCACGCCAGCGGGCCCTGCGGCAAAGTTGCCGCCCTGGCCGACGTCACTGGAGCGCGCGGCGGATATCAGCTCGCGGGTTTCCCGCTCAGGCAGTACGAGCGCCGGACGAACCTGACTGGCGAGCGCCGGCACAGCCACCGCGCCGGGACGCAACGTCACACCGGCAATCGGGGGTTGGCCGAAATAGGGTGCCGCAGCCACGTCGACCTCCACTGTCACTGATCACACGTTCGCGAGAGTTGCGTCTCGGATGAGACCGTTCGCGTGTGTCGTTCAGTGGATCGGCTCAATGCCCCCCCAACCTTGACTGCGCCAATCGGGTGGTTCGTTCGACATGCCTCGTTCGGCTAGCCGGCGTAACGTCCCCAAACGAATGACGGTTGGCCTTTTGTCTGGTTCTTGTCTGGTTCGCCGTCATACCGGTGGCTGGGCGACCGCCTCAACGGTTGGCGCCTGCGTCGCTAGCGTCGGGAACCGCCGCGGCACCAATACCAGTAGCGCGACGGTCGTGACGATGCCCGCAACCAGCAGCCCAACGAACACCGCATGGGTCGATGCGTGGATCGCCGTCCGCAAAAAAACCTGAGCGGACGACGGTAAGTGACCGCCCTTCAGAGCGCGGCTGACTCCGTCGACTGCGTGCGGCACCTGGCCGCGAATGTTCGACGGCGCTGTTGTGAGCCGGTGTGCGAGCACCGAGTTCGTGATCGCTCCGAAGATCGCCGCGCCGATGCTTTGGCCGAGGAAGCGGGAGAAGATCACGCCGCCGGTGACGACACCGCGCCTCGACCAGTCGACCGTCGATTGAAGGCCGACGATGAGCGATGTGGTGATCAATCCGAGGCCAGCCCCCATTAAGGCGCTGCCGAGAACCGGTTGCCACACGCCCGAATGCGCGGCGGTGCTCGAGAACACGACCCCTGCGGCAACTGCCAGCAGCGCTCCGACGAACGCCGTGTCGCGGAACCCGATCCGCAGGTACAGCCGGTTCGATATCGACGAGGCGAGCGGCCAGGTGATGCTCATCGTGGCGAGCACGAAGCCCGCGGCGACCGCATCGAGTCCGAGCACCGACTGCGCCCAGGTGGGCAGGAAGGTCGACAACCCGATCACCAGGAGGCCAGCGGCGATGGTGGCGATGAACGAGCCGCCGGTGAGCCGACGTCCCCAAAGCCATGGCGGCATGATCGGCTCGGCAGCACGCCGCTCGACCACGACGACGAACGCCGCGGCGATCACGGCGACCGCGAACACCACGATGCTCGGCGCCGAGAGCCACGCCCACGCGGTACCGCCCTGCAGCAGCCCAAAAATCAGCATCCCGGCCGACAGGAGCAGTAAACCCGAGCCCGCGAAGTCGATCCGGTGGCTGCGCCGTTCGACGTTTTCGTGCAGGTCGCGCATCAGCAGGGTGAGCGCGATCGCGCCGATCGGTAGGTTCACCAGGAAGATCCAGCGCCACGACGCATATTCGGCGAACACGCCGCCCAACGCGGGCGCGACCACTGCCGCGATACCCCACACGCTCGACAGCCAGCCCTGTACGCGACCTCGTTCCTTGATGTCGTACAGGTCGCCGGCCACGGTATTGACGGTTGCGCCGATCGAGCCCGCGCCCAGCCCCTGCAATGCGCGGAACAAGATCAGCGAGACCATGTTCCACGCCGCGGCCGAGAATGCCGATCCGATCAGGAACACCACGACGCCGGTGATCAGGATCGGTTTGCGGCCGTACAGGTCGGCGAACTTGCCGTAGATCGGGATCGTCACCGTCTGCGCCAGCAGGTAGACCGAGAACACCCACCCGACGAGTGAGAACCCGCCGAGGTCGCTCACCACTTGCGGGATAGCGGTCGCCACGATCGTGGTGTCCATGGCGACAAGAGTCATCGTCATCATCAACGCGACGAGGACCCGACCGCGGCGGTCGTGCTGGCGAGGCGTCACCTCAGGGTCAGCCGCCCGCAGCGCGGAGCCACACCGTGAGGCCGAGATCTGCTTCACGATGCGGGCTGATGTCGGCGTTCGGCCGGTCGTCGGTCACCGCGACGGCGAGCACCTCGGCAGCGATCGCGTCGCGGTGTTCGTGCAGTGCCGCGCGGAGCGCATCGGAGTCGGCCTGCCACCACAGCTCGATCCGGTCGGTGATCTCAAGGCCGCTTGTCTTGCGCCCCTCCTGCACGAAGCGCACGACTTCGCGAGCCAGGCCCGCGCTGCGCAGTTCGTCGGTGAGTTCGAGGTCGAGCGCCACCGACACACCCGCGTCGCTCGCAATAGCCCAACCGAGAGTGGGGGTCTCGGTAACGACCAGTTCATCGGCACTCAGCTCGACCTGCTCGTCGTCGACCATGACGGACGTCGAACCCCGAGCGGCCAACGACAATGCGATCTCGGCGTGGTTCGCGTTGGCAATCGCCGCTGCCACCCTTTGGGTGCGGTTGCCGAAACGCTTGCCGAGCACCCGGAAGTTCGGCTTGACGACCGTCTCGACCACGGCGAGATCGCCGAAGACGTCGTCCGACACGACCTCGCGGACGTTGAGCTCATCGGTGACCTGGTCACGGAGCTCGATTGGGAGCGCACGCCAGCCGGGGGCATGCACAAGTGCTCTGCCGAGCGGCTGCCGGGTGCGTACCTTCGACTCGGCGCGGGCCGCCCGGCCGAGCTCGACCAGTTTGCGCACCAGCGCCATCTGGTTCGACAACGCTTCGTCGATGACTGTCGTGTCGGGGCTCGGCCAGTCGCGCAGGTGCACCGAGTCAGGTGCGTCGGCGTCGAGCTCGCTGACCAGGTGCCGATGCACTTCTTCGGTGACGAACGGCGTGAACGGCGCCATCAGCCGGGTGAGCACTTCGAGGCATTCGTAAAGAGTCGACAGCGCGGCTGCGTCGCCGTCCCAGAACCGACGGCGGGACCGGCGAACGTACCAATTCGACAAGTCGTCGATGAACTGAGCGAGCCGGCGGCCAGCCCGCGCGGAGTCGAAGTTCTCGAGCGCGTCGTCGACCTCGCGTGCAGCGGAATGCAGTTCTGACAGCGCCCAGCGGTCGAGCAACGACCGTTCGGCCGGCGCGGGTGACGACGTTTTCCCCGGCGTCCAGTTGCTTGCATTTGCATACAGCACCAGGAAAGAGGTGGTGTTCCAGTACGTCAGCAAGACCTTGCGAACGACCTCTTCAAGCACCTCGTCACCAATGCGGCGGGCGGCCCACGGCGAACCGCCGGCCAGCATGTACCAGCGCAGCGCGTCGGCGCCGTGCTTGTCCATCAGCGGGATCGGCTCGACGATGTTGCCAAGATGCTTGCTCATCTTGCGACCGTCGTGCGCGAGAATGTGCCCTAAACACAGCACATTTCGGTACGACGACTCGTCGAACACGAGCGTGCCGACCGCCATCAAGGTGTAGAACCAGCCGCGCGTCTGGTCGATCGCTTCGCAGATGAAGTCGGCCGGGTACGAGCGCGAGAACTCTTCATTTCCCTCGTAGGGGTAGCCGAATTGCGCGAACGGCATCGATCCGCTGTCGTACCAGCCGTCGATCACCTCGGGCACGCGCGTCGCGGCCGAGCCGCATTGCTTGCAGGCAAAGGAGATCTCGTCGACGTAGGGCCGGTGCGGGTCGAGGTCTGACAGGTCGCGTCCTGCGAGTTCGCCGAGTTCGGCGCGGGAGCCGATCGCCGTCAGATGGTCGTTCTCGCAACGCCACAACGGCAACGGCGTTCCCCAGAAACGGTTACGCGACAGGGCCCAGTCGATGTTGTTGCGTAGCCAGTCGCCGTACCGGCCGTGCTTGATGGTGTCGGGATACCAGGTGGTCTTCTCGTTCTCGCGCAGCAAATCGTCTTTGATCGCAGTGGTTTTGATGTACCAGCTTGGCAGCGCGTAATAAAGCAGCGCAGTGTCGCATCGCCAGCAGTGCGGGTAGCTGTGCTCGTAGGGCGTGAGCCGGTACAGCAGACCGCGATCGCGCAGGTCGGCGACGAGTGCCTTGTCGGCCGTCTTGAAGAAAACCCCGCCCACCAAAGGCAGATGCTCATCGAACGTGCCATCAGGTCGCACCGGATTTATCACGGGCAAGCCGTAAGCGCGGCTCACCGCAAGGTCGTCGGCGCCAAACGCGGGCGCCTGATGCACGAGGCCGGTGCCGTCTTCGGTGGTGACGTAATCGGCGAGGACGACGTAGTGCGCACGTTGGCCGTCGAAGTCGAGCAACTCGAACGGCCGGGCGTAGCTCCAATGTTCCATCTCGCTACCGGTGTAGCTGCCGACTATGTCGTGCGGCCGGTCACCGACCACCGAACGCACGAGCGGTTCAGCTACGACAAGGATTTCGGGGCGCAGTTCGTCGTCCGGTTTGTCGCTCTCGACGGCACGAAGCTGGACGGCGACATAGGTGACCGCAGGGTGGGCGGCGACCGCGGTATTGCTGATGAGCGTCCAGGGTGTCGTCGTCCAGACCAGGAGCGAGGCCTGGCCCGCGAGCGGACCGGAGGTCAGCGGGAATCTGACGTAGACGCTGGGGTCGGTGACATCGAGATAGCCCTGCGCGACCTCGTGGTCGGAAAGGGCGGTGCCGCAACGCGGGCAGTACGGCGCGACCCGATAGTCCTGCATCAGCAGGCCTTTGTTGAAGATCTCCTTGAGCGACCACCACACGCTTTCGATGTAGCTGGTGTTCATCGTGCGGTAGGCCTGTGAGAGGTCGACCCAATAACCCATGCGTTCGGTCAACTGTTCAAACGCGTCGACGTGTCGCTCGACCGAGGCCCGGCACTTCGCGTTGAACTCGGCGATGCCGTACGCCTCGATGTCTTTTTTGCCGCTGAAGCCAAGTTCTTTTTCGACCTGCAGTTCGACGGGCAGGCCGTGGCAGTCCCAGCCCGCCTTGCGGGGGACGTGGAAGCCTTTCATCGTCTTGAACCGCGGAAAGAGATCTTTGAAGACACGAGCCTCGACGTGGTGGGTGCCGGGCATGCCGTTGGCGGTGGGCGGGCCCTCGTAGAACGTCCACTGCGGGCGGCCCGCACTTTGGGCGAGCGAGCGGTCGAAGACCTTCGATTCGTGCCAGCGCCGCAGCACCTCGTGTTCGAGGGCGGGCAGGTCGACCTGGGTCGGCAGCGGGGTGAACATGCATGGCCTCCGTCGTCGGCGTTTGCTGTCGATCGAGGACCGATCAACAGCCAAGCTCTCGGCGAAGGGACGAGACCGGCTTGCGCTGGCCCCGCGGTACCACCCTCCTTGGGCCAGCAGGCGGCTGGCCCCTCTCATGCTCGCGCGGCCGGATCTACTGGGCGCCTGGTTATGGGCGCCGTTCTCCCGACGGCTCAGGGGTGATCTTCATCGCGCGCACCGCCTCGGGCTCACACCGTCCCCGAGTCGCTTGGGCGTGCGTGCGCGGTTACTCGTCCCCTTCGACGCCTTTCGCGCTGTCAATCGCGGGTCAGTCTACGGGAGGGCGGCGCGGGTTCGCTTCGACCAAGCCGCGAGCCACGAGCTCGGATCTGAGCTGCTCGGCGGAGTGAAACGCGATCGCGTCGAAACCGGCGCGCTTGCCCGCCTCGACGTTGCGAGCCGAGTCGTCGATGAACACCGCATGCCGGACGTCGACCGCGTACTGCTTCGTGAACAGCTCGAAGATCGCTGGATCGGGTTTGACAAGGCCGACGCGGCCGGAGATCAGCACACCGTCGAAGCCGTCGAGGAAGCCGAGTCGGTGCTCGACGCGGGCGAACGTCTCGGCCGACCAGTTCGACAATGCCACCAAGCGGATGCCACGCGCCCGCAACTCGCGGGTGATCCGCACACTGCCCTCGATCGGCTCGCCGACCATCTCCTCCCACCGGCCGTAGTACGCCCTGATCAACTCGGCCCGGTCGGGGTAGCGCCGCACCAACTCTTCGGTGGCCTCGTGCAGCGAGCGGCCGCGGTCTTGTTCGAGATTCCAATCGGGGGTGCAAACGTTGGCGAGAAAGTCTTCCATCGCAGCTTCGGACTCGGGGCCGTCGAACAGCGATCGGTAGAGGTGGCGAGGGTCCCAATCGATGAGCACTGCGCCAAGATCAAAGACGACCGTGTCGATCGGCTCGCCGGTGTCTAGGCGGTGCGGGTGGCCGACGGTCAGCGCTGGGTCGGGGTAGGCCGAAGTCATCGCTCGAGCTTAATCTGGCCCGCGATGAAGGCCGAACGTGCACGCGGTGAGCCAGCGCCGAATGGACCGCTGTCGGTCGCGATCAGGGTCGTGCCGGGGGCATCGGCTCCAGGTGTTGGCGGGCTGCGCGGCGAGTCGTTGATGGTGCGAGTCCACGAGCGGGCCGTCGATGGCCGAGCTACCGAAGCTGCGCTCGTCGCCCTTGCGGCGGCAATCGGGGTACGCCGCCGTGAGGTCAGGCTGGTGCGCGGGGCGACGTCGCGCGACAAGGTTGTTGTGATTGATCGCGTGAGCGCCGAGGTGGTGCGGGCGCTCACACGGCTTCGCGAACTGAACGGAACGGAAGAAACGGACGGCGCGCCTCGTTGCTGAGCGGGTAATCGGGACCTATCCTCGCCTGACCTGGTCGGCGATCATGATCGAGGGTGCTCGAGGGAGCCTCACATGCCAGCACAACGCCGTGACAGCACGGCCCGTCGAACGTCCGCAGCGTCGGTGGTCACGGCGCCTGCGTCGTCGAAGCGTGTGGCCACGGTCAAACCGGTGGCGAAGAAGGCGGCCCCGGCCAAGAAGTCGGTGGCTCCCAAGAGGTCGACGGTCTCACCCACGAAGTTGGTCACACCCGCGAAGAAAGCCGCTGCCATGGCCAAGAAATCTGCGCCCGCACGCAAAGCCGCCTCGACGAAGGCAGCACCGGCGAGCAAGGTCGCCGCGAACAAGTCGGCCGCGCCCGCGAATAAGTCGGCTGCCGCCAAAAAGGCCGCCGAGCCCCGCGCGGCCAAGAAGGCGGCACCCGCGAAAGCGGCGCCTGCCAAAAGAGCAGCGTCGGCGAAGAAGGCCGCACCAGCGAAAGCATCGACGTCGGGCAGGGTTGCTGCGTCCAAGAATGCGGCACCTGTGAAGAAAGCATCTCCGGGGAGGAAGACCGCGGTCGGAAAGGCACCTGTGGCGACGAAGACAGCGCCGGCTAAGAAGAGTACGAAGGCTCCGGCGAAGCCCGCGGCAGCGAAAGCCACGGCCGGAAAGGCGGTCGGTAAGACTGCGGCGACGAAGGCCGGCGTGGCTGCACCGCGGCCGGCTAAGACTGCGAACGGCGCCGTGAAGTCAGCTGCGGCCAAGGGGATCCAGGCCAAGTCGGCCCAAGCGAAGGCGGGTGCGGCCAAGCCGGGTGCGACGGCCAAGAGCTCGCCATCGAAGGGCGCCGCGAGGGCAGCGGGGAAGGCCGCGTCCGCAAAGTCGGCGCCGGCGAAACCAGCAGACAAGGCGGTTGCTGCGAAGACGCCTGCCAAGGCTCCTTCGACGGCGGCGCCGAAGGTCGCCGCAGGTGGTGCAGCCGCCCCGACCGCGACGGCAACCAAGGTCACCGCGAAGGTCGCCCCTTCGAAGGCGCCGGTTGGGGTGAAAGTGCCCGAGGCCGAGGCGACGAAGGGCGTCGACGTCGCGAAGCAGGCGGCATCCAAAGCTTCAGCCACCAAACCCGCAGCGACAAAGCCCGCAGCCACCAAACCCGCAGTGGCTCCGAAGCAACTGCCCGTGCAACCGGCGCCTGCGGTTGTGGTCGACGACCCGTGGACCGATGCCGAACTCGAGGCGATCAAGGACGAACTCGAGGCCGAGATCGTTCGGCTGCGCGGCGAGATCGAGGCCGCCGAAACCGATCTTGCCGACCGGCTGCGCGATGGGGGCGATGGCGCGGGTGACGATCAGGCTGACGCCGGCACGAAGACGTTCGAGCGTGAGCACGAGATGTCGCTGGCCAACAACGCGCGTGATCTGCTTGTCCAAACCGAGCACGCGCTCGCCCGGATCGACAGTGGCACGTACGGCAGGTGCGAGAACTGCGGCAATCCGATCGGGAAGCTTCGACTTCAGGCCAATCCTCGTGCGACCCTGTGTGTGTCATGCAAACAACGAGAAGAGCGTCGCTGAGCGGCGAAGACGCGACCGGGCAACTGAGCGACGAAGACGCGACCGCACAACAAGAGCAGGGCGGACGACGCAGTAGCCGCAAGCGCCATCTCTGGGCGCTCGTCGGTGTTGCCGCGTTCGTGGTGGCGATCGACGTCGTGTCGAAGCTGCTCGTCGTGTCGAAACTGTCGCACCACGCACCGGTGCGGCTGCTCGGTGGCTTCATAACGCTCGAAGAGACCCGTAACGCAGGTGCGGCGTTCAGTATCGGCACCGGCGCAACGTTCGTCTTCGCGTTCGTGGCTATCGCCGTGATAGTGGTGATCTTGCGCAGTGCTCGGCGGTTGTACAGCACCGGTTGGGCGATCGTGCTCGGTTTGCTGCTCGGCGGCGCTAGCGGCAATCTCATCGACCGGCTGGTGCGCTCGCCCGGACTCTTCCGTGGTCGAGTCGTCGACTGGATCCAGGTGCCGCACTTCGCGGTCTTCAACCTGGCCGATTCGGCGATCACGATTGGCGGCATTCTCGCCGTCCTGCTTGCAATGTCGGGGCGGCAACTCGACGGTACGACGGTCTCGATGCGTCGCCCGCGTGCCACTGATAGCGGCACAGATGGCGCCGCCGACAGCGAGCACCCGCGCGCCGACGACGATGACGATTCTGCCGCGTGAGCTCCGACAGTTCGATCACGTCCGGGCAGCGATCGCTGCCGGTGCCTGAAGGGCTTGACGGCGAGCGCGTCGATGCAGCTCTCGCGCGGCTGTTCGGTTTTTCGCGCACCCGCGCGGTCGAGCTCATCGGCGAAGGCCGGGTGCGCATCGACGGCGAAGTGCCGATGAAGTCGGAGCGGGTGAACGCAGGGGCTTGGCTCGACGTCGAGCTTCCTGACGTCGCGCCGGCTGGCCCCGCGGTGGTGCATACCCCGGTCGCCGGCATGGTGATCGTGCACGACGATGCCGACATCGTCGTGGTCGACAAGCCGGTCGGCGTGGCGGCGCATCCGAGCCCGGGTTGGGACGGTCCGACCGTTATCGGAGCGCTGGCCGCCGCCGGCTACCGGGTGTCGACCTCGGGCGCTGAGGAGCGGCAGGGAGTGGTGCACCGGCTCGACGTGGGCACGAGCGGCCTGATGGTGGTGGCGAAGAGCGAGCACGCGTACACGGTGCTCAAACAGGCGTTCCGCGACCGCACGGTCGACAAGACTTACCACGCGCTCGTGCAAGGCCATCCAGATCCGGCGCGCGGGACCGTCGACGCTCCGATCGACCGCCACCCGGTGCACGACTACAAATTCGCCGTGGTCGCGAGCGGCCGGCCGAGCGTTACGCACTACGAGACGCTCGAGGCGCACGCGGCCGCAAGCCTGCTCGAGATCAAGCTAGAAACTGGGCGCACGCACCAGATCCGGGTGCACATGTCGGCGATCCGCCACCCCTGCGTCGGCGATCTCACGTACGGCGCTGACCCGGCACTGGCCGCACGACTCGGGCTACAACGCCAGTGGCTGCATGCAGCCCGGCTCGGTTTCGCCCATCCCGCCGACGGTCGGTTCGTCGAGTTCGCCAGCAGCTATCCCGACGACCTGGCGCGGGCTCTTGTTGTCGTCCGCGAAAGCAGTGCAGGCGGACGACGTGGATAGCCGCGAATTGCGGATCGACACCGGCTCGACGCTCGTCAGCGACATCACCGACGACGCGGCGTCGTTTTGTGCGAACCGCGGCGACGGCCTGCTGAACGTCTTCGTTCCGCACGCAACGGCTGGCGTGGCGCTGATCGAGGTCGGCTCCGGTACCGAGCGTGATCTGGCCGCGACGATCGACCGCCTGTGGCCCACTGACATCGGCTACGTGCACTCGCACGGTTCGCAGGCACATGGGCGCGATCACGTGCTGCCGGCGTTCATCGCTCCATCGCTCACAATTCCGGTGATCGACGGTCGGCTGGCGCTCGGCACCTGGCAGTCGGTGGTCGTGGTCGACAGCAACGTCGACAACCGGAGCCGCACCGTCCGGCTCAGTTTCGTCGCCGGCTAATACCGGCCTCGGGCCCGAAGGCGGGTTCGGCGGTGCGCATCACCACCCGCCGGTTAGGCTGCGATCGGCTCCACCTCGAGCCGCTATGGCGACCACTGCATGGGAGCGCGAACCGTGACCGACGTCCTCGATGTTGCCCGCGACTGGGTGCTTGCCCAAGGTGAGGGCCTCGGTGAGACCGATTTGGTACGGGTGCTCGAGCTGCCCGATGAGCGGCTTGACGACCTGCTCGCACTTGCCCACGAGGTGCGCATGCGCTGGTGCGGACCCGAGGTCGAGGTCGAGGGCATCGTGTCGGTCAAGACCGGTGGGTGCCCCGAAGATTGCCACTTTTGCTCGCAATCGGGCCGTTTCGATTCGCCGGTACGGGCGGCCTGGCTCGACATCGCCGAACTGGTCGAGGCGGCAAAGGAGACCGCGAAGACCGGCGCCACCGAGTTCTGCATAGTGGCCGCGGTGCGGGGTCCCGACGATCGGTTGATGAAGCAGGTGCGCGAGGGCGTCGCCGCGATCCGCGAAGCGGTCGACATCAATATCGCGTGCTCGCTCGGCATGCTCACTCAGGAACAGGTCGACGAACTCGCAGCGATGGGCGTGCACCGCTACAACCACAACCTCGAAACGGCGCGTTCGTACTTCGCCAACGTGGTCACCACCCACACCTGGGAAGAGCGTTGGGAGACGTTGCAAATGGTTGGCGAGGCCGGCATGGAAGTGTGTTGCGGCGGCATCGTCGGCATGGGCGAAACCCGTGAGCAGCGGGCCGAATTCGCGGCCCAGCTTGCAGGATTGGCGCCCGACGAGGTTCCGCTGAACTTCTTGAACCCGCGGCCCGGAACGCCGTTCGGCGATCAGCCGGTGCTCGAGGCGAAAGAGGCGCTGCGCACGATCGCTATGTTCAGACTTGCGATGCCAAAAACCATCCTGCGTTTCGCGGGCGGGCGTGAGGTGACCCTCGGCGACCTCGGTACCCGGGGCGGGCTGCTCGGTGGCATCAACGCAGTGATCGTCGGCAATTACCTGACCACGCTCGGTCGCGACCCCGCAGAAGACCTATCG
>Ga0070658_10003541_pt1 | contig 12818 bp, 12 predicted proteins | sample KBSC13metaG_FD_64664 | JGI IMG/M metagenome (GOLD analysis project Ga0070658, IMG submission 64664) | Corn rhizosphere microbial communities from Kellogg Biological Station, Michigan, USA - KBS C1-3 metaG | ecosystem: Host-associated > Plants > Roots > Rhizosphere > Soil ... | reverse complement strand
GCGGCAAGGAGAAGCGTGGTTTTCATGGTTTCCTCTCGTGGCATGATCTTCAGCAGAAAGCATCGCTCCCTGCTATTGCCACGGGGGTGACGAAAGGTTCCAGAGTGTTACCAGCATGATCGAAGCATTCCTCGTATCCACCGGCCTCGTCGCCCTCGCCGAGATCGGCGACAAGACCCAGCTGCTGTCTCTCGTGCTCGCCGCGCGCTTTCGCAAGCCGTGGCCGATCGTGCTCGGTATCCTCGCCTCGACGCTGCTGAACCATGCGGTCGCCGCCGGTCTTGGCGCGTGGATCTCGCGCGTCGTGGGCGAGGTGTGGATGGGCCGCATCGCGGGCGCCTCGTTCCTCTTGATGGCCGCATGGATCCTGGTGCCGGACAAGCTCGATGACGCGGGCGTCCAGGAGAAGCCCGGGCATGGCGTATTCATCACGACGGCGGTCCTCTTCTTCCTCGCGGAGATGGGCGACAAGACGCAGGTGGCGACCGTGGTACTGGGCGCGCGCTACGAGTCGCTGGTGGCCGTGGTAGCGGGGACGACGCTGGGGATGATGCTGGCGAACGTGCCGGTGGTGTTCTTCGGCGATGCGATCGCCAAGAGGGTGCCCGTTGCCGTCGTGCGCCGCGTGACCGCGGTCGCCTTCGCGCTGCTCGGGCTCTTCGCGCTGCTTCGCTAGCTCGCGAGGCGGTGCTGCGCGCTCGCCTCGATCTCCGACTCCTCGAGGAAGTGCACGTGGGAAGTGCCGTCGGCGTGTGACTGCACCTTCGCGGCATACATCGCCTTGTCGGCATCGGCGACCACGCCCGCCGCGCCGCTGCCCAGCTTGTACGAGGCTACGCCGGCCGCCACCGAGAGCCGGATCTCGATGCCCGGCGCGATCTCGACCGGTGCGGTGGATACGGCCTTGATGATGCGGTCCATCACCATGCGCAGAGCCCGGTTGCGATGCAGGCCCACCAGGAACTCGTCGCCGCCCCAGCGCGCCACCCAGTCTCCGCGGCGGGTGTTGAACTGGAGCAGGGCGGCGAGGTGCGCGATGCACGCATCCCCGGCGCTGTGCCCATGGCGATCGTTGATGGCCTTGAAGTCGTTGATGTCGAAGAAGACGAGCTGGAAAGGCTGCGCCTCGCGCTCCGCTCGCGCGACCTCTTCGGCAAGGCGCTTCTCACCCGCACGGCGGTTGTAGACGCCGGTGAGGTCGTCCGTGTCCGATACGCGCTCGAGCCGGTTGATCGTCTCGTGCAGCTGGGTGAGGGTGTATTGCGTGCCTTCCATGAGCTTGCCGGCACGATCCGGGAAGTCCGCTGGAAGGTCCGGCAGCTTGCGGCTGTCGATGTAGTCGCGCAGGGCCTCGGCGGTGAGGTCGATGGGCGTGAGGAGCTCGCGCAGCAGCCAGAGCGAGCCCAGGAAACCCGTGAAGCACGCAAGCACGAGAGCGGCGATGAGGGGATAGAGCTCCGTCCAGTCCGAACGGGCCAGCAGCAGGTAGATCACGAACATCGCGAGCGGCCCGATGCCGCCGATGAACGCGGCGAGCGCGAACTTGCCCGCATAGCTCTCGCGCAGCGGCCCGAAGCGCGCGAGCCGGCGATAGATCGACATGCGTAGCAGCGTTGCCGACGCCGTCGGGGTGTGAGGCATGGGGACAGACCCCTATTTCACATAGAGCGGAAAGGCATTGTGCCGTAGCTTTCCGGTATATGGGAAATAGGGGTCTGTCCCCGATTTTTGAGTCCCGGTTTTTGATTTCCGGTTGTTAACTGCCGACCGGGTTGCGCAGCGTGCCGATGCCCTCGATCTCGGTCTCGAGCAGGTCGCCGGGCTTCATGAATTCCGGGGGGTTGCGTGCGAAGCCCACGCCTTCGGGCGTGCCGGTGGAGATGATGTCGCCGGCTTCGAGCGTGGTGCCGGCGGAGAGGTCCGCGATGAGGCGCGGCAGCTTGAAGTAGAGGAACCTGGTGTTCGAGTCCTGCTTGGTGACGCCGTTCACGCGGCAGGTCACGCGCAGGTTGTTGGGATCGACCGAGTCGGCGGTGACGATCCACGGTCCCATCGGGCACGAGCCGTCGAGGCTCTTGCCCTTGTGCCACTGCCCGCCGTGGCGGCGCTGCAGGTCGCGCCAGGACACGTCGTTGATCACCGTGTAGCCCCAGATGTGCTTCATCGCGTCGGCTTCGGAGATATCGATTCCGGTCGTCCCGATGATCACGCCGAGCTCCACCTCCCAGTCGCACGACGTGGAAACGTGCGAGTGGAAGGGGATGTTGTCGTAGGGGCCCGTGACGGTGGTCGGCGTCTTGCTGAAGAAGACCGGCCACTTGGGCAGCTCGCGATTGTCCTGCAGCTTCTTGGCGCCTTCCTCGAAGTGCTCGAGGTAATTCCAGCCGACGCAGAACACGTTCTTGTCCGGCCGCGGGATCGGCGCATGCAGCTTCACGTCCGCCAGGTTCACCGTGTTGGAAGGCGCCTTCGACTGCAGGCCGCGCAGCTTCTCCAGCATCGCGGGACCGCCGCGAATGATGCCCAGCATCGTGTGGGTCGACTCGGACGCGCCGAGCGCCGCGGGGATGTCGACGATGCGCTTGTCGTCCCGCAGCAGGCCGGGACGCGGCTGGCCGGAAGGCAGCGGGGAGAAGGTGACGAGCTTCATGGAATTCCTCTTATGTTCAGGGCTGATGGAAAAATTGGTCGACGTGCTGCGCGGTCACGTCCTCGAGGCGCGCGGGATCCCAGCGCGGCTTGCGGTCCTTGTCGATGAGCAGCGCGCGGATGCCCTCGAAGAAATCGGAATGGTCGAGCGCGGCGCGCACCAGGCCCAGCTCCATGCGGAAGCAGTCCGCGAGCGTCATGTGGCGGCCGCGCCTCAACTGCTCGTGCGTGAGCTTGAGGGAGAGCGGCGAGTTGCGCAGGAGCGCCTCGCGCGTGCGTTGCGCCCACTCGCGATGCACCGGCTCGTGCGGCAGCGACTCGACGATCGCCTCGACGCTGGGCGCGTTGAAGTGGCGCTCGATGCCGTCGCGCAATGTTTCCAGCTCGCTGCGATCGAGCCGCGCCCGGTCGTCGCGCGAGGCGATGGTCTCCATGGGCGCCGTGGCGATCCATTCGTCCAGGCGCTCGAGGGACGCGGGCGTGAGGTAGATGTCCGCGAGCCCGGCGTACAACGCGTCCGCGGCGTCCAGCGTGGGGCCGACGAGGCCGATGTAGAAGCCGAGCGCACCGGGCGTTCGCGAAAGGAAGTAGCTCCCGCCCACATCGGGAAAGAGGCCGATGGCGGTCTCGGGCATCGCCATGCGGGTGCGCTCGCCCACCACGCGCAGCGCCGCACCCTGCGAAAGCCCCATCCCACCGCCCATCACCACGCCGTCGATCCAGGCGACGATGGGCTTCGCGTACGTATGGATGCGGTAGTCGAGGGCGTACTCGACCTCGAAGAACTCGTGATCGACGCGGCCGTGGCCCTGGAACTGGCGATAGAACGCGCGAATGTCGCCGCCCGCGCAGAAGGCCTTCTCGCCCGCGCCGCGCAACACGACCACGCGCACGTTGCCGTCCTGCTCCCACGCATCGAGCAGCTTGCGCAGCCCCACGATCATGTCCCACGAGAGCGCATTCAGCGCGGAGGGACGATTCAGGGTGGCCGTGGCGACACCGCGCTCGACGTGGGCGAGCAGGTCCGACGTGGCGATCGTGTCCATCACTCGTTGGTCCAGCGCGGCTTGCGCTTCTCGAGGAACGCGCTCACGCCCTCCGCCTGGTCCGCGTGGTCGAAGAGATCCATGAAGCGCTCGCGTTCCATCGCCAGGCCGGCCCGGCGCGGCACGCCTTCGCGCGCGTTGTGGATGAGGCGCTTGCAATGCTCGACCGCACGCGGCGAGAGGGTGGCCACGCGTTCGGCCAGCGCCGTCGCCGTTTCGAGAGCCTTGCCGCGGGGCACGACTTCCTGCACGAGGCCGATGCGCAGCGCGGTGGCCGCGTCGATGCGCTCGTTCGTGAGGATCATGCGCTTGGCCCAGCCTTCGCCGACGAGCCATGGGAGGTTCTGCGTGCCGCTGCCGCCCGGAAGCAGGCCCACGGCCGGCTCCGGCAGCGCCATCTGCGAGTGCTCCTCGGCGATGCGGATGTCGCAGGCGAGCGTGCACTCGAGGCCGCCGCCCATGGCATAGCCGTTGATCGCCGCGATCGTGACGAAGCGCGCATGCATCAACGACTCGAACGCGGCACCGAAGCGCGCGATGAAATGGCGCGCGAGCACCTTGTCCGTGCTGAAGGACTTGAGGTCGGCTCCCGCGGAGAAGAATTTTTCGCCCGCGCCGGTGATGACGGCCGCATAGATCGAGCGATCCGCCTCGAGCCGCGCGAGCAGCTCCTCCAGCGTGCGCAGTCCCTCCGGCGTCCACGTGTTCGCCGGCGGGTTGTCGATGGTGATGAAGGCGGTATGGCCCTCGATGCGGTGGTCGATCACTGCTTCAGGTATTGCAGGATCACGCTCGAGAAGTCCTTGCCGCCATGCCCGTCGTTGGAGTGCTTCTGGTAGATCTGCTGCGCGAGCGCGCCCAGCATCACCGGCTGCTTCGCGGATTTCGCCGCGTCGGTCACGAGCGTGAGGTCCTTCAGCATCAGGTCCGCGCCGAAGCCGCCGCTGTAGCCGCGCGCGGCGGGAACGTTCTCGAGCACGCCCGGGTAGGGGTTGTATGTGTCCGAGCTCCAGCATCGGCCGCTGGAGGTGTTCACGATCGCCGCGAAGACCTTGGGATCCATCCCCAGCTTCGCCGCCAGGGACATGCCCTCCGAGGTGGCGATCATCTCGATGGCCAGCATCATGTTGTTGCAGATCTTCGCGACCTGGCCGTTGCCCGACGCGCCGCAATGCACGATGTTCTTGCCCATCGCTTGCAGCACGGGCTTCGCGGCCTCGAAGTCCGCGGCCTCGCCGCCGACCATGAACGTGAGCGTGCCGGCTTCCGCGCCGCCCACGCCGCCGGAGACGGGAGCGTCGAGAAGCGTGCAGCCCTTCGCCTTGGCTTCGAACGCGACCTCGCGCGCGGTGATCGGATCGATCGTGGAGCAGTCGATGAGCCGCGTGCCGGCCGCCACGTGGGCGAGGATGCCTTCGTTGCCGAGATACACGGTGCGCACGTGGGGCGACGAGGGAAGCATCGTCACGACCCGTTCCGCGCCGCGTACGCATTCCGCGATGGAGCCCGCGGTCTCGATGCCCTTCTCGCCGGCGAGCTTGCGCGCGAGCTCGGGCACGATGTCGTGGACCCTCAGCTCGTGGCCGTTCTTCAGCAGGTTGCGGCACATGGGATTGCCCATGTTGCCCAGGCCGATGAAGGCGATTTTCATAGGGACAGACCCCAATTCATTGGGGACGCACCCCGACTGCGGCTGCATGACATGCAGGCCGTGAACGGGGTGCGTCCCCGGGTCTTCATCACCGAGACTTGAACGTGGTCTCGATGCCCTTGCTCACCGTCGCGTCGTCGAACCAGCGCGCGGTGATGGTCTTCACCTGCGTGTAGAACTGCACCGCCTGCTTGCCGTAGGGGCCGAGGTCGCCGAGCTTCGAGCCGCGCGAGCCGGTGAAGCTGAAGTAGGGCACCGGCACGGGGATCGGCACGTTGATCCCCACCTGGCCCACGTCGATCTCGCTCTGGAACTTGCGCGCGGCGGCTCCCGATTGCGTGAAGATGCCGGTGCCGTTGCCGTACGGGTTCCGGTTGATGATGTCGATCGCCTCATCGAGCGTGTCGGCGCTCACGAGGCACAGCACCGGGCCGAAGATTTCCTGCTGATAGACCTGGTGCTCCGGCTTTACGCCGGAGAAGACCGTGGGGCCGACGAAGTTGCCCTTGTCGTAGTTGGCGATCTTCGCGTTGCGCCCGTCGAGCTCGAGCTTCGCGCCTTCCTTCACACCCTGCTCGATGAGGCTCTCCACGCGCTGCTTCGCCTGCTTCGAGACGAGCGGGCCCAGGTCGGCGCCGGGCTCGGTTCCGCCGCTCACCTTGAGCGACCTCGCCTTCTCGACGATGTCCGGAATCCATTTGTTCGCATCGCCCACGAGCACGGCGACGCTCACCGCCATGCAGCGCTGGCCCGCGGCGCCGAAGCCCGCGCCGACGAGCGCGTTGAGCGATTGCTGCTTGTTCGCGTCCGGCATGATCACCGCGTGGTTCTTGGCGCCCATCATGCACTGCGCGCGCTTGCCGTTCTCGCTCGCGAGCTTGTAGACATGCTCGCCCACGCCGCACGAGCCCACGAAGGAGACCGCCTTCACGTCCGGGTGCGTGCAGAGCGCGTCCACCGACTCCTTGCCGCCGTGCACGATGTTGAGCACGCCCGGGGGCACGCCCGCTTCGAGGGCGAGCTCGGCCAGCACCATCGGCGTCATCGGATCCTGCTCCGAGGGCTTCATGACGAACGTGTTGCCGCACACGATCGCCATCGGGAACATCCAGAGCGGGATCATCGCGGGGAAGTTGAAGGGCGTGATCCCCGCGCAGACGCCGATCGGCTGGCGGATCGAATAGGTGTCGAGGCCGCCCGCCACGTTCTCCACGTATTCGCCCATGGTGAGCGTGCCGATGCCGGCCGCATGCTCGACCACTTCGAGGCCGCGGAAGACGTCTCCCTCGGCGTCGGGAAGCGTCTTGCCCTGCTCGGCGGTGAGGACCGCCGCGAGCTTCTTCATGTCGCGGCGGATCAGCTCCTGCAGCTTGAGCATGATGCGGGCGCGCTGGCCGACCGGCACGTGGCGCCAGGTCTTGAAGGCTTCGGCGGCGGCTTTCACGGCGGCGTCCACCTCGGACGCATCGCACATCGGGACGCGCGCGAGGACTTCCTGCGTCGCGGGGTTCACGACGTCGCGGAACTCGCGGGCCTTCGATTCGACGAACCGGCCGTTGATGAGCAGCTTGACGGTGGGAACAGCCCGGGGTTGGGCGGCTTTTTCAGCCGTCTGGGGGTTCGCGGCCATGGGATTCTCCGGAGTGCACGGACAATCCCGAATTATAGAGGACTACATCGAGCCGGCCTTGCACTCGCGGATCGGCTCCTCGTGGGACACCACCGCCACGAAGGGACCCTCGGGCGATTTGCGCGACGCGATGTAATACCGCGTGCAGGGCTTCGCCTCGATGCGGATCGATTTGCGGTCCGGCGAATATGCGTCGTGCTGCAGGCGCATCTCGACATCCACTGTGTGCGCGCCGGGCGGGAAGGGCGGCGTGTCGCCGGCGTTGATGCGCTGGCCATCGACGGCGAGCACGGTGGCGGGGAAGAGTCCCGCGAGGTTCTGGTTGTGCTCGGCCTCGAACTTCACGTAAGGCTGGGAATACGCGGTGTACATCGGCGAGCAGGCGGTGAGGAGGGTGGCGGCAGCGACGGCGGTCAGTGTCTTCATGGCGGCTCCTTGTCACGGCATTCTGCGCGATTGTTGGTCGCGGCGCGGTGCCTGGGTATGGGACCTTGGTGCCGCCTTATAATTCGCGCCATGGCCATCAACACGAAAGTCGCGGCGGACGCCAACGCGCCGCCGATCACGCAGATCCTCGCGAAGTTCGTCTCGGCGCATCCCTCGAAGGGCTGGGACGACAAGGTCGAGCACGAGGCCCATCGCACGTTCATGAACTGGGTAGGCTGCGCCGTCGGCGCCGCGAAGCACGATTCGGCCGAGGCCGCGATCGCGGCGGTCGCGATGCTGGAGCCCTCGAAGCAGGCGAGCGTGCTCGGTCGCGACGAGAAGCTCGACATGGCGAGCGCCGCGCTCGTGAACGGCATCACCTCGCACACGTTCGACTTCGACGACACGCACCTTCGCACGATCATCCACCCGGCGGGTCCCGTGGCGTCGGCCGCGCTGGCGCTCGCCGAGCACGAGGGAATGCCGGGCCGTGCGGTGATCGATGCGCTCGTCCTCGGCGTGGACGTCGAGTGCCGCGTCGGCAATTGCATCTATCCGAATCATTACGACCGCGGCTGGCACATCACCGGCTCCGCGGGCGTGCTCGGCGCGGCCGCGGCGTGCGCGCGGCTGCTCGCGCTCGACGAGAAGCAGACGATGATGGCGCTCGGCATCGCCGCCTCGCAACCCATCGGGCTGCGCGAGCAGTTCGGCACGATGACCAAGCCTTTCCATCCGGGCGCCGCGGCCCGGGCCGGGCTCGTCTCGGCGTTGCTCGCGAAGAATGGATTCACCGCCAGCGCGCGTGCGCTCGAGGCGCCCCGCGGGCTGATCCAGGTCTATTCGGACAAGCGCGACTGGAGCGAGATCACCACGGACCTGGGCAAGCGCTTCGAGATCTCGATCAACACGTACAAGCCCTTCGCGTGCGGGATCGTGATCCATCCGACCATCGACGCGGGCACGCAGCTTCGTGCGAAGGGCATCCAGGCGGACGACATCGAGCGTGTCGAGCTCAAGGTGCATTCGCTGGTGCTGGAGCTCACCGGCAAGAAAGAGCCGCAGGACGGGTTGCAGGCCAAGTTCAGCGTCTATCACGGCTTCTGCTGCGGGCTCATCTTCGGCCAGGCCGGCGAGACCGAATACGAAGACGATATCGTTCGCCGCGACGATATGGTGGCGCTGCGCCGCAAGGTGGTGGCGACGGTGGACGACTCGATCTCCGAGGACCAGGCGGATGTCACCGCGGTGCTGAAGGACGGCCGCCGCGAACGGGTGTTCGTGAAGCACGCCATCGGGTCGCTGGAGCGGCCCATGAGCGATGCGGACCTCGAGCGCAAGTTCCACTCGCTCGCGGATCACACGATCGGCGCCGCGAAGTCGTCGAAGCTGATCGAGGCGTGCTGGAACCTGGCGAACACCACCGACATGAAGCAGTTCACCGCGCTGGCGCGCCCATGAGCTCCATTTCCACCGGCCCGGGTCCCGGCCACTTCTTCGAATCGCGCCCGAAAGTCGTCGTCCTCGACGACTACGAGGATTCGCTGCGCAAGACCGCGGACTGGAGCTCGATCGAGTCGCGTGCGGACGTGTCTTTCCACACCGAGCGCCTGCGCGGGGATTCACTGATGAACGCGATCGCCGATGCGGACGCGATCGTCGTGGTGCGCGACCGCACCCCCTTCAAGGCGGACCTGATCGCGAAGCTCTCGAACCTCAAGGTGTTCCTCTACACCGGCGCGCGCAACACGCAATACGACGCCAAGGCGATGGCCGATCGCGGCATCGCGGTGGGCTCGACCGAGATGGGTGAGTCGAAGGCGAGCACCACGGAGATCACCTGGGCCTTGATCCTCGCCGCGGCGAAGCGCCTCGAGGCGTACATGGGCCTCGTGCGCAAGGGCGGTTGGCGCGATGGCCACGGGCTGCCCCACGTGCTGTCGGGACAACGCCTCGGACTCGTCGGCTTCGGCGGCATCGGCCAGCGCGTAGGCAAGGTCGGCCAGGCGTTCGGCATGGAAGTGGTCACGTGGAGCCCGCACATGACGCCGGAGCGCGCGGCGGAAGGCGGCGCCCGTTCCGTGCCGTTGGAGGAGCTGCTCTCCAGCTCCAAAGTCGTGAGCCTGCACCTCGTACCCTCGGAGCCGACGCGCAAGTTGATCAACGCCGAACGGCTCGCCACGATGCGCACCGACGCGATCCTCGTGAACACCGCGCGCTCGGCGCTGATCGACATGGCCGCACTCGAGAAAGCCCTCGACGCGGGACGTCCCGGCATCGCCGCGCTGGATGTGTTCGACGACGAGCCACTCGCGAAAGACCATCCGCTCGCCCAGCGCGAGAACGTGGTCCTCACGCCGCACCTGGGCTTCGTCAACGATCCCGTCTTCTCTCGCTTCGGCCCCGGAGTCGTCGAGAATCTCGAAGCCTGGCTCGACGGCAAGGCGCTCCCGCGCCCCGCGAAATAACCGGGACTGTCCCGGTTTCAGTCCTTGAAGGCGAAGAGCACGGCGTCGGCGGGCACGAGGTCGCCTTCGCGGAAGGCGGCGCGATCGATGACGCCCTCGCGCGGCGAGACGATCGTGTGCTCCATCTTCATGGCTTCGAGGATCAGCAGCGCCTGGCCTTTCTTCACGCTGTCGCCTTCGCTCGCCATCACCTTCACGACGCGGCCGGGCATGAGCGCGGTCAGACGCGCATCGGGAAGCGTGTCCGCGGGCTCGTAGTGGAAGGGGTCCACCAGTTCCAGGTCGAAGCGACCCTGCGGCGTCACGGTGGAGATTTTCCCGCCCAGCCGCGAGACGCTTGCGAAGAACGTTTCCTCGTCGAGCCCGATCTGCAGCCACTCGCCGGACGACGGGGCCAGCTTCACGGCGTGTGACCGGCCATCGACGGTCACGTCCGCGTGATCGCCATGCATCACGGCGTCGATCGTGGCGGTGGACCCGTCGGCGCGGTGGAATTCCATGCGGCGCAGCGCGGGTTGGTTGAGCCGCCAGCCGCCGGTATCGTTCCACGGCGAGGCGGGCAGGGCATGCATGGTTTCGCGCTCATCGAGGAAAACACGCGCGGCGGCAGCCACCAGGGCTTCGATCGGCACGTCCGACGCAGGCGGCAGCAAGTCCTTGCGATGCCGTTCGATGAAGCCGGTGTCGGTATCCCCCGCGAGGTACGCGGGATGCCGCACGACGCGCTCGAGGAACGCGAGGTTCGTCTTCACGCCCAGCAGCGACGTATTCGCCAGAGCCGACTGCATGCGCCGCGCGCTCTCGTCGCGGTCCGCGCCATGCACGATCACCTTCGCGATCATCGGGTCGTAGAAGACGCTGACTTCGTCGCCCGCGCGCACGCCCGTGTCGACGCGAGCTTCACCCTTTCCCGGGAGAGAGGTAAAAGCCGGGAACCGCAGCACGCCGATGCGTCCCGTCTCCGGCAGGAAATCGTTCGCGGGATTCTCGGCGCACAGCCGCACCTCGATCGCATGCCCCGAGGAGCGAATCTGGTCCTGCGTTTTCGGCAGCGGCTCGCCGGCGGCGACTCGCAGTTGCCATTCGACCAAGTCCTCGCCGGTGATCATCTCGGTGACCGGGTGCTCGACCTGCAGGCGCGTGTTCATCTCCATGAAGAAGAACTGGCGATCGGCCCCGACGATGAACTCGATGGTCCCGGCGCCGCGATAGGCAATGGCGCGAGCCGCGGCGACGGCCGCATCGCCCATCGCGCGCCGCATCGCGGCATCGACGAAGGGCGAGGGCGTCTCCTCCAGCACTTTCTGGTGGCGCCGCTGGATCGAGCACTCGCGCTCGAAGAGGTGCACGTAGTGTCCATGCGTGTCGCCGAACACCTGGAACTCGATGTGGTGCGGCCCCTGCACGAAGCGCTCGAGCAGGACGCGGTCGTCCCCGAACGCGTTCTTCGCTTCCCTCCGCGCCGCGGCCAATTGCGCGAGGAAATCGCATTCCTGCGTGACCAGCCGCATTCCCTTGCCGCCGCCGCCGGCCACCGCCTTGATGAGCAACGGATAGCCGATCTTGCGCGACTGGCTCTCGAGCATGCCGTCGTCCTGGCGCTCGTGGTGGTAGCCCGGGACGACAGGCACGCCGGCCTCGTCCATGATCGCCTTGGCGCGATCCTTGAGGCCCATCTTCTCGATCGCCTCCGGCGTGGGGCCGATGAACACGAGCCCCGCCGCCTCCACGGCGCGCGCGAACGCCGCATTCTCCGAAAGGAATCCGTAACCCGGGTGGATCGCCTCCGCGTCGCATGCCTTGGCGACCTCGATGATCTTGTCTCCCCGCAGATACGAATCCGCCGGCCGTGGGCCGCCGATGAGATACGCCTCGTCGGCCTGCTCGACATGCAGGGCGTGCGCATCGATCGACGAGTGCACCGCGACCGTTCGAATGGAAAGCCGGCGGCAGGTGCGCATCACGCGGCATGCGATCTCGCCGCGATTGGCGATGAGGATCTTCGAGAACATGGGCGGCATTCTATCCGGCCACGGCAGGTATCATTCGCGCACCATGTTCTACGGCGTCACCGACCTCACGACCTACATCCTCGGCACGATCTTCATCGTGCTGCTGCCGGGCCCGAACTCGATGTACGTGATGACGGTGGCGGCGCGCCACGGCGTGGCCACCGGCTATCGTGCGGCGTGCGGCGTCTTCCTCGGGGACGCGGTCCTGATGACGCTCGCTGCCGCGGGTGCCGCATCGCTGCTGCGCACCACGCCGACGCTTTTCATGGTCGTGAAGTTCATGGGCGCCTCGTATCTCGCGTGGGTGGGCATCGGCCTTGTCCGCGCGGCGATCGCCACCTGGCGCAATGCCACTCACGACCGCGCATCGGTGCCGCTCGCGGACGCATCGCGGCCTTTCCACACGGCGCTGGTCATCAGCCTGCTCAATCCCAAGGCGATCCTCTTTTTCGTGTCGTTCTTCGTGCAGTTCGTCGATCCGGGATATGCCCATCCCGCGCTTTCGTTCGCCATCCTCGGCGCGATCCTGCAGGTCTTCAGCGCGATCTATCTCTCCACGCTCATCTTCGCCGGAGCGCGGCTGGCCGCGCAGGTGCGGCGTCATCGCCGCCTGAGTGCCGCGGCCACGGCCGGCGTGGGCGGCGTCTTCCTCGGATTCGGGGCGAAGCTCGCCGGCACCACGCTGAGCTGAATCTCGAGATCCTCTGAAAACGCAGATGACCGCGAAGCCGGCTAGCGCGAGCTGAACACCGCCTCGCAGGGGTTCTCGTTCGTCGCCGCGTCGGCCAGCGCCGTGGCCGCCGCCGTGATTCCCGCTGTCGCGATCGCCGCACCGATGCGCGCCATCGCGGGCGCGTGGTCCAGCGCGATCTGCGGCTTCGCCATGGAGCCGAAGATCTTCACGTCGCCGGCCACCGTCGCGAGCGCGATGCCGGA
>Ga0070658_10003537_pt1 | contig 12823 bp, 11 predicted proteins | sample KBSC13metaG_FD_64664 | JGI IMG/M metagenome (GOLD analysis project Ga0070658, IMG submission 64664) | Corn rhizosphere microbial communities from Kellogg Biological Station, Michigan, USA - KBS C1-3 metaG | ecosystem: Host-associated > Plants > Roots > Rhizosphere > Soil ... | reverse complement strand
GAGAGGTAGAACCGCGACAGCCCGGGGTCGCCCTGGCGGCCGGAGCGACCGCGGAGCTGGTTGTCGATGCGGCGAGACTCGTGCCGCTCGGTGCCGAGGACGTAGAGACCGCCGGCAGCGACGACCTCCTCGTGCTCGGCCTGCACCGACGTCTTCATCTCCTCGAGGGCACCCGGCCAGGCGGCCTCGTACTCCTCGGGGGTGTCGACGGGCGACAGCCCGCGGTTGCGGAGCTTCTGCTCCGCCATGATCTCCGGGTTGCCCCCGAGCATGATGTCGGTGCCGCGACCCGCCATGTTCGTCGCGACGGTGACGGCGCCCTTGCGGCCCGCCTGGGCGACGATGAGGGCCTCGCGCTCGTGCTGCTTGGCGTTGAGGACCTCGTGCTGGATGCCGCGCTTGCGCAGCAGCTGCGAGAGGTACTCCGACTTCTCGACGGAGACCGTGCCGACGAGCACCGGCTGGCCCTGCTCCACCTTGTCGGCGATGTCCTCGACGACGGCGTCGAACTTGGCGACCTCGGTCTTGAAGACGACGTCCGGCTCGTCCTCGCGGATCATGGGCCGGTTGGTCGGGATCGGCACGACGCCGAGCTTGTAGGTCTGGTCGAACTCGGCAGCCTCCGTCGCCGCCGTACCCGTCATCCCGGAGAGCTTCTCGTAGAGCCGGAAGTAGTTCTGCAGCGTGATCGTGGCGAGCGTCTGGTTCTCGTCCTTGATCGCGACGCCTTCCTTCGCCTCGATCGACTGGTGCATGCCCTCGTTGTAGCGACGGCCGGCGAGGATGCGGCCGGTGAACTCGTCGACGATGAGCACCTCGCCGTCCTGCACGACGTAGTCCTTGTCGCGCTTGAACAGCTCCTTGGCCTTCAGGGCGTTGTTGAGGTAGCCGACGAGCGGCGTGTTGACGGCCTCGTAGAGGTTGTCGATGCCGAGCTGGTCCTCGATCTTCTCGACGCCGGGCTCGAGGATGCCGACCGTGCGCTTCTTCTCGTCGACCTCGTAGTCCACGTCCCGGATGAGCTTGGGCGCGATGCGGGCGAACTCGGTGTACCACTTGGCGGCCATGTCGGCTGGCCCGCTGATGATCAGCGGGGTACGGGCCTCGTCGATGAGGATCGAGTCGACCTCGTCGACGATCGCGTAGTGGTGGCCGCGCTGGACGAGCTCCTGGTTCGACCAGGCCATGTTGTCGCGCAGGTAGTCGAAGCCGAACTCGTTGTTGGTGCCGTAGGTGATGTCGGCGGCGTACTGCGGGCGGCGCTGGTCCGGGCTCTCGTTGGCCAGGATCGTCCCGACCGAGAGACCGAGAAAGCGGTGGACCCGGCCCATGTTCTCGGCGCCGACCTTGACCAGGTAGTCGTTGGTCGTGACGACGTGCACGCCCTTGCCCTCGAGGGCGTTGAGGTAGGACGGCAGGACGCAGGTGAGGGTCTTGCCCTCACCGGTCTTCATCTCCGCGATGTTGCCGAGGTGGAGCGCGGCGCCGCCCATCACCTGCACGTCGAACGGGCGCTGGCCCAGCGTGCGCCACGCACCCTCACGCGCGACCGCGAACGCCTCGACGAGCAGGTCGTCGACGGTCTCGCCGTCGGCCAGGCGGCTCTTGAACTCGTCGGTCTTCGCGCGCAGCTCGCCGTCGCTGAGCCGCTTGATCTCGTCCTCGTAGTCGTTGACCGCGTCTGCGATCGCCGAGAGCCGGCGCAGCGTCTTGCCTTCGCCGGCACGGAGGATCCTGGAGAGCACCATGGTCCGATCCTAGGCGGCAACCCGGTCGCCGCACGGGGACCGCCCTGACAGGCTGAGCGGATGCAGCCGACCGACATCACCTGCGGCTCCGTGGTGCTCCAGCCGTGGACGGAGCGAGACATCGACGCGCTGATCGCCGGCCGCAACGACCCGGAGGTCGTCCGCTGGACCGGCAGCCCGTACCCGTACACCCGGGAGCGCGCCGAGCAGTACGTCCTCCAGGACACCCCGACGTGGTGGGAGGAGGGCTCGGCGGCCACCTGGGCGATCCACGACGCGACGACCGGCGAGGTGCTGGGCGCCTGCGCGCTGCACGGGATCAAGGACGGCGAGGCCGAGATCGCCTACTACGCCGTGCCGGCCGGCCGGGGTCGCGGGATCATGACCGAGGCGGTCGCAGCCGTGTGCCGCTGGGCCTTCGGGGTCCTCGAGCTGCAGCGCATCGCCTGGGCCGCCGGCGTGGGCAACTGGGCGTCGCGCGCCGTCGCGCAGAAGTGCGGCTTCACCTACGAGGGGACGAGCCGCCTGGCGTACTGCCAGCGCGGGACCCGCGTGGACGACTGGGTCGGGTCGCTCCTGTCGACCGACCCGATGACCGACACCCGGCCGCTGCCGTCGTCGCTGGAGCTGAGCGACGGGGTGGTCACGATGCGGCGCTGGCGCTCGGAGGACGCCCCCGACGTCGCCCGGGCGTGCGACGACCCGCTCAGCCAGCAGTGGCTGCCGCTGCCGAGGCCCTACACGCTGGAGCACGGCGTGGACTACGTCGACGTCTTCACCGCGACGGCTTGGGCGGACGGCCGGGCCGCGGAGCTCGCGGTCACGGACGCCGACGGGGCACTGGTGGGGGCGTGCGGCCTGAAGCTGGGGGGACGCCACGAGGGGTACGGCGAAGTGGGCTACTGGACCGCGCCCTGGGCTCGGGGGCAGGGAGTCGCGAGCCGAGCGGCCCGGCTCGTCTCCGACTGGGGGCTCGAGACCCTCGGCCTGCACCGCGTCGAGCTGCTCGCCGAGCCGGGCAACGTCGGGTCCGTCCGCGCGGCGCAGAAGGCGGGCTTCGCGCAAGAGGGCCTGATGCGCAAGGCCCGCCTCTCCCGCGGCGAGCCGCGGGACATGCTGCTCTTCAGCCGGACAAGCGCTCCTTGAGACGCAGCCCCGCCCGGAGGAGCCCGACGGCGGCGAGCGCGATCCAGAGCGTGACGAGGGTGACGACCTCGTCGACCTGCACCACGCCGGACAGGTCGAGGAAGTAGAGCACCGAGACGACCAGGGCCACGACACCCATGAGCATGGCCGGCTTGTCGAAGGAGCGGTTCACTGCTGCACCACCTTGATCTCGCCGGCCCGCACCGACAGGTGCAGGTGGAGGGTCGCGTCACTGCTGCCGAGCGTGCGGTGCTGGTGCCGGCCGCCGTAGCTCTTGCCGAACAGGTCGAGGTCGCCGTAGTCGTTGCGTGCGTCGATGTCGACGCTCCGGCCGGTCGGGACCTCCACGAGGAGCTGGCCGAAGCCGACGTGCGCGGTGATGTCGCCGCTCTCGGCGTTCGTCAGGTCGAGCACCCCCTTGCCGGCACCGAGCCGGTAGCTGGCCGTCCCGGTCGGTGACCAGTCCCGCTTGCCGACGCCGTCGTCGATGAGGGGCTGGACTCCCGTGGCAACACCCAGCGACAGGGTCAGCAGGCCCGCCAGGAGGAAGAGGCCCCAGCTACGGCCGAAGAACGACCCGGCGACCAGGCCGATCCCGACGACGGCGAGGGCTCCGGCGATGGGCACGGCGACCGGCATGTCGACACCGCTGACGCCGACCAGGGCCAGCACACCGGCGACCATCGCCGCGACCGCGAAGGTGATGCCACCGAGCGGGGACCGGGGCCTGGGCGGCGACGGGGTCCAACTGACCGGGGGCACGTACGGCTCCGCGACCTCGGGGAAGACAGGAGGTGCGGGCGGAGCCGGCGCCGGGAACGTCGGGTCCTGGCGCCCGCGCCACATGAGGTAGCCGACCACACCGGCAACGGCGATGACGACGGCGCTGCGCGGGTGGCTGACGTAGCCGATCCCGACGATCGCGAGGGCGATGAGCAACCACATCTCGGGTCGGGACATGCGCCGGTCCGGCCCGTGCAGGAGGCGTTCGGCCAACGAGTGCGGCTGCCCCTCGTAGGGGATGAGCAGCATGCCGAGCAGGTAGAGCAGGATCCCGAGCCCGTCGAACACGACGAGGACGGCGAACAGGACCCGCCAGAGCACGGGGTCGGTGCCGGTTGCACGGGCCAGCGCCGAGCAGACCCCCCGGAAGGGAGTTCCGTACGGACGCTGGAGACGGGGAGCTGCGGTCGCGTCAGGTGCGGTCATGCCACAGAGGGTCGGCCGTGACGGGGGTCGGCCACATCAGGGCGCGACCCTGGACCTGGCCTCAGGGTTAGGGTGCCGGGCGTGCGCACCGGGTCCTGGAGCTATGACGTGGAGGCGCCCTGCGCGCCCGGCGAGGCGCTGGCCCTGCTGAGCGACATCACGAGGCAGGGCGAGCTGCACCCGCTCATCATCCACGTCGAGGAGCTGCCGGCGCGCGACGGCGCTGTACGCAGCTTCGCCGTCACCGACCAGCTGAAGCTGGGCCCGATCCCCTTCCGCATCACCTACTCCGCGGACACGCTCTCGATCACCGACTCCGAGGTCGTCACGGTGGCCCGGCAGAAGCCGCGGACCACGATCCGCAACCGCACGACGGTGTCCGCGGCCGCGGACGGGACCCACGTGCACGTCGACGTGCAGCTCACCGCACCGACGCTGCTGTTCCCGTACGCCTTCCGGGAGGGCCGCAAGGCCCACCTCGCCCTGGCCGACCGCATCCGCCAGGTCCTGTCGACTCAGGGTTGAGCCCTGACGCGCGGCGCGCCGGTCGAGCGGCATGCTGAAGCCATGAGCGCCCTCCGCCGGTCCGTGGACGGCCGTGCGCTGGGCGGGATCGCGAGCGGCATCGCCGCCTACAGCGGCCTGCCGGTGCTCGTCATCCGGACCGCGTTCGTCGCTCTGTGCCTGGTGAACGGTCTCGGGCTCGCCGTCTACGCCGTGATGTGGGTCTTCCTGCCGCAGACCGACGGGCGCACCTTCCAGTCCGACCGGCGCGCGCAGGCGGTGCTCGCCGGCCTCCTCGTCCTCGTGGCGAGCACCCTCAGCGCTCTGGGGCCTCTCGGCCTGCTGCCGGGCGGGTCGACCGTGCTGCCTGTCCTCGCTGCGGTTGCCGGCCTCGTCCTCGTGTGGCAGCAGGCCGACCTGGCACAGCGGCAGCGCTGGCGGGCGACCGCCAGCGGCAGCCAGACGATGCTGCTCCGTCTCGGCATCGGCGCGGCGCTCATGGTTGCCGGGCTCATCGGCTTCCTCGCACAGCGGGGGCAGCTCGCCAGCGCCCGCGCCGGCCTGCTGTCGACAGCCGTCGTCGTGGCGGGGCTCGCGCTGCTGTCGTCGCCGTGGTGGGTGACGATGGCCAGCGACCTCAGCAACGAGCGTCGCGAGCGCATCCGCTCGCAGGAGCGCGCCGAAGTGGCCGCCCACGTGCACGACTCGGTGCTCCAGACCTTGGCCCTCATCCAGAAGTCGGCGAGCTCGCCGGCGGAGGTGACGCGGCTGGCGCGCGGGCAGGAGCGCGAGCTGCGGTCCTGGCTCTACCGCACAGGTACGTCTGAGGGCTCCCTGAGCGGAGCGCTGACCCAGCTGGCCGCCGACGTGGAGGAGTCGTTCCAGGTAGAGGTGGACGTGGTCACCGTCGGGGACCTGGCGCTCACCGAGAAGCTGGCGGCGGTGGTCTCGGCGACGCGCGAGGCGGTGGTCAACGCGGCCAAGCACTCCGGGGTGGGGACGGTCGACGTCTACTGCGAGGTCGAGCCGGAGCAGGTCACCGTCTTCGTCCGTGACCGCGGACGCGGGTTCGACCCGGCAACCGTCCCGGACGACCGGCACGGGCTCAGCGGCTCGGTGCACGGGCGGATGGAGCGGCACGGCGGCGTGGCCGTGGTGCGGAGCTCCGGCGGTGAGGGCACCGAGGTGCGACTGGAGATGCCGCTCTCATGACGACCGTCGTGCTGGTGGACGACCACCGGATGTTCCGCAGCGGCGTGCGCGCAGAGATCGGCGACCGGGTCGATGTCGTCGGCGAGGCGTCGACCGTGGCGGAGGCCATCGAGCTGGTCGACCGGCTGCAGCCCGAGGTCGTCCTTCTCGACGTGCACATGCCGGATGGCGGCGGCCAGGCCGTCATCGCCGGCGTGACCGGGCCGTCGCGCTTCCTGGCGCTGTCGGTGTCCGACGCGGCCGAGGACGTGATCGCGGTGATCCGGGCGGGAGCCCGGGGCTACGTCACCAAGACCATCTCGGCCGACGAGCTGGTCGACGCCGTCCGCCGGGTCGCCGAGGGCGACGCGGTCTTCAGCCCGCGGCTCGCCGGGTTCGTGCTCGACGCGTTCCGCTCCGACGTGCCGGTCGCCGACGAGGAGCTCGACCGGCTGACGGCGCGCGAGCGCGAGGTGCTGCGCCTGCTGGCACGGGGCTACGCGTACAAGGAGATCGCGGCCGAGCTCTTCATCTCGCTGAAGACCGTGGAGACGCACGCGTCGGCCGTGCTGCGCAAGCTGCAGCTGTCGAACCGACGCGAGCTGTCCCGCTGGGCGGAGGGGAAGGACCTCAGGTGATCTCGAGGAGCTTCTCGCGGACGGCGTAGACGACCGCCTCCATGCGCGAGTGCAGCTGCAGCTTCTCGAGGATGTTGCGGATGTGGTTCTTCACCGTGTTCTCGGAGATGAACAGCTGCTTGGCGATGTCGCGGTTGTTGAGGCCCTTCGCGACGAGCTTGAGGACCTCCATCTCGCGGTCGGTGAGGCGCGGCGTCGGGACCTGCTGCCGGTCGTCGGTCTTCTTGACCATGGCGGCGAACTCGGTGAGGAGCTTGCTGGCCATCGACGGGCTGATGAGCGACTGGCCACCGTGGACGGCACGGATCGCGGAGGCGACCTCCTCGATGGAGATCTCCTTGAGCAGATAGCCCATCGCACCGGCCTTGATCGCGTCGTAGAGGTCGGCCTCCTCGTCGGAGATCGTGAGCATGATGATCTTGGCCGAGGGGACGGCGTCGTGGATCGCGGTGCACGCGTCGATGCCGCCGCGCTTCGGCATGCGGACGTCCATGAGCACGATGTCGGGCAGCGTCTCCGCCGCCTGCTCCACCGCCTCGGCGCCATCGGAGGCCTCCCCGACCACGTCGATGTCCGGCTCCTGCTCCAGCACCATCTGCAGGCCGCGCCGGAACAGGGCGTGGTCATCGACGACCAGGACCCGGATGGGGTCCACCTGGAGGTTGGCTGGCATCGCGGCCACCTCGTCAGGCTCTTCGGTCACCTGGGCATCCTCCTGTGCAACTGACTAGTCCGCAGATCATGGCACGTGCCCGCGCGAACTATGCGCATTAGGCCGAACTGGCGAGCCCGTCACCCGGACGAGTGAGGCCGCCGGGTCACCCCGCTTGCAAGCGGATGACGCCGTAGTCGTACCCGTGCCTGCGGTAGACGACGCTCGGCAGCCCCGTCTCCTTGCAGCTGAAGAGGAAGAAGTCGTGGCCGACGAGCTCCATCTCGTGCAGGGCCTCGGGGGTGGTCATGGGAATCGCCTCGTGCGTCTTGTCGCGCACGATGAGGGTCTCGGTGTCGTCCGGCGACGACTCCGCGTGCCCGCTCTGGTCGAGGACGGCGACGTCGCCCGAGGGCCCGTTGCCGTTGCTCGAGATCGCCTGGGCGAACTCTGCCGCGGAGGCCGGCGTGCGCAGCCCGTGGTGCACCCGCCGGCGGTCGTGGCTCTTGCGCAGGCGGGCCTCGAGCTTGAGGACGGCCGCGTCGAGCGAGGCGTAGAACGTCTCGCCACACGCCTCCGCCCGGATGACGGGGCCCTTGCCGCGCACGGTGATCTCGACCCGTTGGCACTGGGAGGACTGCCTGGGGTTCTTCTCGTGGAAGAGCTCGACGTCGACGCGGTAGACGCGGGGATCAAGTCGCTCGCTGAGAGCCAGCTTCTCCTGAACGTGGGTCCGGAAGTGGTCCGGAACCTCGACGTTGCGTCCCTTCACGACGATGTCCAACGCGATCTCCTCATCGGTGAGAGCCAGTGCAGGCGCCCCGCTGTGCCAGCGGTAGGGCAGACCTCCTGTCTCTCGGCGAGAACCCCGCGGGGTGGCGCCGTGCGGGCACCGCCGTGGGCGCCTACGTGCGACCATAGGGCGACAAGGACGGCGCGTGAAGAGGTCTGGTCCGAAAGAGTCATGACCCTCGCCTCGTCGTCGCAGCGAGGACGGCCGCTCCGGCCACCAGATGGCCCTGCGCGGCGAGCGCCCGCGCCGCCTCGACGAGGGTCGCGCCGGTCGTCATGACGTCGTCGACGACCACGACGGGCAGGCCCGGGGTGCCCGTCGCGCGCAGTGCACCGGCCAGGTTGCGGGCCCGTGCCGCGGGAGTGAGGCCGGACTGGTCAGCGACCCCTCTCACCTGGGTGAGGAGCGGCCGGGCTGCGGTGCCCTCGGTGCCGAGGTGCCGTGCAGCGGCGCCGGCCAGGCGCAGGGCGTGGTCGTAGCCGCGGCGCCGGACGGCGGAGCGGGAGCTGGGGACGGGGCAGAGCAGGTACGGACCGGCGCCGTGCGCAGCGACCACCTTCGCCAGCGCACGACCGAGGGGCCGGGTCAGCGCCAGGTCTCCTCTTTCCTTGTGCGCCAGGAGGAGTCGGCTCAGCTCGCCCTCGTACGCGGCGAGCGCGACCGTGGTGGGCAGCCCGGGAGGGCAGGGCGTCGGGCGCACCGGCCCGAGCGGTGCCGAGTCGAGGACTGCGCGGCACGCGTCGCAGAGCTGGGCACCGCTGGCCCCGCAGCCCGAGCAGCTGCGCGGCAGCACGAGGTCGAGCAGCGCGGTGAGCACCCACTCCACTCTGGCGCTCCGAGACTCCCGCCGCTCAGGCCCTGTGGACGGACGCGACGTGCTGACGAGAAACCACCCTGCTGCGCACGACCCGAGGGATCTCCTGCATGTGCGCGCACGAGTTCCGCGTCCACGAGGACGCTCGCTGGGACTAGCCGGGGAAGGCGGGGGCGGTGCCGGACTGCTGCACCTTGGTGATGCCCTGGGAGACGGAGTAGAGAGCACCGCCGGAGGCGAGGACCAGGGCCGAGCCGGCGGCCGCGATCCCGGTCGGAACGAGCCGCCCGGTGAGGACGACCTGGCTGCCCGACCCGTCGACGGCCATCCGCAGGACGGCCCGGGCGCCCTGGTCGGGCTGGAGCAGGACCAGCTCCGTCGGGGTCGCCCACAGCACGCGCGTCGGCGTGCTCGAACCGGGCAGCCGCAGGAGCTGGAAGGCCTCGAGGCTCGGTGTCCCGCTGTGCCAGACGACCTGCGCGACGTAGACGTGGTCGGCGACGACCAGCGCGGCGCGCGTGCCGTCGCGCGAGACCGCGAGGGACGTGATCGCCCCGGCCGGTCGCCTCGGCGTCGGGACGCCGCTCGGCGCCGACGCACCAGGCAGCAGCCGCACCACGCGGTCGGTGCCCGAGACGAGCCACAGGCCGGCCTCGCCCGAGCCCCAGCTGGGTGAGCTGTAGCGCCCTGCCGGGCCCCCCGGCTCGGTCGCCGTGGAGCGCAGGCTCCCGAAGGTCACCGTCACCGCACCCCGGGTCGTGCGCAGGGTCGCGAGCCGGTCACCACGAGGGCTCACCACGACCGACTCGGCCTTGACCGTGGTCGGCGGCTGCTGCGGCCCGGAGGAGCGGACCCGGTCACGGGCGACGAAGTAGTAGGCCGGGTCGGGCGCGAGCGACTGCGGGTCGAACGACCCCCAGGAGTCCGCCGGCTGCACATCGGCGGAGCCCGGGGGGCGCAGGACGGCACGCGCCGTGCGCAGCCGTAGGCCGTTGAAGGCGGGGAAGCTCCGCCGCAGGGTCCAGACGAGGCGGGCCGAGAGGTTGCGGAGGTCGTCGGCACCGAGGCCGTTCGCGTCCTCCGAGAGCGTCACGGTGACGGTGCCGTCGCGCGTGACCGTCACGGCCTGCGACGTGATGCCCGACAGCACCGGTTCGACTGCGTGGACCAGCGCGGGGCTGGGCGGCGCGAAGGCGCGGCGAACGAGCGTGTCGAGCCCCGTCGCCCCGGCGGCCTTGGGAAGGAAGACCTGGTCGGGGGCGAGGTGGCGGGACGTGACGCCTGGTGGCTGCGGCGCGAGGTAGTAGATGTCGTGCACGGTGAAGGTGCGCTGCAGGTCGGGCAGCGACAGCTGCAGTCCGACGTTCTCCGGGACGCGGCTCACCCGCCAGCCCTGCGCCGTCTTGGTGAGGCCGTAGGAGTCGTTGACGCGCTCGGGTGCCGCCACGAAGTGGCCGCTGGCGTCGACGTCGCCCACGACGTCGAGCTGGACCCGCACCGAGTTGGGCTGCAGCTGGATGGGCACCGGCTCGACGACCTCGTTCTGCGGCTGGTAGACCCGGATGCCCGCGGCCGGCGACCACGTGCGGGCCGCGTCGCCCATGAGGAACTGCCGGGCGATCGCGTAGTCGCCGGCCGGACTGGCCTGCGCCGCGAGGAAGCCCGACACCGCAGCGGTCTGGGACTGGCCCGGGGTAGGGCCCTGCGGGAGCACCTCGAGCCCCGCGGCCTGCTGCTGGGACGGCACCCCCGACGTGGAGTGGACACCGGCGGGCAACGGCAGGGAGCACGCAGTGGCGAGCAGCAGGGCCAGCGCCCAGGACCCGCGCCTCATGTCGGGGTCCGCAGCGGGCCCAGGGGCAACGGGCTTCCGTGCAGCTTGCCGTGCAGGACCAAGGGCAGCGTCAGCCGGAAGACGGCTCCCTGACCCGGCCGACCCCAGGCCTCCAGCGCGCCGCCGTGCGCCCGGGCGTCCTCCCGCGCGATCGCCAGACCGAGCCCGGTGCCGCCGGTCGCGCGGGCGCGCGACGGGTCACCGCGCCAGAAGCGGGTGAAGACGAGCTGGTCCTCCCCCGGGCGCAGGCCGACCCCGGAGTCCCGCACCGTGAGGGCGACGCAGCGGTCGTCAGCCGCGAGGTGGACGTCGACCGACCTGCCCTCGCCGTGCTCGATGGCGTTGACGAGCAGGTTCCGCACGACGCGCTCGATCCGCACGTGGTCGAGCTCGGCGACGACCGGGCCGTCGGCGTGCACCCGGAGGTCGCTGCCCTTGCGCTCCGCCAGCGCGCGCACCGAGTCGACGACGCGATGGGTCAGGGACACGAGGTCGGTCGGCTCCGCGTCCACCCTGGCGTCGCCGGCGTCGTACCGGCTGATCTCGAGCAGCTCGGAGAGCAGCTGCTCGAAGCGTCCGAGCTCCGCCTGCAGGAGCTCGGCGCTCCGCGCCGCCGCGAGCGGGAAGTCCATCCGCGCCTCGTGGAGCACGTCCGCCGCCATCCGCACGGTCGTGATGGGCGTGCGCAGCTCGTGGGTGACGTCCGCCACGAACCGCCGCTGGACCCGGCTGAGGTCCTCGAGCTGGCGGATCTGCTGCTGCAGCGCGGTCGCCATGGAGTTGAAGGTCGTCGCCAGCCGGGCGAGCTCGTCCTCTCCCCGGACGTGCATGCGCTCCTCGAGGTCGCCGAGGGCGAGCCGCTCGGCTGTCCGGGCCGCCTCGCGCACCGGGCGGACGACCTGGCGCAGCACGAGGAACACCAGCATCGGCAGCAGGAGCACGAGCAGGCCGCCGACGATCGCGGTCGTCCGGCGGACCAGGGAGAGGGTCTGCTCCTCCGAGCTGAGCGGGAAGAACTGGTAGAGCCGGAAGTCGCCGAGCGAGGTGTCGACCGCGCCCCCGATGACGAGCTGGTCAGGGGAGCCGTGGACGTAGGTGTAGGCGAAGCCGCCGTTGGAGAGCTTGCGGTCGAGCTCTGCCGGGATGTCCGACGGCGACAGCCCCGCGGTGGCATAGCTCGTGCCGCTGCCGTCGGCACGGACGAGCAGGATGCGGTACTGCTTGCCGACCTGTCCCGCGTCGGAGAGCTCCGTCGCGTACTCCTGCAGCTTCGGGTCGTCGGTCGGCCCGGGCGTGTCGGAGCGGCCGATGGCGTTGATCTCGTCCTCGATCTTCGTGATGCCCGTCTGCGCGGTGACGAGCGCCGTACGGGTGCGGGCGCTGACCAGGCCGCGGCCGACCTGCCCGACGAGCAGGAACGCCAGCAGCGTCACCGCGACGGCAGCGCCCACGGTCGTCGTGACGACGACGCGCGTCTGTGCCGACCGGCGCCAGCGGTGCGAGACCCGGCGGACCAGCCGGGACGGGGCGCTCAGCCGGGACCCGCCTTGTAGCCGATGCCGCGCACCGTCAGCACCACGGTCGGGTGCTCCGGGTCGCGCTCGACCTTGGCGCGCAGCCGCTGGACGTGCACGTTGACGAGCCGGGTGTCCGCCGCGTGCCGGTAGCCCCACACCTGCTCCAGGAGGACCTCGCGCGTGAAGACCGTCTTGGGCCGCCGCGCGAGCGCCAGCAGCAGGTCGAACTCCAGCGGTGTCAGCGAGATGGCCTTGCCGTCGCGGGACACCACGTGTCCCGGGACGTCGATCGTGACGGCATCGTCCTCCGGCCCGATCGTGAGCGTCTCGGGCTCCGTGTCGTGGCTGCGCAGCCGGGCACGCACCCGCGCGACGAGCTCCTTGGGCTTGAACGGCTTGACGAGGTAGTCGTCAGCACCGGTCTCCAGGCCGCGCACCACGTCCTCGGTGTCGCCCTTCGCGGTGAGCATGACGATGGGGACGCCGGACTCGGCGCGGATCTGCCGGCACACCTCGATGCCGTCCGTGCCGGGGAGCATGAGGTCGAGCAGCACGACGTCCGGCTTCTCGCGACGGAACGCGCCCAGGGCCGCGTCGCCGTCCGACACGAAAGCGGGGTCGAACCCCTCCCCGCGCAGGACGATCCCGAGCATCTCGGCGAGGGCCGGGTCGTCGTCGACCACGAGGACGCGGGCGCTGGCGGGCCGGGCAGCTGGCATGCCTCCATCGTCGCACCAGAAGTGCTTGTCGCGTGGAAGCATGGGCGCCATGACCGAC
>Ga0070658_10003535_pt1 | contig 12824 bp, 13 predicted proteins | sample KBSC13metaG_FD_64664 | JGI IMG/M metagenome (GOLD analysis project Ga0070658, IMG submission 64664) | Corn rhizosphere microbial communities from Kellogg Biological Station, Michigan, USA - KBS C1-3 metaG | ecosystem: Host-associated > Plants > Roots > Rhizosphere > Soil ... | reverse complement strand
ATTTACCTTCGGTGCCCCCCGACATGATTTACCTTCGGTGCCCCCGACATGATTTACCTTCGGTAAATAGGTAACATTGTCGTTGTGAAATCCGTCGAGGCTCCCGTGAAGGCGGTCGAACCTGCCGAAACGTGCGTGCGCACGGCGTCCGACGACGCCCGCACCCGCGATCGGGTGGCGCGCGCGCTGCACGAGCACGGCCCGCAAAGTGCGGTGGCGTTGAGTGAGCAGTTCGGGTTGACCGCGGCCGCCGTCCGGCGTCATCTCGATTCGTTGATCGCTGCGGGCCGGGTCGAAGAGGTGCCCGAGCGCAAGGTGCGGGGCAAGGCACGCGGTCGGGGGCGCCCGGCGAAGTTGTTCGCTCTCACCGAGCACGGCCGCGATTCGTTCCCGCATGCATACGACGACCTCGCGGTGGCGGCGCTTGGATATCTGCGCGAGACCGGGGGCGATGCCGCCGTCGCCGAGTTCGCGCACCGCAGGTTTGCACCGGTCGAGGCGCGTTACCAGGCGTTGCTGGCAGGCGTCGCGGCTGATCGTCGTCCGGTCGAACTGGCGGCTGCACTCAGCGCCGACGGGTACGCGGCCTCGGCCGAGCTCGCGGGCTCGGGCTCGGGCCAGCCTGGGCAGGTCGGCGTGCAGATCTGCCAACACCACTGCCCGGTGTCGCACGTCGCGGCCGACTTTCCGCAGCTGTGCGAGGCCGAGACCGAGTTCTTGGGTCGCGTACTGGGCACTCATGTCCAGCGGCTGGCCACGATCGCCCACGGCGACGGGGTCTGCACTACTCACATCCCGCTCACTCTCACGACGCCAGAACCGCCCCCGTCAGGAAAGGTCGACGCATGACCACACTCGACAGTCCAGAGCTTGACCAGCTGGGCCGCTACAAGTTCGGCTGGTCCGACTCCGATGTCGCGGGCGCGGCGGCGAAGCGTGGCTTGAGCGACGACGTCGTCCGTGACATCTCGGCGAAGAAGAACGAGCCCGAATGGATGCTCGAGCGCCGGTTGAAGGCGCTGCGCATTTTCGAGAAGAAGCCGATGCCGTTGTGGGGCGCAGACCTCTCGGGGATCGACTTTGACAACATCAAGTACTTCGTGCGCTCCACCGAGAAGCAGGCCACCAGCTGGGACGAGCTGCCCGACGACATCAAGAACACCTACGACCGTCTCGGCATCCCCGAGGCCGAGAAGCAGGCGATGATCGCGGGTGTGGCCGCGCAGTACGAATCCGAAGTGGTCTACCACAAGATCCGTGAGGATCTCGGGGCTCAGGGCGTCATTTTCGTCGACACCGACACCGGTTTGCGCGAGTACGAAGAGCTGTTCAAGGAATACTTCGGCACCGTAATCCCCAGTGGCGACAACAAATTCTCAGCGCTGAACACGGCTACGTGGTCTGGCGGGTCGTTCATCTACGTGCCGAAGGGCGTGCACGTCGAGATCCCGCTGCAGGCCTACTTCCGCATCAACACCGAGAACATGGGCCAGTTCGAACGCACGCTGATCATCGTCGACGAAGGTGCCTACGTGCATTACGTCGAAGGCTGCACGGCGCCGGTCTACTCGTCCGACTCGTTGCACAGTGCCGTCGTCGAGATCGTGGTGAAGAAGAACGCGCGCTGCCGGTACACGACGATCCAGAACTGGTCGAACAACGTCTACAACCTCGTCACCAAGCGGGCGATCGCCCACGAAGGCGCGACGATGGAGTGGATCGACGGCAACATCGGCTCGAAGGTCACCATGAAGTACCCGGCGGTTTGGCTCGTCGGCGAGCACGCCAAGGGCGAGACGCTTTCAGTGGCGTTCGCCGGTGAGGGCCAGCACCAAGACGCCGGTTCGAAGATGGTGCACGCGGCGCCGAACACGTCGTCCACCATCATTTCGAAGTCGGTGGCACGTGGTGGCGGCCGGTCGAGCTATCGCGGCCTGGTGCAAATCATGGAAGGCGCGCACGGTTCGAAATCGACGGTGAAATGCGATGCGTTGCTAGTCGACCCGATCAGCCGCTCCGACACTTATCCCTACGTCGACGTGCGCGAAGACGACGTGTCGATGGGCCACGAGGCCACGGTCTCGAAAGTGAGTGCCGAACAGCTCTTTTACTTGATGAGCCGCGGGCTCACTGAAGATGAAGCGATGGCGATGATCGTGCGTGGTTTCGTCGAGCCGATCGCCCGCGAGTTGCCGATGGAATACGCCCTCGAGCTGAACCGCTTGATCGAGCTCCAGATGGAAGGGGCCGTGGGCTGACCCATGACCGAACTCACAACGCATCGCGACGACTCGGGCAATCGCGACGGGCTGCGCAATCGGGCCGACCTCGGCGAGTTCGATCGCGCGCGGGCCGAGACCGGCGACCCCGAGTTGCCGGGGCACTCGAAGGTCGGTGGCCGGCATCTCGATCGCACATTTTCCCTTGATCCGAAGGATTTTCCTGAGCCGAACAGCCGGCAGGAGATCTGGCGCTTCGCCGCCCTTCCGCGGCTCCGGTCGTTGTTTGCCGGGCCCGAGGCCGACGGTGAGGTGGCATTCACCTGGCCCGCCGGCGCGCCGGTCGAAGTGGTGCCCATGACAGACCCGCGCGTCGGTCGGGTGCACACGCCGTTCGACCGGGTCTCGGCGATCGCCTGGCAGAAGTCGCCGAACGCACTCGTCGTCACGATCGACGGCGAACTCTCCGACGCGGTCACGGTCGGCGCGAAAGGCAGCGGCGGTGTCGCGTACGGTCACGTCGTTATCGATGTGTTGCCGTTTGCCACTGGCACGGTCGTGCTCGACCACGTCGGTAGCGCCACCTACGCCGCGGGCGTTGAGATCAACGTCGGCGACGGTGCTGCGGTCACCGTCGTCACAGTTCAAGACTGGGACGACGACGCCGTGCACGTGAGTGCCCACACCGCGCTGATCGGGCGTGACGCGAGGCTTCGGCACATCAACGTGAGCTTCGGTGGCAATGCCACCCGGGTCACGCCGCTGGTGAAATTCGCCGGCCCCGGTGGCGATGCCGAGATGCTCGGCTTGTTCTTCGCCGACGCCGGCCAGCACATCGACGCCCGGCTGCTCGTCGACCACTCGGTGCCCAACTGCAAGAGCCGGGTCAACTACCGCGGTGCATTGCAAGGCGAGAACGCGCGTTCGGTGTGGACCGGCGACGTCATCATCCGTGCCGAGGCGATCAACACCGACACCTACGAGGTCAACCGCAACCTGTTGCTCACCGGGGGAGCGCGGGCCGACTCGGTGCCCAACCTTGAAATCCTCACCGGTGAGGTCGTCGGCGCGGGCCACGCCAGTGCCACCGGCCGGTTCGACGACGAGCAGGTTTTTTACCTGCAGGCACGCGGAATTCCGGCTGACCAGGCCCGCCGCCTTATCGTTCGTGGCTTCTTCGCCGACGTCATCGAGCGCATCGCCGTGCCCGAGTTGGTCGAACGTCTGCTGGCCACGGTCGACCGCGAGCTCGAACGAACAATGGGCAACGCATGACCGAGATCCGCGCTACTGCTGGCCGGGTGCGCGTCTGTGCTGCTGGCGAACTGCCTGCGCTTGGCGGCGTCCGACGGGTCGATGTCGACGGCGAGCCAGTGGCGATCGTTGCCACCGCCGACGGGTTGTTCGCGCTCGACGACATCTGCTCGCACGACGAAGTCTCGTTGTCAGACGGTGAGGTCGAGGGCAACACCGTCGAGTGCTGGCTGCATGGGTCGAAGTTCGACGTCCGCACTGGCGAGGCACTGTGCTTGCCTGCAAAAAAGTCTGTTGGTGTTTTTGAGATCACTGTCGAGGGTGATGACGTTTACGTGAGCGCATCGCCTGTCACTGCAACGCTTACGAAGATGGAGTCGAACGCCTGATGAGCGCGCTGGAGATCCGCGACCTGCACGTGTCGGTCAATGCTGCACAAGGTCAAGAAGCGCGCGAGATCTTGCGCGGCGTCGATCTCGTCGTGAAGGCGGGTGAGACGCACGCCATCATGGGGCCGAACGGTTCTGGAAAGTCGACCCTCGCCTATTCGATCGCCGGTCACCCGAAATACACGATCACCTCGGGTTCGGTCACCCTCGACGGTCAAGACGTGCTGTCGATGAAGGTCGACGAGCGGGCTCGCGCCGGGCTGTTTCTCGCGATGCAGTATCCCGTCGAGGTGCCGGGCGTTTCGGTGTCGAACTTCTTGCGCACGGCTGCGACCGCCGTGCGCGGCGAAGCGCCGAAGGTACGCACGTGGGTCAAAGAGGTCAACAGCGCGATGTCGCAGCTGCAGATCGATTCCGCGTTCGCCGAGCGCAGCCTGAACGAAGGCTTCTCCGGGGGCGAGAAGAAGCGGCACGAGATTTTGCAGCTCGAGTTGTTGAATCCCAAGTACGCGGTGCTCGATGAGACCGACTCCGGCCTCGACGTCGATGCACTGCGCATCGTCTCCGAGGGTGTCAACCGGTTCCGTGAGCAAGCCGACCGCGGCGTGCTGCTCATCACCCACTACACCCGCATCCTGCGCTACATCTCGCCCGACTTCGTGCACGTGTTCGTTGACGGCCGCATCGTCGAAGAGGGCGGCCCCGAACTCGCCGACCGGCTCGAAGAAGAAGGCTACGAACGCTTCACCGCGAAGGCGGCCATATGAGCGAAGCCGAATTCCGCACTCTCGAACTCAGCACTGCCGAAAGCGATGCGCTTGCGATGTTCGACGTCGACGCTGTGCGCAAGGATTTCCCGATCCTGCAGCGCACGGTTCGCGGTGGCGTGCCGTTGATTTACCTCGACAGCGCGAACACGTCGCAAAAACCGCAACAGGTTATCGACGTCCTCACTGGGTTTTATGAGCAGCACAACGCGAACATCCATCGTGCTACCCACGCGCTCGGCGAAGAAGCCACCGAGGCCTACGAAGATGCGCGCAGCAAGGTGGCGGCATTCATCGGCGCCACGAACACCGACGAAGTCATCTTCACGAAGAACTCGTCAGAGGCGTTGAACCTGGTCGCGAACGTGCTGTCGTGGGGGCCGCGCGGTTTGAAGCCCGGCGACGAAGTCGTCATCACCGAGATGGAGCACCACTCCAACATCGTGCCGTGGCAGTTGCTGTGCGAGCGCACGGGCGCCACGCTTCGCTGGTTCGGCGTCACCGACGAGGGTCGTCTCGATCTGTCCAACATCGACGAACTCATCAACTCGCGCACCAAGGTTGTGTCGCTGGTGCACGTTTCGAACGTGCTTGGCACGGCGAATCCGGTCGCGCAGATCGCAGCCCGGGGGCACGAGGTCGGAGCTTTGGTCGCGGTCGACGGGTCTCAGGCCGTGCCGCAGCTACCGGTCGACGTCCAGGCTTTGGGCGTTGATTTTTACGCCTTCACCGGTCACAAAATGTGTGGCCCGACCGGCATCGGTGTGTTGTGGGGACGACGAGAACTCCTCGATGAGTTGCCGCCATTTCTCGGCGGTGGCGAGATGATCGAGATCGTCACCATGCAGAAGTCGACGTACGCCGGATTGCCGCACAAATACGAGGCGGGCACTCCGCCGATCGCTGAGGCGGTCGCTCTCGGTGCGGCGGTCGATTACCTGTCTGCCATCGGCATGCCGGTAATCGCGGCTCACGAGCACGCGATCACCGCCTATGCGCTCGACCGGCTCAACGCCTTTGAGGGTGTGCGCATTCTCGGTCCGACAGACGCAGTAGACCGCGGTGGCGCGATCTCGTTCGCGCTCGACGGCGTGCACCCACACGACGTCGCGCAGATCCTTGACGGTCGCGGCATCGCCGTGCGGGCAGGGCACCACTGCGGCCGGCCGGTGCACCAGCGGTTCGGCGTCACCGCGTCTACGCGCGCGTCGTTCTACCTCTACACGACGCTGCCCGAAATCGATGCGCTGGTCGGAGCGCTCGACGAAGCGAAGAGGTTTTTCGGCTGATGCAACTCGAATCGATGTATCAGGAGATCATCCTCGATCACTACCGAAGCCCGCATCACAAAGGGCTCCGCGAGCCGTTCGATGCTGAGGTTCACCACGTCAACCCCACCTGTGGCGACGAGATCACGCTTCGGGTGAAACTCGATGGCAACGTGGTCACCGACGTCAGCTACGACAGTGCCGGTTGCTCGATTTCGCAAGCGAGCGCATCGGTTCTCACTGATCTGGTGATCGGGCGCGAAGTCGGCCAGGGCCTTGCTGCGCACCAAGAATTCGTCGCGCTGATGCAGAGCAGAGGCAATGGCGAACCCGACGAAGAGGTACTCGAAGACGCCGTGGCGTTTGCCGGCGTCTCGAAATACCCGGCACGGGTCAAGTGCGCTCTGCTGTCATGGATGGCCTGGAAAGACGCCACTGCGAAAGCATTGGGAGCTCCGGCGTCGGTCGACGACGCCTCAATTCCGGAAGGTAGTTCGAAATGACCGCCACACTCGAAGCCGGCGAGCGCGCATGACGGCGACCGTCGACGACGTCAAAGAAGCGCTGTACGACGTCGTCGACCCTGAACTCGGCATCAACGTGGTCGACCTCGGGCTCATTTACGACCTGGTGCTCGACGACGACAACACTGCCGTCATCGACATGACATTGACCTCAGCCGCCTGCCCGCTGCAAGACGTCATCGAAGACCAGACCCGCAGCGCACTCGATGGCCTGGTCAAGGACTTCCGCATCAACTGGGTATGGATGCCGCCGTGGGGTCCTGACAAGATCACCGACGATGGCCGCGAGCAACTGCGCGCCATTGGCTTCAACGTCTGACCCTCGATCCGCGCCGTCCCGGCGTTTGGCCGCTGCCGTCATGCACCTCATACCTGCCCGAAAGGCCTGTCCTGTGATCACAGCGACCGACATCGAGATACATGTCGGCGCCCGTGTGTTGCTCGAGAAGGTGTCTTTCCGGATCGGTGCCGGCGACCGGGTGGGTCTTGTCGGTCGCAACGGCGCGGGCAAGACCACGCTCACCAAAGTGCTTGCCGGTCAAGGGCTTCCTGCCCAGGGAACCATCACGACCACGGGCGAGGTCGGTTACCTCCCGCAAGACCCGCGCACAGGCGACCTCGAGGTGCTCGCCCGTGACCGCATCTTGTCGGCGCGCGGGCTTGACATCGTGATTCGCGATCTGCGCGAGGCCGAACTGAAGATGGCAAGCGACGACGACGCGGTGCGCGACGCAGCCGTTCGCCGGTACAGCCGGATCGAAGACCACTTTCACGTGCTGGGCGGTTATGCCGCCGAATCGGAGGCGGCGTCGATCGCCGCCAGCCTCGGCCTGCCCGAGCGGGTGATGGGCCAACCCCTTGGCACCTTGTCGGGTGGTCAGCGCCGTCGGGTCGAGCTGGCGCGCATCCTGTTCTCCGGTGCCGAGACGCTGTTGCTCGACGAGCCGACGAACCACCTCGACGCCGATTCCATCGTCTGGCTAAGGGAATTCCTGCGTTCGCACAAGGGTGGCCTGGTCGTCATCAGCCACGACGTCGGGTTGCTCGACGCCACGGTCAACCGGGTGTTGCACCTCGACGCCACCCGTGCCGTGATGGACATTTACAACGTCGGCTGGAAGACCTATCTCGAACAACGCGAAGCCGACGAGCGGCGACGAAAACGCGAGCGCGCGAACGCCGAACGCAAGGCGACCACCTTGCAGGCTCAGGCCGACCGCATGCGCTACAAGGCCACCAAGGCGACCGCCGCACAGAACATGGAAAAGCGGGCGCACAAATTGCTTGCCGGCCTTGAAGAGGTGCGCAAGCACGATCGAGTGGCGAAGCTGCGGTTTCCCGAACCGGCGCCCTGCGGCAAGGTGCCGCTTTCGGCGTCCGGGCTTTCGAAGTCGTACGGCTCGCTCGAGGTCTTCACCGACGTCGACCTCGCTATCGACAAGGGCAGCCGCGTCGTCGTACTCGGACTCAACGGCGCCGGCAAGACGACATTGCTGAAAACCCTTGCTGGCGTGGAAAAACCTGACACCGGCGAGGTACAGCCCGGTCACGGACTCAAACTCGGTTACTACGCACAAGAGCACGAGACCCTTGACGCCGAGGCCACAGTTCTTGAGACCATGCGCACGTCGTCACCGAATTTGCCGGACGTCGAACTGCGCCGTGTGCTGGGGAGTTTTCTTTTCTCCGGTGAGACGGTCGACCAGCCCACGAAGACCCTGTCGGGCGGTGAGAAGACTCGGCTGGCGCTTGCCCGGCTTGTCGTGTCGAGCGCGAACGTGTTGCTGCTCGACGAGCCGACCAACAACCTCGACCCGGCGAGCCGCGAAGAAGTACTTGCTGCGTTGCGCGGGTATCGCGGCGCGATCGTGCTTGTCACCCACGATGAAGGCGCGGTTGAGGCGCTCGCACCCGAGCGCGTGCTGCTGCTGCCCGACGGTGTCGAAGACATCTGGAGTGACGAGCTCGTCGATCTGGTCGCGCTCGCCTGAGCCGTAGCGCCGTCGGCCTCCCAGCCTCGGGCCCCTAGCCCGTGGGGAATGATCTACTCACTTCGCGCGATCAGACCCGGTGTTCGGTGGCCGATCGTCGGCTCTTGGGTGATCATGGGTTCATAGGGGACGACTCCCGATAGTCGAGCAAGAAGGGGAGACACCGTGGCCGACACTCTCAAGAAGGGCAGCCGGGTTACCGGCGGCGAGCGCGACCGGCTCGCCGCAGATCTCCGCCGCAGGTATGACAGTGGCGCGAGCATCAGGACCCTGGCGGATTCGACCGGTCGTTCGTACGGGTTCGTGCACCGCATCCTGACCGAGTCCGGCGCGACCCTGCGGGGCCGTGGCGGCGCGACGAGAGGCAAAGCCCGGCAACATCCGGTGCAGCAGCAGCCGCAGCCGCAGCCCTAGCCGCTCTAACCCGGAACGGCACGGCACGGCATCGTCGGTGCCACGGTCTAGGGTCGCTGCATGCTCGCGCACCCTGCCGATGGTCCGGCTTCGGCTGCCGCAACGGTCATCAACGTCGGCGTTTCCGGCTCGAGCCCGGGTTGGGGTCAGCTTGCCGCTGCCCTGCGCCGCTGTTCGGGAGCCGCGCGGGTGATCGTCGTCCGCTTCGCCCCGGCTTTGCCTGCCGATGGCTTAACGCCGGCAAACGCGCGCCCGGACGACGATCGGGCGCGCCAAGCCGGCAGCTCCCACGAGGCTGCTCAGTTCCACGACGTGGCGCCGTCCGACGGCGTGGCGCAGTCCGAGGGCAGTGCTGCGGTTGATTCTTCGGTGCAGGCGGCTTATGTCGTTGCCGCTTTGGCGAGCGCACCACTCGTGTCGATCGCCGTCGTTGACGAACTGCCCGGCGACGAACCGCTCAGCGGGGCTCCGCTTGCGCTGGCGCTGCACTGCGATCTGCGAGTCTTCAGCACCCAGGCCAGCGTTCGGGTTTCCGCCGAGACGCTTGGCGGGTTGGGCCGCCTCGTCGAGTTGATCGGCCGCGGGCGGGCCACCGAACTCAGCCTTACCGGTCGCCGACTCGGCGCCAACGAGGCCGCCGACATCGGGTTGGCCGCGGTCGCGTTGTCGAAGGTTGAGCTCGAAGCCGCAGTCGCCGATCTCGTCGCCGCCGTGCTCGACGCCCCTCGTGAGGTGATCATCGAACTCAAAGCGGCGGTTTCGTCGTCCGGGCTCGACCATGGCCAGACCCGCGCGCGGCAGACGAGCGATGAACTGTCGGCGCTCGCGCGTCTCCTTAGCGGTGACGCCTAGTGCCGGCGAGGGAACGAGCGGCGAGGTCGCGGCGTTGTCGCCATCGGCGTCGATGCGCCACCAGCAGCGGCACAGACGAGAGCGAGCCAATCCGAAGATGAGCAGTAGATACCGATCGGCGAGCTGCGCGCAGCTAATTGCCGGCCCGGGTGCCGCCCGATGAGCATGGGTGGAGGCATGGGCGCCGGCGGCTGGCACACCATGCGCTCGTTCACTCAAGACCGCGCGGTGGCGAAGCAGAAGCTTGCTCCCGGCACGATCAAGCGGATCGCCTTGTTCGCCAAGCCGTATCGCGCGCTGATCACCGTGTTGTTGATCCTGCTGGCGATCGATGCTGCACTCGGCACGGTTACGCCACTGCTGGTGCGCGAGATTTTGAACAAGGGCATCGGCGGGCACCGGCCACACCTCGTCATCGGTATCGCGCTGGTCATGGCCGTCATCGCAGTCGTCGATTCGGGGCTCGCCCTCGTGGAGCGGTACTTTTCGTCTCGAATCGGCGAGGGCCTGATTTTCGACATGCGGGCGAAGGTGTTCGCCCATATTCAACGCATGCCGATAGCTTTCTTCACCCGCACGCAAACCGGCGCACTCATCAGCCGATTGAACAACGATGTGCTCGGCGCACAGCAAGCCTTCACCAGCACGCTGTCGAGCGTGGTCAGCAACCTGCTCGGCGTCACCTTCACCCTCGCGGTCATGTTCAAGTTGTCGTGGCAAATTACGCTGGTATCACTGGCGTTGTTGCCGCTGTTCGTGTTGCCGGCCCGGTGGTTCGGGCGCAAGTTGCAAGGCATTACCCGCGAGAGCTACAACCTCAACGCGGCGATGAACAACACCATGAACGAGCGCTTCAATGTGGCTGGCGCCATGCTGGTGAAGTTGTTCGGCCGCCCGCACGAAGAAGACGACGCGTTCCGGTCGAAGGCCGGCCGAGTGCGCGATATCGGCGTTACCCAGGCGATGTACGGCGGCGTTTTTTTTGTGTCCTTGATGCTGGTGGCGACGTTGGGGGCTGCGCTCGTCTACGGCTGGGGCGGCTGGATGGCGGCCACCAACCGCCTCGACATCGGCACCGTCGTTGCGATGGGTGCCTACCTCACCCGGTTGTACGGCCCGCTCACCGCGCTGTCGAACGTGAACGTCTCGATCATGACGGCGTTGGTGTCGTTTGAGCGGGTGTTCGAAGTACTCGATCTGCCGCCGATGATTGCCGACAAGCCGGGCGCGGTCGCCTTGCCCGACGGCGCGAACACGGTTGAGTTCGACCACGTCGCTTTTCGTTATCCCGCAGCGGCCGAGGTGTCGCTGGCCTCGCTCGAGTCGGTTGCGGTGCTCGACACCGCGCCGTCCACTCAGGTTTTGCACGACGTGTCGTTTCGGGCCGGCGACAGCCAACTGATCGCACTGGTCGGCCCATCCGGCGCAGGCAAGACGACGATCGCATCGTTGACCTCACGGCTTTACGACGTCACGGCAGGCGTGGTGCGAATCGGCGGCATCGAGATCAAAGACATCGCGCTCGACTCGTTGCGCGACGCCATCGGTGTCGTCACCCAAGACAGCCACATGTTCCACGACACGATCCGCGCCAACCTCGCCTACGCGGCGCCCAATGCCTCCGAGGCCGAACTCGTTGCGGCGTGTAGGCAGCGCAGATCTGGGATCTCGTGGCATCCCTCGCCGACGGCCTCGACACGGTGGTCGGTGAGCGAGGCTACCGGTTGTCGGGCGGAGAGAAGCAGCGCCTTGCGATCGCGCGGCTTTTGCTGAAGGCACCGAGCATCGTCGTGCTCGATGAAGCCACCGCTCACCTCGATTCCGAATCAGAGGCGGCCGTGCAGCGGGCGCTGAAGACGGCGCTCGCGGGCCGTACATCGCTGGTCATCGCGCACCGGTTATCGACGATTCGCGAAGCCGATCAGATCCTGGTGATCGACGACGGGCGGGTTGTCGAACGCGGTCGCCACGACGAACTGCTGATGGCCGGCGGGCTTTATGCCGAGCTTTATCGAACTCAGTTCGACAAGCCGGCCGAAGTTCCGTCGCAAGCGCAATTCGCAGCGGGCGCCGCGTCTGATTGATGCGGTCGAATCCGGTGTTTGCGATTCGCGCGTCGGGTAAGGCGGCGCCTCGTCGGGTAGAGGTCTGCCATGACGACACTTCCTCGAAATCCCGATGCCGCCGACAACGAGGTGCCTGGCGGGCGCCCCGCCGGTCGCGAATCTCACCTTGCACCTGATGACGGACGTGCTGCCGAGCCTGGGGAGGTCGATCCGTTTATCGCCGAACGAATCGTGGCCATTCGGAACCGGTACGGCATCGACGGGCTCCGTCAAGCCGAGCGCATGATCGCCGTGGAAACGGCGATCTTTGCCGACAGTGCAAGAGAATTATCGGTCGACGGCTAAGCGGACCGACCTCTCCGACGAACGATCAGATGAACGCCCGGCTGCGGTTGTTTGCCGACGAGGCAAGCGCGGCGTCGCGGCGGCGACGCTCAAGACGACGGTCGGCGATCAATGCGCGTCTGCGAGCACGGGCACGGCGTTGCTCAACGCGAACGGTTGTCGGACTCATTTGTTTACCTCCCGTGCGCACCGCTGTGCCGTCACGCTGTGCCAACACGATGCTGGTCGAGACTGTTCCGGCACCGTGCCCTGTTGCCTCCGCAGTGGTTGTTACCTCGAGTGGTTGTTACCTCGGCGGGTGCATGCATTTAATGCCATCTACTGCCCTGATTGACGTCACGCCGAGGCCACAGGTTGCTTCCGTATCCGGATCGTTATCGAAAGCGGTGGCGCCGAGGGCTCATCGTCGTCCCGCTTGATTGTTAGCGGTCGGCTGCGCCGTTAGCGGTCGGCTGCGCCGTTAGCGTTCAGTCGCGTGGTCAGCGGTCGGTGCGACGCACGGTTGATTCGACGAGATCGAGCACGGCATCGAGATCGTCATCGGGAACACCCATCGCGCGATGCAAAACCAGACCGTCGAGGACGAGTTCAAGAAACGCGACGATTGTTTCGACCGGCACGTCGGTGCGCAGCGTGCCGCGCTCGACGCCACCCTGTAGCCGTTCACGTGCAGCGGTGCTGATGGGTTGTGACCGCGCCGCCCATCGGCGCCTGAAATCGGCGTCGGTGCGCAAT